>VAPE01019199.1_pt1 | contig 135618 bp, 129 predicted proteins | sample 3393911 | NCBI WGS metagenome assembly VAPE01 (sample SAMN08290436, study PRJNA428436) | hydrothermal vent metagenome | isolation source: Deep-sea hydrothermal vent chimney | place: Atlantic Ocean: South-mid Altantic Ridge
ACATAGCTATGAAGACCGTTTAGGTCCATTATGGAAGAGACTGTTGTATTATGGGTACTGGCAATGCGGGCTAAGGTTGCCCCCCTGTGAACGGTTATATATGTATCAAAAGAGTAAGCGTTTAAAGCAAAGTAGCCGATAAAAAATATCGAAAAGGATAAAATTAACACAAAAAACTTAACGAGCAAAGAAAAATTTCCTTTCTTCATTGAACCCTTCCTCCGTCCGATCACATATAGTTTAACCTTCGTAATTCATCTATCTTTAATTGAACCATTTTTATCAAACACTGCCTGCGGCGCCTTTACCACATATGTTACTACAACCAAATTATGTATGTCAAGAAAATCAAGGTTTAACTACCTGCAGATCTTTAATGTTTCTTTAAATTTGTGCTATTTTCATTTATTCCTCGTGCATAATGAACCAGGCTAATTATATAACTTGAACCATTATGTTTAAAATTATTGGCATCATTCATAAAATATTCAAAGGACTTTAAAATAACATTTTTAAATTGAATCTCATTAGTCAACGCATAAAGTTTTGTCATCCCAAGTAATAGCATGGAATTTGCCGAATAACCGCCGTAATCTGCGATAGACTTCTCCTTGTAGCTTAAAAAGCCTATTTTGGAACTTTTTACAGTATGTTTTATGTCAAAAAAGCCGCCATCCCTACTATCGTAATAGTTTGCAATAACATATTCTGCAATTCTTTTTGCATATGTCAAATATATGGGCTTAGACGTCGTTTCGAACAGGCCTATTGATGCAAGAAGCATATAGGCATTGTCTGCATGAAGAGAGCCCCCGGACTCGCCGATAAATCTCCCTATATCACCGTTTTTATCAAAAGCCGTTAAAAAAAGTCCGATCGACTTTTCGGCTATTTCATTTAGTTTTTGCCTATTCTCTTCATTCTTTCTTAGAGAAGCTGCAGACAAAAGTCTACCGGAGTGTTTTCCATTATTCTTAAAATTAAAAATCTTATTTAGTTCGGTAATCGAATATATAATATTTCCGTTTAGCGAACTATATTTAGTTTTATCAATAAACGGCTTTTTCCTATTGTCTCTCCTAGTTTTAAGCCTAGCGGTAATATTATTATAAAGTCTACTCAAAAGTATATCCCGAGCGTCTCTCTGTAAATCTAAATATAAGACATTCGGAACATTGGAATTTATCAGAGCCGTTCCGTCCATTCTCTTAATCTTATCTGTTTCGCCGGCACGCTCATCTTGGTTTAGTATTCTGCCATCTTTACCGATATTAAACATGTTTATTACTGTATTTAACTCTCCCTCATCCGGGAATACCTCTATCAATTCGTCATAAGTCCATGTAAAAAAACTACCGTCATCATTTTCAGACACATCTGCATCTACGCTGGCATAAAAGCCTCCGCTTACTTTATCATATAGGTCGTTTGTAATAAAATCGAGCGTCTTGTTTATAATGTTTAAAATAAACCTATCGCCTGTTGTATCATAATAGTTTAGGTAAATTCTGAGCGCATCAGCATTGTCACCCGCAAGCTTTTCAAAATGCGGTATTATCCATTTCGCATCTGTAGAGTATCTGTGGAAACCACCGGCAACATGATCAAAAACACCGCCGCAGGCTATCTTTTTTAGGGTAAAAATTCCCTTTGTCAAGGAATCTTTATTATGGTTTATCTTGTAATCCTGCAAAAGCATCTCAATCGAAGAAAAATTAAAAAACTTTGGCGCCCCCTCAGTACCTCCATTCTCATTATCAAAATGAAGCTTGAACTCTTGCGCTGCCTCATCTAAAAGTCGAAAGGCATATTCTTCACTTAGACCCTTATCTTTTCTAACGGCTTCGTTTAGCCTCTGAATATTAAATATTGAAAACTTATTTGAATCCTTAAATATCCTATTATAAAAATCTATGGTTTGAGAAAATACGGCATCCTTATTTTCTCTGTAATATTTTGCAATCTCCTTTAGAACGGATTTATAGGAGGGGATTCCAAATTTAGGTTCCTTCGGGAAATATGTTCCGCCATAAAAAAAATACCCATCATATGTCAAAAACGCTGTAAGCGGCCACCCTCCTCCGCCGGAAAAAATGCTCACCGCTTTTTGATAACGGGAATCAATATCTGGCCTCTCATCTTTATCGACCTTAATCGCAATAAAATTTCTGTTAATTATGCTCGCCGTTTCCGCATCCATATAAGACTCCGCATCCATCACATGGCACCAATGGCACCATGCAGCGCCTATATCTAGGAGTACCGGCATATCCCTTTCTTTTGCCTCGTTAAATGCATCAGCGCACCAAGGATACCAATCTACGGGTTGATTAACGGCAGATCTTAGGTAGGAACCCCTTTCATTTCTTAAATTATTCATCAAATTGATAAATCCCTGATTATTCGGTAGGTAATTTTCAAAGATTAACCGCCTATATGGGTATTAAATGCTTCTTCTGCCGTAACCCCGCCATGAACAACAGATCTCACGGCATTAATCATATTGATCGGATTTTTGGATTGAAATATATTTCGACCCATATCAACACCGGCGGCGCCACTTTTTATAGCATTTTGAGCAAGCTCCAAGGCATCTTTTTCTCCGATCTTTTTACCTCCGGCCACGACTACAGGTACCGGACAAGCATTTATTACACTTTCAAAATTTTCGCAATAATAGGTCTTTACAATATTTGCTCCAGTTTCCGCCGCAATTCTCACAGCAAGCGACAAATAGCGAGCATCTCTCGTCATTTCCCTGCCGACTGCGGTAACCGCAAGAACAGGAATACCGTACCTACTACCCTCGTTAACTAATTTCGCCAAATTTACTATTCCCTGTTTTTCATTTTTTGAACCGATAAATATCGACAACGCAACAGCGCTTGCGTTAAGCCTCACAGCATCCTCCATAGAGACAGTAATATCTTCATCAGATAAGTCATCATTTAATATACTTGTGCCTCCGCTCACCCGTAAAACTATAGGAATGTCTATATTTGCATCTATATCATTTCTTAAAATACCCCTTGTAAGCATGAGCGAATCTGCATAAGGTAAAAGCGGCGTAATGGAGCTTTTTATATTTTCGAGACCGCTTGTAGGTCCCATAAAGTAACCATGATCAACCGCGAGCATAACGGTTCTGTTATCTTCTCGCCTAATAATTCTTGAAAGCCTGTTTCTTAAACCGTAATCCATAGACTTAGCCCCCCTTTACTGTTTTAATCTTATTATCATTCCCACGGACGTGAAAACTCAACTTAAAAACACATAACTTTATCATATTTAAATATGGTGCTTATCAGTTCGTCGTAATCAATATCTCCTGCGTAAAGCCTTATATCTAATACATCATTTCCGCTTGAAACCTGCGCATCCATGATATCTTTTAAAGCACCCGTAAGGCTATCCTCTTTTTTTAGCAGATATAAAAACTTCATAATTAATATGGAATTATATAATCATATTCCGAAAATTTATTTCCAAAATCAGTGTTAGATATAAATTCAAATCCTTCTTTGAAAAAATTAGAATAGAGCCCGATACCCACAGATCTTACCATCTCAATATGTTTTTCTATAATCTGCAAATCCCGCCCGTTAAAATCTTTATCGATCAGATAAATGTCAACATTGTCATCTAAGAGACTGAGACCTGCTGCCATTCTAACCCCCTCAGACTGCCTTCCTGTTAATATAACCGCAATCTTTTTCATAAACAATGTTGCTCCTGACCTCTTTTTACCTTATTCTCATTTCATATAATATAGCGTACGCACTTGTTTTATACATCATTTATAAAAAATAATCAAGCAGAATAGATAAAAAAAACGGAAGGACTTATTAAGTCCTTCCGTTTTAATATTATCGCAACTGCGCGTAACATAACCCTGCGTAAGCCGGATTAGAATGCAAAGTCGAGACCCGTACCGAACATATTATCCTCTGCCTTGTTCGTGAACAGATACCCTACATAAAGATGCGCATTTAAAGCAAGATTAACCCATACTTCTGCATCAAGGGCGTTTTTAACACCTTCGTTGCTAGCGTATGATCCGCTCTGGTATAAATTATTACTGGCATTAACAGCCGGGATAGTACCACCAGCATTAAACGCCTGTTGTAAATTCTGATGTGTCCATGAATACGTGGCATAATCGCCTGATAGCATTACATCTTGACCAAACAAAGCGCCAGGCATTAAATAACGTGCATATAATTCCAATGTTGAATAACCGTTACTATCATGCGTGTTGCCGATCGTGCCGCCGGCTGCATTTAAAAATGGAGTAGCTGTAAGTGATGGATTACCGTAAGGCTTACTATCACTTTGAACCATGTATGTTGCGCCAACCTCATAAACATTGTTTGCAAGATCAACATCAAAACCGTTTACGCTGATACGGTTCGTGTAACCAGCAGCAGTTCCCGCACTATTAGGCATTGATTCTGCAATCGTTGCGCCATAGTAACTAAATTCAAGCTGTCCAGCTGAAACAGGAAGAAACTCTCTAATCTGGTAAGAATACTCCATCGCGTTAGATACGGTATTGTCTATTAGATTATTAGTATTGCCACCTGCGTCATTCGTGACCGTTACCTTATACCATAAATGATAACCCGGGGTTCCGTAAAGATCAAACCCAGCATTTCTTGCATGAAGCAACGCTCCTGCTTCTTGATCGTTTCCGACAGTAAGTCCCTGTACGTTCTGAACCGGGCCTGCAGGAAGGTAGAACGGGGCTTGCCTATAGAAATACGGGCTTGCAGTCGTTACCTGTCCAATTTTAAGGTTAAATAGATGAGGCGCGATACCAAAACCGCTACCAAGTCCGTTAAAGCCGGCCATAATCTGCGCCGTATTCATTGCAGGAGCAATGTCCCAATGCATGTAATACGAAATTGAATTAGCAAACGGGGAATAGAGCTTAAATGTTCCCGCAGCAACTACTGCGCCGTCCAAACCGAATGCATCGGTTGCAGCACTTATATTTTCGTTTGTAACATGATTGTACATAATGATGCCTTCCATCATGATCGGAACTGGCCATGGATTGGATAATGACAAACCTTCGGTGATTTGCGTTGCATCTGCAGGCGTTCCGTTTGTACCTGGAAGCCTAAAACCGTTTCTCCAGAATGCCCTACCGAACGGGTTTAAATTTGGAAACTGCGTGTGACAAACCGCGCATGAAAAGTGATACTTCTGAGCAAAAGCCGGAATTGCGCTTGCTTGCTTCGGCACCATAGCAAAAGAAAGCGCCAATACAAATAACGCAACCACAGTTACTACCAATTTCTTTTTCATAACTTTCCTCTCTCTTAAGGTTAAAAATTAATGAAATTAGAACTAGAAACAAACTACAAACTTTTCGTTATAAAACTTTTTTTCACCTCCTCGAAAATTTTTTATTTTAATCTCAGTTTTACGTCAGTTTTAACGCACAAAAAAACCTTTATAAACTTATATATCTAAAATTACCTTTTGTCAATAAAAATTTTTCATGCCGTAATTTTATTTAAATTGACCCTTTCTTGTTCACATAGCATTATTATAATATCTGTATATTTAATGTCAATATCTTTTTTTTATTTTTTTACGTAGACTACGTATTCTGGCAGGATTTCTTCATAGGATAGAAACTCATGCCCAGTTCTTCTGCAGTAGCTCTTTAAATCCTCTATAATGCCCCCGTCCGAGGCTATCACTTTTAATATGCAACCATCGGGTATATTTTTAAACTCATCCGACACCTTTATAATAGGAAGAGGACATGACAAACCAAATGTATCGAGCTCGTAATCAAATTTCATGACATCACGCGTGTTCGAGTAAGTCGGCGGGATCGTCATCGTGATCCGGAGTTTCAACCCTGCCTATAGGGCCCTTACCCGCTTTTCTCGCCCTATAATCCTGAACAGCAAGATGAAGCGCATCCGCCGCCAGATTAGAGCAGTGCATTTTAACCGGTGGAAGCCCGTCTAAAGCCTCCGCAACAGCCTTGTTTGAAATCTTCTCCGCATCCTCCAGCGTTTTCCCCTTGATGAGCTCGGTTACCATAGAGCTTGTCGCAATAGCAGCTCCGCAACCGAAAGTTTTAAACTTCACTTCATCAATCTTGTCGTCTTTAACCTTTATGTATATCTTCATTATATCGCCACACGTAGGATTGCCAAGCTCCCCTACGCCATCGGCATTCTCAATCTCTCCAACATTTCTTGGATTTTGAAAATGATCCATAACCTTTTCTGAATATACCGGCATAATATTTTACCTCCTAATTTTTTATCTAAAGTTTACTACCCAGATTAAACCATACATTACTAATTTAGTCAAGTATTTTTACTATGCTTTATTTTTCATAACTTCTTCGTAAAGAGGAGACATCTGCCTTAATTTGTCAACTATCGGGGGAAGCTCTTTTACAAAATAAGCAGCGTCTTCTATTGTGTTGTCCTCGCCCAATGAGATAAGCAAGGAACCCTGCGCAAGCGCCGGTTCAACGCCTATTGCGTTTAGAATATGGGATGATTTTAAAATTTTAGACGCACAGGCTGAACCACTTGCCGTCAAAATCCCATTGTTATTCAACCACATGAGCATTGACTCGCCCTCTATATATTTAACCACAAAGTTAATATTGTTAGGTAGTCTCTTCTCGGGATGCCCGTTTAGATACACCTCATCAATTCCGTTTAAGACCCCGTTTATAATCTTTTTTTGAATAGGAAGAAGGTGCGCCGTTCTATCTTTAATTTCTTTCTTGGCAAGCTCACATGCAACGCCTGCACCGACAAAGGCAGGAACATTTTCCGTCCCACCCCTTCTGCCAAACTCCTGAATACCGCCGTCTATTAAGGGCATCACCCGAGTTCCTTTTTTAAGATAGAACAACCCTGTGCCCTTTGGTCCGTAAAACCTGTGTGGTGCAGCCGAAAGCATATCCACGCCAAGCTCCTTGACATCCGTTTCAATAAAGCCGCAAGACGTGTTTGCATCAGTGTGCATGTACGCCGCAGAGTTTTCATGAACTATCTTGGAAATTTCTTTGATATCTTGAATAGTACCGATTTCATTTGATGCGTGCGTTATGCTGACCAATATAGTGTCTTTCCTTAGCGCATTTTTTATATCCGCAGGATCAACCAACCCGTATTTGTCAACGGCAATCTCGCTAACCTCAAAACCCAACCTAACTAGCGACTTCACAGCGTTTAAAACGCTAAAATGTTCTATTTTAGAAACTATAATATGCTTTCCTTTATCCATTCTCGCAAAAGCCGCGCCTTTTACGGCAAAGTTATTGGACTCTGACCCACCTGACGTAAATATCACCTCTCCACTTGCCGCATTTAAAAGTTCTGCCGCCTGAAGCCTTGCCCTGCTCAATGCCTCCCTCGGCTCATCGCCCAACAAATGGGCACTTTGGGGATTACCGTACTCGTTTATAAAAAACGGCTCCATTGCATCTTTAACCTCCTGCCTCATCTTTGTAGCCGCAAAATGATCAAAATTTATTGTCTTCAATTTTGCCTCCAATATAAATAATTATTATGATATATAAAAACTTAGCCAAACATCATCAGCACATCACATTGCCTACTTATAGAGTTAACATACTTGACTAAATTAGTCAAGTATTATTGCGCATCTTTATGGAGTAAGAAAAAGTACCCGCTTTATTTCCGGCAACTGCTGGAAAAAACGGGTACTTTTTGAAGTGTTTTATTTTAACGAATTTAAATATGACGATAATTCAAAGACTTCTTTTTTGGAGAGCATTGCATGTCCGGGCATAATGACCATGTAGGATTTTCCATTAACCTTAACAAATGAACCCGGTTTGAAATGTTTTGAGGGCGCCGTGATCTGAACCTCGAGCCATTTAGTGGAATGTTTAGCCAAACCTTCCTTTGTTAGGTCAGGTCCAATGCTTCCGCCTTTACCGTTTATCACATGGCATGCAAAACAATCTATGCCTGCTTTATGGGAGTGAATCAGCTGCTCGCCCAACTGGACAGGCGACAATTTAACCGGAGCAGTAATTGCATGAACAACGATATAACCTAAGACAATAACAAGAATAATAAAAATAACCGTAAAGCCCTTTTTCATAAACCCCCCTTGATTTCTTTATTTTAGATTTTAAAAATTACGGATTCTCGCTTCATTTATTATGATAATTAATAATCAAATTTCATTAATGAGTTGATATTATAAGGCTTTAATTTATCAGCGCCGTTTAAAAACGACAACTCCGCCAAAAAAGCAGTATCTATCACCTCTGCATTAAACTCCTTCACGAGTTCTATTGCGGCAAGAGCGGTACCCCCTGTCGCTAAAACATCGTCAGCAATTATTACCCTATCCCCCTTGCTCAATGCATCCTTATGTATTTCAAGGGTTGCACTCCCATATTCCAAATCATAGCTTAAAGAACTACATTTATACGGAAGCTTTCCCGGCTTTCTCACGATTACAACTCCCGCTCCAAGCTTATAAGCTAGTGCTGAACCAACCACAAAACCCCTCGCCTCTATGCAGACGATATAGTCTACTTTCTCATTTAAATATTTGCCGGCAAGGCTGTTAATAGAGAATGAAAAAGCCTCCGGATTTGCAAGAAGCGGTGTTATGTCCTTAAAATTAATTCCTTTTTTAGGAAAATCTCGTATCTCCCTGACGAAACCCTTTAAAGCATCGATTGAATCAACAACATCCGACTTATCCATAGTTTTTCTACCTCAAATTATTAAATTAAGCCATTATATAATATTGTAAAATTAAATTCAAACAGAAAAAAGGATCCTATTTGTAAAGCCCAAGCCTGAGCCTTATTGCTACAAAAAAGGCTTCAAAAATGATACCGTTAGACATCTTAGATTTACCCTTGGTTCTTTCGTAAAATATTATTGGATACTCATTAAAATCACAACCCGTCTTTTTCACTCTGCATTTCATCTCTATTTGAAAGGCATATCCCCTTGAGCTAATGCCGTCTAGATTTATCTTTTTAAGGCAATTGATATCATACATGTTATAACCGCCGGTTAAGTCGTCTATCTTAACACCGGTTATAAGTTTTGCATACATATTTGCAAAATAGGAGATCAAGAGCCGTTTCATACTCCAATTTATTATTCTTATACCACGCAAATATCTTGAACCCACAATCATCCCGCATTTTTTATCGCCCATAAGAGCAATAAACCCGGCAATTTCATCTGGATTATGAGAAAAATCACAATCCATAGTGATAACATAATCGAAACATTTATCTACGGCAAACTTAAACGCTGCCACATAGGCCGTTCCAAGCCCTAATTTTTCTTTTCGCTCAATAAGAAATAGACTATCCTTGTGCTTGAACGACCCACACATAAATTCACTTATTATTTTTTGCGTTCCATCAGGAGAGCCGTCATCTATCACGACAAGACTCACTTGCGCGGCTAAACTCTTTATGGCCGCGTTATTATTTAAGCTTAAAACAGATTCTATCATTCTTCCGATATTATCCTTTTCGTTGTATGTAGGTATAGCAACAAGTATCTTCATATCTTAATACATCCTTCTTACTGTAACCAGCTGTTTTATAGCTTTTTTCGCATTAAAATTTTTCATCAGGTAGAGATAATAGATCCTGATCGACCTAAATTTATTATATACATATAATCTTCCTATTTTTTTTATAGACTTAAAATCCCCCTTATATATCTTTGCGGGATTTATCATATATTTATTATCCATTATAAAAATTGCATTTTCGCCGTTTATTTTATGCAAATTTTGCCACAGGTCGTACTGGTTCAAAAAACCGTCGATATTATATATATCCGAATCAGGCTTATAGTTTCCGTAATACACGAGTTCATCGGCTATAGCATAATGGTGCGTCAGAATAAAAAGTGGAGCATACGCCTTTTTATACCCATTAAAAATGATACCGATGTACTTTGAGCCCCTTCTCCAGCCGAACAAGTCGTTTGTTATGTCAGCGGTTTTAGGCTTTCCAGGGATATAGGGGATGAGGGAGAATATGCCACCTCGTCCAATATTTTTTTCCTTGTCTATATATCTTATTATCTTACCAACCGGTATAGAATTATAGTATATTTGATTGTATAAAACAAAACTTAATAAAAAACCGGAAAAGATAGCGAAATATACTATAAATTTATATATTCCGGCTACCTTGCCTGCGGCATAAATATGCACAGACTTTAGAACATTTTCAGGAAAAGATATTTTATCCGCAACATACCCCATAAGCGGAAATGCGGCTAAATAACCTATATCCGGCCAGTGAAGAAGTGTCTTATGAGAGTATCCGTTCAAAATGAAAAAAGCAAGGATAGGAAGAGACAAACAAACCGAATATAAAAGGCCTTCGGTATCGTTAAAAAGGGTTCGAGAATTTATTTTAGATGCCTTTTTTGACACAATAAGTTTTAAGGAATATATAAATGTCCAAATTAAAAATAGATATATCAATGGGGTAACCACCAAAAATTGCCCAAGCCATCCCTGTGCAAATAAAATCACACCTGGCCTAGGGCTCGAAAAACCGTGTGATAGCTGAAATTTAAAAGATATAAAATTGTGAGCAAAATTCCAATATATTACGGGCGAGAAAACAAGCAATGCTACAATAATGGCAAGATACGGATAAAATGTCTTTAAGACGACTCTGCTTTTATTAGAAAGCAGCAGATATAAAAGAACGGTCGGTGGAATTAAGGCAGCCGTATATTTACTCAAAAACGCAAAACCCAAAAACAATCCTGTAAGTACCCATAGCAGTACATTTTTTACCTTAAATCCATCATTTCCGTTTTTATTTCCATACTCAAGGGTTTTACGAAAGATAATTAAAAAGCACAAATAAAAAAACAACAAGGGGGCATCAGGAAGCATCATAACGGATAGAACCATGCCAAATATCACCGCTGATAAATAAAACAAAAAGGCAAAAAAAGATGCTCTTTTGCTCTTAAAAAGCACATACGTCAGATAATATATTAAAAATCCGTTCAAGAACGAAAAAACAACAGCACCTAGCCGCACGGCGAGCTCACTTTTTCCAAAAACAGCCGTAAAAAGATATATAACATAACTCACCAAAGGGGCATCATCAAGATAGCCGAGGGACGGCATTAACGACCAAACATAATAATGCGCCTCATCATTGCCTAGATTCAGTGTAGACGCAAGGTGTAAGTGTACGATGAATGCCAATACGGACAATAAAATTAGATAAAATTCATATCTATATCTATTGTAATATTTATCAAGATAATTCAATTTATAAAACCCTTACTCCCTTTGTTATAATATTTTTTATATTCTCTATCACGTAATTGAATCGCTCACTTAATTCCAAGGACGCATCGACGGTTATCAAACTAATATTAAATGCTTCGATGCTGTCTTGAAACACTGATATATCCTGCGGTTCCGGCTCTTCAAATACTTTTTTTTGGTTCATATAGACCGTTATATCGGCTTCCGAATAGTCATTGCCCTCACTTGCCTGAACATCTTTTGCTTTTCTCTTTCTGAGCCTTGTTAATATAATATCCTCTGCATCTTTATGTATTTTAGAGTATATGACTATAAAGTTACAGTCCTGTTTACAGAAATAGTCGATAAACTTCCTTCGATGCCACTTTCTTAAAAAAGTTGCATCGAATATTACACCCCTGCCTTCGTCAAACTGTTTGGCGCCCTCTCTTAGCATACCATTATAAATAGTTTCACTCGCGCGCCTACTGTATTTAAACAGTTTATCCGTAAAACCAAAAATATTCTGCCGGAATCTGTCTGATTGTATGCTTTCAGAATAAAAATAATTTGCCAACAAATTGCTCATACTACTCTTTCCGCTACCAGATAAACCTATGTTGAGGATAACGATCGGTTTTTTTATGGAAAGGCTGTAAAAAAGCGCTGAATTCAAATGCTTCAATCCGTTTTCAAACCTGCCGGAAAGAAGATTGATCTTAGCCCTTACGATAGCCCTATATGCCTTAAAAAAAGGGATTACAAATGGCTCATATTGTTCAAATTCTTTTATCATCTTTTCGTAATTAAAACAAGCCTTGTAATAATTAAAGAATTTGACAGATTCGTAGAAAAAACCATTAAACTCAAAATCCATAAGTAAAAAAGAAATATCTAAATACAAATCCTGATTTCTGAACAGTTCATTAAACTCCACGCAATCCATTAGGCATATTTTATTTATACCCCCTTTGCCGGTAATAGCTATATGCTCCATTCTTAGATCGCCATGCAAATCTCTAATAAAGCCCTGTTTAATCCTATTGCCTATAAACTCGTTAAATAAATTAGACCGTAGAAATGCCTCATAAAAATTTCTTACATGATTTAATAAGCTATCTGTATCAAGTAGCTTCCCTATATGGCCCTTAAAATTATCAAGAAGTTTCTTGACCGATAAAAAGTTATCGGTCCAATTCTCCTTATATACATCTATTTTACCGAAACTGCTTATTCTTTTCGAAGATTTTGCGCTCTTATGGAATAGATAAATTCTTCCGGCAACCCGTTTTAAAATCTTCAGTTTATCAAATGCAGCTTCATTATCGCCAAGCCGTAATGTATTTAATATGGTACTTAAAAATTGTTCATCTGCTACATATCTCATTCTAACAAAGACATCCTTTAATGTGCCGCCCTTAAACCCTATAAAAAGGGTTTCTCCCTTTTGCCTTAATTCTTGTAGATTCAAATATATACCAGAACAAGCTCTCCTGTTTAAAGAAAGTTCCTTTCTGGCAAAAAATATTCTTTTTTCTAATGATATATAATCAATGAATCCGAAATTAACAGGCTTTTTCTGCTTATAGACAAATTTAGGTGTTATAAAAATTCTGGATATATGTGTCTCAATAATACGAATTACACTGGGGCGTACCCTCTCGTATTTAGATATAGCTACCTTAATTTCTTCCAAACAAGACTCAGACATTAACCGTTCATTCCCGCATCTTTAGCCATATTCTTAAGTTTCTTTAATGCCTTGACCTCAATTTGCCTTATACGTTCCTTGGTAAGATTAAAAATCAATCCTATCTCATTAAGAGTTCTCGGCTTTTCGTGGTTAAGACCGTATCTTAATACTATAATCTTTCTTTCGGTATCGCTAAGCATTAAAAGCCAACTATTTAAAAATTTCAGCGTCTCTATTTTATCTAATATGTCAAATGAAGATGTGCCTTCATCATCTGCTTTTATAATATTCGCAAGGGATATGTTTTGTTCTCCATCCTGATTTTGGTTCTGCGCAAAAGAAAAATCAAGAGAGTAAATATTACCTATAAAACCAAGGATCTTTTCTAATTTTTTTTCTTTCATCCCTATACGTTCAGCAACCTCGCCTATACTTGGTTCCCTTTCTAATACACTGATCATTTCTTTCGTAGCCCTTGAATATTTAAAAAGATTCTCTGAAACATGTATGGGAAGCCTTATCAGTCTGCCTGAATTTAATATTCCTCTTTCAACCGACTGCCTTATCCACCAAGTAGCATATGTTGAAAACCTAAAACCCTTTTTGGCGATAAACTTATCGACGGCCTTCATAAGTCCGATGTTGCCCTCCATGATTAAATCATCAAATGCAAGCCCCCGTCCGAGAAATCTTTTCGCTACATTAATGACTAGCCCAAGATTGGATTTAATCATTAAGTCTCTGGCCTCCAGATCCCCATCTTGAACCTGCAGTGCAAGCTTATATTCCTCCTCTTTTGTCAAGAGAGGGTATTTTTTAAGGTACCCTAAATACTGTCGCGACATAATATTGTTGCCGGACGATGAGACCGCTTTCTTTTTTTCTTTTACGGATGAAGACTTTTTTGCATTTTCACTATTTTTTTTTCTCAAGATTTAAACCCATCCTTGCCTATAAGCCTGACAAAATTTGCAGGTGCAATGTTATTAGAACACACCTTACCATTTTTCTTTTCTATCACAAAGATATTTTGCGAATCGCCTCTTCCGAGCGGTATAACCATTATTCCACCATCACCAAGCTGAGAGATAAGAGATTCAGGGACTTCGGGAGAGCATGCAGTTACAAGTATTCTGTCGTAAGGTGCATATTCTTTAAATCCTATCGTACCATCCCCTATGGCAAATGTTATATTATGTATATGAAGCTTCCCTATTGTATCCCGTGCCCTTAAAGACAGTTCTCTTATGCGTTCAACCGTAAAAACACTCATGCAAAGCATTGACAAAACTGCCGCTTGATAACCCGAACCCGTACCAATCTCAAGGATTCTATGATTTTCGTTCAAGCGAAGAGACTGCGTCATTAATGCTACGGTATAAATACTTGATATCGTCTGATTATAACCTATAGGAAGTGGCGCGCCGGAATAACTTAACTCTTTGAGGGATTCCTCGACAAATTTCTCTCTTGGAACAGCCATTAGAGCATTCAGTATATTTTTATCGGCAATTCCTTTTGAAATAAGAGACTGTTTGGTGACCTTGCCTACGGATTTTTTAAAATTTACCATGGAGAAAATCCATATTTTTAAATCTTTCTACTGCCTTATGGTTTGTCATATCGAGGTGTACCGGCGTTATAGAAATAAATCCGCCATAGACAGCCTCATAATCGCTTCCAGGAATATCCTCGAACCTTATATTTTTTCCCCATATCCAGTAATATTTTCTCCCGCGGGGATCTATTTTTTCGACAACAAAGTCCTCAAAATAACGCTTACCCTGCTTAGTAACAAGATATTCAAAGCTGTTTTGTTTATTTATTATTGTTTGAGGTACATTGACATTTAATAATGTATATTTAGGAAGAGGATTCTCATGCACGGTAGCCGCAAGACCGGAGATAAATTCCGCCGTTTTTTGAAACGACAACTCTAAGTTGTCCTCAAGGGAAGGATTATTCGGCAGATACCCTCCGCCCTTGTTTACGACCAATGAAACAGCTATTGAATCTATGCCCATGATCGCCCCCTCCATTGCCGCGGATACGGTTCCGGAATAAATAATGTCATCACAAATATTACCGCCGTAATTTATGCCTGATATGATTAGATCGGGTTTAGACTTTAATATAGCTCGAACAGCGATATTGACTGCATCTGTGGGCGTACCATCTATGGAAAATATATTCGGCTTAACCTCGTTGACTCTTAACGGTCTGTCAATGGTTAAGGAGTGAGAACTTGCGCTTCTTTCCCTGTCGGGGGCAACTATCACTACATCTGCAAACTTTTTAAGTTCTTTATATAATATATTTATGCCTGTTGCATAAACCCCATCATCGTTTGAAAGAAGAATGTTCATTATTATTTTTTCTTGCCGACAAAAGGGCTCTAATGGAACTGAGCTCGCTATAGATACTTCTTATAAGCAAGGCATTGCTGTTACTTTGAGATGATTTTGCCTTTATTGCTTTTTTTGCCCCTTCTATCGTAAATTTTTTATTATATAGGTAATCCTTTACAAGTAAAAGCTTTTCAATATCCGATTTAGAATAAAGCCTATGGGAACTTTTAGATTTATACGGCTTTAAAAAAGCAAATTCGGTCTCCCAGTATCTTATAACATAAGATTCTATGCCTACTATTTTCGCAACTTCCCCAATTTTATGATAAAGCTTATCATCTTCCGGAGTCATTTTTATATTTATCGCTTATCTTCGATTTTAGGGCAACCGACGGTCTAAACTTTAGTACTCTTCTTTCACTTATATAAAGAGACTCGCCTGTTTGAGGATTACGGCCCCTTCTCTTCTTTTTTTCTTTAATGATAAAACTGCCAAAACCGGTAAGCTTGATTGATCCCTCAGCTTCCACCTCTGATTTTACAACATTAAAAAATGAGTTTACACAAGTCAAAGACTCGGCAGATGTCAAACCTACCTTGCTGCGGACCTTATTTGCCAGATCGGATTTAGTTAAAGACATTTGTAGTTACACTCCTAAATTATTTAAACGGACATCACTTCTTTAACTATATTTGAGAATGCAGCCGGATCACTTAGCGCAATTTCCGCTAAAATCTTCCTATTTAGATTGATCCCTTCCTTCTTGTTAAGCGCATTAATAAATTTGGAATAAGATACACTGTTCGCTCTGCAGGCAGCATTAATCCTAACTATCCACATACCACGAAACTGCCTTTTTTTAACCTTTCTATCCCTATAAGCATAATGAAGACCCTTAAGGACGGCTTCTTGCGCCGTCTTAAAAAGACGGCTTCTTGCGCCATAATATCCCTTTGCAAGACCTAAAACCCTCTTGTGTCTTTTTTTTGTTATAGTACCCCTTTTTACCCTTGACATTATTAAACTCCTTTTTATTTATAGATAAGGAATAAGCTTTTTAATATTCATGGAGTCGGACGAACTGACGACGACGCTCTTCTTAAGCCTATTCTTTCTTTTTCTGTTCTTTGAAGTCAGTATATGACTTTTGTTGGCCCTATAGTGAACCAATTTTCCAGTAGCCGTAATCTTAAACCTCTTCTTTGCTCCCCTCTTAGTCTTAATCTTTATCTTTGTCATTTTTCAATCCCTGCTTAGGTTACGCCTTTTTTGCTTTAATTGGAGCTATTACTGTATTAAACGTCCTTCTGACATCCGGCTTAATAGGAAATTCCGGGACACCGAATTCCTTAATGTCTTCGATTGCCCTTAAAATTACCTTTATGCCGAGATTAGTATGGACAAGCTCTCTACCTCTAAACGTAACGGTTAACTTTACCTTGTTGCCCTCTTTTAGGAAGGTAATTATATTCCTTAGCTTAAACTTATAGTCATGCTCATCGGTATTTGGACGAAACTTAACCTCTTTTAAATGGACAACGACCTGCTTTTTCTTGGCCTCCTGAAGCCTTTTGCTTCGCTCGTACCTATACTTTCCGTAGTCCATTATCCTGCACACAGGAGGCTTCGCATCTTTGGACATCTCTACTAAATCCAAAGATTTATCCTTTGCAAGCTTTATGGCAGCAAATAGAGGAAGTATGCCTGCCTGTTTGCCATCCTCGCCTATGACCCTGACTTCTTTTGCTTTAATGCCCTCATTAACATTTGTCCTAATATTCTTTTGTATGCGAATTTCTCCTTTTGAGCTATAGATTAGTTTATTAATATGGTCCCAAGATTATTGCACAATTCGCGCTTAGTGTCAAGAAAATTTAGCAGATTATGACACTTTTGTATATTTACTTTGTGGATATTTTTCACGTAAGATATTTTTATAATTATTTTCCATTTTTTTATTGTTTAAATTCCCGTAACATATCGTTAAATAATATAGCGTCTTCGGAATAATCGGTAAACCGGCATACTGTTTAAGCATAGTCTTGAAGATATAGGCAGCAGGCTTCCATAAACTCGCGTTAAAATAATACAATCCGGTAAAAAAAGAATTCTCCGATAATCGTACATTTATTATCTTAATATACTTAAATGCCTTCTTGGAATACTTAGAATAAGGATACATCGATATTAATTTTTCAAATGCAACCTTAGCGTTTATCAAAGGAGACTGCGTCCTTCCTATCTGTTCTTTCCTGTTATAGTACGACATGGCTTCATAATACATAGCAAAAGGAACATACTTAGAGCCGGGATGCAGATAAACAAAATCCGTATACGCCCCCTGCGCCTCTATGAACTTTTTTTCTAGATAATAGGCATCGCCAAGCTTTAATTCCGCATCCTCGACATGAACATAAGAAGGATAATTTTCTATAAGTGCTTTTAAATTTTTAGTCGCACCGGAATAATTATGTTTTTGAGAATCATAAATCGCTTTTTTGTAGTAAGTATCGGGAGATGGTGCAGTTTTTTTGATATTCCTGCCACACCCGGTTAAAAAAATAGACGCTATCATAATTGACATAATCGATAATCCGTAAATCTTACTTTTCATACATATCCCCGTTAAAATTGTTCACATAAAATACATTACTGCCTTTTGAAACCACGATCTTTATTTTAACATTATAAAGATAATCTTCAATGTTTATTTTTAACGGAATTTTGACCCCGCCTTTCAGGATATAGTCTTTAAAAACGATATATTCAAGCATCTTCCCATTTTTTATCTGCACTACAGCAATCTTGTTAATAAGATACTCACTATCTACATAGATATAATAATTATATAATTTTTTACGATATTCAAAAAAAAACCCGACGGGGGTATCATAAAAAATATCAGACTTTTTAATTTTAACAAGACTATTTAAATTTAAAAAAATTTTAAAAATTTTAAAAAGTCGCCCATACATAAGCCTTCTGCCTGAATATTTTTTATTTAAATAAATACTCTCGAACCCCTTGCCGTGTGCTTTTAAAAATGTAACCCTGCCGCCGCCTTTAGTAATTTTGGCATAAAGCAGTATATTGCCATACATATCTGGGATAACAAACTTTATATATTCGTTTTTGATATATGTGTAAAGTCCCGCCTGTTTAAAAGAAAAATATCTTCCGGACACCGCCAAGTTTATTCTTCCGGACATACCCTTGAAATTCCCGTAATTTTTAACAAGCCCCCTTATTACCTCTTTCTTGTCCTTCAATTTTATGCCATAAGGCTTTATCTGTTCCTTATTAGGCCCTTCCGTTTTTTTTACATAATACGCACAACCGCTCAGCGCCAAAGAGGATAATATTAATGCTATAAAAGAGTACGCCGTATATTTAGATTTAAAATATTTCATATACTTTTCATTTGAAGCTTTTAAACCTAAATTGCGTGTACGAGTAAATCCTCTGCTATTTTTTCGATATTATTAAACTTCGAAACATCGGCAGACCCGCCCTGGGCAAAATCCCTTCTTCCTCCACCTTTTCCGGAAACCCGTTTATTTAGGAGGCCGACTATTTTAGACGCATCGACGGAACCCTTCGTAGAGCAAATATAAATTAACTTGTCTCCATTAATCAAAGAGATAAACATTACAGCATTATCACCTTTTGGAAAATTTTGCCCCGATCTCAACGTGTTTAGTAATTCCTTTAGATCGTCCCGAGACAAATCCTTAAATTTATGAATTAAATAATGGGTATGCCCAATATTTTTAAACCCCTTAACGAGTCTTTCGGATTCAAAGGTATTAAGTTTTAATTTTATATCGTTATTTTCTTTCTTTAAATATTCATAATCGTAATAAAGATTTATTATTTTGTTATATATATCGGATTTAGGCGCGCCGAGTAACGAAGCAATATTATATAAATTGTCCTCTTCTATATACAATTGATCTAAGTAATTGTATCCGGTAACAGCTTCAATCCTTCTTATGCCTGATGCAACGGACGACTCACGCATTATTTTGAAAAATCCTATCTCTCCCGTTCTAGACACATGCGTTCCCCCGCAAAATTCCTGCGAAACATCTCCCAAAGAAATAACCCTGACCATTTCTTTGTATTTTTCGTCAAAAAAATGAAGCGCTCCCGCATTAAGAGCAGATTTAACATCTTGCTCGACACACTTTACCTCTAAATCGGAAAAAATATATCCATTTACAAGGGATTCTATTTTGCGCAGTTCACTGTCCGACACAGCCTTGGTCTGCGTAAAGTCAAATCTTAATCTTTCGGAATCCACAGACGAGCCTTGCTGAACAACATAATCCCCAAGGACTGTCCTTAAAGCACTCTGCAAAAGATGGGTGGCGCTATGGTTTGCCGCCGTTTTCTTTCTAGCATTTTTATCTACCTTAAAACTGGCAATAATCGGTATATCATATCTTCCGAACATCCTACCGTAGTGCAATATTATGCCACTTTTTGTTTTAAAAACATTGGAAACCCTGAAGCTCCCCCCCTCCCATTCTATTATGCCCTCATCCCCTGTTTGACCGCCCCCGTCCGGATAAAACGGTGTATTATCGGATATCACATAACAAACGTCACCATCTTCCACTATATCCGTCAATTTACCAGATTCATTCAAAAACTCTACAATTTTGCCTTTATCAGTAAGGGTATTATATCCCGTAAAATTTGTCTTCGGAACATTTAAATCGATGTTTAAAATATCAAATTTCTCTTTTTTTTGTTTCGAACCATTTTTCTGAACATCCATAAGTTCATCAAACTTTTCTAGATCCAAGGATAAATTGTTTTCCAATGCTATATCTTTTGCTAAATCCACTGGAAAACCGTTGGTATCGTAAAGTTTAAAGATAAAATCGCCGGGTATAATATTCCCTTTGCCGGTTTTTACCTCTAATATTTTCTCTTCAAGAAGTTTTATCCCAAAACCTATCGTATCCTTAAATTTATCATACTCTTCAGATATTATTTTCTCGAAAACTGTAAGCCCGTCCCTAACCTCCGGATAAAATCCGCCCATCGCAATTACGACGGTGTTGCCTAGATATATTAATTTTTCTAATGCCATATCAAGTTTCAGGGAATATCTTATAAGCCTTCTTATTATTCTTCTAAGGACATAACCCCTACCTTCATTTGACGGAAAAATAGACTCGGCAGCCAAAAAGATGGACGTTCTGATGTGATCACTTATAACCCTGACAGCAACATTATAATCTTCATCACCACCGTTATACGTTCTACCTGTAATATTATCTATTTCCTTTATATACGGGCTAAATACATCCGTATCATAATTTGATTTTACATTTTGCAGAACTCGTAGAACTCGTTCAAGTCCCATCCCTGTGTCTATAGACGGTTTCGGTAGCTTTGCGATATCGACATCCTTATTTTTGTTAAATTCCATAAAAACAAGATTCCAGATCTCCAAATATCTTCCGCAATCGCAACTTATATCACACCCTTTATGTCCTACTTCCGAATAGCCCGTATCAAAAAATATCTCGCTCGAATAACCACATGGACCTGTTTCTCCCATTTGCCAAAAATTTGAATCGTCACCAAGCTTATAAATTTTATTTTCGTCAAATCCTACAATATTTTTCCATATAGAATATCCCTCGTCATCATCCTTGTGCACCGAAACATAAATACGATTTTCATCCATTCCGAGAACATCCGTTAAAAATTCAAAGGCAAAAATAACGGCTTCTTTCTTGAAATAGTCTCCAAATGAAAAATTTCCGAGCATCTCAAAAAAAGTGTGATGGCGTGATGTCTTACCAACATTTTCAAGATCATTGTGTTTGCCACCCGCTCTCATACATTTTTGAACGGATACAGCCCTCAAAAACGGCGATTCAACCTGACCCGTAAAATATTCTTTAAATTGGACCATGCCCGCGTTGGTAAACATGATGGACCCATCCCCTGCAGGAATTAAGGATGAACTAGCTACAAGAGTGTGCCCTTTCTCCTTGAAATAGTTTATGAATATCTCTCTTAATTCACCTGATAACAAACTTTTCATCGATAAAATTCTTTTAAATTATCCTAATAAGTTGAATTTATATTTAAAATATTTTCAATAATATCGGAGGAAAATCCTCTCCGTTGTAAAAAATTATACAGCTTTTTTTTGAACACCATGCCGTCATCCTTGTACTTAATCAAAGAAGCTTTTTTTTTCTCTGATGCCATAGTAGCTATATCTCTTTCTTCTTCCTTAGTATAAAATTTCGTGATAAGTTCATCAGTAAGCTGTTTGTTGATGCCCTTCTTGTACATGTCATAACTTAGCTTTATTCTACCCGCAAGCCTCTTTTTACCGCTTTCAATGAGGCGTTCAGCTAGGGATTCGTCATTGATATAGCCATATTCCTTTAATTTCTTTACGGTTTGAGATATCTCACCAGTTGAAAATTTTCTCTTGATAAGCTTTTCCATTATAGCCTTTTCAGAGTAAGACTTCATAGAAATAAGCTTGAGTGAGTAATCTAAGGGCGTCCCTGTTGTTTTTGACTTTCTTTTGGATATACTGTTCTGCGATATTTTCAACTTTTAACTACCCCCAGTACGAACCGGCCGTTCCACTGTCGTCCGAAGATGCGGCTACACCACTCCCAGCAGCGTTCACGCCCGATATCAGCAAAGCAAGGTCATTTGGTGAAGTAGACTCCGCCAGCGCATCTTCATAGGTAATTAAACCCGCCTTATAAAAAACATAAAGAGACTGATCGAATGTCTGCATCCCATATTGGGCGTTGCCACTTTTTATATAATCCCTAATAGTAGCCGTTTTGTTTTCATCGGCAATACATTCCTTGATAGTCTCAGTCCCCACTAATATCTCGACAGCGGGAAGCCTGCCCTGCTCTTTCTTATCGGCTTTAACGATAAGACGCTGAGATATTACGGCTGAAATTACCGAAGAAAGTTGCATCCTGACCTGTTTTTGTTGATAAGGCGGAAAAACTGAGATAACCCTATTTATAGTTTCCTGTGCATCAAGAGTGTGAAGCGTACCCATGACAAGATGTCCGGTTTCTGCAGCCGTTATAGCGGTTTCAATGGTCTCCAAATCTCTCATCTCACCAACTAAAATGACATCGGGGTCCTGTCTTAACGCTTCCCTTAAACCGTGAGAGAAGGAATAAACATCCATGCCCAATTCACGCTGAGCTATTATGGACTTTACATCTTTATGGAGATACTCTATAGGGTCCTCTATTGTTATTATATGGACAGCTTTATTTCTATTAATATAATCTACCATTGACGCAAGGGTTGTGGATTTTCCACTTCCTGTAATTCCGGTAACAAGAACAAGGCCCCTTTCCTTTAATGCAATAGATTTTATAACTTCCGGAAGATTCAGGGAGTCGAAAGAAGGAACAGTAAAAGGTATATACCTCATAGCAATACTTATGGAATTTCTTTGAAAAAAAATATTCACCCTAAATCTGCCGACATCAGGCAGACTATAAGCTAAATCAACATCTCTATTCTTCTGAAACACCCCCGACTGGTACTTGTCCATCATACTCTGCGCAATCTTGAGGGTAAAATCAGGAGGCAATATGTCTAAATCTTTTTGGGGATAAATTTTACCATCTATCCTGAAGACGGGATATGAATTTGCCTTGAGATGCACGTCGGATGCCCTCATGTCTGTAGCCCTTCTCAAAAGCTTTTCTATGAAAGACGGCTGTTCAACCATAGGTATTGTTACCAATTATTGTACTAACATTTATTTAAGATTAAATTTAGCTATAATTTTAGAATATATTTCATCCTTTAATGCCGAATTGTTCCTAAGGGATTCCTTGGCCGCTTCCCTTCCTTGCCCCAATCTTTCCTTGCCGTAACTAAACCATGTCCCTGCCTTGTCTACTATTCCGTTATTTACACCTAAATCAACTATATCACCCTCAAGCGATATCCCCTCCTCATATATTATATCAAACTCTGCTTCTTTAAACGGCGGAGCAACTTTATTTTTAACAATCTTCGCCCTTGTACGAGAGCCGATAACCTCGTCCCCTTTTTTAATGGCTCCGATTCTTCTTATATCTATTCTCACGGAAGAATAAAACTTCAAGGCATTTCCACCGGTCGTCGTTTCTGGCGAACCAAACATTACACCTATCTTCATCCTTATTTGATTTATAAAAATAACAGATGTATTGGACTTTGCTATAGCAGATGTAAGTTTTCTCAACGCCTGAGACATCAGTCTTGCCTGAAGCCCCATATGAGAGTCCCCCATCTCACCCTCTATTTCGGCCCTCGGAACAAGCGCCGCAACAGAATCTATAACCAACACATCCACTGAGCCAGAGCGAACAAGAGAATCTGCTATTTCTAACGCCTCTTCACCTGTACCCGGCTGGGAAATCAACAAATCATCTACGTTAACCCCTATTTTTTTAGCATAATTTAAATCAACAGCATGCTCTGCATCAATAAAAGCGGCAATACCCCCTCTTTTTTGAGCTTGAGCAATAATTTGAAGAGTCAAGGTGGTTTTACCCGAAGATTCCGGACCAAATATTTCAACGACCCTACCCTTAGGTATTCCGCCTATACCAAGCGCGATATCAAGAGATAACGACCCCGTAGGAATAGACTTAACATTTTCGGTTAACGGTTTACCACCAAGTTTCATTATGGCACCTACGCCAAACTGTTTTTCTATTTGAGAAATAGCTAAGTCTAAGGCCTTAAGTTTTTTATCGTTCACGGGCGCTTTACTCTTGCTCTCTTTGTTACCTCCAAGTTTTGAAGACATTTCGACTCCCCTATCCGTAAATTTATTTAATTATCGTCGGACTAAATTATCAACAATCCGAATTGAGCTTTCAGTTAAGTGTTATAGCTTAAAAAAAAAATAATATCAAGTTAAAAGATAATTCCGACTATCCTCGTATTAACGACAAAGGGGTTCCGCTAAGTATCTTGTAAATCCAGAACAGCGCCATTTTTGATGTATAAGCCTTAACATCCAACCTGGAACCCTTAAACAAATATTTTCTTACCTCTTTTACTTTTGCAGAGGATAATGCTATAAAAACGGTCCCTACGGGATGCCTGTCGGATGATGTTTCAGGTCCCGCAATGCCCGTTACGGCAAGCCCAATGTCGCTTGAGGCCTTTTTCCTAACTTGATTTGCCATGTCAATAGCGCAACTCTCTGAAACTGCCCCGTCCCGTTCTATGATACCGCTATCTACTCCAAGTATATCGGTCTTGGAATCATCAGAATATACCACTCCACCATAATTAAAATAACCGGATGCACCGGGTAAATCGGTAAGCTTATTAGATATGTAGCCTCCGGTCAAGGATTCCGCTATGGCTATACTAACGTTTTTTTCTTTAAGTAGGTATGCACAGACAATATTGAGCTCATCGTCGTCGTAACCATAAAGATAATCCTCAAATATATCCGATACTGCATTATCTGCAACCTTTACATTTTCACTAAGTTTCTGCGTTGAAACTCCGTTAATACGCATGCTAAGAATAACCTCTCCAAAAGAATGCTCAGAATTAAAACTGAGCTCATATTTCTTTTTTAGCTTATCGAATAGCCTTTCAAACTTCCTTTCTTTTAAACCGAACAGTTTGTATTTTCTGGATTTTACGAAATAGTTAATCCCTAATTTCCCTAATATCTTTCCAATAACATGGTTTTTGAATATATTTACAACATTTTCAGGCTCAAGCGGCATTGCAGCAAAAAATATAGGATCGGTCAAATAAAAACCTGACACACCCGTATTTTGATTAGGAATCACGAAAGAATTGTTTGGAAAATAACAGTTCTTTTCATCTGTATTATTCATCTTTTTCTTCTTAAATTCATACACTAACTTCATTAAATCAGCAGCGTCCTTACTCCTTACAAGTTCTTTTTTAAATATTTCAGACACAATACTCTGCGTGATACAACTCTCTCCCTTCATGCCACCACAAACTATCACAAACGAATCCCCCGACGACATATACGACATCACCTTGTAAATATTATCCCTTTCGGCTCGGGGAAGTATAATAGCCTCTTTAAATCCAAGCTTGTAGTTTAAAAGCACTTCAGACAAACCCTTAATAATGTCCCCAGCCGAAACAAAATTAAAGTCATCCGTTATAACAAGAATTTTAATATCCATTTTGTTTTGTCAAAGTAAAAAATTATAAATTAAGTGCCCGTAATTAAAATAATAATAAATCTTAAAACAACGGCCGAAAATATGGCAGCGACAACATCGTCAAGCATTATACCTAACCCGCCGGTTATATGCCTGTCTACATATCTTATAGGAAAAGGCTTATATATGTCAAAAAATCTGAATAACCCGAGTCCGATTAATGCATAAACAATAGAAAAGGGAAACCACAACCCCCCCACCATGGTTATAAAATACCCTAATACCTCGTCAAGGACAACAAATGGCGGGTCTTTAATCTTTGTTATTTTTTCTGCATTAGAGGTATAGTATGTCCCTATAATAAAGATAACTAGACAGGTTATTATGTATACATATGGGTTGAGCCCTTTTAATAATACAAGATATATAAAAAACCCCGCAACAGAACCGATTGTTCCGGGTGCATACGGAAATAGTCCAGCATAAAAAAAAGTCGATATAAATATTGACAGATCAAACCTCTTTCCCTTTTTCATAACTATGCTGTTATCTCCTATTTTACACTCATCCCTTATCGCCAGGATAAGCGTTTTTTGACACTTTTCAATTTATGTAGACTGAAATCTGTACCTTCTCATTTTTATATTTAAAAGTATTGCTACCGCCGAAATGTCTACAATAACGGATGTTCCGCCATAGCTAAAAAATGGCAAGGGTACCCCGACGACAGGCAATAAGCCTATCGTCATATAAATATTTATTATTACGTGTAACACGAGTATACCAAGCGCTCCTGCTCCAAGCAAGAACCCTTGCATCTTTTTTGTCCGATACACAATATTAAATCCCCTTGCAATGAGTATGAAATACAACCCAATAAGAACAATACCTCCTACAAAACCAAACTGTTGAGAAAATGATGCAAATATAAAATCCGTATGTTTTGACGGCAAAAAATTTAAAGCGCTCTGCGAACCCTTGCCGAGCCCTGTCCCAAAAAGCTTTCCAGCTCCAACCGCAATCTCTGACTGTATTATGTTGTATCCCGCTCCAAGATAGTCTTTGGCCGGATGTAAAAATATAAGTATTCTGCTTTTTTGATAAGGCTTTAAATGAAACCACAAAATAGGACCAAAAAATAGCATTAGTCCGGATAGAATCACTATGGCGCTCCTTTTAATGCCGGCAAGATAAACCATTACAATTCCGACAAAAAAAACTATAAGCGCCGTTCCTAAATCAGGCTCTTTTGCGATTAATAAAACGGGCAAAAGAATTATTGCAAAAGGTATAATTAGTTCCACCAGAGAATAACAATTTTTATTTTTATGAGCGGTTAAATATTTAGCAAGAACAAATATTAGTCCAATTTTCATAAATTCAGACGGTTGAAACGAGAATATGCCAATAGAAATCCAGCGAGAAGCACCGTGCATAATCTTACCTTCCAATAGCACCACTATCATCAAAATAAATATAAAACCATAGATGTAATATGCAATCTCTATAAGGGTATTGTAATCGATAGATATAATTGCAAACATGATAAAAAAGGCTATAATAAACCAGATGATCTGCTTAACAACATAGGGATCTAAGAAGCCTCTGTGTTCTGCACTTAATGACCCAAAAAGATTTACAATGCCTATCGCAGAGATTACTATAACGGTAAAAAATATCACAAAATCAAAATTTTTTATATAATCATTCTTTGGTAATTTCATAAATCAAGTATTGCTTAAAAAATTAATTTTTTAGTTTTTGGATTACAAATTTGTGTTATCAAAATTATGCGGTTTGACATTCGCTTTGCCGTTGCTTTTAATTTTTTTATGTACCGGCGGTGTCCATAAACCTTTTTGTTCTAAATATTTTTCGACTATTTTCTTAGCTATAACTGCCGCATTTATACCGAGAAGCCTAGCATGCATATCCAAGACAACTACTGCTATCTCCGGGTGCTTTAACGGTGCAAACCCCACAAACCATGCATTATCTCTGTATTTTCTCGGTATTTTGTTTATATCGTAAATAGAGTAGGTTTGTGATATAATTTGTGCTGTTCCCGTCTTTCCGCAAAATAGTATACCATTAATCCTGCCGTTTGCCGCAGTGCCGTATTTTTTGTTTACAACATCACAAAGCCCTTTTTTTACCGCCCTCAAATAACTTTGCTTGACATTTACATGTTTGGTAAGCTTCGCTTCCATCTTTTTTAAAACCCTACCGTTTTGCGACACAATTTTATTCAATAAAAACGGCCGGTATAAATTTCCACCGTTCGCTATAGCGCTATATGCCATCACTAACTGAATTGGCGTAACATTATCGTAACCCTGTCCAATAATTGCTGAAAGGGTTGAACCCTTATACCAATATCTATGATATATCTTTCGGACAAGATGCTTTGTGGGTATAAAACCTGGATTTTCATCCGGCAGGTCTACCCCCGTTCTCTTTCCGAATCCGAATTTAAATGCATATTGCGCCAGCTCATCAACGCTCATTTTAACCCCAAGAGGGTAGAAATATGTGTCAACCGATTCCGCAAGGGCTCTATATAGATTTATTTTTGATTTCTGATTAGGATTCCAGTTATAAAAAATCGCATTACCCAGCTTAAAAGATGGCCCTGAGTAAATTTTCTCTTTGGGGGTTATCAGGTGCAAGGAAAGAGCGGCCATGGCACCTATCACCTTAAAGGTGGATCCTGGCGCTAACGCATTCTGGATAGCCTTATCTTCTAATGGGTGTCGATCATTATTGATAATTTTATACCATCGCTTTTGACTTATACCCTCGGAAAAATAAAAAGGGTTAAAAGATGGTGTTGACACCATAGCAAGTACCTTCCCGTTGTTTGGATCTACGGCAATTACTGCCCCCTGCCTCGTCTTCATAAGCTTATACGCGAGCCTTTCTAATGGTAAATCTAGTGTCGTGTATAGGTTTGCGCCCATAACGGGTTTTTCGACAACAACCTTGCCTATCGGTTCGCCACCAGAATTCACAATAATCTGCTTTTCTCCGTCTTTGCCTCGTAAGTATTTCTGATAATAATACTCAAGCCCTGTCTCGCCAATGATATCGGAAGAATTAAGATGATGATACTTTTTTTCTTTAAGCTGAGAAGATGAAACCGGACCAACATATCCAAATATTTGAGCGCCCATTTTATCATAGGGATATCGTCGTATCGGAATTCCCACAATAAAAAAACCCTTTAAAAACAACTTATTTACCTCAAATCTTGCCAATTCTCTAACAGAAATATTACGAATAAGAATGATAGATTCGTAAGACGGCAAAAACTCTTCTTTCTTAACCTTCCTTAAAAGCTTATGATAACTTTTACGCATTAACCTTGATAAAAATCTTAATTCCGTCCTTAAATCCGTTACATGCGCAATAGAAACTGCAATATTAAACGAGGATTCGTTGCCAACGAGAATTTTGCCCTTACTTGAAAGTATATCCCCCCTTGGAGCCGCAAGATATATAACCCTAGTGGCATTCTTCTCTGCCAATTTACGATAATAGCCACCCCTGACCACTTGTAAATAAAACAGTCTTACCACTAAAAGAAAAGTCAGCAGAGTAAATATTACCGCTAAAAAATTAATCCTGTTTTTTTGTCTTCTTAATATTCCATCTTTATTGTATGATGACGACATAATATCTTTACCAAACTTTTTCCTCCGGTTTTACGCCGTCCTTACCCGCGTCAACACATATTACTATATACCCACGAACGCATCTTTTCCGGTAGGGCATAATAATACACGAACATACGCGACTAAAGCGCACCTTTTATCTACATAATATTCTTGACAATTCTTCGTGAATAATACCGTTGGTTGCAAGTATCCTCCGGTCATAGATATTAAATGGCTTCCCACAAAAATCGCTTACTAAACCACCCGCCTCTTTAATTATTATGTAACCCGAAGCCATATCCCACGGATTTAGGTTAAGTTCCCAATATCCGTCTATAAAACCGGCAGCAGTGTAACATAAATCTAAAACAGCAGACCCAAGCCTCCTGATTCCTCTAATAATAACCGAAATATCTTTGAAATGGTCAAAATTGTTATCAGGATTCGTCTTCCTATCATAAGGAAACCCTGTTGATAGAAGGCTCCTTTTTAAACAATCGTTTTTCGAAACATTTATCTTCTTGCCGTTAAAATACGACCCCCCTCTCTTAGTCGCATAAAAAAGCTCTTTTAAAATAGGATTATATGCGCACCCTAATACAATTTCCGAATCTATCTCAAGTGCAATAGAAAAACAAAAAATAGGTATACCGTGTGCATAATTGGTCGTACCATCTAAAGGGTCAATGATCCATTTAAATTTAGTTCCGTGAGAAATATTTACGTTATCCTCTTCCGCGAGAATGGAATGATGAGGAAATATTTTCCGGATACTTTCTACGGCTAAATATTGGGAAGCAATATCGACATCCGTAACTATGTCCATGGGACCCTTATACTTAATAAAATGGTCCTTTCTGAAAGATTTAGATATAATCTTACCGCAATTTTTCGCAAGAGATATGGAGAAATCTAAAAATTTTTCCATATCTGCAGAATTTGAATCAAGCTTAAGCATTCGACATTTCCATATTTATTTTAAACGAAAAGAGATTCTGGCTGATAACCGTCTAAATCTATTGCAACGTATTTAAAACCTACACTTTTAATATCTTTCACCAAATTGTCTATGGAGTCAAGACTGACGAGTGAAACTACAGATTCCTTGGGTATATCTATCTTGGCAAGCTTACCGTAATGATAAACCTTGGCTCCCTTAAAACCATTTGAGTCTAAAATATCCTCCGCACTAGCAATCATCTTAATTTTATCCTGTGTTATTATGCTTCCAAGTGGTATTCTTGTCGCAAGGCACGCCATTTGAGGCTTATCCCATATGTCTATATCGAAAAACTTGGATGCTTCCCGTATGTCCGCCTTATTAAAAGACGATGACGCCAAGGGAGATAAAACGTCAAATTCTTTTTCGGCAAGGATATCAATCCTGTGGTGATTACTCTCAAGGACATCCTCCGCATTAGTTCCGACCGCTATTTCGTAAGCCCTTGGTATATACGACCTAATAGTTTTGAATAGCGAAATCTTACAAAAGTAACACCTGGTTCTGTCATTTTTAATGTAAGACTCCTCCAAAAACTCTGAAGTTCTAACAACTATGTATTTTACTTGAAACTCCTTGGCTTTTTCCTTGCAAAAAACAAGCTCTCTTTCCGGAATAACAAAAGAATTACCGGTAATAGCAATAACATTTTCTTTGCCAAGAACCTTTTTGGACATAAATAGCAAAAATGTGGAGTCGATACCGCCACTGAACGCTACAGCAAGCTTTTCCGTCTTTCTTATTATATTTTCGAGACTACTTATCTTATCCTTCAAAATTTTCTTCATCGTATAAATTAAAAATTAAAGGTTGCCAATGCTTTTTTATTTATTTTTACATTGGCTTTAGATTCAAGATAGTCCACATAATCATACAAAAATCCTCTCTTCTTTTGGAGTACGTATACTTCCCTTCGACTTAGCAATGCATTCTTTTTATTTTTATAATTACTCACATTGGTATACGTTGGAAAATAAACCTTTAATATCTTAATTACCGCAAATCCTGCCTTTACCGGAATCACACTACTTATAACCGTATCGATCGGAGCGTCATAGAGAGACGTTATCATGCCACTATTCAACCCATATTTCTTAAAATAGCTTGATTTAACGAGGTTTGTCTCAGAGTATAGAGGGATATATTTTAACGTTCCATCAAATTCTTTAGCAAGCTTGTTAAAACTATCGCTAAATAAGATAGATTTTTTAAGAAAGCTGTTCGCAATATTCCGAGATTTAAAAACTGCAATGTTAAAAGCAACGGATTTATTGCTAATACTGTAATCATCCAAGAACTGTCCGCCGACCATACCCGAGGACTCTCCTATTATTGTCCTGATATACGACCTTGCTACCTGCAATCTGTATTTCTTCTCAAAAGCAGCGGGAGTGGTATGATTTGCAAGTAAGGTAGAGACAAACAATGCGTTGTTAAACTCCCCATCTTTTTTAAATGCGCGATATGACGCAATATTTCTTGCTATAAAATCCTTAGAAACATAAATTCCAAATACATCAATTTTAGATTCGAGAACCCTGTCGGCAATTAGCGAAGACAGCGCCGCACCTGATATGTCAAGTGATTTTAACTGTTTGCGGTTCAGCCTCTTGCCGTATAAATTTTTGTATTCATTTTCGAGCGACCCGTAATAGCTGTTAAACTCGTACATAGAGATTCCTTTTCCATTTACGACAGCAACATTTCGTGGCGACATTCCTCCACCTTCACCGATAATGTACGGAAGAAAACTAAAACCCACAATAAACAAGACGCCCACAAAGATCGTAATAACCTTACCGAAGGCGCTGGTGTAAAATCTTCTTAAAAAATCAAGCATGATGTTCTGAAACCTCTTTAAAAAATTATCGATATTATTTCTTGCGGCTGTACCATTTTATATGCCAACAAGATTTTATGCAAATGAAAAATGAAGCATTATTAATTCATAATTATTCTATTCCTTTTAGAAAAATTTTTATAGCCAAGTTTTTTAAACAATAAGAATGCCAATGGGGAAATTACAGCCGTTATTATGGAAATAGGAATACTGTGCAGAAAGAAAAAATTCTGGTAATCAAAATGCATATCTAAGGAGTAAAAAACTATAAAAAAAAGGGTAAAATAATAGACTGCGGATGCAGCAAAGGTTATCAATATTTCATTAAACCAGTTGTCTGTTGAAACCTTACGCCACAAAATGTAAGAAACGACGTACGCAATAACCGCCGCAAGAGAAAAAGTCGCCGGATTCAAAACGGTAAGGGAACCATAAATATAAAACAATAGATAAGACGATATTGCGCCGGTATAAACGTCTAAATATGCGGCAATATAAACGATTGCTATGAGAGCAAGATTTGGAAAAATATTTATATGATTAAAATTATTTGTCGATGTTAAGGATATAAGCATTAAAAATAAAGAAAAACAAAATATATAAATATATTTTACCGCGTCATTCTTCGATGAGAACATATTTAGCATTAAATAAATTTTTGTAAGGGATTATTGTTATCTTTTGAAATATCTTATAACTTTTCCTATTTACTGCAAATACCTTGCCAACATTTATTCCGGAAGCAAAAACACCCCCCAGCCCTGAGGTTAAAATTTTATCTCCTACATTTACTTCCTGAGAATTAAACACAAATCTCATACTAATATAGCCATTCCCAAGCCCGCGCACCACACCAAGGGTACCAGTATTTGCATCCACCACAGAAAAAATACACCTAGGATTTGTAATTGGAATGACCTTGGCATAATTATTCGTTTCGTAAACAACCCTTCCGACAACCCCGCTATATGAAAAAACCCCGTTTCCTACCTTAATACCGTCTTTTCTGCCCTTGTTGATATAAAAACTGTTCAGCCAACCCTCTATTCCGTGAAATGTAATGGTTGCGGGAATGGATTTTCTGTGCAACGCGTTCCTTAAAAATAAAAGGGCCTTAAGCTTTTCATTTTCTATTTGATACGCCTTATATTTGTTCAGTTTGTACCTAGACAGCCTTATCTTGGCCCTGAGTAATTTATTATCACTTTTAACGGATAAAACATTTAAATAATTTTCATATAATCTTTCGGAAACATTCAAGGGATAATCCACTACTCTATATGTGTTATATAAAGAGTTGTCTATAAAATCAGAAAACAAACCGCTAAATTTAGATCCATTAACAGAAAAGATATATAATGCAACAGATATTACTATCAGTATAAATAAGACTATTATGTCCTTATGCTTTTTAAACCTTGCATTTCTACGAAATTTTTCCACAACTAGTTCTCAAGCATTATATCTTTTAATACGTTAATTTCGTTTAACGCTTTGCCCGCCCCTCTTACCACGCATGTAAGCGGGTCGTCGGCTATTATGACAGGAAGCTCGGTATGTTCCCTTATTAAAAGATCCACATTTTTAAGGAGTGCACCCCCGCCTGCAAGTACAATTCCTCTATCTACGATATCCGATGAAAGCTCAGGGGGTATATTTTCTAGAGTAGTTCTTATCGCATCCACTATCTGTTCTGCAGGTTCTGACATAGCCTCCGAAACCTCAGATGATGTTATCTCTATAATTTTCGGTATTCCGCTTACCAAATCCCTTCCTTTTATGTTCATCTTTGACTCTTCTTGCGTCGGATAGACCGTTCCTATCGTCATCTTAGCAAGCTCCGCCGTCCTATCCCCTATAAGCAGATTATACTTTTTCTTAATATATTGTATGATAGCATTGTCTATTTTGTCGCCTCCAACTCTTAACGATTTTGCATAAACTATACCGGACATGGATATTACGGCAACCTCGGTAGTTCCTCCACCTATATCAACTATCATGTTACCGGCAGCTTCTGTGATGGGAAGACCTGCCCCAATAGCAGCAGCAACAGGTTCTTCTAAAAGATAAACCACTCTTGCCCCTGCAGCTTCGGCGGACTCCTTAACCGCTCTTCTTTCGACGGCGGTAATACCAGACGGAATTGCCACAATGACCCTAGGCCTTATCATGGTCTTTCTATTATGAATTTTCCTTATGAAATATTTAAGCATGGCTTCCACAACCTCAAAATCGGCAATAACTCCATCTTTCATCGGTCTAATCGCAGAAATATTCCCCGGTGTCCTGCCGAGCATCCTTTTTGCGTCCCTACCTACGGCAAGAATCTTTTTCTCCCCACGTGAATCGGTATGGACCGCCACAACAGACGGTTCGTTAGAGACAACACCCTTATCCTTGACATAGATAAGCGTGTTTGCGGTACCGAGATCAACCGCCAAATCGTTGCTAAACAACCCGATCAAATTATCAATAAACATAATTCACCTGCTTTTATCCCCTACGAAACGGAATATTTTAGATTTTTATTTAAAATATACTTATAGAATACATTAAGTATGTCAACGATGTTATATTATATTGTATTTTTTGGCAACAAAAAAGTTAATTTTGATTTTTATCCGTGGTTTTGTTAGTATGTAGTGATGAAAAAAATACTAATCTCCGATATTAAGGAAAATCAAAAAATAGATTCGGTCTTTCTTGTTAAGAGTAAATCCGTAGCTACCGGAAAAACCGGAAAGTCCTATATATATTTAAAATTATCCGATAAGACTGGTGAAATAAAGGGATATATATGGGATAATGTGGAAAGATATGACAACATCTTTGACGCAGGAGACTTCGTTAAAATAAAATCCAGAACATCCGTATTTCAAAATGAACTTCAGCTTAGCATTTCTGCCTTAGAAAAAATAGACAGTGGCGAGATAGACGGTGACATGCTCAAGCTATTTTTAAAATCTACTGAATACGACATAAACGCTATGTTTTCTGAACTTTCGACTATCATGAACGAAACGTTGGCAGACGAGTATATTATAGCACTGACAAAAAAGTTTTTAGACGACGAAAATTATGTTAAAAAATTAAAAACTATGCCTGCCGCAAAATCTATTCATCACGGTTATATAGGAGGTCTGCTCGAACACACGCTCAGCATGCTGAAAATGGGAGTTTTTCTTTCTAAACACTATGAAAAATATATAAATAAAGATATTTTAATCCTATCCATACTCCTTCATGATGTCGGTAAAATGGAAGAGTTAAGCAATAAAAACAACATAGCCGAATATTCCGATGAAGGGAAACTTCTGGGACATATAATCATAGGAATAAATATTATAGATAAAAAGATTGATGAAATTTCCGGTTTTCCTAATAATTTAAGGACAATACTACTTCACTCCATCGCATCTCACCATGGAGAGTTAGAATTCGGCTCCCCAAAAAGGCCGAAAACCATAGAGGCACTCTTGCTACACTCTATTGACAATATGGATGCAAAAGCAAACCAGTTTATATGTATGATAGAAAATCAGAGTACGGCATGGAGTCCGTATTCTAAGCAATTTAATAGGTACATATTAAATTCTAAAATATTTTACACTTCAGAAACAAACGGGGATATCGGCGAAGAAAATAAGGGCGCGGAAGGCACAACGATAGAGAGAGAAAATGATAACAACGCCATTACCGACGGTAGTAGTTTGAATCACAGCTTCACCGGAGAGCTGTTCTAGTCTTGCTTTATTGTAAAATTGTCTTATCCAACATTATTGTATCTGCGAAGCTTAAATTCAACACCGAGTTTTTCTGCTATCTTGCGGGTATGAGAAACATCAAGCCCCGGTAAATCTACCGCGGTAGCGGTGACCTTGCCTATGTATTTTTTAGATTCCCTTATAAAATCTAAAATGGCGGAATATGCATCAACCTTTTTCTTGTTTATATTAGGAAAACATACTTCGTTATAAAAATTGCTATTGTGAGCATTCAAACTTACACTGACACTATCTACGAGTCCGCTTAGTTCACGCGCAATATTTCGGTTATATATGGCATTTGCCAATCCATCCGTATCGAGTCTAACCTGTATTTTGCCGCCATCTTTGTCTTTAATCGCCCGGGCCGTAGCCTTAAGCTCCTCTATTTTTAGGGTAGGTTCACCGAGTCCGCAAAAAACAACTTCATCAAAATCGTAATAGTGAAAAATAGATGTAATGACTTCATGTACCAGCGGTTCTTTCTTTAATCGAAGATTGTATCCCTTAACATTGAAATTATCTTTATCATCTTGATATTTTGGACAGAAAGAACAACGATTCGTGCATTTATTTGTCAGGTTTACATAAACAGAATTTCTGATTTTATAAGCAACGGCAGGATAAAAACCATCTACCCCGCCAATAGAAAAAAGATTTACAGTATTTTGCACTGTAATATCATCAAGCGTTTTTTGCTCAACTCCTTTTAATCTTGCAATCTCCTGCAGGACAAAGCGAACATATGAAGGCTCGTTTCTCTTACCCCTAAAAACCTGTGGAGCGAGATAAGGACTATCGGTTTCCACTAAAATCTTCTCGCTCGGAATATTCTTTGCCGTTAATCTAATATTGTCATTCTTTTTATACGTAATATTTGCCGAAAAGGATATAAAAAAACCCAACTTTATAAATTCTGTAGCAATATTCAAGTCATCAGCAGAAAAACAATGAATTACTCCCCCGGAAAAACCGCCGTGCGACTCCACGTAGCCCCTTAGGATGTCCAGTGCATCGTCATAAGCATCCCTAACATGAACTATAATTGGAAGCCTGTGTGCTAAGGCTATCTCTATCTGAAATTTAAACAGTTTCTTTTGCATGTTTTTAATTTCAGTTATGTCCCCCCTTACCTCGCCATTAAAAAAATAATCAAGACCAATCTCGCCAACGGCAATAATTTTCTCGGAACTGTTTGAATAATAGCTCTCAAACAGTTTCATAATATTGTCAAAATCAGCATAAGGGCTCTTAGGATGGACCCCGAGCGTAGTATAAATAAAATCGTATGAATCAACAATGTCTATGGTTTTTTCTATCCTTTCGTCTTGGGCCAAAGAGCCTATAGATATAGCATGCGTTACGCCATTTTCTCCCATTCTTTCGACCATGGCGCAAAAATCGCTTTCAAAGTCTTGCATCTCTACGTGGCAATGTGAATCTATCATGTTATCTTTGGAAATAAAATATCTCTGTTTTCGCTTATTTTGTGCCCATTTTTAAACAATACGGGGTGTCCGTCAAGGATATTTTCCGGAATAATTGAAAATCTAAAAGATTCAAAGGACTCTATGTTTAATATTGCATTAATCTTAGCCGAAGTATCGGGCATAAACGGATATATAAGGTACGAAATACAATAGATTGATACAATGGCGGTTCTCAATATCTTATGCAATTGCGCACTGCCCTTACTTTCCGATAGGTCTATTTTCCAAGGGGCAGCGTCATTTATATATTTGTTTACCCTACCAATAAACCGAAAGATATCCTCTAATATTTTTGCAAAATCATAGTTATTGTATCTTTTGTCTAGCGCATTCGTTATATTGTCGATAGATTTAATCAAGTTTTCATCTACCCCCGCATCAAAATTAGGTAGGATACCGCCTGTAAATTTTCTTAACATTGCAGTCGTTCTTGAAATCAAATTTCCCAGATCGTTTGCAAGCTCAGAATTATATCGGGTAATAAAATTATCCGTACTAAAATCTCCGTCTAATCCTATAGTTACCTCTCTTAAAAGATAAAATCTCAAGGAATCCGTCCCATAATTATTAATCAAATCAATAGGATCTATAACGTTACCGATAGATTTAGACATCTTTTTGTTGTTCAGAAGCCACCAACCGTGTGCAAATATCGTTTTTGGGAGCGGTAAATTCAAAGCAAAAAGCATAATTGGCCAATAAACAGCATGAAATTTAAGAATATCCTTGCCTACTATATGATTGGCGGTTTCAAAAAATAAATTAAAATCGTTCTTAGCCCCGCCGCTAAACTCTCCAAAACCTATTGCCGAAAGATAATTTAACAGGGCATCGAACCAGACATATATAACATGCTTGCTGTTTCCCGGTACCGGGATGCCCCACCTAAATGATGTTCTCGAAATACTTAAATCATTTAATCCGTCCTTGATAAAGGATAAAACTTCATTCCTTCGAAAAGACGGTTTAATAAATTCCGGGTGACTGTCGATATAGTCCATTAACTGTTTTTCATATTTGCTTAATCTTAGAAAATAGCTCTCCTCTTTAACCCTTGACGCAAGCCTTCCGCACTGGGGGCAACCGCCCTCTTTGAGCGATTTTTTGGTCAAAAATGTCTCGCACGGAGTACAATACCATCCCTCATATTCAGAAAGATAAATATCGCCCTTGTCCATCAATATGGAAAATGCAAGCTGAACCGCTTTTATGTGATCTTCATCCGTTGTTCTGATAAACCTGTTATAGGATATGGAAAGCATATCAAAAAGATTATCAAACTTAATATGAACGGTATCCGCAAGCTCTTTAGGGCTTATTCCCCTTGCATTTGCTTCCTTTTCTATCTTTAATCCATGCTCATCTGTTCCCGTCAAAAAAAATACCTTGTAACCAGATAACCTCTTAAATCTAGCGATAGAATCGGCAATTACCGTTGAATACGCATGCCCAATATGCGGAATATCGTTTACATAATATATGGGTGTAGTAACATAAAAATAGCCCTTGTAATTATCTTTGCCTGTTGTGTTATCTATCATAATTTATACCGTTCTTTTTACTTCCGTTTATTTAAAGTATCGTCATATGAATCATTACTATTATAAAAAAGCTTACTGCTATCCTGCGCTTCTTCGCATGTCTCCTCCTCCGGATTAGGCGGGTCAAAGACAAGGCAACATAAAAGCCTGCCGCAGTAGCCCACAAGATTGCCGGCATTTTGACACTGAAGTTTCGTTACTTTTGAGGATATATGGCTCTTAGACTCCCGCTCTATCGAGTTGCAACAACACATTCTTCCGCATAGACCTATCCCTCCCAAAAGTTTACACTCGTCTCTAATATTAATTTGGCGCATCTCTATTCTTAAATGAAATTTGCCCGCAAGTATTTTTACAAGCTCTCTAAAATCGACTCTTTCTTCTGCACTATAAAAAAAAATGAGTTTATTTTCTTTAAGCAGAAACTTAACCTTTAGAAGCTTCATTGACATTTTGAGACTCTTTGCCTGCAATTTACAAAAATCAAAACCTTCTTTCTCAATGGGATAATATGCAAATTTTTCACCCGTTTCGAAGCTGTAAATCTTTCTTATTATCCAAGGTATCGCCCTATCGTCTTTATCAACAATTTTAATATCCTCTGCAACAATCCCTAAGAAAAGATCATTATCTTTTTTTACAAGCACCTTATCATTCAATTTTAATTGCAATGCCTTCGCATTGAATTCCTCAATACTAACCCTTTCATGTATTTTTATTCCCGCTACTCTCATTATTTGGCGTACATCTCCCTGATAAATATATAATTTATCGTTTAAATTGAGATAAACAAAAGAAACGAAGCTACCGCGACATGTCCATATTTTAAGTTAAAAGACCTGTAAAATAGGCATCCATAGCGATAGTTTTGTTTAAATTGTAGCTCATTTTGTCTATATGGTTAACCGTTAATTCAATCATGCTAAGTAATCTGTCCGGCGTAATATTTGAATCCGTTATGAATTTACCAATATCATCACAAATGTCCATATTGTATAACAATTTCTCATTTTTTGTCATATGATAAATAAAAATATCCCTTAAAATAAATAAAAATATTTCAAATAATTCGACCCTATCCTCGTTACCTTTATCATTGCCTTGATAGCCGTCATCATCCTTGAAATTTTTCAAAATATCATTGAACGCATCTGACATATCATACGTTAACAACGTTGCATTCTTGTAAAATAATTTGTTAAAGATCAAGGCTAAAATAGATTTCCTCGTTTCAAAATATCTGCCTACTATCAACTTCTTCAAGTTTGAATAGCTACCCTTTGCAAGCCTCATGTACACAGCTAAAGTATCGTCCCGCATATCCTGAAATTCACCCTTAACGGCCTTGAATAAAATTTCATCTTCAATAGGCCTGAAGTCAAGTAAGGAACATCTCGAAATAATAGTTTGAAAGAGTCCGCTTATATTTGACGAAATCAAAATAAAAACGGTCTTATCGGGCGGTTCTTCCAATATCTTTAAAAGGGCACCCATAGCATGCTGGTTCATGGCAGACGCGTCGTCTATTATCACAAATCGGTGGCCGCCAAAGGTCGAAGTTAAATTTAAAAGGGAGTTAATCCGATGGATCTTGTCTATTTTTATTGAATTTCCATCGGGTTCTACAACCATGAGATTTTGGTTTGTTCCATTCAGCACACCAACGCACGAAGGACATTTTCCGCAAAAATATTCGCCTAAAGAATATTTTTCTTTCTTAAAATCTTTCTCTTCACATTCCAACTGGTCAATATCGTAATTACAAGACGAATAGTCTTTACATAAAACAGATGCGACAAAAGACAATGCGACAAATAGTTTCCCTATATTTTTTTGCCCGTAAAAAATAAGCCCTGAAGGAATTCTATCGTTTACAAATAGACCATTTAGAAATTGAATAGGTTTCTTATGCCCTATTATATTGGAAATGTGATAGTGGGTATAATCCATAAATTTCATTCCTTAAATCTTAATCAATTCAACTATATCTTCGATTATCATTTCCGCTATATTCTCGGCGGAAGCGGAGGCATTAAGCTTTTTTATTCTCTTTCTAAACCTATCCGCAAGGGATAGGTAATTGTTTCTAACATGATTAAAAAAATTCAGCGATTCACCGTCAAAACCATCAAATTTACCCTTCCTGCCATGTAACCGCTTCAGCGCAGATTCGGGCTTCAGGTCAAAAAGATAAGTCCTGTCCACACGTATATTGGCTTGCTTAAGAATAAAATCGTTTAAGGTGAATATGATATCTTCAAAACTTTTATCGTTCTTGTAGCCCTTATCCGTTAAATAAACATTCTGATAAGCATATGTAGAGTCGATAAACCGGTCACAAAGCACCACATCAAAACTGTTCAGTTTATATGAAATATCGTTTAAATGCACGGTTCGGTCGGCAGAAAATAGAAATAACGCAACGGTAGCCATAGTTTTTCTGTCCATCGAATGATGCCAAATTTCTTTTCTATCTAAAAAAATATTTTTAACAATCTTTCCAAGATATGCATCCGTCGGCTCCCGTGTAAGTAAAACACTATATCCCATCTTTTCTAAGGAATCCGCCACTGTCGATGCCGCGGTAGTCTTGCCCGAACCGTCAATACCCTCAAATGTTACAAAAATTCCCATAATTGTGTTATAATCAGGCAGTTTATATAAAATCTAGACTCACATAATAACACAAAAATCAAAAAAATATAATGGGAGAATATGGAATTAGATTTATTCAATTATGAATTTGACGAAAAATTAATCGCAAAATATCCGCTAAAAAATCGTGATGAGGCAAAACTTCTTGTTGTTGATGTAAAAAATTTTAAAATGGAACATAGGAAGTTTTATGACATAAGCGACTATATAAACGAGAACGATGTAGTCGTTGTTAACGATTCTTTCGTCAAAAAAGCGAGGATCTCCGGTAGGAGGCCAAGTGGAGGCAAGGTAGAAATATTTGTCGTAAAATTTTCTTTCAATATGGTGTTCCCGCTCACACTAAATGTCCTTTTAAAATCTCATAAAACCGTCAAAGAAGGGGAAGAGGTACTTATAACCGAAGAAAATAGGGATAACGACGTAAGTCGCTTGAGTTTACACAAAAAAACCTTGAACAAAGAAGGGCCATTTGAGAAATTAAATATTGCTACAGCTGCGATAAAAACTATAAATACCGACGATTATCTTACGGTTACGGTTTCAAAGAGTTATGGCAACGGAAATTACGATATTACGATAAACAATATGGCAGATAGCGAATTTATTTTCGAGAAATGCGCCCAAATCCCCCTTCCGCCATATCTCAAAAGGGACGCGAAGGCAATAGATTCAACATATTATCAAACAGTTTATGCTAATGATACAAACGGTTACTCTGTCGCGGCACCGACTGCCGGACTTCATTTTACCGAAAAACTCATGGGTAAAATCAACGATAAAGGCGGAATATTTGCAGATATTTCCCTAAATATCGGGCTCGGAACATTTATGCCGGTTAGAGAAAAGGATATCAGGAAACATAATATTCACCAAGAAACGTATACAATTTCAGAAAAAACAGCCCAATTAATTAATAAGGCATTAAAATCAAACAACAAGGTAATAATCACAGGGACATCTTCAGCCAGGTGCTTAGAATCCGATGCGGATGATAACGGATTTTTGATACCGGTCACGGAAAAACAAACATCTTTATATATGTACCCTGGCTACAAATTCAAGTTAACTAAAAATCTTATAACAAATTTTCATCAGCCAAAATCTTCTCTGTTTATCATGATTTGCGCCTTAATAGGTATAGATAAAACAAAAGCGGTTTACGATGAGGCTATAAGAAATGGCTATTCTCTTTTTAGCTATGGGGATGCCATGTATTTACACAACATATAAAAATTCATACAACTTTAAAATTTAATTTTTTTATTATATAATCTTTGACGATGTTTAAAATTTTGAAAAAGGACAGCCTTACAAACGCTAGAACAGCCACTCTTGCCACTAAGAACGGCATAATAGAAACACCTGTGTTTATGCCCGTTGGAACAATAGGCACCATAAAGTCTCTTTCGCCTTTCGAGATATACGACGAGGGTTTTAAGATTATGCTTGGAAACGCCTACCACCTTTTTTTAAGGCCGGGTATAGATATAATAAAAAAATTCGGCTCATTAAGAAATTTTACCGGCTATAAAGGAATGATACTGACCGACTCCGGCGGGTTTCAAATCTTTAGTCTTGCCAAGTTTGCCAAAATTCAAAATGACGGGGTTTCTTTTATGTCACATATAGATGGAGAAACACATTTTTTTACCCCCGAACGCGTCGTTGAAATCCAGGAAGCATTAGATTCTGACATAATGATGCAACTCGACGTCTTTTCCGGACCGGATGCAACTAGAACAATAGCGGAAAGAGACCTTGCCACGACAATAAAATGGGCGGAAAGATCAATGGACGCAAAGAAGGATAACGGCAATCTGCTCTTTCTCATATCTCAGGGTAATTTTTTTACAGATTTAAGAGAAAAGTCGGCTACAATTATGTCGCAATTAGGCGCCGATGGTTACGCAATCGGCGGATTAGCCGTCGGAGAAACAAAAGAAATCATGTTTAAAATGCTGTCCGCATCCGTATTGAATCTTCCCGAGGATAAGCCAAGATATCTAATGGGCGTCGGGACACCGGAGGATATTGTTAACGCAGTTGCTTTAGGCGTCGATATGTTTGACTGCGTACTGCCCACAAGAAACGCAAGAAACGGTTTTGTCTTCACATCTACCGGTACCTTGAATATTAAAAACTCCAAATATAAAACCGTGGCAAAACCTATCGATTTACATTGCGACTGTTTTTGCTGCAAAAATTTCAGTGCTGCTTACATAAGACATGCCTTTATGACAAAAGAAATATTTGCACAGAGGCTTTTAACCTTGCACAATATCCATTTTTATCAAAATTTAATTTTAACAATCAGGCAAAAGATACGGAACGGAAATTTTTTTGATATGGTGAACGAAATAAATTTAAAAAAACCGTTATCTTTGTTTTGACTTTATTTCAATTTAAATATAATATTAATAAACTAATATTATTGACGAACTTGCTATATTTAAAAAATATTAACCTAATAAAACCAATAATTAAGGAGGTAACAAGGCTTAATTTAAAACATAAATACGTTAAGCCTTTTAAATTACTATGGAAATTTTATCCAATCTGTTCAATCTATTTACTGTCAAAAATGCCTATGCAGCATCTTCAGGGCAAAGTAGTTTTCAAGGAACATTAATAAGTTTTGCTCCACTAATCGCTATCGTTGTCATATTTTACCTTTTAGTAATAGTACCACAGCAAAAAAGGACTAAAAAACACAAGCAAATGATGGAATCCTTAAGAACTGGCGATGAAGTTCTGACTAACGGCGGTATTTACGGGGTTATATCCGGAGTAGCCGAAAATGTTTTTACATTAGAAATAGCAAAGGATATAAGGATTAAGATAGCAAAAAATGCCGTGGCGACAAAAACCTCTAAATCTTAGTAAATAGACCTTGCCGGCAATATAAATGGTAAATATATTAAAATTTCATACAAATTCAATAAGGAAATATAATGAAGCCTGTTAAAACTAGATTAATTTTAATAATTTCTTTCATAGTTATTTCTATTTTTTCGGTAATTCCGTCGATTTATCCTAACACGCCCGGGTGGTGGAAGTCCGTTATAGGAAATGCCGAAATGCGTTTAGGGCTTGATCTTCAAGGTGGTGTTTACCTTATTGAAAAGGTTGAAGTCAATAAAGCCGTAAAAGAAAAGCTTTACAAAGACTATACCGATATACGGTCATTTGTTAAAAATAACGGGTTCAGTAAAAACAATATAAGCTTTGCAGATTCTCATATAAAAATTAATGGAAAACTTTTAAAAAATACACAAGGATTAACGAACTATCTTTCTAAACACTATAGCTCTTTGCAGCTATCGTCAGATGCAATCAAGTTCAAAACATCTGCTCTTGCAAAATACAAAGAGGAAGCGGTAAGCGGAGCTGTGGAAATTATGAGAAACAGGATTGATCAGTTCGGTTTGGTGGCTCCAAAAATTGCTAGGCAAGGGAAAGATCTAATAGTCATAGAAATGCCCGGGGTCAAGAACGTCAAGCAGGCTATTAAACTTATAGGAAAAACGGCTAGGCTGACGTTTAATCTTGTCGATGACAAACACAGTTTATCAAAGGCATTGAGAGGTGATATACCAAAAGAGGATGAGATTCTTTACCATGTGTCCTACGACAAATTCTCCCGCAAAACAATAAGGAGACCGTACCTTATTAAGAAAGCAACTTTAATGAGTGGGGCTGAAATTTCAAGCGCAAGTGTACAGATAAACCGCTATAATCAACCTATTGTCGGGGTTACATTAAATTCTCAAGGTACTAGAAAATTCGGCAATATCACTACCAAATATACTGGTAAAAGGCTTGCTATCATACTCGACAATAACGTAATCTCTGCTCCTGTTATAGAAGAGCCTATATTGGGCGGAAATGCGTCCATCTCTGGAAGGTTTACAATGCCTGAGGCAAGTAATCTTGCGATAGCGCTCCGCTCTGGAGCTCTACCCGCACAGGTAAAGATAATACAAAACGAAACAGTTGGGCCGACCCTCGGGGCGGACTCCATTCACGACGGTATACTTGCCACCATTGTAGGAACCATTTTGGTTATGGGATTTATGATATTTTACTACAAGCTATCGGGATTAATCGCTAATTTTGCTCTTATCGAAAATGTATTATTTCTTATTGCCGTTCTCTCCTTGTTCGGCGCAACCCTAACTCTTCCTGGTATTGCTGGTATAATCCTTACTATCGGTATGTCGGTTGATGCCAATGTTCTTATATTCGAAAGGATAAGGGAAGAATTAAGAGAAAATAAGCCGGCTGTTATAGCTATTGAAGAGGGGTATAACAAAGCGTTTTTTACAATTTTAGACTCTCATGTTACTGCTCTAATTACCGCCACCGTCTTGTTTTACTTTGGCTCCGGACCGGTAAAAGGCTTTGCCGTGACATTGTCGCTCGGTATCATTATCAACCTATTTACCTCATTAGTAGGCACAAAGGTTCTATTTGACATAATATCGAATAGAAAGAAATTCAAAAAAATAAGCATTTAACACTTAGAGAGGTCAGAAAAATTGGAATTTATAAAAGACACTCATTTTGATTTTATCGGCAAAAAAAAATATTCGTTTATATTTTCGTCTGTCCTTGTCGCGCTCGGATTAATTGAGATAATCATGATGGTCTTGGGCGTAGCGAGAATAGGGATAGATTTTACCGGGGGGTTATCTTTACAGCTTGCGTTTAAACACAATATATCTGTATCCGCCGTTAGAACTAAACTGCTAACGAATGGGTTTAAGGACGTAAAAATAGTCAAGGTAAAGGGTAAAAATAATATCATTATTCAGACCAAAGCCATAGCCGGAGATTTAAATAAATATACAGAAAAGATTAAAACTACCATAAAAGAAAATTTTCCGAATAATTCATTCGAAGTGCTGAACAATGAAATGATTGGTCCTTCCGTTGGTAAGAAATTAGCCTTTGACGCCGTTGTGGCAATCATAATATCCATCATTGCAATTATACTTTACATAACATGGCGTTTCGAGTTTAGGTTCGGCCTTGCTGCCGCTATCGGTCTTGCGCACGACGTGCTTGCGCTTGCAGGCATATTGTTTATCTTCCAGAAGGAGATATCCCTCCTTGTTATCACAGGGATTTTAACCGTTGCAGGTTACTCCCTTACCGATAAAGTGGTAGTTTTTGATAGGATCAGGGAAAACCTAAATAAAGCAACCGAAAAGTCTCATCAAATTAATTTAAAAAATTTAGTAAATGAAAGTATAAATGAAGTGTTGACGAGAACAGTAGTTACGTCACTTACAGTCATTTTAGTCGTGCTGTCTTTGTTTTTCCTCGGGGGCATAGTTCTCCATAACTTTGCATTTACATTGTTGTACGGGATTATAATAGGTACATATTCGTCTATATTCATCGCAAGTCCGGTAATGATAATGTTAAATGAAAAACATTACGTTTCAAATAATCAAAAAGATTAATTTTCTAAGGCGTCGATGATTAATGCAAAAAAAATATGTCGAGGAATACATAAAGGTATGTTTAAAGAAAACATTGAATCAGACTTATTCGAGCGCTTCGTGTACTACCCTATTGCCTTTAATTTTAAAAAGGATTAACTCTCAGTTAAGTTTTGATCCTTTTTTTTCACAAGAATTTCACAAAGAGTATTCAGACCATGACCATGACTGCGTCCCCGCGACCGATTATTTAAACAACTTCGTCTCCAACTATCTAAGCCCGTCCTTAAAATCTTTAGGTGACCCGTTCCTCATGAACGATATGGACAGAGCGGTAGAACGAATCACAAAAGCGTTAACGGACGATGAAAATATTTGTATTTACGGAGATTACGATGTGGATGGAATAACATCCACATCCTTCCTAGTTTCATTTTTACGCGAAATAAAAAAATTATTAAAACCAAACCAAACGGAAAACACTATTTTTTATAAGTTACCAGATAGGATAAAAGACGGTTATGGGCTGGGTATAGGACCTATTAACGAAATTTGCGATACCGTGCGTCAAAATAGCAATCAACCATTAACATTGATGATAACGGTTGATTTAGGCATAACTAATGTTGAAGAGGTATCATACGCAAATTCTAAAAATATAGACACTATAATATGCGACCACCACGAAGTTCCTCTTGCCAAATCAGTTTCGGAAGACGACGATAACGATTACAATGAGATTTTACCCAATGCGTATGCTATATTGAACCCAAAACGCAGAAATGATAAATTTAACTTTAAATTTCTGCCTGGTGTTGGTATCGCTTTTAATTTAGGGATCGCAATAAGAAAACGATTGGTTACAAACGGTTCAATAACTACATATCCTAACCTTAAAAATTATCTTGATATTGTTTGCCTCGGTATTATAGCGGATATCGTCCCTATGTATGGAGATAATAGGACACTTACATATCACGGTTTACATAAAATTAACAATAATCCTAGACCGGGCATAAGGGAACTTAAAAGGATTTGTGGTTTACACTTCGATAATGTTAACGAATCGGATATTGCGTGGAAAATAGCCCCAAAAATTAATGCAACCGGCAGGGTTGGAAACCCTGCTGCTGCGGTAGAGCTTTTGACAGAAAATAATCCGGAAAGAGCGTACGAACTTGCTCAGCAGTTGAATGCCGTTAACAAAAAGAGACAAATGCTTGAAGATATTTGCTTCAATGATACAATGAATCAAATTAATGAAAGAAATTTAACGGAAAGTGACGCTCCAATACTGATTTTAAGCGGAGAATTATGGCATCCGGGTGTCATAGGGATTGTTTCATCAAAATTAGTCGATTATCTACAAAAACCAGTCCTGCTACTTTCCGGATATAAAGAGGGCGTGTATATTGGTTCCGTTAGATCATACGATAGCATAGATATTTACACATTCTTAAAGCATTATGAATCATTTTATGAGAAATTCGGGGGGCATAAAATGGCCTGCGGACTCACAATAAAGAAGGGTCGAAATTTTGACGACTTCATCTCCGCAACATCTAAAGATTTGGTTGATTTAAATATAAAATTAGACGTTAATTCTGAAGCTTCTCATTTAAACAACCCTGACGGAGAACACGGTAAAATCCCGGATTACGATGAAGAGATAGATTTAAATGCTGCAGCAAAAAAAGATTTATCCAATTTAATAAAATTAATGTCTCCGTATGGACCGCTAAATGAACAACCTAAATTCTTAATTAGGAACATTACACTTCTGAATATTAATAAGAGGGAATACAAAAACAAAAACATAAATTCGAAAAAAAACGGATTATTTAACTGTTATTTTACATTTAATATCAAGGGTTCCTCCAATGATAGCAATGTGAAACCAAAAGCATTTCTATTCAAAAAATACAAGACTATGAAAAACATTTTCGATGCTGAAAGTAAAGATAAAATTGACGTGGACGGTATTATATTCGAGTTTTTTAACGGGTATATTAAAATATTAAACTTTATTTAATTTTGGGCACATATGTTTTTTAACAAACTATACACTGCTATTGAGGTTGACTACGGTCATTTTAAAATACTCGAGGTTATAAAGAAAAAACATGGCTACTCCCTTAATAATTTTGTGAATGTTAAGCTGCCGGGCGTAGATGCCTCAGACATTAATGCAGTAGCTTCCACGCTTAACGAACTCATGGTCAAAAATAGAATAAGCAGAAAAAACGTATTCGCAAATATTCATAGCAACGCTGTGTATAGTTACAATATTGATCTTCCTGACATGCCCGAAAATGATCTAAGAAAAGCGGTGGAACATGAAATAAAAAAATTAATACCCTTTCCCTTATCTTCTTGCGTGTTTGATTATATATCCTTTAAAAAGGGTTCAGTCCTTGCGATAACCGTATTTGTCTCTAAGACGGAGGATATAAATAATTTTAAGCAGATATTTGCAAGGGCTAATATTAAACTAAAATCGATAGAATGTAAGACAGTGTCTATTTATAACAATATTCTACTTTTGAGTAATAATAAAATAGAACATTTATTGTTGTGCGATGTTGGAGAAACAACGGCCCAAATTGTTATTATTAGGGAAAATATGGTTAGTTTCGAAAGATCAATAGAAGGGCTCAATCTTAAAGACTTGACTAAAAACGATCCAGCCGACTTGATAGGTGATGAATTAAAAAAAACGATGGATTTTTATTTTGCAGGAAAATCTATCGCTCCGATAGACGGTATAATAATAACAGGCATGTACAACGACAACAAAAGTTTTAAAGACAAAATAACGGAGATGACCGGATTAAAAACATATTCAATTTCTATTATCAATCAGCTGATGGAAGAGAAAAAATATTTTTCTCTATCCAAAAGATTAATAAAATTCAATATGGAGAAAAATTATAACTTATTAAAACCACTCGAAGAAATGTGGACAACCATGGGGCTTATATCCGGCAGATAAACCTTGCGTAGTCGTAAACGCCCGAAAACCAACAAATATTATCTTAAATTACATATAATATATGAAAACTAAGAATAAGACGAGAATTAATTTATTACCCGTTGCCGATAAAGAGCAGTATGTAAAAAATAAAAAAAAGATCATAGCATTTTCTGTGATTATTGCATGTGGATTATTTATACTTTTATTGGATTTTACGCTATACTTTAGAAATAATATAAAAAAGACTCATATTTTATCGCTTAACCAGAAATTAGCAATAATGAAAACCAGAAATATTATTGGTAAATCGTTAGAATATGCAATAAGCAATAAAAGAAGACTCAAGAGTATGATTCAAAAAAGAATTTTGGTTATAAAAAAACTTGAAAGACTAAAAGTTAAGTGGAATGAAAAAATAGCCCGAATGATCAATGCATCGCCTGAAGGGGTCTGGATGAGCGGGCTGTTACTTCAAAATGGCATTATTGTAATTAATGGAAATTCAATTGCACTGAACGGAATATCGGACTATATGAATAGATTAAAAGAGACAGGTATGTTTAAAAAAATTATTTTGACCTACGTAAATAGGACAATTATAGATAAGAATACCTTTTACCAATTTAAATTAAAGGCAATTTTAAAATGAACGTATTTGAAGAATTAAAAGGAATTTCATACTATTTAAGGGCAAATAAAATAATCCTCGTCATTTTAATGATATTTGTATTTTTATACCTTATAAATCAGGATTTTTTCTTAAATAACTTAAACAAGGAATTAGATGTAAATTCAAATGTAATAACCAAACTTAACGAGAAAATTAGAATATTAAGCAATACAAATGTCTCTTTAGATCGCGAAAGGAATGAGTTGTTAACCCTTAAAAATCAAATAAAAAATCTAAAATTACAATTAAAAAGAGGGCGAGAAAAGCTCCCAAAAACCTTTATGGTCTCAACATTAATAAAAAATATTTCCAAAAGCGCACCGGTATCCAACTTTGTTATAGAAAAAATGAATTTTGGAAAACAGGTAAAAAAAATTCAAGGGATAACAGCCTTGCCTATCAGAATTTCAATTGTAGGCGGTTTTAATGCATCAATAAAATTCATTAAAAATATAGACTCATTAAAAAGAATTTTTGTAATAAATTACATATCCATTAAGGCAAGCAAAAAATCGTTTCCAGACATCAAGGCAGATATAGGGGGGTTTATTTTCTCTATGCGGAAATAGATTTCTTTTGTTTCATTTTTTTCATTCGCCATACCAAGGAAGATATTAAAATACTTAACTCGTACATGGAATACAACGGGGTCGCTATAAAAAACATTGTAACCAAGTCCGCATGAAATGCTGCAATCACTAAACTTACTAATAACGCCCATTTTCTATATTTTTTCAAGAAAGTCGGCTTAAGTATACCCGCTAAGGAAAAAAGTGCCGATACCAACGGAAGCTCGAATATTACACCGAATATTAGGCTTAATCTTAATGCAAAATTTATGTAATGAGTTAAATTGATAAGCGGGGATAAATTAGGGCTCTGGTAACTCAAAGAAAAATTTATAACGGCAGGCCAGATATATAAAATCATAAATATCATTCCCGAGATAAAAAAAAGTGTTCCAAAGAATAAAAAAGGTGCGAGATAGAGCCTCTCCCTTTTTAACAAACCCGGCTTTATGAACTGCCATATTTCAAACAGTATAAACGGCAATGTAATCATAAACCCTAGTATAAGAGAAACCTTAACCTGCATAAAAAAAGGTTCCAATGGTTTTGAGTAATGCAAAATATGTTTTACAAATTTTTTTGGGGTTTTATTTAGCCCAAAAACATAATAAACCGACGGCACATCCTTTTTGATTACTTTTTTCGCATACCCCGATAAAAAAGTGATATAAGTAGGCTGTTTCAATGGAAGTTCTATAAAATCTATAGCCTTAAAAGAAAGATGCCAAGAAAACCCCATCCCTACAATAAGAGCGATAAAAACATAGACCACTCGCCTTCTGAGTTCCGTAAAATGGTCTAAGAACGGCATGTTGCCTTCATTATTATTACTACTCTTTTCTTTTCCTCTTTGTTTTTCTTTTTTGACGGTATTATTCTTCATTTAATTTACTATTTTAGGAGATATGAATATCATTAGCTGCTCTTTTGAAACATTCTTTTGACGAGAAGAGAATAAATATCCAATAACGGGTATGGTTGATAAAATCGGGATACCGTTATTGGAATGAGACTTGTCTGTATATATAATCCCCCCTATAACTAATGTGGAATTATTCTTAACCACAACAGTGGTAGTAACACTCTTGTTATTAACAGCCGGAAATCCATTAACCTCTTGTCCAAAATTTGGTTGAGAATTTGTAACAACAATATTTAGAAGTATATCATCCTCGCTTTCAACTATCGGCGTAACCGTCAGTGTGAGTCCGAGTGTTATCGTTTGAAGCGCAGATGTCACCGGTTGTTGTGTTATGACGGTTGTACCGGTGCCGGTAGGCTGCGTAGGAGCCGTTCCCCCTGACGCATTATATGCCACGTAATACAATGTAACACCGGAATTGATTGTCGCAGTCTGGCCACTTACAACAGAAACGCTTGGAGCGGCAACAACTTTATCCCACCCTAGCTGCTGACCCAGAGAAAGCTGAGCGGAAATATTCCCAAAGTTAAAATATGTTCTACCCAGGTTAATAGTTAAAGTGTTGGCTCCAGCACCGGTATTCGTTATCCCGCTAAAGCCCGAAGATATATTTGTTACGGTCGTCGAACTATTTATTGGATTAGGGTTAATATTCCACAAAATACCCATTCTACGCACAAAATTATCAGTTACATCTACAATTCTCGCGTTTAACAAGACAACCTTTTTTTTGACATCTAAGTTTTTTACCATCTCCTGTATTTTTTCTATGCCTGAGGGTAAACCGTAAACCAGTATAGAATTTCCGTGGGGTGAAGCATAAGCCTTCATGCCGGTGGGTAAAATAGGGGTCAAATCCGGGAGAACATCTTTTGCCTGTATATATTTCAGCTTAATCTTATAAAGGTGATAGTTATCTTTGAGGGATGAACTAGGACCGATAAATAAAATTCCGTCACTTACGCTGTAACCCAAATTTCCTGCCTTAAAAATGATATCTAGGGCAGATGGCAGGGGTATATTTCTTATGTGCAGTGTGGCATAACCTTTCACCAGACTACTCAATACATAATTAATATGAAATTTATGAGCTATCCCTATTATTAACGGTTTAAGGGGAATATTATTTCCCTCTACCGTAATCCTTTGACTAGGTAGCTTAATTCCGTTTATACTAAACGCCTTATGTAGGTTATTATAATCATTGACCGCACCGAAGGAACGCGGGGGAGCTATAAGTATAAATAAAAGTAAGAAAAGCCATGTAACGGTGAATTTAGGTCTGATAGACAAAACATTCCTTGCCTGCGTATCCAATGAATTATTTTTTAAATCCCTCATATTTTGCCAATAAAAGTTTTACGATTTTTCCGCCTTTCAGCTTAATAACAACGGCTTTGGAAGTAATATTCACAATCGTATTTCCCATAATCTTCGAACCTATATAATAAGGCTTATCGTTAATTATTGCAACATCTTTATCGGGATTAGAGCTACTGGCAATAGCTTGCAGATTTAAACCGTTTAACGGATTCTTTATGCTATTTTTATACTGTTTAACCTTAAAAGGGGGGACAAACGGATTCTTAAGCCCGAAACAGACATCCGCGCTTACAAACTGGAATAAAACTGCAACCACGATAATCAAAAAAAATGGAAGCGGACCGCGTCGAAGCAACCCGTCACTCTCCTTTTTCATCTCTTCGCTATTTATTAAATTTAAATTAATTGATATGAGCTATTATGACAAAAAACGAAGTCAGGAATTCGACTATTCATAACATTTTGCCGTGGCACTCATGAACACGCAAACTAACCAAGGCAATGATATAAAAAGACATGCCCTAACCATCGGTGCAAACACCCTTGTTTTTTTCGCGCAACATCACGAAAAAACCGTCAAGGCTCAATGTCAAGACATGTCTTCAGTTTTTATATTTAAAATTAACCCTAAATTATGATTTTTTAATATAAAACTTAAACTTTCCACCCTCTTCCATCGACTCCAAGAGTTCATTGCCTGTCCTTTTACACCATGCCGTCATATCGTTTTTAGAACCAGGATCGGTCGAAATAACTTCCAAAATTTGCCCTGAACTCATAGTATCAATCTCTTTCTTGGTTTTAACTATTGGTAATGGACATGACAAACCGCTCGCATCAAGGGTTTTATTTGGGGATACTGCCATAATGTTGCCTCCTTAAATGTATATGTTTTAGTTTTTAAAAACTCTTTCAGTCTACTGTTTATTTTCTAAAAAGTCAATAATGTTTTTACAATCAAAGTCACATGCAATAGGGAAACTCTATTTATAATATATTAACTTCAACCGGACTTTTTTTCAAAATTTAAGGTCACTACTTCTTTTTCTACGCCCAATTTTCCTAAGCTTTTTCCGTTATAATTCAGATTGATTCCACCGGCATTGCCTATTTTGATCTTCAATGTCTTTTTAGCCTGCCATATCTCCACATCTCCCGGAAATAACATATAAGTCTTCGGCTGTTGATTATCTACTATCACAGCAACCCACGTCTTTCTTGTCACTTTTCCCCTTAATACGATAGAATAACTTGCATTGTTCCCACTCTTTTTTTTGGAGATATGGTCTAATGCCACCTTTTTGGGCACATGGTATGAAATAGTAGTTGCATAGTGCGTCCTGAATGTAAAAAACTCTAAAATCTTTAATGATGCGAAGAATATAACTATAATGAACATACCAGCAAGTATTATAACTAAGATTCTCTTTCTTAAACTGTAATACCTCTGTTTTTCTTCTCTTAGTTGTTCGCCTAAAATATCCTCAACATTTTTGTGTTTAAAACATGCTTCAAGTTGCGGTTCTAATAAGCCTAACGCATACTCCTCATCAGCATCTATCGTTTTAGCTATTAATTTGATATACCCTTTTAAAATTTGGGGCGAAGAAAATAAAGAAAAATCATCTTTCTCAATTGCTTCAATGTATTGGGGCCTTATCTTCGTTATTCCGGAAATTGTGTCAAAAGTCTGCCCAATATCTTCTCTTTTTAATTTAAGATACTCCCCTATTGTTTCCATAGATTAGGACCAAAATAAATTTAATAGCCGTAAAGTCTAATTTTTTTCAAATAATTAAATGATTTTACTCTAGCGTTAGCGTTTCCATCATGTTTATATATATAATTAAAAATTTCTTTTGCCTCTTTGTATCTCCTTAGCCTAAAATACACAACACCTACTTTGTATCTTGCTGAGGCATAAAAAATATTAAGACTAATAGCCTTTTTAAAATTAAATAAACTCTTCCGCAATTGTCCTTTAATGAGATATATCTCTCCGAGATAATAGTAAGTAAGGAAATACTTTTTACCGAGTGATTCTGAAATAAGCAATAATTTATTCGCTTTTTTTAATTTATTTTCTATAATGTAAATTCTTGCAAGCTGGGTATAGCTTTCGTAGGGCTGGTTATAAAACGGATTCAACAATGCCTTTTTTAGGTTAATTTTAGCATTCTCGTAATCACGCTTTTTCATATAGATAAGTGCAAGATTATAATAGGCATAAGAAAATTTTGGATTTAATTCAACGGCTTTTTTAAAATTTACCACAGCCATACCTTTTCTGTGGGTCATCATATAGACCATGCCTATGGCATTGTAATCTTTTGCCGAATAGGGATCTGACGTCTTTGCCTTGATAAACTCCTGCATTGCCTTTACATAGTTTCCATTTTGGTAGTATCCAGCCCCGAGCTTGTAAAAAAGATCTGCCTTGAGTTTCTTTGTTTTAGAAACCTGGGAAAATCCGCACCCATACAAACCAGCGGATAAAACCGCCATTAACAGCATTATAAAGACTAATTTTATACGACTATCTAATTTAAACATAACAACGTAATAATAGCATTATTAAAATTAAATTTAAAGCGACAATTCTCCAAAATATGTCATATCTCTGAATTTTTTAAATCTATCCATGATTTCTTCTATTTTTATTGCCGTCAATCCATGAACGGAAAAATCCTCGACGGCAAACGACGCCATAATATTTCCGAAAACAAGAGCCTTTTTAAAATTTTCAAAAGACATATCTCCAGTGCTATCTATATACCCCAAAAAACCCCCGGCAAACGAATCACCCGCACCGGTAGGATCCTTAATATCTTCCAAGGGATAAGCGGGGACAATAAAAAAATGTTCGTCAAAAAACATTGTTGCACCGTATGCTCCCCTTTTTAACACCAATACTTTTGCGCCAAAATCATGGGTTATGACCTTAGCAGCTGCAAATATAGAAGATTTACCCGTCAAAAGCCTTGCTTCCGATTCATTTATAATAAATATATCGGATTTTTCTATAACTTCAATAAGCCTTTCTTTTTTTCCTTCAATCCAAAAATTCATAGTGTCAAGTGCGATTAGTTTCGATGAACTCATCTGGCTTAAAACATCAAGCTGAATATCGGGATCTATATTAGCAAGAAAGAGCATGTCATTCTTAAAACTATGAGGCACTACCGGTTTGAAAGAGGAAAAAACCCCGAGTTCTGTTTTTAATGTTTCGGGATCGGATAGGTCATAATCATATCTTCCTTCCCAGTGAAAAGTTTTACCATCTTCCACACTTAAACCCGTAATGTCTATTGCCCTATCTTTAAAAATATCAAGATACTCCTTATTAAAATCACTCCCCACAACACCAATTATTTTCGTGTCCGTCATAAATGATGATGCCAATGAAAAAAATGATGCGGAACCCCCAAGAATATTATTCATTTTATTAAATGGTGTTTCAACATTATCCATTGCTATTGAACCAACAACAGTTATAGCCATTTGTTACCCCGTAAATAAATGTTAATATAAAACGCAATGGACAGCTATCGTCCATCATACGCAAACATGCATCAATCTAACCCGCCGATGATTTATTACCCATACAAATTAAAAATAGAAAGTCTTTTCAAGGTCTTAGCCGGAACATCTTCCTTTGCCGTTACCACAGACTGCCTGAGAGATGACCCGCAAACACACTCTCTTTCGTCAAAATCTATAACCTTAGCCACATCTTTAATTATATTTTCAGCCTTTTGGGTATTCTCATTAAGAATCTTAAGTATCATATCTGCAGTTACGTTATCTTCTGCATCGTGCCAACAATCGTAATCCGTCGCCATGGCGATAGTAATGTAACAAAGTTCAGCTTCTTTGGCAAGCTTGGCTTCAGTAGCATTTGTCATTCCTACGACATCAAAATTACCCTGTTGGTAGAAAAGGGACTCCGCCCTTGTAGAAAATTGCGGCCCCTCAATACATAAGTATGTCCCTTTTTCATGACAGGGTATCCCCAGCGATTTACATGAATTTATTACTATCTTACTTAAATATGGACAAACGGGCTCTGCCATTGAAACATGCGCTACTATGCCATCGCCAAAAAATGTACTTTTTCTATTTTTTGTGAAATCGAAAAATTGGTCAATAACAATCATATCACCGGGCTTGATACTTTTCTTAAGACTTCCTACTGCGCTAACAGATATAATTTTCTTAACGCCGACTGCCTTAAGCGCATAAATATTTGCGGCATAATTTATTTCGGATGGCAAAATCTTATGTCCCCTTCCATGTCTAGGTATAAAAACAAACTCTTTTCCGTTTATTTCTCCAAAAACCAACTTATCCGACGGAACGCCGAAGGGAGTATTAAAGAATTTCTCCCTTACATTTTCTAATCCTTTCATATGATACAATCCGCTGCCACCGATTATACCTATTAAATCTTTACTTTCTTTCATTCTATCCGCACCTCCAACTCCCTCTCCGCACATATGAGGAGAGCGTCCTATTATTTATATAACAACTATAACAATTTTTTATTTCTCATGTAGCAAGATAGACGCTCCTTCATATTGTTATCGCCTTCCCTCACTATCGTAACCTTTCCTTTTTCTATCCTTATTATGGTAGATGAACCTCCTGAAAGCTCACTATCGCTTATCACAATAACCTTATCTCCATATGCACCAAAAACTCTTCTTACGCCTTCTAAATCCGTCAGGCTATCCTCTCCCGAAATATTTGCGCTTGTAGAAATTATCGGAAAATCTATTTTATCAAACAACGACTCAAGAAAGGAATGAGGCGAAATCCTTGCACCTATAAATTCTGAATCAGATGTAAACAAAAAATAATTGTTTATTTTTTTAGATTTAAACAATATAGTCAACGGCCCCGGCCAGAATTTTGAAATAATATCCTCTTCCTGCCTATTAACATAAGCAAGATTAATTAACATATTTAAATCTTTTACTATAATAGGAAGTGGTTCTGTAAGTTCCCTGCCCTTAATGCTGTAAATCGCATTTACTGCGGTATTATCAAGGGCGTTAGCCCCAATTGCATAAGATGTTTCGGTCGGATAAATGATAATACCCGACGAACTCATATATTCACCGATATCGGCATAATCCTTTTCTGTCAAATCATTCAAATTACAAATTTTCAAACCGTCATTAAGTCCGATCCGACACGGCGCTAATTTCTTGATTTGCTCTTGTGTTTTCATATAATCTTTAATGATTAACATTTTTCATACATGGGCATTGCTATAACCCATCAACCACCATATTTAAGAAGTAAACATTTTTATATTCGCCATTTTCAAGTTTACCCGTTACGAGCAGGCAATTAACTCGTTACCGTTCGTTTTAACCCTGCCTTGCCATTGTCTTTATGAGAAGACACGATAAGATATACTCCCGACAGGGTGACAAATATTCCTATCCACCTTAGCAGGGGTATAGACTCGTGAAGCATAATCGCCGCGAGTACAACGGTAAGAACGACCCCTATACTCACAAATGGGTATGCCACCGATAAATCTATTTTAGACAGGACATTAATCCAAAAAAACATTGATATCAAATATAAAATAATACCCATTATGACAAACTTGTTTGTAAAAATTACATATAAAATATTGATAACATTAGAAAGCAAAACCGATGAAATATTTAGATGTATTCCGACTAAACGGCCGTTGCTTTTTAAGCCGTTCATGCCGTATTTCATAAAAAGTTGCGCCAAAACCCCTGTGAGTACAGAAACCGATAGATTAGCATATATCGAAAGGCTTAATCTCATATTTCCCATAATATTTCATTAAGATCTTATAATAAATTTATTGTTGCCGATTAGAATCAGAAAACCCTTGTCATAACCATTAAGAATTTATATTAAGCTCACTGTCCGATTTAGCAACGGATTCTTCAAGCTCTTTCCTATATTTCTTAAGTTTTTCGGTCAAACCTACATTGTTAACGGCAAGAATGGAGATTGAAAGAAGAGCGGCATTAGTCGCACCTGTTTTGCCGATGGCTGTCGTTGCAACGGGAATGCCCGACGGCATTTGAACAATAGATAATAGACTGTCTATGCCGTGCAGGGCAGACGAGTCAAGAGGGACGCCTATAACCGGCATAACAGTTAAGGCAGCAATGACACCCGGAAGATGAGCGCTCATCCCCGCAGCCGCAATAATCACCTTTGTGCCGTGTTTTTCGGATGATTCAACGAGCTCTATAGTTCTTTTAAGCGTCCTATGCGCGGATGAAATATGAACTTCAAACGTAACATTAAACTTGTTTAATATATTAATTGCACCATCTATGTCGGTCAAATCGTTTTTAGAGCCAATAACAATTAAGACTTCCATATCATTTTTCTCCGTTTCACCCATAAAATCATCACGGTTATTTTTGTTTATTCTTCTTAATAATAGGGGATTGAACGGAGTAACCTTGCTTAGCGGCAAAATAACCGGTGGTTCCGGCGAGACCGCCGATAAGCAAAAGAGCACATCCCGTCAGAAAATTTGTCGTAATAAAAATCAAAAAGAATAAGGTCGCCAATTTTAATCTTTTCATCCACCCCTCCCTGACTATAGTGAAGATTAGCCGTAAAATTATTGATTGAAATAAATATTTAAAATTAGTAGAATGTAATAAAATTCTGTTATATTCTACTATATAATATTTTAAAATCAAAGGAAAAAATGACCGTTATGCCTAAAAAAAGATATGCTCTTGTGTCTGTTTACGATAAAACAGGCGTAGTAGAACTTGCCACCTACCTTGAAATAGCCGGCTACACAATAATTGCAACCGGAAATACATACAACACATTGGAAGCCGCGGGTATCATCGATTTAAAACGCGTAGAAGATATAACCAACTTTCCGGAAATTATGAATGGAAGGGTTAAAACCTTACATCCTGCTATTTTTGGAGGAATATTATCCATAAGGGACAACGAAGAACACACGGAGGATATGAGGAAAAACAACATAAATCCCATAGATTTTGTTGTCGTCAATTTATATCCGTTTAAAGAAATGAAAGGCAACGATATAACGATGGAAGAAAAACTTGAATTCATAGATATAGGCGGCGTTTCTCTGATAAGGGCCGCAGCAAAGAACTTTAAACATGTTTCCGTTGTGATAAACCCTGATTACTACCCCGATACGATAGAATTTCTTAAAAATAAACAAGAAATACCCTTGGAAATCAAAAAAATATTTGCATACGAAGCCTTTAAACTCACCGCATGCTATGACAATGAGATTTCTAATTTTCTCGTTTCAGACGAGGGGGAAAAAGATACGGTCTTCGAAGGAGAGTTAATATTAAATTTAAGAAAATTATCGCGCCTAAGATATGGCGAAAATCCCCATCAAAAAGCTGCTTTTTATGAAACGTCAACGGACAAAGATTTCAAAATACTAACTACAACCGAGCGCAAAATAGATAATTATCCTGGCTTTAAAAAAATATCGGGAAAGGATATTTCATACAACAATCTCTTAGACATAGATTCAGCTCTCAGCGTGATGAGAGATTTTTATACGGAAAATGATTGGTTTTCCGTGATAGTTAAGCACACTAACCCCTGCGGTGCCGCATTAAGCAAGATATCATTAGAAGATGCCTTCATTAAAGCGAGAAAAACAGATGAAATCTCGTCTTACGGCGGGATAATGAGCTTTAACAAGCCCGTAGACAAAGACACCGCATTAAAAATAAAACCTTTTTTTGTTGAAATTATTTTGGCTCCGGGTTATAGCGAGGATGCCGCAGAAATTCTAAAAACCAAAAAAAATACAATAATAATAGAGTATTTTAACGATTTCATGCTTAAAAGAGATAAATTTTCCCTAAGAAGCGCATCGGGGGGCATACTAGTACAAGAAAAAGATGATGTATCGGATGCGTTGCACCTATTTAAAACTGTTACCAACAAAAAGATTAGCGACGACACAATGGATAATCTTCTGTTTGCATGGAAAATTGCCAAACATGTCAAGTCTAATGCAATAGTGTACGCAAAAGATCGTACCACTAAAGGTATCGGAGCAGGTCAGATGTCAAGAATAGACAGCGCTAAATTTGCATATCAAAAAATGGTGAACGCTTATGGCAATATTGAGCATTTCGTTATGGCTTCGGATGGATTTTTTCCGTTCAAGGATTCGATAGAATACGCAGGTAAAATAGGCGTAATAGGTATCATAGAGCCCGGCGGTTCCATAAGGGATGACGAGGTCGTAGATGAGGCAAATAAATTAAATATTCCTATGGTATTCACTAACGTAAGGCATTTTAAACATTAAACATCTGTTTCGTTATATTCTTTAACGATAAGGAAAGAATTAAAAAAGGAGATAGGAATATATCCATGAATGTTCTCGTTGTAGGCTCGGGTGGAAGAGAGAGCGCTATCGTCCGTGCCATTAAAAATTCAAAGGTCAATACCAAGGTATACTGTGCACCGGGCAATGGTGGCACATCAATTAATGCCGAAAATGTCATGATAAAACAGGATGATATAAAAGGTCTTGTTGATTTTGCAAGGAATAAAGAAATAGATTTAACCATAGTTGGCCCAGAGATTCCTTTATCTTTGGGAATAGTAGATGAATTTATCAAAAACGGTTTAAAAATATTCGGACCCAACAAACAAGCATCCCTTTTGGAATCGTCAAAAGAATATGCCAAAGATTTTCTTAAGAGGAACAATATAAAAACGGCGGATTATCGTTCATTTACAAATTTTTCCGAAGCGGTTGGCTTTGTTAAGGATGGCCATTACCCATTAGTCGTGAAAGCAAGCGGACTTGCCGCAGGAAAGGGTGTTTTTATCTCAAACGGATTCGAGGAATCGAAGAATATTTTAGATTTAATCTTTAATAAAAATATTTTTGGTGAAAATGGAAAAACAGTTATCGTAGAAGAATACTTAGACGGCTTTGAGCTTTCATATATGGTAATTACAGACGGCGTTTCCTATAAACCCCTTGCTACTAGTATGGACTACAAAAAAATATTGGACGAAGACAAGGGTGAAAATACAGGTGGGATGGGAGCTATTTCCCCTAACCCGTTTGTTTCAGAAAGCCTGGAGGATAAAATAAATAAAACTGTGATAGAGCCTACATTAGAAGGACTTCACAGGGAAGGTATAGACTATAAGGGCGTATTATATGCAGGGGTTATGATAAAAGGTGACGATATTTACGTTCTCGAATTTAACGTCAGATTCGGAGACCCCGAAACGCAAGCCATACTTATTAGGCTTAAATCCGATATTATAGACCTCTTTTTGAGTGTGATAACTGGTAATTTAAAGGATTACGAGCTCGAATTTGACGATAACAAATCTATCTGCCTTGTTTTATCGTCTTTAGGCTACCCGAAAGATTACAAAACCGGTTATGAAATTTCCTTTGAAGACTCATGCTACCTTAATGCCGATAAAGACGAAGATTGTTATGTTTTTCACGCCGGAACAAAAAAGGTAAATGAAAAATATTACACCACTGGCGGAAGAGTGCTAAACGTTTGCGTTAAAGGTAAAACTCAGGATATTGTGCATAAGGCTTATGCCGTTGCAGAACACATAAGATTTGAACATAAATACAATAGAAGCGATATAGGCAAAACACTTTTCAAATAGAAAAATATTAATATTCAATTTAAATATCAGATAAAAAACAGTGAAACGGTTGATAACGGAAAGATTTAATGATGCTCAAAAACTATTAAAGTTGGCGTCTGAGGATAAAAGGCTCATATCAACCATAGGCGCAATATCTGAAGTTATTATCCGTACATATAAAAACAGTGGAAAAATTTTTATTGCGGGTAACGGCGGTTCTGCAGCCGACGCGCAACACATTGCCGCCGAGCTTGTTTCAAGATTTTACAAAGAGAGAAAGGCATTGCCTGCCGAAAGTCTTACCGTAAACACTTCCAATTTAACAGCAATAGCCAACGATTATGATTTTACGCGTATATTCTCAAGACAGTTGGAGGCAAATGCACACGGGGGGGACATATTTTGGGGAATATCAACATCGGGAAACTCAAAAAATATTATATCCGCAATCATGAAAGCTAAAGAGCTAAATATGAAAGTTATCGGTTTTACAGGCCTAGATGGCGGTGCCATGTTAAATATGTGCGATTTTATTATAAAAACCCCCTCCTCCGATACCCCCAGAATACAGGAAAATCACATACTAATAGCTCACATTATATGCGAAATTGTTGAGATTGCTTTTGCATAATCCAACATGCTCAACTTGCCGGCCATTCGGCTATATCAATCGGCGTAAGAAGAAAAACTCAGGAAATTTTTGACTTCAAATAATGACGCATGTAGTTTGATAGCATATATATCGGTCATACCACTTATATAATCACTGCACATAATATAAAAACCATTTTTATCAAATTTATCATAAAATCCGTTTCGATACAATTCCTGAAAATCGTCTGGATAAAGCTTAAGATTGTCTTTGTCGGAAAATATGGCAAACAGCGTTTCTACGATACTTTTAACCTTATATCTATTTAGAAGTATATCTCTATTCTCCATGATTAACCTATATGAAATTTTCTTTAACGCCTTTATTTCTCTATTGACTCCGTTTCTAAAAACAAGATTGTATCTATATGAATCATTTTTGAAATCAAGAGGGATGTTTTCTATCACACTATTCCCGACACAAGTCAAACGTTTTCTCCTTTCCTCTACGCCTATATTTATGATAAATTTAGATATATACCTAGAAAAAAACTCCTTTAAATCGGTTTTTACCTTAATGTGGCTCATAATACCATTATTATTTCTATCCGCGTCATTGCCGTCAAAAGTACTGAATATTTCCTTGAGACCGCCAAAAAAATTATCTATATCAACTTCAAGCTGATTTAAATCTTGTAGAGAAAATCCGCCTTCACTTAAATATTTTTTCACCTTTGAGTGTCCACTTATATCTATAAGCTTAGACTCTACGCCATCCTCCAAATCATGCGTCGCATAAGCTATATCATCAGCTGCATTCAATATCTGGCATTCTATGGACCTTGAAGCCTCAAAAAATTCTTCTTTAACATTTGCGTTTTTATCTGCGTTTAGGTAAATATGATTGTTTTCTATGAATTCCATGAAATTTTTTCCGTGGAGTCGCTCCAATATAAAAATATCTTCATCGTATATAAAGTGTTTCGACTTATCCGATAACAAATAAGGTAATTTATATTTTAATATTCCATCTATCGTCTTTAAGGATGGATTGATTCCGTATATTTTACCTTTATCGCTATCATAAAACTTTCTTTCAAGAAAATTAAGTATCCTAATATTTTGAGCATTTGCCTCAAAACCGTACTCTCCGGAAGTAACTTCTTGCAACTTTGTATTTATAACGTCTTCTCCTGTATGCCCAAACGGCGGATGTCCTATATCATGAGCAAGGGAAATAGCCTCGACAAGATCAATGTCCACGTTTAAACCGTAATTTTTATTGATATTAGATGCTATAGAACGGGCAATTTGAGAAACCTCAAGTGAATGTGTGAGTCTCGTCCTATAATAATCCAACGTGAAAACACCAAAAACCTGAGTCTTATTGCGAAGTCTTCTGAATGCGCTAGAATGTATTATCCTATCCCTATCTACTTGGTAAGGCGTCCTTATGCCTATTTCCGATTTTTCTTTGCCGTTATATCCATATTCAAAAATTCTCCCGCATAAATTACGCTCCATTTCATTTTTCATTTATTTTACCTTTCAAAATTAATTTTTTGTATTATAAAACTGATAAAGCATTTTTAGAGTTGCTTTTAAATCTTATTAAATATATACTACTTCAACATTTTTAAAAAGTAAAATTTTTATATATAACGAGGTGTGAAAAAAATGGGAGAAACGAAAAATAAGAGATGTTCAAAAAGGTTGTCCGCGGCAAAAAATACAAAAGGTATCGAAGAAAATAAGGACAATCACAGGTCGTCAAAAGAACAGCTCGAGTTAAACACAGACGAGTTTTCTACAAAAGAAATAGGGGAAATTAAAAAAGCACTGAACCTCTTAAAAAAAGAAATTTTCAAAGAGATAGATGCAAGCATCAAGAAAGGTTCATCAAAGGATTCCTCAGAGTACAAAGGGGATAACTATGATATAGCATCCGACGAAATAGACCGCGAACTTTCATATATGCTTGGAGATAGAGAGAGAAAAAAAATAAGAGAAATAGACAATGTCCTTATGAAAATAGAGGAAGGGACTTATGGGGTTTGTGACGAGTGCGGAGAACTAATCTCGAAAAAAAGATTAAAAATACTCCCTTATTCAAACTTGTGCGTACATTGTCAATCTAGAGCAGAAACGGAAGAAAAAGCACGGACAACGAATGACTACATGGATCACTTAAAGCATCTGTCGCTAACAGATGAAGATGATATATTCAAAGACCCCGATGAGTAAACGGAAAGAAACAGCTTACGGTCCTGTTGCGCCCCAACTCTTTCAAAGGGGGCTTGCTTACCCCGCATATTTCCTTAGAAGCGTAGCATTTTTTGAAATATACGCATCCCTCGTTTTTTATGTTTTCCTTTTTAGCAACATCCGATTCCTCACAGTTTTCCGCCAATTTTACAAGATTTAACCGTTCCCTGAAGTTATAAGAGAGCATAGAATTGTAAAGAACATTAGAATAAGGATGGGCAGGTTCGCTAAAAAAATCTTTCGACGATGAAATTTCCATTATCTTTCCGTCGTACATAACACAAACTCTGTCGGCCATATGCCTTACCAGCTTCAGATCATGCGTTATAAATATATAGGTCATTTGCTCCCTTTCATGTAAATCCATGAGAAGATTTAAAATCTGTGCAGATATGGACATATCAAGAGCAGATACGGGCTCATCAAGAATTAGTAGCTCGGGATTTACAGATAAACTTCTAGCTATTCCTACCCTTTGCCTTTGTCCTCCTGATAATTCATGCGGATAGTTATTGACTATTTCTTTACTCAACCCTGCCTTTTCTAATAAGGAAACGGCAAAATTCAGCTTATCGCTTTTTTTGATAATATTGTTTTTAACAGCGGGATAGGAAATTATCTCATATATCTTTTTTTTTGGATTTAGTGACGAATAAGGATCTTGAAAAACTATTTGAATTTTTTTTCTAAAGTCTTTTTTTTTGTTTCTGTAATCCAATGATACTCCGCGATAATAAATATCTCCGGATGTCTTGCTTATTAATCCTGCAATTAATTTAGAAAGGGTAGATTTACCGCAGCCCGTTTCCCCTACCACTGCAAAAACTTCATTATCGAAAACATCAAATGTGACGCCGTCAACCGCTTTAATAATGTTCTTTTTCACATGGAATATAGATTTATAATACCCGTAGTGCTTTGAAAGATTAGAAACATTTAGAATTATTTCTTTTTCCATATCTTAATTACTTATTTTTACTTAATTATTTATTTTTGTTATCCAAGTCAAACCTTAATACATCTAATAGACCTTCCCGGGCTTATCTCCATCAAACCAATATCTTTGAGACAACCATCATCCCTCTTAAAGCAGCGGGAATAAAATCTACACTTTCCCTTTAAAAAATCATCTTTTGTCAAATAACCCGGTATTGTAAAGAGTCTTTGTTTTGGCACATAATCCTCAGATAAGGATGGTACACTTTTAATAAGTGATACAGTATAAGGATGTAGGGGCTCGTTCAATATATCCTCTGTTTTCCCACATTCCATTACCTGCCCCGCATAAAATACATAAATCTTATCCGATATATTCTTTGCAATACTTAAATCATGCGTTATGAAAATCACTCCAAGATTAGCTTCTATTTTTATCTTTTCGATAAGGCTTAAAACCTGCAAAGATGTGGTAACATCAAGCGAAGTAGTAGGCTCGTCTGCAATTAAAAAGCAGGGGTTGAGAACCATCGCCATTGCAATCATAACCCTTTGCCTCATTCCCCCCGATAATTCATGGGGATAAGAATTAAACCTCGCCCTGCCATTAATATTCATACGATTAAGGTAAGAAATAGCTATCTCTTTTGCCTCTTGCTTTCCTATTTTCTTGTGGGCAAATATAGATTCGGTAATTTGATCGCCTATTTTGATAACAGGATTTAGGGACGTATTAGGATCTTGGAATATCATTGATATAAGCCTGCCTCTCACAGAATACAAATCCTTCGAACACAACCCTGTAATATCTATCCATTCCTTTTCTTCTCTGCATTTTACTTTAATGGAGCCCGAAACTATTCTTGAAATATCCGGCGGATTTAGTCTGAGAATGGAAAGACCCAAGAATGACTTGCCACTACCGGATTCTCCCACAAGAGCCGTAATTTCGCCGCCTTTTACGCTTAAACTAACAGAATCGGCAACATTTATATAATCACCGCCTATTTTTTTTGAATATAATCTTATTTCTAAATCTTTTACTTCAAGGTTCATTGTTCCGCCATAATGCGCAATAAATATACGCTATAAACTACATTCTTTCAAGAATAGGAATGCAGAGAAGCCTCAATGCGGCAGTCAAAACAATTTTGACTGCCGTTAACAGATAAAGCCGCGACTTGATATACTCGACTTCCCTGCCCATTAACCTATAATTTTGATAATACTTATTAAAAATGGCAGCCAATTCCAGAACATACGAGCTTATAATAGATGGTTCATTTAAGTTTAACGCCTGTTCAACATTATCCTTAAAGATTGCAATCTGCTTGGCGATTAGGAATAGTTCGTTAAAATCGTCGTCATCTTCGGATATTAAAAATCCTTTATTAAAATGGCCATTAACATTATTGATATCGGAAAAAATACTTAATGCCTCGCTATCTACACCCTTGACCTTTTCTTTTATCAGTTTGGATATAAGGCTATTTATTCTCGACACCGTATATTGAAGATACGGTCCCGTCTGCCCTTCAAATGACAAAACATTGTCCCAGCTAAATTTAACATCAACATTACGTCTTGTCTTTAAGTCATTAAATATAACGGCGCCTATACCTACTTTAAGAGCGGTAGACTCATTTTCATCGGGCGTAAAAATATTCTCTTCTCCACCGCATGCGAGATTGGATGCGGCTCTACCGTTCGGATTGTCCCTTTCCTTTAACTTTTCCAATGCCTTAAGCCTTGCCTCGTCAATATAATCTTCCAGAAATACCAAATTACCCTTCCTTGTTGACATACCGATTATCCTGCCGAATTTCACGTGGACAAGCTTGCCGCTGACGGAAGAGGCATATTGCTGAAAGACAGGATTATTATTTAGCATATCTTTTTTTTCCTTTAATACATCAAAAATACTACGAAGCTGATTAAAATGCAAAGATTGTTCCGAACCAACTATGTAGAGTATTTTGTCATAATCGTACTTTGCCATTCTTAATAACGCAGTAACGATATCCCTCGAGAGATAAAGAGATGCTCCATCAGTTTTTGCAATTAATGCGGGGGTTTTCATATTCTTTATGGGCACAATCACGGCCCCTTCGCTCTCAGTAGCCAACCCTGCTCTACGAAGTATTTGTACCACCTCATTTGCAAATTCGGCACTTTGCGATTCCCCTTCGTAAACATCAAATTTTATCCCCATCAAACTGTAAATTCTCTTAAATTCCTTGATGCTTAAAACCCTAAAAAGCCTCCATATATCGTATTGCCCTGCATTACTCCCACAAAAATTATCCTTATTGTCGGCGGTTATTTTTATATCAGATTGTTCGTTCTTGCCCTGTTGAAAATTACTACCGTCTTGTAATTCTTTCAAATACTGCCCTATCGCCCTTTTAGACTTCAAAATATGTTCTTCCAAACTTTTAAATCTTAATCTGGCATCCTCTTCTATACTGCTATCTTTTTGAGCCTCTGTATGAATTCTCACATAAAGTTTATATAAAACCTTGATGGGATCTTTTTCGAATTCACAAAAATCTATATCACTAAATCGACAAAATGCAGTAATAAGTTTGCCAAATTGTGTACCAAAATCACCAAGGTAGTTTACCCTTAAAACATCATATCCGCAAAATTCATAAATATTGGAGAGACTCATCCCTATCACAGTTGATCGTAGGTGCCCTACTCCGAAGGGCTTGGCTATGTTGGGAGACGAAAAATCTATCACAACTCTTTTGGATTTATCGAGATATCCTTTTCCGTAATTATCATTATCCTCCAAAACATTTTTTACTGTAAAAGAAATAAATTTTTCCTTGTGAACAAAAAAGTTTACATAAGGACCCTTTACATCTACTTTGTCAAAAAAATCCCTTAACCGCGCAAAATTAATTTGCGCGTAATTTAGAAATTCCAATGCAATATGCTCAGGACTGCCCTTAAAACCATATTTAGCAAGATAATAAGAGGTCACAGAATAATCTCCGTAAGAAGAATCCGGGGGCAATTTTATAAGCCTTACTATATCATCCGGATCTACATCCGACCCATTTTTTTTAATAAACGGTATAATAAACAACAACAGTGCATCTTTAAAAACATCCATTACGCTTGCCTTTTTTCGATTTTAATTTATATTCTTCAACCTTTCCCGTCAATTATAACAATTTAACGCTTTAAAAACATAGGAAAAATTTGGTATAATCTAACTCATGTCATACTTATCTAATTCAAACAGTATTTTTAATTTAAGGGGAGGTAAAATTAATGGCTCAGGTCGAAGAACTTGCTTTATATAAGTATCAGTGTGATATTTGCGGATATGTTTATGACCCAAAGGTCGGAGACTCCGTCGGAGGGATTGAACCAGGCACATCATTTGAAGATATCCCCGATAGCTGGGTTTGCCCAATTTGCGGCGCAGACAAAACCCATTTTAACCATTTCACAGATTAAATTTTTTCTTGACTTTGCGTTTAAATATAATTAGCATGATAATATTATGATTAGATTGTCAACATCTAAATTATACAAGCGGGTCGCATTTGCAATTCTCGCAGTTGGGGTTTTGTGTGTCGGATTGGCTTTTTTTATCGGCATCGGTTCTAAAGCGTATGCTTTGTCGTATAATAATTTTGCAAGGGTGGTCAATAAATATAGACAAGAAGGTAATCCGAACGCGAATGTAACAATCATTGAATATTCAGATTTCCAGTGCCCATGGTGCAGAAAATTCGAAGAAAAAGATGCTTCGCGCATAATCAAGGATTATGTTAAGACGGGGAAGATCTTTATGGAATACCGCGACTTTCCACTCACGATGATGCATCCTTATGCCTTTAAATCGGCGGAATATGCCGATTGCTCAGCGTATCAGGGAAAATATCTGCATATAAGAAGCCTCTTGTATCGCTATCAAAAAGATTGGAGCGCTATCGGGGATTTGTATTATTTTCTTAAGACTCATGTCGATAAAAGAATTGATCTCAAAAGAGTGCAGGCATGTGTCAAAAGTGGATTAGTTAAAAAACTCATAAGAAACAACATGAATGAGGGGAAAAGATTGGGCATAACCGGAACTCCAACTATTTTCGTATATAAAGGGCTTATGCTCTACAAAAAAATAGTTGGGTATCGTCCGTACTCCCAATTAAACAAGATACTCAAAAGAGCCGTAAACTGATATTTAGCTGTCTTGCGTAATTTACACATTTCCCGTTGTGTAAATATGCTTATCTTTATTGTTATCGGATATCTTATTGTAATCCGTTATAAATTTGGAGACCAATATCTCGGTTTTAACAAGCGCATCCTCAATATTCAAACCCATTGACAGATAAGAAGTTAAACCCGCAGAAAAAGAGCAACCCGTGCCGTGAATCTCTTTACCTATATTAATTTTTTTGCTTTCGTTAACAAAAAAAATATCTTCCGAATTTAGCAAAACAGTGTATATTTTATCTTTATTTGAACCGGCGCTAAGATGGGATCCTTTTATTATGATATTTTTAACGGAAGCTATTTTCTCCTTGATCTTTTTAGCCGCTATTTTCATTTCATTTACACATCCTATCTTTCCCCCTGCAATCAATTCTGCCTCATTAATATTCGGGGTAATTACACTTGCAAGCCTAAATAGAGGCATTAGAAAATCGGGATAGCTGCTACTATCCATCACAAGTCTTCTGTTTGAAGTTGATATATACACAGGATCTACCACAAAGATTTTAACTTTGTACCTTTTAATGTATTCACTTAATATCAGGCTCTGCTCTTCCCCTGATATAAGACCCGTTTTAACGGCATCTACACTAAAATAATCGAAAATTGCTTTAAGTTCCGAATTAAAAAAATCAGGCGACACAGGCATAATTCCGCGAACACTATCGGCATTTTGCGCAGTCATAACCGTTATTGCGGAAAGACCTAATATTCCAAATTTTGAAAATATCTTAGCGTCAGATGTAATACCAGCGCCCCCTGAACCATCAAAGCCGGCAACCGATAGCACCTTTGCTATATTACTATTCTCTAAATTACTCATTTCGGATCATCCGTATTCCCTATCAACCCTAATTTATAATCTCTTATATCCTTAAATATCCTAAAAACATCGCTTGCGCTTCTTGTATTTAAGATATTTGCCTTAGTCGCCCCGCCCTTCCTAGCAACATTTACCCCATAATTCACAAAATAGGTACTCTGAGAATTATGGGAATCCGGATTTATCGAAATTAATACCGACTTAGAAATAGCCTCTTTAATATACCTCCAGTCAATATCAAGCCGCTTTGGATTGGAGTTTAACTCAATGATAGTTTTATATTTTGAGGCATAATCCAATATTCTAGAAACATTTATCTCATACCCTTTTCTTTCTAAAAGTAATCTTCCCGTTAGATGCCCTATCATTGTAGTATACGGATTTTTAATTGCGCTTATAATTCTTTCCGTCATTTGCGATTCGGACATGTTAAATTTAGAATGTACAGATGCTATTACAAAATCTAACATCGAAAGCATCTCATTATCGTAATCTAACCCTCCATCCGTTAATATATCAGATTCTATCCCCTTGAATATTTTAATTCTACCTTTATATTCATCGTTCAGGCTGTTTATGTATTTAATCTGGGATATTAAATCCGTAACGCCGAGCCCGTTTGCATAATATGCGGAAACCGAATGGTCCGAAATTCCGACATACTCGTATCCGCTTTCAAAAGATGTTTTCACCATCTCGTTTAAACTGTCCCTTCCATCGGTATATGCGGTATGAATATGAAAAATACCCCGCAAATCTTTGTTGTCTATAAGTTCAGGTATGTCATGATTAACGGCGTCAGCGATCTCGCCCATACCTTCCCTTAATTCAGGGGGTATGAACTGCATTCCAAGTGCATTATAAAATTCAACCTCGTTTGTCACCTTAATCTTATCGGTGGGATGGATATTCGCACCATTTTCGCTCGCATCTTTAAAGATCCCGTATTCATTTATCACGTAACCATGTTGTTTTTTTAACTCTCTCAACTTTTCATTGTGAAGTTGAGAACCAGTAAAGTAATGGAGCGCATATACGAAATTTTTATCCTTGACTATACGCAGAACAGCACGGATACCACTTCTTAAAACAACTGAAATCTTAGTTTCACTGGTAGAGTCAATCCTTACAATATCATCATAATTAAGGATTGACTCCATAAATACCTGATTATGTTTTTTTTCAACAGCAACAATAATATCTATATTCCCCACGGTCTCCATTTTTCTCCTTAAGGAGCCCACTATCATAATTTTGTTCACTGGTACATTTGGAATATTCTTCAAATAATCCACAAACGTCACAGCCGCGCTCTGCGCAAGAGCGTACAATGACCTTTGTTTAAATACCCTATATTCAGCAATAGACTGTTTTAAGTTATCAATAGTTTTCTTGCCAAAACCGCGCATGCCCTGTAGCTTATTTGACGAAATGACATCGTATAGATCGTTAATATCATGTATATTGAACGCTTTATACAAAATATTTGCCTTTTTTGGCCCTAATCCCCGTAATTTAATTAACTCTAGTACCCCCGAGGGGATAGACTTGACAAGCTCATCATAATAAGCAAGATGTCCCGTATTTATAAGCTCTTTTATTTTTAAAGAAAGATCTTTCCCTATTCCTGGGATATTAATAGAATCGTTTTTTTTCGACATAGCTGAAACACTTTCGCTTAACAGGCTAATAGTCCTAGATGCATTTGAGTATGCCCGTATCTTAAAGGGGTTTTCTCCATTTATTTCAAGAATCTCGGCAATATGTCCGAGAACATCTGCAATATCGATATTTGTCATGATATTTTAATTTGTATATTTTATTATTGTAATATATAATGTAACGCGTAGCAAAAATGTAATGCTATAGAAATTACAAAATAATTTAACGTATTAAAGATATTCTATGGAACTTTTGGGAAACTTCATTCAATTTGTTTTCGGCGCCTTAAATATTATTCTCGAGGCTTACATGTGGATAATTATAATAAGGGCTCTGCTTTCATGGGTAAACCCCGATCCGTATAACCCAATAGTTCGATTTATAGACGATATCACGGAACCTGTTTTAGAAAAAGTAAGAGTAATGCTACCGATAGGAAACGTCATGGCCTTCGATATATCTCCGATTATCGTCATACTGGTAATATACTTCATTCAATATATCCTAAGCTATGTCGAGTTTAATTATATCTTACCGTTGATTTTGCCAATTCCCTAGGTTGATTATATCGCATTATGCAACATAATACAATTAACAACACAGCCAATTTGGTTAATTCTTTTAAAGAAAGGAGCATCCGATATGGAACTTTCTCCACTAGAAATTAGATCTCAAAAATTCTCAAAAAAACTTAGAGGATACGACACGACCGAGGTCGAAAATTTTCTGGATATAGTATCCAAAGACTTAGAAAAACTATACGGGGAATATTATAACTTAAAAGAAGAGATTGTAAAAAAGAATCGGGAAATCGCAGATTACAAGGAGAAGGATAAATCTATAAGCGAGGCGATTCTTATGGTTCAGTCTATTTCAAACGATATAAGAAAGGTAGCGATTGCAGAGGCCGAAAATATTAAAAGAATTGCACTTGCAGAGGCCGAAAAAATAGTTGATAGTGCCAATGCGAAATATATTGACATAGTACATAATACTGATGATTTATTAAACAAAAGGCTCATGATAACAAATTCTTTAAAAAATATGCTTTCCATAAATATGGACCTTATAGAACGAGAAATCAACAAAAAATTCGAGATTTCTTTTTCAGCAAAGAAAAAAGATATAGCAAGCAATACGCCGGAAAACAATAAAGGGGATGCAAAACCTGGAGAATCAAGTAAACTTCTCTCAGGCAGTGAAAAAGATTTGTAATTTTTAATGTTTGTGATATACTTTTAACACAAGTATTCGTTCGCAATCCGCGATGACAATACGGTGCAACTTATATAAATTATATATTAAACACTGGAGAAATGAATATACTTCTCATTCAACCGAATAACAAAAACATTATGGGCCTCAGCACGGTTTTTCTTACCGAACCAACAGGTCTTGAGGCTATAGCCGGGAGCTTGTTGAGAGACGGCCATAATGTTAGAATAGCAGATTTAAGGGCCGTTCATTACGACGCCGATAAGTATCTGGAAGATGCAATAAATGATTTTAAGCCGGATGCATTTGGGTTTTCTTGTTCGTTTACCCCTGATGTGTACAGAACAATAGAACTCGCAAAAAGGGTGAAAAATAATTACGGGGCAAGATTTGTTTTTGTCGGAGGACATCATGTTTCTGTTTACCCTGTGGATTTTAGTGCAAAAGAGATAGATGCAGTAGTTATAGGAGAAGGCGAACAAACAGTTGTGGAACTTATAAGGGCTTTCTCTTCTAATACTCCTTTGTCCTCAATTAAAGGTATTATCTATAATGAAGGCGGTAATCAGATAAAAACACCGGCTCGTGATTTGATCAAAAAAATAGATGAGCTTCCCTTTTTCGCAAGAAATCTCACAGACGAATACAGAAAAAAATATTATCTAGGCATAAGGACATCTTTGGCATGTCTTGAAACCGCAAGGGGTTGTCCGTTTAAATGTGATTTCTGTAGTGTTTGGAATTTTTATAGGGGTTCCTATAGGTCTAAATCTCCAGAGCGGGTCATCGCTGAGCTCAAGGAGATCAAGGATGATTACATTTTTGTCACTGACGATAATTTTTTCAGTGATGTTAGAAGAGTAAAAAAACTGGGTGAACTTATAAGAAAAGAAAGGATTCATAAGCTATACACTATTCAGGCACGAAGCGATACGATTGTGAAGCATCCGGAACTCATTTCTCAGTGGAAAAAATTGGGGCTTTCCAATATATTCATAGGCTTTGAAAGCGTTGACGATGAAAAACTTAGTAGTATTAATAAAAGTAACTCGTCTTCCAATAATGAGGAGGCCTACTATATTGCCAAGAAACACGGCGTCGCCGTTACCGCTTCTTTTATGGTCTCTCCCGAATTTACCAAGTTGGATTTTAAGAAACTGATAGATTTTGTGAAAAGACTGAAGATAAGCGTACCTGCATTCTCTGTTCTAACACCCCTTCCGGGAACAAAACTGTTTAATGACCTTAAGGAAAAAATGACTACGTTCGATTATAATTATTTCGACCTTTTTCATCCTGTTCTCGATACTTACCTTTCTAAAACAGAGTTCTTTAAAGAATTTTCTAATCTCTACAAGGCTTCTTATAAAACCCTGAATCTAAGGGCTAACGATATTTTATTCGTCGTAAAATACCTAATGACGGGTAAAATGTCTTTAAACCATATATTGAAACTTAAAAAGTCTATGAAGTTAATATCGACTCCGTCAACATACGAGAGGTGTCTGCTAGCAAATAAGTAAAATAAGTTTAATTACGTTATATAGGACTTAAACCATATAATTAACATAGTCCTATGATAGATTGTGAAATTAATTATTGCAAAATTATTTTTCAGCTATTATAATAGGTCTTTTAAATATTTGTTTAATTTAAGGAGGATTGTATAATTGAAGGAGAGCAATTTTTTAAAGAAAATACAACATCGGTTTCCAAGAAGATATGAAACCGTGGTTATTTTAAGTCCTGATATAGAAGAATTGAAATTCGACCAGTTTTTGGATAAGGTTAAGGATATAATATCCAAGAATGATGCGGAGTTTTTGGATATTAACGACTGGGGAAATAAAAAACTTTCGTACGATATTAGTAAATTCAATAGGGGAAGATATGTAGTGATACATTTTTCAGCCGATGGTTCCTTCGTTAAAGAACTTGAAAGAAATTTAAATATCATGGATGACTGCATAAGATTTCAGACCGTTGTTTTCACAAAAAACCTTGAAACTGTTAAGGAGGAAGCTGTAAATGAATAGAGTTCACCGCAAGGTCACTAAATCCGCGGGGTCAAGTTTTAGGCGCAGAACATATATGAGAAAAAAAGTGTGTAGATTTTGCGCAGACACTAAGTTGAGAATAGACTATAAAGACTATAAACTTTTGAGAAATTTTGCAACCGAAAGAGGGAAAATAATGCCCAGAAGGATTACGGGCAATTGCTCTTATCATCAAAGGAGAGTGGCGAGAGCTATCAAGACATCGAGAATTCTCTCTATAATGCCGTACACATCTATTAATGTTTAGGGTTAAAAACTTTTTTTTTAGCACATTATTATTACTTATATTTTTTTTAATTTTAATAAATTCGCTTTATACGTGGATTTATGCTGTCATAAATCCCTTTTTGTATTTATATTTTAGTGTTACTCTAATGCTACTGTTTAGAATTATCGGCAAGAAGTCTATAGTGCCGATATCAATTGCAACGATATTTGCTTCTATAACGGTATTATTAGCTCAAAATAATAAAAACTTAGACGGATATTTCAATTATAATAACGGCAGTTTGTTTATACCGGTGTTAATAGTTCTACTGTTGATGTTTGTTGTAGTGCCGTATATTTTTTCAATCTTAATTTCTAAAAAAATTAGTTTGGCGAAGGCAATTTATTATCCCGTATTAACAACGTTCTTTGTGATTTTTGTTATGACAATTGGTTATTTATACTACAATAAAATAGATGTCTCTTCTTTGCTAAATTCTTACCATGCGTCAATATTGAAAAATATGACAAACGTTTATAGGCAAATGGGCATTACATCTCTCACAACTGCGAAGATGCAGCTAATAATTTCAAGATTAATTAAGGATATACTTCTACTACTTCCGTCTATAGTCATTACGTTTTCATGGATGGGATTATGGTCTGGCTTTATAATACTTAAAAAATTTTCTAAAAGAAAATATAGAGAGTTTTTTAAAAATAATGAAAATTTATCATTGTGGAAATCATCCGATTTTTTAATACTGTTTTTATTGTCCGGTTTTATAATTGCAATATTTTCAAACGGTGCATACAAATTTATAGGATATAATATTATTTTTCTGTCATCGTCCCTTTACTTAGTGCAAGGACTAACGATAATATCTTTCTTTTTTAATAAGTTAAATATTAATTTGTTTCTTAGAACATTAATTTATGTTCTAATTTTTATATTTAATAATCCACTGCTACTTTTTGTTATTTTTATGGGAATATTTGATTTATGGTTTAATTTTAGAAAAATTGAATTAAATAAAGGAGGTTCTAACTAAGATATGAAGGTAATACTCAAAGAAGATGTTCAAAATTTAGGTGCAATGGGCGACGCTGTTAACGTTACAAATGGATATGGAAGAAATTTTTTATTGCCAAGAAAGCTTGCCATTCCGGCCACCAATGTTAACATTAAGATGATAGAACATGAACAAAGGCTTATTAACAGAAAAAAGGGAAAAATAATTGGAGAAGTTACAAATATTAAGGATAAACTTGAAAAAGCAAATATTAGCATATCTGCAAAAGTAGGGGAAAACGAGAAAATATTTGGTTCTGTAACGAAGGTTGATATAGAAGATAATCTAAGGGAGCTTGGCTTTAATATCGACAAAAAATCCATTATGCTAGGCAGCCCAATAAAAGAATTAGGTATTCAGACCGTTAAGATTAAACTGCACCCTGAAATTATTGCTGAAATTAAAGTAAATGTCGTTCCAGAAAAGTCTTAAACCATTATAGACAAATGGCCATAAAGAATAAAATATCTGGTACCGATTCGAGCACTCGCTCGAAAATTTCGAGCGGGACGAATAATATTACCGGCGATCAAACTGTTAGTTCAGCTCAATTAGCATTGAACAGAAACAATGCCATCCACTCTAAGAACAATCCTCTCAATATTGTTCCCCCAAATTCTTTAGATGCAGAAAGGGCACTGATTGCATCCATCTTAATCGATAATTCTCAATCTAACTCTGTATTGGGGGTTGTTGCGCCAGAAGATTTTTACGATACCGTAAACTCTAGAATATTTAAAGTTATTACGCTATTGAGCGATAAAGGTGAACCTATTGATGTAATCACGATCCTAAATGCAATAAAAAAAGAAAAGGACTACGTCAAATATTTCTCTGATTTCGATTTAAGCAGTTACCTGTCAACATTGTTTGAATTACCTGCCGGTCTTTTTAATATCGAGCAGTATGCCAAAATAGTAAAGGAGAAATCTCTATTAAGAAGCCTTATTAACGCATCGAATAAGGTTAGGCAAAAATGCTATGAACAACAAGACAATATAGAAGATATAGTTGACTTCTCAGAGAAATCTATTTTTGACGTAACGGAAAAAGACTCGTCTAAAAATTATGTTGAAGTGTATCCCTTAATATTTGACTATTTTAAAAAACTTACATCAAGGAAGAATGATGATAAAGATATTACAGGAGTGCATAGTGGATTTCAATATCTTGATGAAATGACCAACGGCTTTCAGCCTTCAGACCTTATTATTATCGCAGGAAGGCCCTCCATGGGTAAAACTGCCCTTGCTCTCAGTGTTGCAAAAAATATAGCGATTAAAAAAATTCCAGTCGCATTTTTTTCTCTTGAAATGTCTAAGGAACAGCTTGCAACTAGGCTTTTGTCCTTGACTGCAAAAATAGATTCATCAATGTTAAGGAGAGGGAGAATACATAATCCAGATATCGAAAACATACATAATGCGTTAGAAATACTAGAGGATATTCCAATTTATATAGACGACAGCGCCGGCATTACCGTTACGGAGCTCAGGGCTAAAACCCGTAGGCTAAAAAGAGAAAAAGGCATAGAAGTTGCTATCGTCGACTATCTGCAACTTATGAAGGGTTCGCCATACATTGAATCTCGAGAGCAGGCTATCGCTGATATTTCAAGATCGCTAAAGGGCCTAGCAAAAGAGCTCCATATACCGATAATTGCCCTATCTCAATTAAATAGAATGGTAGAATCCCGGCAAGACAAGAGGCCTCAACTCGCAGATTTAAGGGAATCCGGTGCTATAGAACAGGATGCCGATCTAATAATGTTTATATACAGAGACGAGGTTTACAAAAAAGATACTGCTCACAAGGGCATAGCAGAGTTGATAATCGGTAAACAAAGAAATGGACCTACCGGTGTAGTAAAACTTTCCTATACCGATAAATATACATCATTCGAAAATCTTGCCTATGAGGATGATGAATACATTTAAAGCATATAATTTCCGAAACTAACAAAATGCAGATAGATAATTAATTACGGTTTGCTATTCCTGCAGCGCCTATAATCCCGGAATTCCTACTAAGCGTCGGTTTCAATATCTTTAGATTAGATATGGCCGCTTTCAGCGCCCTTTTACCGACTTCTTCTGCCACAGTATTGAATAAATCAGGGATGCCATCTATCACACCTCCGCCCAATATTAACACACATGGATTCATTAAATTTACAGCACTTATGACCCCATCCGCCAAATATATTCCAGTTTCCTTAACCAACTTGGCTGCGCTATTGTCTCCAGTATAATATGCCTTAGCAATGGTTTCAGCGCTAATACTATCTATTTTCCCAGCTATCTTAATTATTTCCTTAAACCCTACCCTATCTCTAAGCGCCCGTTCCTTAGCAATCTCTGCCATTCCCCAACCGCCGGCATAAGCTTCCAAACAGCCTCTATTGCCGCATGCACACCCCCTGCCCCCGGAAACAATAATGGTATGCCCTATCTCACCAGCGGCGCCTGAACAACCTGACAATAATCTCCCATCCGTAACAATCCCCGAACCTATACCCGTGCCGACAAAAATGCATAAAATATTATCTTCTCCGATTCCCGCACCACATTTCCATTCTCCATAAGTAATAGCCGTTAAATCGTTCACAACATGTACTTTTAATCCTGTTTTTCTTTCTAATATTGTTTTTAACGGAACATTACGCCAATTCAAATTTGGAGAAAATACTATGCCTCCTGTCTTTTCATTTATTTGACCCGCAACGCCTACCCCTATCCCTGAAATATTATATCGAACATTTTTCTCTAAAAAACATCTTAAATTCTCTATCACAAATTTAATCTGCCTTTTCGTTCCGCTATCGCTGATAGATCGATCCAAATCCGTCCCACTCGTAATATCCTCTGGTGTAGCACAGTAATCCTGCGTGAGTTCGTTTATTTTTAAAGGAAAAGACCTAAAATCCTCGCTCTCTATAGCACCGCTCTCATCTACGATTCCAAACCTAAGATTGGTCCCGCCAATATCTATTCCGAGATAGTATTTTTTCATATAGTTAGTGATTTACTATTTTAGTTGATTTCAACCCTTTTACCAGCAAATGAGCCAATAATCATATTTCTTCCACCATCTTTTGCCTCATAAAGAAAATTATCAGCCATTTTTAAGATTTCACCAACACTTTTGATGTCCTCATTGGGCAACGAAGTTAATCCTATTGAAACTGTTATTTTCCCGTCTATTAGGTCAAATTTATTATTTTCTACGATATTCTTTATCTTTTTAGCCACTGCAACCGCATCTTGAAAATCGGTTTGCGGTAAAATAATTACAAACTCTTCGCCCCCGTATCTCGCCACTACGTCAATATTCCTTACACTTTGTTTTAAAATATCGCCTAATCCCGATAGAACTGCATCGCCCGCCCTGTGTCCGTAATTATCGTTGATAGCCTTGAAATAATCAACATCCAGCATCATAACCGATAAACTGTTTTCATATCTTTTGGCCTCGTCAAACTCTCTTTTTAGTATCTCATCCATTTTTCGCCTATTATAGAGCCCTGTTAGTTCATCTGTGATGCTTAGCATATTAAGCTTCTTATGCAATTTTGCACTATCTAATGCGACAGAAAACTCCTTTGCCGCATGTTCTAAAAATAAGATATCGTCCTTGCGATATCCCTTCAGGCTAGACACCATTAAGACACCTATATTGACATCCCCAACGTATAGTGGCACCCACACTATATCCTTTGGAAAAACTTCACAAAAACCGTAATCTATAACCTTTCCCGCAGAATCATCCTCAAGCAGGCTATCCTTAAACATTACTGCATTTTCCGGAATATCTTGAAACCATACTGTTTTTCTTTTTTGGAGGCAATGCCCTGCAACTCCCTCGTCGGCAGCAAATTGATTGGCAACAAACTTCCTTATTCCGTAAAATTTCCATGGAATCAGAAAACCCTTAGATTGCTCTGGGTTTTCTGCTGTGGTTTTGGATATCGATAAGCCGTCATCGTCGTAAATGTATACTACCCCGGATGAAAGGCTCAAAAGATCCTCTAAAATATCTAGGACGGATGAAATTATCTCATCAAAATCCAATGAACCTACCAAGAAATTGGAAAAGATATTATATTTTTCCATTCTTTCTTCCCTATCCCTAACCGTCTCGGCCATCTTCGTAAAACCATCACCGATACTTTCGAATTCATCATTTGTTTTTATGATAAGTCTTGTATCAAGCTCACCTTGCGTGAAGTTTTTTATAGCCTTAGTTATTGCGAATATAGGATTCAAGGTATCTTTGGAAGCAAAATATGAGATGAAGAATGAGATAATTAAACCTATAATAATAATTATAGAAGCATACAATGCGGTTTGTCTAAAAACAGACAGATATGCCCTATTCGAAACAAAAACGGCGATAGAACCTACAACGTGTCCATTTATATTCTTTACCGGGTGAAAAGCGGCAAAAATATCCTTTCCATTGTAGTTTATCTCTCTAATAAAATTCTTTCCGCCTTGAATTTCAGTGAGAATATAATCAGGAAGTTTTGAACCTATCCCGAAAACATTTCCAGGTATTTTCAGAGTGGAAAGACACACCTGTCTATTAAACACAGAAGCAAAAACAGCCGTTTTAAGATGATATTCATTATAGATAGCTTCCGGCAAGTAATTGTTATCATTTAAGTCAACCAGACCGAATATTGAACCTATTACCCTATTATCATGTATGAACGGAACGACAGTAACTAGAAACATACCCTGTTTATCTCCGGAAGTCTTGATACCCATCTTTATCAGCCCTATCTTTCGAATTAGGGCTGTCTTGACAATCGGGAAACCGGTACTAAAAACATTAAAAATAATCCCGCCCAACGAGGGTTTAAAATTAGCAATACCGGAAGTCGAGGCAAGGACATTACCGTCGTTATCGGTGATGCCTATATAGTCCGCAAAAACAAATGCATTCTTATAAGATTGAATCAGGCTACTTATAAATTGTATATTTCTATGCGTAATAGCGTGGATTAAATAAGGATTATATGAACTAACCAGAAAGGCATTTTTGAGCTGGTCTCCCTGGGAATAGTAAATTCTGCGAGCACCGCTTAACGTAATTTTAACCTTATTAAGACTCTCTTGTTTTATTTGTCTATTAAAAATAAAGGTATTAGCAACCGCAAGAAGCACCAAAGGAAAGAGCACCGCTAACGAAAAAGAAAGGATAAACTTCCTTCTTATACTCATTTTCGGTCTAAAACCTGATGAATATTTTATATCTGACATAAAATTGCCTATTTCCCTATTGTCTTCTAAAAATAGATGATTTTAATCCTAATCTTTTATCAGACTTATGGCAAACTGCTTTGCTGTTCTGCCAGAACGAGAACCTTTTATTGCCGCAAAATTAATTGCGTCCTTTCTTGCGCTATCCATGTCAATGCTTAAAATCTTAATATTGTATTTTTTTAGATACATTTCGACTATTTTCAGGTAAACCTCCGGACTAAAACTGTATAATCCGTAAGTCAATCCAAATCTATCACTCAAAGAAAGGCCTTCCTCTACTTCTTCCTCAGGATGGATATAGTCGGCATCTAAATTTTCTTGCGAAAATTTTTCGGTCGTAAGATGCCGCTTGTTGGATGTTGCATAAATAATTACATTTTCCGGCAATTCATCTAATCCGCCGTCCAGAATGGACTTAAGTTTTTTATAAAATAATGAATCTGCATCAAAAGCGATATCGTCAAAAACCAATATAAACCTATAGGGTTTTGTTTTTATAATCGTAAGCAATTCATATATAAATTCTGCGGTATCCTCAACAACCTCTATAAATTTAACCTTATAAATATAAGGCTCTTCATTGAAAGACTTTGCGATAGCCCTGACGAGCGAAGACTTGCCCGTTCCCCTATCTCCCCATAAAAGCACATTGTTAGCGGATTTTCCCGACGCAAACTTTATTGTATTTTGAAATACACCCTTCATTATGTCATCGATCCCAATAAAGTCCGCCAAAAACAATGTAGCAGACCCCGATACGCCCTTGGACGGAAAATCGATCAGAGGCTTTAAAATGCTCTTATTGTTTACCTTGAAAAATTTAAAAGACCCGTATGTCTCGAGATCCCCCGGTCTATATCTTATAATTTCAAATTCATCCTCTCGTCTGCTTGAATTTTGCGATTTATAATCATTGTACACATCGGACATGAAATCATTCGCCCTTTTGATTTCCTTGATTAATAAAGGAAATAGGTGAGCAGTGCCAATTTCATTCGGCGAATCGTAATCAAACTTATCCATATTTTTTTATCTTAAAGAATCATTTAATTTTATAGAACAATAGGATGAACACATAGAGCAAACCTTGTCATCTTTGAGGGGTAAAGCAGCTCTCATCTCTCTCGATTTCCCAGGGTCTATTGAGCCTTTATATTGCGCTTCCCAATCCATTGCGCGCCTATTATTACTCATCTCTATATCCATTTCTATTGCACCCTTTACTCCCTTGGCAATATCCCCGGCATGCGCCGCAATCTTGGCTGCAATTACACCCTCTTTAACATCGGCAACCGAGGGGAGTCTTAAGTGTTCCGCGGGGGTAACATAGCATAAAAAATCGGCACCGGCACCAGCGGCAATTGCTCCGCCTATCGCACTTGTAATGTGGTCATAACCAGGCGCTATATCAGTAACTAATGGACCCAAAACATAAAATGGAGCGCCGTTACAAAGGCTTTTTTCTAATTTTATGTTTGTTTCAATTTGATTTAACGGAACATGCCCGGGTCCCTCTATTATCACCTGGACATCCGCCTCAAGCGCCCTTTGCTGAAGCTCGCCAAGCGTAATTAATTCGGAAACCTGAGCTCTATCCGTCGCATCGGCAAGGCTTCCCGGTCTTAGTCCGTCACCAAGACTCAACACAACATCGTTCTTCTTTGCAATCTTTAAAAGCCTGTCATACTCATCATAAAGCGGATTTTCCCGATTATTTCTTACCATCCACGATGCAATCAGTGACCCTCCTCTTGAGACTATCCCCATGATTCTCGTCTGGCGATTCATTTTTCTCACGGTTTCCAGGGTTAAACCGCAATGAACGGTAATAAAATCAACACCCTCTTCGCACTGCCTTTCAATAACTTCAAAAAGATATTCCTTATCAAATTTATCTATAAGTCCAAAAATGTCAGAATCACCCTTTTCCATTAATGGTTGAAACGCTTCGTATAAAGGGACTGTGCCCAAAGGAATTGATGAATTTTTAAGTATCTCACGCCTAAACTCTGTAATATTACCACCCGTAGACAGGTCCATAACAGCATCTGCTCCATTATCTATGGACGCAAACAATTTTTCTAATTCTAAATCAATATTGCAATTATCCCCAGATGAACCGATATTTGCATTTACCTTTGTCTTTAAATTTTTGCCTATCGCGAGTGGTTTTATGTCTCTAATGTCGTTTTTGGTTATAACGGTGTAGCCGTTCATGATATCTTGACAAATCTGCTCCGGAGGGATACCTTCCGTCTCCGCGCAATACCTCATCTCATTTGTTATTATATTGTTTCTAGCAGATTCTATCTGACTCATATATTCTTCCCCACTTTTTGTATTATACCATTCTCTGTATTATTTATAAAACAAACCGAATATTATTGACACAGACTTATTCGCTTGAGTATCATTTAAATAAAATTATCTAATAAAGATTTAACCGTTACGTGAATATTATCCTCTTTAAGTATTCCGGACATTACAGCTATATGTTTTACGCCTGCATCCTTAACCGTTCCCACATTACACTTATTGATCCCCCCAAGAGCAAAAACAGGAATATTCACCGAATTTACCACCTTTTTTAATACATCGATCCCCTGCCCAAAATTCTGGTTTTTAGTTTTAAAAATCGGGCTAAATGTTACCGCATCCGCTCCGTCATTCCATGCGGTAGTCACCTCAAAAACGGAATGCGCGGAATAAAAAACCTTAAGATCCTTTAATTCTTTTTTAACAGTCACAATCGGAATGCTGTTTTTGTTTAAATGCACCCCGTATGCATTAAGAGCTAATGCAACATCTACTCTGTCATTTATAAAGAGCTTTATCCCACTGTATTTATCTATTATTTTTTTAATCTTCCTTCCCAGCGTGATAAGCTCTTTGATGCTAATATCTTTTTGCCTCAGTTGAAAAGCCTTTATCCCACTATCAAAACATTCATCTAAAACATCTAAATATTTATTTTCGTTCTTAAAAAGATTCTTATCACCGATTAAGTAAATATTAAAATCCATAAAGAGAATAAAAAATTATTATACAAAACCACCATATGTAATGCTTCCCTTTAATTATATATTTTGGCATACATATTGTCAATTAACGCATTTTTAGATTGATCTTAGTATGATTATTCATCACGCTGCCTACTGTTTGAACGATATTACGCATATAAATGCTCAATATATTACAATAGCAAAGTAATACTGCACTTGTATTTAGTTTTTTTTATGATAAGATCGATAACAGTTCTGCAGTTTAGATTTACAGACTTGGCTTAGTTGTAAATAATCTAAAAATTACGGAGGTATTTTATGAAGTGGAAATGTTCTATGTGCGGTTACATTCATGATGGCGACTCAGCGCCCGATATTTGTCCCAAATGCGGAGCGCCAAAAGAAAAATTTGAACAGATTGCCGCAGACATAGAAAAACTTATTGAACGTTCAAGAAAAACAAATCAGTTGCATATGAATTTAACCCATCTTCTCACAAAAGCTATAGAGGTTGCAGAAGCGGGAATTAAAGATAATCTTGACCCCGGATGCATAGATGTGTTTCAAAAGGCAAAAAAAGCCGCATGGGAAATTAGGCAAATGTCTAAAGCTGAAATAACAGTGCACATCAATAAACAAAAATGGGGCTAATGGGTAGTTATCTTTTATTTAATAGTAAATCTTTTTAAATAATTAAAAAATCGCCCTTCCGATTAAGGAGAAGGGCGATTTAAAATATTTAATTATTTACTTACAAAAACGTGATTTACTGCAATTTTGAGTGGTGAGCCGCGCGGGGGTCGAACCCACGACCACCTGATTAAAAGTCAGGTGCTCTACCAGCTGAGCTAGCGGCTCTAAAAAGGTCTATACGATGTTATAACCTACACACCGATAACATTACCTATAAAGGGAGTAGATTAGTCAAATTCGGAAAGGAGTAGTTCAGCCCGGTTGCAGCAAAAATTCCAAGCCCAACTATCACGATAATACCAATAATAACCACAATCCAAGTCATCCTGACAAAATGCTTATTGTCTTCCATTTAACCCCCCTTTTAAGCTATTAATTTAGTTAGTCATTTAAAAAATATCAAGAATATACACACAACTACTACGCTTTCAGTATGTTAACAAAAAAATGCCGAAATAGCAATATCTTAATTTTACTTTTTAGTTATTTTATTTACATCACATCAACACCGATATTAACGACGCCGCGGCATGCAACCAGAAGATAATTTTGTAAGAAATTAAAACTTAACCAACCTATCGGACTCCTTTAAACCGTTAATCATCTTAGCATTTTCAAATTGAGATGCGTAATTAAACCCGTCCACCCTTGACATTACTCCATTGACATTACAGGAATGTTCGCAAACTACCACATTAACACTATTTTCCTTGATAATTGAAATAAACTCATTATCCTCGGTTAGGAATACCCCTTCATCCATAATAAAAACAGCTATATCGATATCCTTTTTTGCGGCAGACTTAATTAAGCCCCTAATATGGTTTAGGTGGTCATTTTTTGTGATAATAAAAGCCAATTTTTTATTCATAATACACTACAGCATCTTTAAGGCTTACCTTTGATGCCTTAATATGATTTATAGCACTATCCTTTTTATAATAACCTACGGAGATACCTAACATAAATCTTTTATCACCCGACAGCTTAAACACTTGTCTTAGTACATCGGGATACCTGACAAGATAAGCCTGAGGACATGCTCCAAGACCCAAATCGTGCGCAGTCAAAAGAATATTCTGAATTAACATTCCGCAATCTAACGTCGACCAATGCCCCAACTTTTGATCCATATAAATAAATATTGCAGTTTGAGAGCCAAAAAAAAGATAATTTGAAAGGGTAATCTCCTTGCGCTTATCTACATCATCCCTTGAAATACCAAGGACTTCATACCTATATTTACCCGTCTCAAACATATTAAGAGACTGTCTTTCAGGCCAAAACTCAGGAAATGGGTAATCGGGGTTTCCCGGATTATCTTCCATGGCCAATTTATAAATTTTTTGTTTAATAGATTCGCTTGTTTTACCGGTTGCAACGGCAATCTCCCATGGCTGTGAATTGGCCCATGACGGCGCATTAAGAGAAATCTCTAACAATTTGTCTAAAACATTCTTCGGAACGGGAATATTAGCAAAGTCCCTTTTTGATGCCCGAGTCAATATACAATCAGTCAACTCCATATTCACTCACCCCCCCTAATTTTATAAATCTATTTTATGAAAGCCGGCTACATAAAAAAATCCGCACGGAGCCCTTTATTTTCCGCCTCCGATTCACTTTCGTACTTTTGTTTTATGGCATTTCTGTGTTATAATTTCGCCAAGTAATATTATAAAGTAATTTAAGTTCGTAATCAATATGATAAATCTCTGGAATCCCCAAAATTTTTCATCCATATTTTCTATTCTGCTAACAGCATTCCTATTGGGAGTTATTCACGGATTTACTCCAGATGAGCATACTTGGCCGATTACTTTCAGCTATGCTATAGGCAGTTATAGTGTTAAGGGAGGGCTTAAAACAGGGCTCCTTTTTTCATTAGCATTCACATTTCAGCGGGCCATTGCATCCGAACTGTCATATTTTGCTCTCGGAAAAATATTAACTAAACCTGGCGTCATGCCGATCATATATATATTCGTGGGGATTGTTATGTCTTACGCCGGGGCTTATATAATAGGTATCGGAAAAAATTTTGAGATACTCGGAAGCATTCAACGCGTTGCAGTTAATGTGTTAAATTTTTTAATCTACAAAGTCATAAATGGCAAAACAAAATATGCAAGCAAAATCAAAAATAACATCAATAGCGGTGCTAAAGCCGATAAACCAATACCATTGCATATGGTACTACTACACGGGTTCATTGCTGGATGGGGAACTGGAGCTTTTGCTATTATTGTATATACCGTACTCGCCCCTAAAATGCCAAACGCATATGTGGGATTTTTACCGGGACTTTTATTTGGATTAGGAACGATGGCGACACAGATAATTATCGGCATGCTCGCGGGAAGGTTCATGGTATCGTTAGATATTCCAAAAAAAGGCATAGCATACATCGCAAAGAAAACATCAGGGTTCACACTCTTTTGGGGTGGTTTTGCCTTTATTTTCACCGCAATACTAGAATTAATGTTCCCCCAATTAATACAAGCGGGCATTATAACGCCACTTAAAATTCACAATCTTCACAGTCTCGGAGCGGGATTTTTCTTAGTCGTATTTATTATTTGTTTTGTAATGACAATATCCTTTGTTAAGTCTCTTAATTATGTAAAAAAACACAGCCTAGACTTTCTTGAACCTTAAAACGATCAACGATAGTTTATGAACGTTGCGTGGCTTCCGTTTAAACTTCCCAAATATCCACCATTGCCATTAATCAATGAAGATTGAACCTTATCGTTTGAATACGCAGTATTGATATTATTTTTACGTCCCCAGCTAAGCTCAAAATTTCCGTCATTCCTGAATATGTCTTTATTATAAATCTTAAAATATTTCTCGACTCTTTTATAATACCCATAGTAAAAATCAGAAAATAGACGATTTGAATTCCTTGATCTACTCAAAATATCTCGTTTATCTTTGAGACTGGCTACATTTAACCCATTTTTAACTCGACTTAAATTTATGGCCTTAAAAACAACGGTCGGGCCGGCATTATATGCAAACAGTGCCAACTTTAAATTTTTAAATTCATATAGCAAACTCAATAAATATCTAGCTCCAATCCTGATATTCAAAGAGGGATTATATAAATAACTGACAGGCAAATATTCTATATATTTCGTATTATAGTGAAATTTCTTGGATTTAATATTATACTTTTTAATCAAATAAAGACCAGTAGCGGGCCTAATCTGCATTAAACCAACCGCCCCCATATTGGAATGCGAAAAATTATTAAAAGAGCTTTCAACCCTGATAACCGCTAAAATTAGAGCCGGATTTATCATATATTTCCCGCCTATATGAAGGATAAGATCAGAGATCTTACTTTCTTCATATGTAGGCAATCCTGAGTGAAACGATGCTATGATCTTAAAAATTTGGTCTTTTTCATAATCAACCCTAATTCTATTTTTAAGTATACTAACTTCATGTTGCTCCTTTAGCATGCCATAATACATCGGAAGCACATAGTAGTAAGATAATATAGCAACTGGAATCAATATAAAAATCGCCATAAAAGAAGGTAAAAAATACCTAAATTTGATTTTTTTAACAAAATTTCCGACTGACACGCACAAATTAACCATATTTAGTCGCGCATTGGACCTAATGATACTAGCTTTTCCATTAATATTTCTAATTGACGATGTAAATCCTAAGTTTATAAAAACTTTTTTGACTTTTTTAATCATTTTTCCTCAAAAATTAACCGATTTAATATCTTTTCTCCATAAAATAAATAAACTCCACCTACATTTTGTATAGAATTTACCATACTTTAAATAATTTGTCAAATTTATGACCTTGTTTTGGCTAAAATAAGGCTTTTAAGGCCAAGAAATAGGTCATAAATTCTATTTTTGTGCTATTTTTTAGTAAAACATTAATTTACAATGTATACATATTAAATCTTATATTATCTTAATACCATATTTAACTATTGACAATGTTGGGTTTATTGTATTAAATTGTATTAACTTAAATATGGATTAATATGTTGTTTTTTAGTAAATTATAGATAGATTTAAAATGTCAGCTTGATTCGTATAAATTCGGCTGTTTTACATGTTCTTGTTTTTTTATTTTATGTTTTTATTGTGTTGAAATCTAAAATTAAACCTTAAAGTTAAGGAGGAGAATTAAAATGGCTGATCAGAAAAAAATGGCAATAATTTCCATTCACGGTACACTCGACATGGCATATCCACCGCTTATTCTTGCGTCAACCGCCGCAACGCTTGATATTGAGAGTGCAGTATTTTTTACATTTTACGGTTTACAGATTCTCAAGAAAGATGCAGGGGATAGTTTAAAGGTTGCTCCACTCGGTAATCCGGCAATGCCAATGCCTGTTCCTAATATCATTGGAGCTATACCAGGCATGACATCTATGGCAACTTCCATGATGAAATCTATGATTAAGAAACATGGGGTTGCAACAATTCCCGAGCTTATCTCTTTGTGCCAAGAAACAGGGGTTAAAATGATAGCTTGCCAAATGACTATGGATTTATTCGGTTTCAAGAGAGAAGATATGATAGACGGAGTCGAATATGCCGGAGCGGCATCATTTCTAGATTATGCTGCCAGCGCTGACATACACTTGTCATTTTGAATTCAAGTAAAAGCTGAACAGATAAGATTAAAAAAGATGCGGGTGGGGTTTACCCTCAATACAAATTAAGAGTTTCGTTAAAAACGAAACTCTTAATTTGTATTGACATAATTTTGAGAATAAACTATAATCACAGAAATAGATAGGTTATGCTATTTATGTGCAGATTTTAAAAACATTCAAAGAAAATGGCGGGTGAACTACTATGGGTATAAAAAATAATGATGAGTTTGTTGTTGAGGCCGAGCTTCTTAAAACGCTGGGTCACCCCATCAGGCTTAAAATAATAAAGGTTCTGCTCAGCAATAAGTCCTGCGTAAAAAATATATGGGAGGCTCTCGGACTTCCTCAAGCAACTATATCTCAACACCTAGTTTCTCTTAAGAGCAAGGGCATAGTCAGTTGCAAACGCGACGGCGTTATGATGTGTTATGAGCTTAGTGATAAAAGGATTGCAAAGATATTTAACGATTTAAAATATTGCGACGATAATTCTTCTCAAAACGATCACAGTCCAAAAATCAGTAGTTCTATTCTAAGGAATATATCCAAATAATTAACACCTGTCGTTATATTTTGTTTTAAAACCCTTATCCAAATTTATTTTGATTGCAATGTTTTAAATTTAAATATATAATTATTAACATATATGAATAATAACAAAACAAAAACAATTATGAATAAAAATACTGGGCAATCTGTTGATTTTATAAAGAATATTGTATTATTTTATTTAATTGCAATAGCAGTTTTCGTGATCGCAGCATCTCTTTCAGAAAAAGTTTATGCATATGAAACCGGCAACATGTCCATAAATAAAGCCTTTCTATACTCTTTGCAGTACAACAAAATTATTAAATTGGAAAAGATGAAGCTTGATATAGCCGGTTATGAAGAAAATGAAGCCCTAAGCGGTTTTTTCCCGAAGATAGATTTTAACGAAAAATATTTGAACACAAACAACCCATTATATGCATTTGGAAGCGTTATAAACCAAAAAATATTAACAAATCAAAATGTTAATCATTATTTTAGTCCAAATTTTTTGAATAATCCGGGCATGATTCAAAATTATCAGTCCATGTTTCAGGTAGAACAGCCTTTATTTGTGGGCGGAAAGATTTATTTAGGTTATCAAAGGGCTAAGCTTCACAAATTGTCTTTAAGAAAAAGTCTAAACGAGGCAAAACAAAGAACACTTTATAATGTCGCAAAAGCCTATTATTCCACAATTCTGTCTCATGACTATGTCAGTTTATTTAAAAATATGGTAAAAACCGCCACAGCACAGGAAAAACTTGCTAAAAATTTATACAAGGCGGGGCAAGTCGTTTCTTCGGATGTTTTACGGGCGAAAGTTGAGTTGGCAAAGATGGAAGAAAAACTTGCCACTGCAAAGAAGAATTACCGGCTTGCTAAATATTTTTTAAATATCACCATAGGTCTTCCTATTAACTCTGCATACAAATTGACATCTGACCTATTATTACCATCTAATCCCGATAACATGATGCCAACAATAAACACTTTGCAAAAAACAGCATTTGCCCGTAGGCCGGATTACAAAGCATTTCTTCTTAACAAAAAGAATATGGGCATTGGAGTTGAGGAAGCATATGGAAAATTTTTACCCAAGGTTGTTGCGGGATATGACTATTTTATTAATGGACCAACCATGCATCCCGGAAATTCCTATAGTTACGCCTTCACAATAATGCTTCATTTTAATATATTTTCAGGATTATACAAGTATGATAATTTACAGAGATCTGAAAGCCGTTACAATACAATGATTGAATATCAGGGCCTATTGAGAAATAAAATAGAAATGCAGGTTCGAAAAGCTTATTTACAGTACAAAACATATCTTATAAACACGCGCGTCGCAAAGCTTGCCGTTAAAAATGCCAAACAAACACTAAGAATTACAACCAACAGATATGAGGCGGGCATGACTACGCTAATAAATTTAGATGCAACGCTTGATCAATATAGAGAAGCAAACATACACTATCTAGACACAGTGTATAAGTTCGATTTAAATAACTACTACATAAAACTTGTTACAGGAACATTAACTACAAAATATACAGGAGGTATGTAAAAAGTATGCCGATATATGAATATAAGTGCAAAGAATGCGGAAAGATATTTGAGATTTATCAGAGACTCAGCGAGAGGGATGAAGATATTAAGTGCCCTGCCTGCGGAGCGGAAAAACCTGTTAAAAGGGTTAGCGCTTTCAGTAGCTACGGAGACTCCAATACTTCCACCGATCACGGTTCATGCGGGAGCGGGCGTAGTGGCTTTGGCTGAGCGTAATTAAGCGGGCGGTCTGCCAGCTTAATTACGTAGTGTAGCAATTAATTTTTTTGGATTCAGTAGAAGTCCTATCGCATTTTCTATCGAATTAACGATTATATCGCAATGAAGGGCGGCTTTAACGGCAAGCCCTTCATTGCCAATTATCCCTATGCCTATAACGCCCTGTTTAAACATTGCATGGTCATTATAGCCGTTGCCTATAACCACTGTCCCCGAGTATCCTAATTTATAAACCAGTTCCTTTTTCTTTTGGGCCGAATTGTTCCCACTAATTATTTTGAGTTCCGCATTTATACCTTTAACAGATTCATGGGCATTACCGAAGGTATCGGATGTAATTATTTGTATGGTTACAAGGTTAGAGAGCTCATTTAAAAGCTCTTTTACCTGCCCTGTTATAAGTCCATTTTCTGAAAGTGTACCGTTCATATCGAATATCGCATGTTCTATTATTAAGTTTGTGATACCCGGTATATTTAGCTCTATCATAATGTCTCTCACCTCCATATTTCTATAAAGTTTTTGAGTCCAAATTTACCTATGATCCATAAAAAGTCTCTATTTTTGACAACTCCGTAACTCTGTCATAAAGTCTTTCCAAGTTATCGTAAACCTCCTTTATATTTCCCTTTTTTATGGAAAGCTCATATTTTTTATCCTTAATAGTTTTATTTCCTATAATCACTTTAAAAGGTATTCCTATTAAATCTACATCTTTCAGCTTGACGCCAGCGGACAATCTTCTGTCGTCATAAAGGACATCTACTCCTAAGGACTTAATTTTATTATAAATACTTTCAGAAAGATCGACTATCTCTTTATTGCCTGTGTTTAAAGAAACAACAGCAACTGTGAACGGGCTAACGGAAACAGGAAGATTTATGCCGACTTCATCGGAGAATATCTCTATAAGGGTTTGAAGCGTTCTCCCTACCCCAATCCCATAACAACCCATGATAAAGGGCTTAAACTCTCCTTTTTCATCCAGAAATTTTGCATTTAAAACATTTGAATATTTATCACCTAATTTAAAAATATGCCCCAGCTCTATCGCATTTTTAATATCAAGTTTACCGGAACATACTGCGCACTTATCCTCGACTTGAACCGTCCTTATGTTAGCCGTGACATCCGGTACAAAATCTCGATTAGGTTTTACATTTGCCATGTGGGCATTTTTTTCGTTTGCGCCCGTAATCCAATATTCCGAATTGCTAATCTCTTCATCGATAACTATTGTGCGAATATCCTTAAGCCCGAAAGGGCCGGCAAAACCACATGGTGCACCGGTTATTCTCTCCACATCTGCTTCTTTTGCAAGAAATAAATTCTTAACGCCCGATACTTTTTTCAATTTGTGTTCGTTGACATCCCTATCCCCTCTGATCATACCGACTACAAATCCTACTTCCGTCTCGTAGATGATAGTTTTTGCAAAACATTTTTTGTCAACCTTAAGATAGGCACTTACATCCTTAACGGATTTTTTATCAGGTGTGAATAGCTTTGTCATTTTTGGCTGCCTACAGGATTCTGCAGGTTCATGATAATCACCGACGGATTTTGCGTCATCTATTTTAGAAATATACCCGCAACCATCGCAAGTAACTATTTTATCCTCGCCATATTCAGAAAAAACCATCAGCTCTTCTGAGTAAGAACCGCCGATTTCACCCGCTGCTGCCTTGATAAATTTAAAGTCAAAACCGAGTCTTTTAAATATTTTCTCATACGCGCTTCTCATGGCTTCGTAGCTGTTATCAAGACCGGCATCATCTACATCAAAACTATAAGCATCTTTCATTATAAATTCTTTTGCGCGCATGAGACCGAACCTCGGGCGCATTTCATCTCTGAACTTAAGATGTATTTGATATAAAATCAATGGTAGTTCTTTATAAGACTTTATATTTCTTTTAGCAAGATCCGTTATGACCTCTTCATATGTGGGGGCAAGACAAAAATCCCTATCCTGTCTGTCCTGAAATCGCAATAATTCCTTCCCATAATCTTCGCCCCTGCCGGATTCTTTCCATATATCAAGTGGCTGAACAAACGGCATAGATAACTCAACCGCTCCCACCTCATTCATTTCACACCTTATTATCTCTTCCAATTTTTTCAGGCTTTTAAGTCCAAGGGGAAGATATGTGTAAATGCCACCGGAAAGCTGCCTGACATATCCGGCTCTCAAGAGTAATTTATGGCTTTTAAGGACGGCTTCCTTAGGATTTTCCTTTAACGATGGTATAAAAAATTTAGAATATCTCATTTTCGCTCCTTAAAATGCTCTCTGTATACAATTGACCGCTAAAAAGATGATTACTTGCGGCTCTTGTTTATAAAATTTTTTCTCCGGTAATACTTTCAATTTTTTTGATTAAAACTGAAAGTATTTCTTTATTATCAAATTTTCCGATTATTTTACCCCTGGCAAATAGGACAGACATGCCCTTACCACCGGCGATACCCACGTCTGCATGCATCGACTCTCCAGGGCCGTTTACAACACATCCCATTATCGCAACTGTTATGCTGGACTTAATTTTAAATGAAATTCTCTCGAACTCCTTTGCCATATTAACTATATCCAGTTCCGCCCTTCCGCAGGTCGGACAGGACACTATTTGCACTCCCTCTTTCCTTATGCCTAAATCCCTTAAAATATGACGACCTGCAATCACCTCCATGACAGGGTCATCACTTAAAGAAACCCTAATGGTATCTCCCAGACCCTTATATAATAAAATTCCAATCCCTATTCCTGATTTTATCGCCCCCGAAAAAACCGTCCCGGCCTCGGTTATACCGATATGGAACGGATAATCAACATGCTCGGCCAAAAGCTCGTATCCGCGGACAGTTGCTAGGACATCGCTTGATTTTAAGGAAATTTTAATATTGTAGAACGACTCATCTTCAAGTAATTTAATATGCTTAAGAGCGCTTTCTACCATAGCCGCAGCAAAATCACCCTTATTCTTATCCAATATTCCTTTTTCCAATGACCCGGAATTAACTCCTATTCTTATGGATATGGCTTTGTCTTTGCATGCCGATACTACCTCTTTTACCTTTTTCTTATCCCCTATATTGCCGGGATTAATCCTCAAGGCACCGACCCCTGCCTCCACCGCAGCTAGTGCTAGTCTGTGGTCAAAATGTATATCCGCAATTATAGGAACATTGACCTTTTTTATTATGTTTCTTAACGATCTTGCTGCTTCGTTCGTGTTTACCGCTACCCTGACTATCTCGCAGTTATAACTTTCAAGCCTCTTTACTTGGCTAATAGTGGCCAATGAGTCCTCGGTAACCGTATTGGTCATAGACTGGACACTCACGGGAACGCTTGAACCAACCAAAACATCGCCGACTTTAACAATTCGCGTGGGTCTTCTTTTTATCATTTGTCCTGTATGTCTTAGCTAGATTTATGATATTACACAACGATACAGCTATTATAATACAACTTTAAATTATAAAACAATAGGGAGAATAGGGAGCGGACTTAATATTGCGCTAATCTTTACCGCTTCTTTAGCGATTCAAGGTAAGATGTTAAGCTTTTTACATCCCTATTCGGCATGTAATTATAAGGCGGCATAAGAACATAGTACATCTTGCCGTTAATTTTAATCTCGGAACCAATTTTAAAGTGTGATTGAGGATTCTTAATCTGGGTTATCGTCCAACGGTAATCCTTACCCCATTTGCCATAGCCAGAAAGTGAAGGGCCTAATGTTCCCCCGATACCGTTCGTCACATGGCAGTTTATGCAGTTATAATAACGGAAAAGATATTTACCGGAAATCTTGGTCGCCGGTATGTTGGCAGATTTTGCACGTACGAGGCTCGGCATAAGCAATAACATGCATATTGCGAGAAGAAGTATTATGTGTACATCTATATTTTTTATTTTCATTCTATATTTCCATAGATTTATACGAACTTAGATTACGTACTCGTTTTATCTTATTTCCGGTTCTGTTTTGGCCGTGTTTATTGTAACCTCAACCATCATTCCCGGCTTTAAGATATGTTTTTCGTCGTTGAGTATCCTAATCCTAACCGGAAGCCTATGCGTAACCTTGGTAAATGTTCCGGATGGATTATTCGTCGGGATCAAGGCAAACTTTGAAGTACTCACGGAACCTATAAACTCCACCGTTCCATTAAAAACCCTTCCGGGGAAAGAATCTACGGTGATAGCAACAGGATTGCCTTTTTTAATACGACCCACGACGGTTTCCTTGATATTTGCCGTAACCCAAACTTTTGTCGGATTATTTTCCATAATTATAGGGGTTCCCGGCCTGATATATTCACCTATATAAGACATCTTTTCAGTAACTATCCCGTTTATCGGTGAATGGATAAAAGTATTATAATAATTGGCGCGCGCGGTCTCATAGGCTGCTTTTGCTATCTTAATACCGGCCTTAAGTGGTCTTAAAATTGTTATATTATTAGCAGCAATATTGCTTTTCATATAACTAGACTGAAAATAGTTTCTCTTAGCCGTCCCAAGCGACGATAATGCCGCGATATAAGCCTGTTTCGAGACCAAATAAGCGGTTTGCATGGTATCAAACTGCTTATTTGTGATAAATTTCTTTTTAAATAGTATTAGATTTCTTGAATAATCCCTTTTTTCCAACCTATAAGCAAGCTTTGCCTTACGTAAATTGGCTAATGCCGTCTTATAGGCAAGCTTAGATAGATAAAAAGAGTTATAATTTGTCCCAATAAACCGGGCAATGCGGGCACCCGCACCAAAAAATTTGGCCTCTGCCAATCCGTAATTTGCCTTTGCCTGTAGCATTAATGGGTAATAAGTAGAATCGTTGATACGGGCAACAATCTCACCTTTCTTAACGTGATCATTTTTATGGACATATATCGACATTATATTGCCGGGAACTTGGGCGCTAACCGACACGATGTGCCCATCAATTTCTGCATCTTCAGTATAAACATGGGTAAGTCCGAAGATATACCATTGAAGAACAAAAATACCGCCGATTACTGCCAATGTAAGTATGATAGAAGCAACTATAATATTCTTTTTAGTAAATTTGCTCGTCCCAGTACCAGTATTATCGGCATCGTCATTCATTTTTTGTCCGTTACCTTGTAGTTCCACTAAAGTTTAATTAAGTTTCTTTATTGTTAAACTAATAAGTTTCTTTTTAAAAGAACCGATAAGCTTTTTGAGGTCTAAAACAGATTCATCGTAATTAAGCTTGGCAGACAAAAGATTATGCTGCGCAACGGTAAGCTGCGCTAAAGCCGTCACAACATCAACGCTTGTAGCAACCCCTGCCTTGTACTCTTCCTCCACGAGCGTATAGTTCTTAAATGCAAATCCTTCCTCATGTTTAAGCGCCACAATTTCATACTTAAGGTCTTGTATATTATGAAAATCCGCAACAACCCGGGCTTTTAGATATCTTTTTGACTGAATTATCTTATACATCGCCGAGTTGGCAACCGAACGCGCCTTTTCAATAGATATAATCCTTGTGCCACCTTGTAATATCGGCATAGTTAAAACCGCACCCACCGTCCAATAACTATTCGAACCATCCGGTATGAAATGGTTATTTGATAAGGCATTATAAGAAGCTGTAAGATTAATACGCGGAATATATTGAGTTTCATAATATCGAGTCTCATTTTTTGCTGCATCTTTAGCGTATTTCAAAGACTTTAAGGCCGGATTGTTTTTATACGCCAGCAAAATATATGTTTTCAATGAAACTACTTTAATCGTGGGTCGAGCCGGTTTGACAACTTTAAAATTACTACCGATTCCAAGAATAGATGCGAGCTTGACTCTGGACGACTTAAGCGCATTTTTAGCGCTTATCAGCTCTTGTTTTGCAGCATAAAACTGGGATTTTGCTTGAAGAACATCGGTAATTATAGCAAGTCCGGCAGTAAGCTTCGCCTCGGCAAGTCTAAGGTGAGACCTTGATTCATTATATGTTTTCTCATCAACCCTGATTGAGCTGATACCATTTAATACGGTATAATAAGACAGCGCAACATCGTAAAGGGTTGTTGCTGAAACATTATTAAGATTCATTTTTGCTTGGGCAATTATATCTCCGGCGCTTCCATATGCCGGAAGCGCGCCTAAATTCAGTATAGGCTGATTCAATGTAAAACTATATTCATAATTTGGATACTGCGAACTAAAAATATTACCCGTTCCACCAGAATTAGATTGCGATACAGACTGGTTAAAATGTATTCTCTGGTCTTTATACACAAGGTTTATATCTGGCAGTAACATAGTGATGGCCGACCATTTTAACAGTGTTGATCGATAGTAACTTTCTTTGGCATATTTTATATCACCGTTGCGATGGACAGCCAATATGTAAGCATGTTTCAAGGTTAGAGTCCTTTCGGGCGCAACGCTGAAAGCATTGGCATTATCTGTAGAATTAATTAAACAAGCCAAACATAACACCGTAACCAAAATCAAAAGAGGAATAAAACCATGTTTATTTTTTAAGTTACCCTTCATCTTGAGTCCTACCATAAAACTTTCTGTTATTTTTGTAGTATGTGGTACAAAATATATCAGTAAATCACGCTACCCAATGCATCATAATATCAAGCAGAATCCTATACAAATTTTATTATAATGACTTTAAAGTCATAAGTCAACAATTTATTTTTTCTCATATTTTGCCTTATATGCAAATAATCCACATATACAATGTTGAGTAAAATCTTCGTTTATGAATTCCTATCTGTTTTATGTTATAATGAGTACATTCGTTAGTTATGTAATTTTTTACGACTTTCAAACGAAAACTAACAAAATAAACGGTTAAAAATATTTGATATGATATTTATATTGTTGTTAATATCCTCCATATTACTTATCGCTTTCATTGCATCTGTGGTTATTTCTCTTGTTCGTATAAATAAAATCAGAATCTACTATTCCGATCTCATAACCAAAAACTCTCTTCAAAATGATCAAGACATAAAAAGAGTGATTACACTTGATGAAGCGCTTAAAAATGAAAAAGAGCAGCATAATCAAACATCCGTAAGATTAAGCCTGGCAGAAACAGAAATTTCTAATCTCCGAACCGAAAACTCAAATCTCATGGTCAGACTCTCCGAAGCAACAGCTAATAATAAAAACCTTGAGGAAAAGATACATACCATGAAAGAAGATTTTATTTCACGGTTACACAACCAAAAATCTGAATTCATGGAACTTGACAATAGGCTAAGTGATGCATTCGAGAATCTTTCAACTAAAATATTGGAAGATAAGAGTAAAAAATTTACGGAGGTCAATAAGGAGAATATCGATAATATACTAAAGCCGTTATCTAATAAGATAAAAGAATTTGAAAAAAGGGTCGAAGATACTTATATTTCTGAAACGAAAGAACGTTACTCTCTAAAAAATGAGATCACCAAATTGATAGAGACGGAAAACAATATGAAACTTACAACCGAAAATCTTACCAATGCACTAAAAGGAAATGCAAAGGTTCAGGGGAATTGGGGTGAGATGGTTTTAGAGATGTTACTTGAAAACTCCGGACTGATAAAGGGAGAAAATTATGAAATTCAGAAAAACCTTAGCGTAGTAGACGATAATGAACACATTAAGAATTTAAGGCCGGATGTTATTATTCATTTACCAGAGAAAAGAGAATTAATTTTAGACTCGAAGGTTTCTTTGACAGATTATGAAAGGTATTCAAGCCTTGATGAAGGCGATAAAAGCAAAAAGGCCTATTTAAAGGGGCATATCGACTCTATCAAGAAGCATATCGACGAACTGAGTGAGAAGTGCTACGATAAGGCATTGGGTAGCAAATCACCTGATTTTGTTATTATGTTCATACCCATCGACTTTGCTTATACCGTTGCACTAAGCGAAGATAAGGATATACCTAAAAAGGCATTAAATCAAAATATAATAATCGCCACCCCGTCTATGCTTATTTTAATGTTAAGAACGATAGAAAATCTTTGGTCGCAGGTCAATCTTGAACGAAATGCAGTTTTAATAATAAACGAGGCAGGAAAGTTATACGATAAATTTATTAATTTTGCCGAAAGTATGGTTAAGATTAAGACCGGCATCGACACAACAAGCTTGGCTTATGACAACGCAATGAAACAGCTCTCTCAAGGAAGGGGTAACTTAATCAAAAAACTTGAGGGAATAAAAAAAATAGGGGCAAAATCCACAAAATCCCTTCCTGAAAAAATTGAGTACGACGAGTAACGCAATTGACAATACTACCGCCTAAGTTTTTCTGCACCTATAATATTTGAACCGGCGATTAAGGCTAAATGGTGCCCCCGACCGGAATCGAACCGATGACCAAAGGTTTAGGAAACCTCTGCTCTATCCTACTGAGCTACGGGGGCATAGAAATGATACAAAATGAAACGGAAGAATATTTCATTTGCGTTATGCTTGACTATTATATATAATTGGGGGTATAAAATCAATTATTAAAGCATAAAGATATGTACATGCGATAGGTAAACGACCGCTTTATCGCTGTTGTGTAAGTTTGCAAGCGCCCATAGCTCAGCTGGATAGAGCGTCAGACTACGAATCTGTAGGCCGGGGGTTCGAATCCCTCTGGGCGCACCATTATAAGACCACGAAGCATCAAGTACTTCTCTCCGAGTTGAATTTATTTAAATAAGCATATTCTCCGAACGGTTTTCGCATAGGACGCTCGGCTTCATCATGTATTTGTTTTTCGCTCAAGATAGCATCCGCTTCTTTTTTGTGCTTACCAAATACTATAATGGTTATTATTTCCATATCATCGGGCGAGCATATAGCCTCTTTAACTATTTCAGGATTATAACCTGCTATAGGATGAGCTACATATCCGAGTTCGGTTGATTTAAGGATAAGAAAAGCGGTCGCCATCCCTGTGTCCAAAAGATAGTATTTTCTGTCATCCAAAACGCAATCGTCACTTTGTTTGGACAAAACGGCTATCATCATCGAAGCATTACGCGCCCAATCATTACCCTTAGGAAGAGCGTTTTTTAATTGATCTAAGATAGCTTCTTCGTAAACAAATACAAATCTCCACGGCTGATTGTTAAAACAAGACGGTGACAAAGATGCCGATGAAGCAAGAGCCTTGATAAGGCCATCGGTTATATCTATTTTTTCCAAGGATCTGTACGCGCGCCTTGACTCTATGGCTACCGATACATCCATTTTTTATCCCCCCTTCTCTTGAAAGTTAATTAAAAACCCATACTGTTTTCACTTTCTTAATGCGTTCCAACTTGCGCTTAAAGGCAAATACATAGATCACAAACTTTTATCTATTTCTTCTTTCAATATGTCCTTTAAATCCTTAATGAACGCCGGATGTATTACAATAATCTTAAGCTCCTTAGCCCTTTTTAGCAAATCTGCTTTTATTTTATAATCTGAAAGCTTCTTATCGGCATCATTTTGGTCACTGCTATCTAGTATATTAGCCTTTGCAGTACTCATCAAGAAGCTTTTCGCGGCAAGCCCGCCTACCTTATTATCCTGAACGGAATAGATCTTGTACAATATATCAGAATTTTTATCCGAGGTCTGCTTTAAAGATTTACACTCAATCAGATATATGTTATTGAAAGCCGTAAACATAACATCAATCTCATTGGGCGCCCCTCCTTCACCGAGAGTAGGGTTGAGTGCAATATCATCAACAAAACCTAATTTTTTCAATTCATTAACCTCGTTAAAACAGAACTCTTCAAGCCAACCGCCCGTTAAAAAATCAACGATCTCTTTATCAATATTACCGGAGATATGAACCTCAGTTCCGTCCTCTTTTTGGATTATCTCCGATATGCAAAGATATTTTTTTATGCTATCAAACCTGAAAAACTGATTAATTATTTCCAGATCATCCTTATCATTATGATTAAGTTTATAAACAAACTCAAATGGAAGCTGGCCGCGTTTTAATTTATTTTTCTTACTTTTTTCATTTCTATAACTACGCAACTTACTAAAAAAGTTGGACAAAAGATGCTCTACAACCGTATCATCGCCGAATTTTTCGCCAAAATAACCATTTATAATCCATTTTACAAAACCATAATCTTCTATGGCACGGTCTTTCGCGGAAATAGTATTTAAGTCTATATCGTAAGCCTTGCAATACTCCGGCGCCGACAGCCTTTTCTTAATAGGGTATCGGATTGCATGTATACTGCTTCCGCTTTTGTCTTCAATTGAAATGCTTTCATGGGGACAATCTATTAACTCTATGCTATTGGCACCCAGTGGCATATAAACAAATTTGTCCGTTTTGGCATAGCGCCTAAATGCCTCAAATGCTCCGATGGACATCAATTTTGTTCCGAGCGTGATATTTACAATAAATTTATCATATTTTAACCCTTCTCTATTTATCCAAATACTCAATTTTTGCATTACATCGGAAACAGAATCCTCTTTAACCTTAAGAATAAAAGCATTACTATCCGCAGTATATCTACGTTCGTTGAAAACCAGCTCTAAGGATCCTAGGGTGGCCCGTATCTTGTGTTTTTCCTCCATTTTTTCGGTAGTTACAAACAAGATAGCGTCAGGCTTGAAATAATCAACGCACAAAACATTTGGTATTGTTTGATCGCTAACTAATGTAACGAGAAGACTACGCATAGAATACCCCCCCCCTTTTTTTTTATTTAAAGTCGGAATAATATTAATTTCTGTAGCATTTGGTGGTTCTATCACGAATAGCTGATTTTGTCAATAAATATTGGAAAGCATCGCGTACCAGCGAACGGGACGTATAGTTATTTCTTCTCTATATTTATTTCATTGTCCGTTAAATAACATGCAGGGTCATTTATTGTTTGTACGTCTCCATTTTCAGTGTACATCCTATATCTACACCCCCTACATATATTTCTAAAATCGCAAACCATACATCTCATTCCAACTTTAATCTTGCCATTGGATATGCATATATTATTTTCTCTCACTACTTCAGCGATACCTTTATCTTTTATATTTCCAACGCTAAAGTCTATCCATGTAGGACAAGGATGGATATCTCCGGTAGGACCAATTCCTATAATCTTTTCTCCGGCCTTACATCCACCCTGTTTGCTTAGACTTAGAAGAATTTTTTTACCCAATTCAAAATTTTTTAGTTTATTGACCGCATAATTGTAAATATAGGGACCATCAGCATAGATATTTTCAGTAGCAAAGTCCATGTCAAATTTATTCATGGCGCATTCAAGCAAAAAATCCATGAGCCGACGCCTATTGTTTCTAAACCGTTCCCACTCCCTATGTTTGGGCGGCAATTGGTAAAAAGCTACCCTTTTAACCCCATTAAGCTGCATACAATCAAGAGCTTCAGCGAGCTCGTCTTCGTCAAACTCTTTCAAATAAAGTTTAATGCCGAATGGGATAGCCTCATTCTTAAGATATTGCAAGTTTCTAAGACACCTTCTGAAATTTTCTTTCAAATTTCCAGAAAATTTTTCATCAAGATTAACACCGATATAGCTTGTTCCCGCATTTTTAAGAACCTTCACCCTGCTCTCAGTTATAAATCTATGGCTCATTGCAACGACTATTTTTATCCCATTTTTTGAACCGTAAGATATTATATCGACAAGATCATCTCTCTCCAATGGATCTTCACTTTCCATTGTGATAAAAGGAGTATCCATATTATTGGCCTCATCAAATAAATCTAAACACTCTTGCGTTGAAAGCAAATCTCTGCTTTGCACTTTCTGCCTTGAAGGATAATTTAACGGATAATAGAATATTATAGGCCCTTTTTTAGATAAATATAGCTTTTTTTTGCCGACGTTAATTATATTTAAAGACGCCTGATCCATGAGCCTACTGCAGTTTATCATGTATTTCCTCCTCGCTCAAATAGCATGCCGGATCTTCAGCAAAGGGATCCCCATAAACCATTTCTGCCCTAACCCTGCATCCTCCGCAAAATGATTTATAGCTACAACCACCACATTTACCCTTAAGATGAGACCTCTTATCCCTCATTGTAACCAAGAAATTATTAGTTTTATCTATCCATATTTCACCTATTTTCTTGTTTCTAACATTCCCGAGTGTCCTTGTCGTCCAATATGGACAGGGATGTACATCACCTCTATAGTCAATATTTATTAATTTTTCTGCGGCAGGACAGCCGGACTGTCTCAATAAAAGCATTTTAGCATTTTTTGATGCGGCCGGATTATTTCCTTTTATATGATTATAGATATATATTCCATCGGCATAATTATCGGCAGTAACTATTTCCGTTGCAGACTGACTGGTCTTAAGCTCACTAGACCTTTTTACAAGATACTCAATTAATTCTCTTCTTTCTTTCCTATTAATGTCCCATTTCTTAAATTTATCTCCTCTTCCGGAATAAACAAGTTGTAAAACGGTAAAACGAGGCACACCCTCGTCCACGGCAATGTCAAGCACATGACCTATCTCTTCCAAATTAGGTTTGGTTACCGTAATTCTTATTCCGGTCTTAATTCCCTCGCCAATTAAGCACTTGAGCCCATTCATCGACCTAAAAAAACTTCCCCTTGAACCTCTCATTTCATCGTGCATATTTTCTAAACCATCTATGCTTATGCCAACATAACTTACTCCGGAATTCTTTATTCTTTTTGCTGTATCTTGCGTTATAAGGGTGCCATTGGTCGATAGTATAAAAGCCAGACCTATGGACCTCGCATAAGTAAATAAATCAAATATATCGCTTCTCGCAAGCGGTTCTCCTCCAGAAAACGCAAGTAACGGAATATTCATTTCTTTTAATCCGTCCATCAAATTGGTCGCTTCATCGTAAGAAAGTTCGTCTCCCGAGGGCAATGATGTTGCCCCCTCGTAACAATAAAGGCAACTCAAATTACACTGCCTTGTAATATTCCAAACTACTATTGGAGATGCGACGCCGAAATATCTCAACAAATGTCTTGGAGCCGTACCATGCGCTTTTTCAACGCATCCAATTTCTTTGCCGGTTTCCGTAAAAGCCAATAATTGCGAGCAATTAACCATATCTGCGTCCTCCTTGTTTTAAAATAAATACTTAGATTTAAAAACTAATTGGACTAATTCCAGTCATTATATTTAAAACTCCGCAATTGTTCATTCACAGCTCAATCATAAATTATTCATACTACAACCGCCTTACGCGCTCTTCTTTTGCAGAGCGCGTGTATTTGAAAAATCATTTAAGTTCAGCGTTGTGCCGTTTTTATGGGATAAACATGCACCTAAGAGCCAATGGAAATAATTTGTAGTTACTCGTTCTTAGTTTTATTTCTGAGAACAACCGTGAAACACTCTGGCACCTACATTAAATTGTCCGGTTGGTGTAACAAGACCTGTTATTACCTTGACCTTTTTCAATGTCCTTGCGTTATAAATGACTAACTCTCCTTTTTTAGCCCATTCGCTAATCATGACATATTTGCCATTGCATGAAAATTCAGGATGCAGTGCTATAAGTCCCTTCTCAGGTATAAGAACTTTGACAACTCTAAATGGAGGGGTCTTGCTTATCACATATATCTCATCATGCTTTTTACCCGCAAACACATCGTCTGCCCAAACATACGGATTGCCCGGATATGTCCTCTCAAACAAGCTTGGACCCGCAGTCTTAACGGTTTTCAATACTCTCCATGGATTACCCACTTCAAATATGGTCATCCCATTTTTCTTAATATGCATAGTTGCCGCAACCTCTTCTCCGCTCTTGAGCATCCATGACGCACCAGGGCCAACATGTGCTCCCTTCCCTACATAAATTCTTGCCGCCATCTCATCGGTCTTTAAATCTATTACGGTTATAGTGCCCGAAGCCATACCTGTGACAAACATATACCTCCCTGTTTTATCAATGTAAGCATCATGAAGTATCCTTCCTACGCCTTTAATCTTGGCAATAACGGGAAACGGTGGTTTTGCTTTAATAATCCATACCTGCCCTGCCTCTTTTAGAACTATCGCAAAAACACCATACTTGTGTGAATAAAGAGTGCCTGCTACCCTTGAACCAATTTTTTTCCCCAAGGGTCCGACAACATTATCTGTACGAATTACCCTAAGCGGCTGCATGGTTTTACCGGATATAATTACGGCTTGATAGGGCAAATAACATCCTGTTAAAACATAATTTCCGCTATATGTCGGATCCACTCCCCTTGCATCAAGGCAAGTCCTCACGCTTGCGACAGATTTTAAACTATACATATCAATCTTGTCCACAAATCCATTTCTGGCAATCGCATATCCAAACTCTCCGTTGTGAGTATATTTAACTTCATGTGTGGAAAAACCGATAGGTATCTGTTTCATAATTGTCCAGTTGTCCCCATCTATAAAAGCTCCTCGGGAAATATTTTTTTCTACCACAAAGAATATATTTCCCAACCTATTTTTATAAATCGGTTTATTCGGGTACAAATAGGCAGGAATAATCATCTTAACGGTAGAGTCAATTTGCTTCAACGACCATACTGGTATCTTACCCGCCGGGACGGTTTTTATGTACCTTGCAAGTAGCGCGCAATCTTTACCGCCCAATTTATCTTTCCATGAAGACATGGCCGTCCCCTTAAAACCGGTTTCTATATAATGAACAATCTCGGGGAGTTTTTTAAAGGAAAGTGTCTCGGGCAATAATGCAGGTCCGATTCCTCCTTCTCTGTTATCACCGTGACAACCTGCGCAATTAACTGTAAATAATTTATTGGCTTTCTTTAATCGGGCAGAAGATAGTGGACTTAATCCTCCTGCCCACCTTGCATCATAAAATTTAGAAGTTTTATAGCCGAACGAATCGGTTGAAATAAAGCCAAAAGATAAAACAATTGCAAACAATATTAAAACAAAAACTAATACAAAACTTTTTCTCAACATTTCAATTTTCCTCCTTTCGCCTTCGGCGATTCTAATCAATTACTGAGCGGCATTAGCTATTTACATGTCATAATCCCATTGCTCCTTTCTGTCACTCTATAACCCTTTTTTAAAAAATAATGTGACTAACATCACAAATTTAAAAATTTTCTACTCGGTTTTGCGGACAAGCTTGAAGGGCTTGGCACATATAAAATACAAAGATTACTAACGGAAAAATCTTTTTATGTCAAACTTTATATCCAATGGCAAGGATTGTATATTCGTTATCTATGAACATTGCATCCTTCCTGTAAAGCTTGTCCTGCATCTCTAATAACAGCCAAAAAAATCGCAGGAACTGAATGGAGGGTAAAGCAAGAACGTTACATAAATGCGGCTGTAAGCTGGGTATAGAATAAACCTAATGTATTGTTTAATGTTTATATAATTGCCAGAATTTTTCTCTTTCTTCCTTTTTAGCCTTTACGCTATACATTGCATCATCTGCATGCACTAGTAAAACATCCGTAGAACCCTTATCTAACGGATACAATGTAAGGCCTAGGCTCACTTTTAGAAATATTTCAGAATTTTTTATAATGAACGGTTTTTCGAGGGCTCCTTCTAACCTTGCAATAAAGAGATAAATATCGTCGAAAATTTTCAGGTCTTCAAGGACAAGAATAAACTCGTCACCCCCCAACCTTATTATATGGTCGGTTTGCCTTAAGACATATTTTATCCTTAATGCAAACTGTTTTAGAAGGTTATCACCTTCGTCATGCCCGAAGGTATCATTGATATATTTAAAATCGTCAAAATCAATCATTCCGATAGCAGTAAAAGTTTTATTCCTATTAGCTCTCTTCACGGCAGATTCTATCATCTGAGCTAAAGATAGCCTATTTGGTAATCCCGTTAAAATATCATGGTGGGCCAAATATTCCACATTTTTCTTTTCTTCTTTCAATTTCTTTTTTAAATCGAATTCATTAAGACTGTGAGATAGAAGCCCCCCTATCTTTGACATAAATTCTAAAATATCCCGCGTAAACATACCTTTTTTGTCCGATGCACAAACTAAAACCCCCCATAGTTTGTTATCTCTTCTAATTGGACATGCGCATGCCGAAAACCAATGATTTTTTTCAAGAAAATAGTGCCACGGTTCTAATAACGGATCGGATAAGTGGTCATTATTATAAACTATGCGGTTAAGGCATATCGCCCTCTCTGCAATGGTCATATATTTTTTATGACAATCCACCGTTAGTTTTATCTTCATAAGCTCCTGGGTACCTTTTCCTTTCGCGGTTATATACCTGATAAGATTGTCATCGTCCACGCAACCTATCCAACAAGCTGTCATCGTCTCGCCTTTCTGTAATGCGCTTAATGTCCTATGAAATAGCTCTCTTTCGCTCTTTGGATTTATTATAAGGGAAACCTCTTTTAGAATAGAGTAGTATAGAGACTGAATAGATTTAATCTTAGCTGCGGCGGCAAGCTTATCGGTTACGTCAAAAACCGTCACCAACGCCAACGGTTTTCCTTTTGCATGAATAAGCGAAATTTCCACTTCAACATTTCTGATATCTCCATTTTTAAGCCTATGCTTATACCCTGAAAATATTTTCTCGTCATTTTTAACGGCCCTATTTATATTCGACAAAACCTCTGCTTTTGCGATAAAAGGACTGAATGTTTCATTTATGGTCTTGTCTATAAGCTCTTTCCTTGAAAAGCCATAAAACTTTATGGCGGCGTTATTTGCATCTGCTACCGTGATAGAATTAGAATCCAGCAGAAACATAATCCTGGAATTTTCATAAAACATGGACTTAAATTTTTCTTCGTCCTCTATCATTTCCGTTATATCATGCCCAACACCTATTGAAAGTAGCTTGCCACCTTTTTTGTTGTATACAGGAATTTTAGTGACATCAATAGTATGAACCATGCCATCTTTATCTCTAAGGTGCAGTATAAACTTCTGCGGCTTTCTCGTCTGCCATGCAAGCTTATCCATATCCTTTATTGTTTTAAAGAAATCATCGCCCTGCCGAGAATAGGGCTGCATTTCATTATCTGTCATATTTATTAGGGAAGCTATTCTGGGAGCAGAATGAAAATACCTCGCGCTTTTGCTAGCCTTTATATACCTGCCATAAATATCCTTAACGACTATTGTATCGGTGGTGTGTTCCATTAATGTATCAAATAGCTGTTTTTGTTCGAATAATTGAATATTTCTTTTTGAAATATAAAAAAATAGAAACAGGAAACTTATAAAAAACCCGAAAATAAAAATAGAACCAAATGTCCATGGGTCTAATTTTACATAGTTAAAAAGAAATATTGAGGATACAACTAAAACTGATTCTAATATTATGCCTACCAAAAAAAATCTTGATTTTAAAATAGGCATCCCCCTTTGAAGAAAATAATTTTCAGACTTCATGTAATGATATACCTTGATTGTGGAAACTTTATGAAATTCGCATTTGTTTACTTTTTACTCATCAACTCTTGCCAAATAGCGTAACGCAGGTTTATCAATAATCTTGCGCGGCATGAGCAGTTACAGTTTAGCCCTTAAATATTGCCTCGGCCACTCTATGTCTATTCCGAGTTTCCGTGCGGCATACAAAGGCCAATAGGGGTTCCTTAATAGCTCTCTGCCCATCTCGACCATATCCGCCATTCCTGAATTGAGTATAAAATCGGCAAATTCGGGTTCAGTAATAAGCCCGACGCCGGATACTGCAATCCCCGCCTTGTCTTTAATCTCCTTTGCAAAACCTAATTGATAGCCGCGATAGACATTCATACTTGTATCCGGCACAATTCCTCCGGATGAACAATCTATTAAGGAAATTCCGGATTCTTTCAACATTCTCGCTAAAATAACCGCCGATTCTATATCGAAACCCCCATTTACCCAATCCACCGTGGACATCCTGACAATGATAGGCTTATTTTCGGGCCAACTTCCACCCTTTATAGCATCTATTACCTCAAGCAGGAGTCTTGCTCTATTTTCAAGAGTGCCTCCATATTTATCTGTTCTTTTGTTTGAAATTGGAGACAAGAATTCGTTTATCAGGTAGCCGTGAGCAGCATGTATTTCTATAACATCGAATCCTGCCTTATTGGCGTTTTTAGCCCCATTAGCAAAATCTTTAACTACCTTTTTTATATCACTATCGTCCATTTGCTTTGGAATAGGATAGTCGTCGTCAAACGGTATCGGACTTGGGCCAAGCACCTGCCATGCACCATCTTCCCGTTTTAATGGTCCCTGTCCTTCCCTTAACCACGGGGCGTTGACAGAAGCCTTCCTTCCAGCATGCGCCAGTTGGATGCCCATTACCGAACCACATGACTTACAAAACTCTACTATCGGATTAAAAGCATTAACCTGCTTTTCGTTCCATATGCCTGCATCGTAAGGGCTTATTCTTCCTTCGGGGCTAACCCCTGTTGCTTCCACGATAATTAAGCCTACGCACCCTATTGCACGCGCGCCGAGATGAGCCATGTGGAATACCCCTACGATGCCATCCTCGGCGGAATACATGCACATAGGAGCCATTATTATTCTATTTCTAATCCTAATACTACCCATTTCTATCGGTTCAAAAAGCATTTTCACCTCAGCCCCGCCTTTATCTGTTTCTATTTTTTAGCTACAGATTTATTTCTTAAGCGCATTCCACAGTCATGTGTTGTATTATATCACGATATTGCACGTGTATTTATTTTATCACTTGCAAAATTTTTAATAAATATCATTGCTTCAAGCATACCGGGTGATATCAGCTTGACCATATTTATGTTGACAGATAAATAAAAACCGTTCATTACCGATGAGACGTAAAAAGCCCTTGACATTATACCGAAGTACAAGGTGTAGAATAGTGAAACGAACAAGAAGTAATTATAAACTACAAATTAGCAGGAGGTTTTATGAATACAAAAAACAAGTCCAGAGCAATCTCTGGCACAACATCCGGACTAAGCGGTCTATTCGCTATTTTAGGGGGAGTTTGTTGCTGGGGACCTTTATTTTTCAGCATAGCAGGAATAACAGCGAGCACCGGGGGGGCGCTTGGTTCCAGTGCATATTTCCTTAGAGGCATTGCGCCTTACAGGAATTATTTTTTGATATTAAATATTTTAGGCGTGCTCTTATCTTTTTATCTGATTTACATAATGCCACAAATCTCATTCAAAAAAAGTGCATCAAAAGCCGGCAAGGGTTTGAATGGAAAGACATGCAGTTCTTGCGAAACAAAAACAGCAGGTTCATTTAATATAAGCAAGGTAATCTTTTTCTTATCGATAGTAATTACAATCGTGGTATTTATGTACTTATATATGGATACCGGAACGATATTCACGGCGTCATGGCTGCCGCTAATTTAGCGATTATTTATGATTCGAGGGGGGAGTTTAGTATATACCCTGTTAAATAACAATGGGCAGACAGGATGCGTAAATTTATGGTTTATGCATTAATTTTAGCAATGCAGAACAACAAGTAAATTAAGCAAGGAGGTACTAAAAATGAAAACGGCTGAGGCACATGCATTACTTTTAAAATGGAGCCGGCGGGGAGAATCGAACTCCCGACCTGCTGATTACGAATCAGCTGCTCTACCTCTGAGCCACGCCGGCAATAAGATAATAACTTAGTGCACACAGGATTAATAAGCTATACTACCATTTTTGCATTTTTAACAAAGCTAAGCCTATCACTTCTGTCTTCAATTTCGCTTGCCAAATTATTTATTAAACTTTGAATATGTTCGGCGCTAAAATTATCGGCATCTTCGCCCAGTTCTTTTACCTTTTCATCAAAAAGCATTATGGATATCGGACCTAAACTTAGAGAAAAAACATCCCTGAGTGCATTCAATTTATTTTTAGAAATTGTTCTTGGAATTTTAACTTCATTCCTAATTACGTTTTTTTCACCGAGTATAGAGCTAAATACATCCTCGTCTCGAGAAGTAATATCACCCATCCTCTTATCATACCCGTCATTGGATGATTTAACGGAAAACTTTTCAATGGATTTGCTTACTATTTTAACAAATTCCTTTTCGAGATAAGACGTCTCCATCTTAAGCAGATTAACGTTGGAAGTTTTCTGACTTACCATGAAAATAAAACCGCTTCCAAATCCGTTAATGATAATATTTCGTTCTTCAAAGTTAAGATACAACGATGTAATATCAATGGAAGAAATAGAATATGAAGCAAAAATTCTGCTTATCTCGATAGAAATTTTGTTTATTGACTCATATGTAATATTCTCATCTTTTGCATCAAACCTTAAAACCTCGCCATCGAGCGAAGATATGGCGCACGCTTCCACACCTGAGATATTAAGTATTTTATCTATTATGCTTTTGTCCTGATCATCCATAGAAGCTTAAGTGTCATATGGTTATAAACCACCGTGACGGTTACTATATGTTTTCAAGTAGTTTAACCGCTTCCATCTGTGTTTTAAGGGGTTGAACGGTTGAGGACACCTTAATACTATACAACACATCTTTATTATTAATAATTATTTTTTTATAATCGCCCGCCTCGCATAAGGCGCTCTTGAGATTTTTAAAATTCAATATTTCTCCCAATTCTTTTGATTGATTATATAAAAACACTGAATCTGCCGACTCAAAATCGGAATCTTCGACATCTTTGGAATATAAAACATCGCCATTAATCCGAACGGCTAATATACCCTCTACCCCCGGAATATTTGCAAGTCCTTCCCCTATCTTGACAACCAATGACGGATCCGTTTCTATTGCTGTGTCTAAATCGACAATATCATCTTTATTGTCTTTCGACAACGGCTCTTCTTCCTCTTTTTCTGTAACATTCTCACTTATTATTTCGATAATATCATTAAAAGATTTATTCAAGTTGATCTCGGGAGCGGGCTCGCCGATACTAACTTGAATATTAACATCCCCTTTTGTTACATCCTTTAATTCCCGAAAAACATCTGCGCCCTGTTTAAGGTCAAAGGTTGCGTTTGTTATCTTGCCGTCATTATAATACAAAACCCCCTCTTTGCCTGATATATCAAATGAAAGTTTTATATTATCAAAGCTATGAAACTGGTCTAATTGGTACTTGATATCTTCTAGTATCATTTTGCCCTATTAAAAAATATACTTAAACTAACGTACTACCCCAATTCTATCAATAAGTATCATATATCTTTATTTTAGCAAATGTCAATTAGAAAGTTGCTACGCACGTATCACCGCAACAATCTCGTCAAAAAAAGCGCCATTGCAGTAACTTTGTTGCTTATTTACACGATGCAAATAAAAATACAGAAGACCGATAACGGAAAACACAAGACAATTTGGCGTCCCCAACGGGATTCGAACCCGTGTTGCCGCCGTGAAAGGGCGATGTCCTGGGCCGGCTAGACGATGGGGACAATAAACAATAAGGAACGATTATGATATCAGATAGTCATAAAAGAAGCAAGAAAAAAATTTCATCAAAACCCTAATTCGTTTAATATCGAATTTACATCGTTTTGAGCCATTTTTTGATCATCCGAAACTAAATCGTTTAATTTACCGTATATCTCTTGCTTTTTTTCTACGGTAAGCTCCTTAACCTCAACCTCTGAATCGACCAACACCTTTAAAAGTTTTACCTTTGTTTCATTTAATGTGTTTCGTATCTTGTAGAGCTTTTGTCCGGTCAAATCCTGAAACGAAAGGAGTGATAGAACATCCATGATTTTACTTATATTTTTCTTATTCAGGTCTTTTAAATTAATTAAACTTTTTTGAATCTTTTTTATAGGATTAAGATCAATGAGATCGCATAAACATTCGTCAATAACACCGGAATTTGCATTTATGTCCTCAAGCAGATTCATTATATTATTAGCGGCTGTTTCGGTCTCTTTAATGATATCCGAAATTCCATCCTGCGCAAGTGGAATACTTTCCGAACTCTCCTTGACAGGTTTTTTAAAATCTCCTATTTTTTTTGTGGCATCGTCCACAACCTTCGCAAGATCCTTCAGCTCAACGAGCATATCATCTATCGCCATAACACCATCCTATTAATTTTTACACACAAGTTTACTATAAAGAAGAGATTTTGATACATAAACAAGCATAAATTTCTCTGCCCTAAATTAAAATTACAAATAAACGACTTTATTACTTGTAATTACCTAATTTATACAACAAATTACAACAAAAAACAATATAAAAATAGTCTATTAAAATTTTTCTTGATATTTATAACTAAATTTTATAGAATTTCAATAGTTTATACTTAATAAATGTTTATTATTAACGTATCATAGTCAAACCGCTTTGGAGTATGAAAATGATTGTAACTGATTTTAAAAACTCGCAAGAAGATTTATTCCAGAACATCGGAATTGAAGATTTACTTAATTCTCTGGACGAGGGTGCATTCGCCGTAAATTATAAAAATGAACTTATTTTTTATAATAATAATGCTTCAATAATTTTAAAAACGAATATCGACTATTTTCTAGGTGACGATATCAACGCAATCTGCTACTTTAAGAATCTATCCAAAGAACAGATTATACCATCCCACATCAGGGACCTTGCCTCCGGATACAAGGTATCCAATATCTACGAAATTGACGGCCAGAACCATTATTTTGAAAATGAAAAGGTAGATATTTATAACGAATCTGCTGAAATTAAAGGAGCTCTATATTTAATAAGAGATATAACCAAAGAAATACAATTAGAGCTGGCCTTATCAATGGAAATCAAATTGGATGGTCTTTCGGGGCTTTATAATGCAAAATGTTTCCATGAAACAATAGAAAAAGAGTTATCGAGATGCCTAAGATATGGACATGACTTATCTATACTTTTTATAGACATAAATAATTTTAAATTCTTTAACGATAAATTCGGTCATCAATCCGGAGATGAGGTTATAAAACTTACCGGCAAATCGCTTGGGGATGCCATCCGGAAAAATATCGATACGGCATATAGGTACGGGGGAGACGAGTTTACGGTGATAATGCCAAACACGCCGGCAAAAAGAGCTACGATTGTTGCAAATAGAATTTTAATGAACTTTCAAAACAATTTCAGGGAGAAATTAAAAACCATCATTTCAGAGAAAACTTGCGATTTAACCCTAGATAATTTTATTCCATCTGACAATGCAATGGGGCTTTCCATAGGCATAGCAGAATATACGCAAGGTAAGTCCGCAAATAAGCTTATTAAGGAAGCAGACAGGTCAATGTATATAGCAAAAAGGAATAACTTCAGGACGCACATCCATGTTTACAATAGCACCAAAGAACAAGTAGGGTTATAATTTTTATGCAATTTACCTTTTGTTTTTAATTACTCTTTCGATCTCTCTTTTTTGTTCCTTTTCTTTAATGGAAGCCCTTTTGTCATAAATCTTTTTACCCTTAACAAGGGCTATTTCTAGCTTTGCCCTACCGGCCTTTAAATACATTTTTAACGGAACCATGGTAAGGTTCTTCTCTTTGGTTTTGCCGTAAAGCCGCATAATTTCATGTTTATGCAGAAGTAAAACACGCGTCCGAAGCGGGTCCTTATTTTCTCTTGTAGCCTTTGCATACGGACTTATATGGACATTCAAAAGAAGCGCCTCTCCATTTTTTATGATAACATACCCGTCTGAGAGATTTACCTTTCCGGACTTTATAGACTTAATTTCCGGCCCGAACAGGGCAATCCCCGCTTCATGTTTTTCTAATATCTCATAAAGAAATGACGCTTTCTTGTTACTAGCTACAATTTTAATTCTAATATTAAATTTATTGGATTGAAGTGGCATGGCAGTACTAATGATATAAAATTAAGGAAAATTCGTCAAGTAACTATTATATATATTACATGCACGCAATCTCTGTAAGGCATTTAACATTTTACGCTAGCCCTTACCATCTGTTGCAAACCAAGCGGATAATATGTATAATGCCGGATGCGGATATTGTCGCCGTCTTAACCGACTCAGCCTAATCAAGCGGTTACATATAAGGATATGCTTAATTAAAACGAGAGGCTTTTTATGTCGCAAATTAAAATAGATAAACTGGTTCGCTCTAAGAGGAAAACGGTCGCGTTAGCGGTTATGACAGATGCGACACTGATCGTACGCGCCCCGATGTGGACACCGCTTTATTACATCCGTAACCTCGTGGATAAGAGTCTGCCGTGGATCAAGAAGCAAAAAGCGCGGGCCAATAAATTAAATGATGCATATAAGCTAAAACAGTTTGTTGAAGGCGAAGGCTTCTTGTATTTAGGTAATACATATAAGCTAATGCTCTCAGATCAGAAACAAATTACCTTAAACGACCGGATAATCTATCCCCGCGCAGATTTGTCATGTGCAAAAGAAAGGATGATAGAATGGTATAGGGCTCAAGCATTAAGGGATATCTCTGAACGGGTCTCCCGCTATAGCCGCATAACCGGCTGGAAATGTAAATTAGTCAAGATATCAAATGCCAGAAAGCGTTGGGGTTCATGCAGTCCGTCCGGAACGCTTAATTTTAGCTGGCGCCTGATAATGGCACCACCTAAAATCGTAGATTACATTGTGGTCCACGAATTAGCGCACTTAAAGCACCATAACCATTCTGTAAGATATTGGAATGCGGTAAGGGCAATCCTTCCTGACTATAAAGAACATGATAAGTGGTTAAAAGAAAACGGCAGGTTATTGGATTTATAGCCATACTACAGCAACTATTTAGATTCATCCTTGTCTGCTCCATTTGTAATCTTTCCTATATCGACGCTCACCCAGTAACCGACGGAACTTTCTTCTTTTAGGAGACATCAGCCATTCTCCCGACGGTTTATCAAAGTATTATTCATAAGAATCTTTGGAACGCCAACTAATCGTCCCTGAAGATAACTTTTACGGATATCCTTATCATAGCGAACATCTTTATATTCGCTGAATGACATGAGTTCGGAACTGCCCTTGCGGTTTCTTTCCGCAACCCACATTTCATGGAGGGTATCAAGTTTTAACACCGTTGATACCCTGTTGTAGAGCATCTGGTAACTGCCTGTAATAATACAAATTATACCATCCTCCCCTGACGATTTCTAAAATAGTGAAAGGAAGGGAAATTCTCTTAAAACAACTTCGCAATGACACACCCCCCCCTATTCAGGGAAAAAGAGCACCCCTCTGGGGAGAGTTCCATAATTGCTATGCTGCTCGGGAGTCTGGGTACCCTGCGGTAAGAAGTGCAGCAGGCCCCCTAATCTGCTGAATTATACAATCACTCCTTTTTCAGCCTGAAAATACAGTTCTATCCTTTTTTCCCCAAGACCTCGATGGGGGCGTTCGTGATTGTAGTGTTCAATGTATTCCTTCACAATATATTTAAGCTGCTTTTCGCTTGCTATAATCATTTTATTTATGCATTCGGTTTTAATGCTTTTAACGAAGGATTCAGCAAATGCATTCATTACAGGTATAAAGGCTGGCAACCGTTTAATCATGACACCAGAGCTTTCCATAATCGCATCAAACTGTTTTGTGTAGAGCGGGTACCGGTCATGAATCAAATACTTTTCCCCCAGGAGAAAACCATTAAAAGCATCCGTCTGATTTCTATCCATTTGAGCCATCTACTTACCATCGGAATTGTTAGCTATTCCGGCAAGCTCAACCTTTCTGGTTTTTATATCTATGAAAAACAGAACCATGTACCTGACCAGCGCATCAGGTGTCATGGCTTCCACTGTGAAAAAGTCTGTAGCCGTCAGAGAATCAATGTGCGATGATATGAAGCGCTCCCAGTCGGTGCATTTTTATGTATGCCATTAGCGGTTTTCAACTATTTTTTTGTAAGCATCACACACAGCCGTAACTACCTTACCGACTTCATCTGCACAGTTATATTTACCGTAAGATATGCGAATCGCCGACTTTGCTTGCTGTTCGGTAAGCCCCAAAGCAAGAAGCACGTGCGACGGCTCGCCTTTACCAGAAGTGCAAGCCGAACTCGTGGACAAGCAAATACCTTTTAGGTCAAGCAGATGCATGAGGGATTCACCCGAAACGCCGTAAAAACAAAGATTGACCGTGCCGGGCAGACGGCACTCGCTGTCCCCATTAACCCTCACGGAGGGTATTTTTTCTTTTATGCCATTCACGGTATCTTCGACCATTGCCTTTAGTCGCTTTGACGTATCAGCTATTTCACCGACACTTTCCTCAATAGCATAACCCGCCGCTACGATTCCGGCAACATTCTCCGTTCCGGCACGAAGCCCTCTCTCTTGCTCGCCGCCGAACACCAACGGCGACAAGTCTAAACCTGACCGTTTATATAGAATCCCTGTGCCTTTTGCTCCATTGAACTTATGGGCTGAAGCGGTTAAAAAGTCAACTCGTAGGTCACTCACATCAACTGGGATATGTCCGACAGATTGCACGGCATCTGTATGAAACAGGACGTTTTCACCTTTCAGTAATAGGCCTATATCCGCTATCGGCTGAATCGTGCCGATTTCGTTGTTGGCAAGCATAATCGACACCAGTTTGGTGTGAGGTTTAATTGCCGCCTTTACATTATCGACCGAAATACACCCCGTCTTATCAACGGGTAAATAGGTAACCTCAATGCCAGTCTGTTCAAGTGAGTGGCAAGCGTTTAGCACAGAATGATGTTCGATAGCAGTAGTTACAATGTGCATCGGCTCATTGCGGTAGGTATCCGCAACACATCTAAACACCCAACTGTTCGCTTCCGAACCGCCGGAGGTGAAGGTGATTTCAAGCAGCTCTGCACCGATAGCCGCTGCAACTTGTTTTCGTGCCCGCTCTATAGCGCGTTTGGCTTTTGCCCCAAGCGAATACTGGCTAGATGCATTGCCGTATTGATCGCACAGAAACGGAAGCATCTTCTCAAAGACGCTGTCGGATATTCTTGTAGTCGCGGCGTTGTCTGCGTAAATCATGGTTTCACCTTTTCAAAATAGTTTACAGCCTTGTTCCTTGAACTCCTCGAGCTTGGCGAGCAGGAACTCAGTATCGACCTCCAAATACTCGGCAAGGCAATCAAGGCAATAGGACCGCTTTGAATCACTGTCGAGCAGTTTCTTAGTCAGCCCGATTTCATTTTTGTTCAAGGCTTCTTTTTCGCAGATATAACAGCTTTTTTTCTCCACACAATTACCCCGCTTCTTCAGAGTCAGGTCTAACGCTGAACGCAGGGATGTCTTTCCCACGATACTCCACGTCGAGCATTCCCAATTGGTACTTAATCGTATCCCTCATCTTTCGCGCCCTGTCGAGGCAGTAACGCTTGAACTCACGAGCAGTGATGTCGTCTGCGCTGCGAACATGCGGGAACAACAGTTTCAGGTAAGCCGTGGCGATACGCTTGACCGCTTCGGTATCACGGGTGTCCGCCGCTTCGGGGATTTCGATAAGTTCATCCACTATTGCGCGGTAACTCATATCATCGCGCAGTTCGTGCATAATCGAACAGAAGTATTCCGAGTTCAACGCCCAGCCCGCAATTTTGAGGTCGTCGTTCATTCGGGGAATATTCCACCCTTTGATGAAGCCGTGGAAACGCTCTATCAAAGACGACTCATGGAATACGGACGGCAATTCTTTAAACATATTCCCGAAGCCATCCTCGTCCATCGTTTCCTTCTTGATGTTGCCACAGAGAATAACGCCCGCTTCGGCGGTTCCCTCATAGTTGCCGACTGTAAAGATTCCCGATTCAAGGTAACCTTTTAGCGCGGCGCGCATTTCGTTCACATCGGTGAATGAAATGGTCTGTACTTCGTCAAGGGTGATAAAATCGTTGCCAGATACCAAGCCCTCAACACACTTGTTCTGGTCGTAGAACATCTTCGCGCGGCTCATAACGCCGCCGCTCGAAAGCCACCCGAAGCGGCTGACGCGACCGAACAGATATGACTTGCCGGTTCCTTTCGGGGCAAGTTCAATGAGGTTCAGTCTCTTTTCAACGAACGGAAGCAAGCGGGTAAGCATCGTGAGTTTATTTTCCTCATCACCGAGATAGCCGCTCGCATTGTAGTCCACCGCGCCAAGCAAGACATCGAGCCACTCCGCTGTAGTGAATTCCAGCCGTGCCTCTTTATAGTAGTCTATATCAATGATATATGGGCAGAAAGTATTAAACGCCGTCAGCTTGATTTTGCCACGGTTTGCGCTTTTTGCTTTGTTTTTTTTGAACTCAACGTCATAGTCGTCGAGCGGACGATATCCGATTTCGACCATTCCCCAAGTCTCACGCCCACGAACCAAATCATCCTTGCTGGTTTGCCACACGGAATCCTCGATGATGGTGTCTTTGCTTGTCAACCCGAAGTCGGGCAAAGCAAACGATACCTCGCCCGTCCCGATGTCGATATCGACCGACACCTTGGCAAGGAACTTCACCCGCTCGTGTTCGATTATCACCTGATTCTTAATAGCTGTCCAGTCGTCCTTACGCGGCAAGTAAGTCCGCACAAAGCGAACCAATTCGTCGGAGTCAAAGTGACCGTTCTCGTCCTCGAACTTCTTTAAGAGCCAGTCACGCATAAAGGAGGGCAGGCTCAGAGCAGAGAAGAAGTTGCTCTTCTTGAGGTCTTTATATACGACCATCTCGCCAAAGCAATTTCTGAGTTTTTCAATCATCAATCGCACCTCCTAAAACAAGTCATCAAAAGCGTCGTTGACTTTGCCGCTCTTGCCTTGCGCCTTAATTTTAATATTGTCAATCAGGTTGCCATCTGCGTAAACGTCCGCCGAATAGTTTCCTGCCCGTTTTATGTCGAGCAACTTCACGGAGTAGTGGTTAGCGTCTATCTGCGAAGCCAAGTAGTGCTTCCCATTTAGGTCAACGGAAACATATCGCACCGGCGAGTCAAAAAATAGCTTAATATCCGTGCCGGTTCGGAAGTCTACGGTCACGGTCTCGCCGACCAGCTTAACCGTTACGCTTCTGTCTTTCAGAGACAGTTCGATAACTGGAACGACTACCTCTTCAAGGGCAGCCCCGCCGTGAACCTCGACATTCGCGGCACGGCTACCCTTGAAGCGTCCGTAATCGGCGAGTACAAGGTATCCGTTCTCCTCTGCGGCGAACGGGAGGTCATAGGGCTGAAACAGCTTACAGCAACGCCCCGAATGCTCGCCAGTGGTATCGGTATCGTATTTTTCCTCTTTGCGCTGCAGAACAGCAAGCCGAGATGCGCCGTGGTCGCTTACAATTAAGAAACGTTTGTAATGATGTTGCTTAAGTTCTGTAGCCGCCTTGTCTATCATCGTCGTGATGATGTCCAGTTCTTTCGCAAGGTGAATGGGCAATTCATTATTTATGAAGTCGTAACCGCCCGCGTCACTGTGCTTGGTTTCATCAAGTTCATTGTTCTTCTCTTTGTGCCCTTGCCACTCAACAAAGAAATCTCGGTTGATGGCTGTTATCGTCGGAAGTTCCGCACGGACGATGTTGACCCGAACCAACAGGCCGCGCTGTAGTACTAAGGCTTCGATTAAGCCTAAATATTCGACACCGAGGGCATCTATCCAGTAGAGGAAAGTGTCGCTCTTATCCACGCTATCCATAATTTCATTCCGCGTCGGCAGTCTGTTGAACTCCCGTGAACGAGCAATTCTATCAACATCTTTTAAAAATTTAGGCTCAATCTGGTTGGACAGTTTTTGCCGTTTATACGCCTCGAAATAATCTGTCAATAAGTTAGCCAGTTCCGGGCATTTGAAAACGTACTTTTTCAGGTAATTCGCCAGCCAGGGGTAGATGTCATCAAGCTGCGAGATCATACCGTTTTTCGAGAGCCAAGCAATAATCTCTTCACGCTCCACCCTTGTTCCGTCAGTCAGCTTATAAATGCTTTCTGACACCACTTGCCGACTGTTCACCACAAAGCCAGCAATATCCGACTCAAGGAATTTCTCGACCAGAGCCTTACGCTCACGATAGAACGAGGGGAACCGCTCGTCCGTGTGCTGGATATTGATTATCGCGTTCAGGACATTCCCTGCAAAATCCTCAAAACGGCTCGTCTCGTCCAATACGAACTGAAGGTATCCGTTCTGCAATGTGCCTGCTTTGCTTTTCAGGCAGATGAAATAGAGCCAGTTAAGGTAATGGCTCCCAGTAATGCGGGCATAAAAATCCGACTCCAGATTCTTGTAAAGGTCATGTTTTTCGAAGATCTCGTCGAGTGAGCCGTTGCTCTGATTGAGTTCTTTCAGCAACTCTGCCCAGCGATCGTCGCTTCCGTAGGAACGCGCCAATGCAAAGCCCGCTGATAACAGCTTAATGCCCTCGTAGGCGTTGCTGATTTGGTGTACCGTGAATATCGCATTATTGAGATTTACCGTGGTGCTCACTACAACACTACCACACCGTCCTTTTTCGAGTTCCGTAAGTATCGCTTTGAAACCAGATAAAGCCGGCAATCCGACAGACGAGGCGGTAAGGGTAAACGATAAGTCGCACGATGCATTGTCGATGACGCTGAACCTACGGCTGTCAAAGCGAGGATCGGCCTGCAACTCGGCAATCAGCGAGGCAAGCCCTCTTAGAAGAAACACGACTTTTGCACTGCCGACATTGAGGTCTTTCAGCCGTGACAGGGTGCGTTTTGCCTCCTCTCTTCCACGAAGCGCAAGAAACTCGCCAAGCCCCGTCACAACGAACTTTTTTGCATTTGCATTTGCATTTGCATCTATCATATAGTTGAGGAGTCCGTCGATGTCAGGCATTTTGTCGTCGCTGTTGCAAAAACTGCTCAATGTGACAACATCAAGTCCCAAGACCGATAAGTCGTACTTTACAGTCTTATACTGTCCGTCGCTGATGAACAGGAAATACGACGGCAAGACTTCTTTAGATGTAAGGTAATTCTTTACAGAGTCAATTTGCATTCTATTTCCCGCCTCCATTTATTAATATTCCAATACCGACCGTAATGCTGTCTTTGACGAGCAGTTTGAGATATTGTTTCAACTGGGCGTCGTCCATCGCATCTATTTTCAGGAGAACCTTGTCGCTGCCGCCGGCGTTGTACTCGGCTTCGGCGAGTTTCTTCACCTTACCCTTTACACTCGGATTGTCGCACCAATCGTAAGTGTCTACGCTAAGATGGTCGAGTGCATCCCTGACCTTATTAATGTCTGGAAGCAAGATGCTGTATTCGCCGATAATATCCCGCTTGAATGCCGCATTCCGCTTCTCGTCATCCGTAATAATGTCGAACAGTGTGGTGGAGTCAAGGAATGATAGGGCATCTTTGATTTCGGAATCCGTTCCCCAGTTTAGGTTGTTGCAAATTTCAAATGCTTTCTTTGCTTTTTCATATTCAGTCTCTGATACACAGCACAGGATAGGCATCCTGTGCTGACTCGACCAGTCACGCGGATTTTTAGTTTCCGTCTTGTCTTTCCAAGAATTGGAGAGTTTCGATTTCAACTGGCTCTTGCGGAACTCCTCGGCAGCTTCTTTTACCTTGATGTTGCAGTCAGTTTTCGATAACTCAAACAAGCCTAGTAGTTTGCTCTTCACATTCTTGATGTCATTATCGTTCAGGTTTTCAAGGTACGGCTCATAGACCTCGACAAAATCATGGCTGCCGTTGTTCAGGAACTCCCTGATTTTCTCACCATGCACCACCAACTCCGCATGGAACGCTTTCAACTGTTCGGGCAGAATATCCTCTTGCTTACAGATTTTCAGGAGTGTGCCGAAGACTTTTTCCAAGGCAGGATATTTTGCCCGCAGAGCCTCGCATGAGATACTGATGAAATTCAGCCGATCGCGCCACTTCTTGTACGCTTCTGTCAAGGAATGCTCCATAATATTCAGTAATGCATTGCTCTCTTTGACCACGCTGTACTCGGTCTGCAGCTTACGTATTTCGTCCTCACCCGTCTGCTTATCCCAAAGGCACGAGTGCTTCACTTCGAACAAGTCGCATATGTCGCCAAGGACATTATTCTCAGCACCAATTACGGTGGCGAGTTCCATAACTTTGCCGTTATCAAAGGATCGGAGGTACTTGCGCATACCGTTCTGGCAGTTCTCACTTGTGAGCAGGGCAGACAAGCTGTCGGCGAGTGATGGCGTTTTTGACGCAATTTTGCCGATTTCCGCCGCTTTATCATGAGCCCCTTTGTCTTCCTTTTGAACAAGCTCAATGTACTTCTGAACCACATCAAAGATACTGCTTGTGTCCACTTCTTCAAGACACCATACTGGTAGCTTCAGACCGCGCATTTTCGTAGACACGACTCTGGCAACCTGTTCTGCGGAAGAAAACGATTCTCCGGGTATCTTCCACGCCTTTTCGGTAAGTTCATAAAACGCCTTTTCGTCGGCAGTCATCTTTGCGATATAGGTCGGCTTCGGAGACTTGCCGATGTAGTTTTTGAGCATCTCCGCAAGTTTGTCCTGCGTCATCTGCTCGTGGCCGCCGGATGAGTCGTTGTAGTGGAACGGCTCACTGCTGTACTCTTTCAAAAGGAAACCGGCAATAAACGACGAGAGGTTACATGGCGCAAAGCCATAGGTTTTTTCAAGGAAGTCGTAGATTTCGTCTATCGAAATCCGTCCGTAGCTGGCAAACGCGACCTCAATGCGCTTGTCTACCTCGACTTTGATTTTCGAGATAGGCAAAGACGCTGTCGTAGGATTTTCCCAATACCTATCAATCCCCCAAACGCTCGGAAAGAGGTGGCTCTCGACGCCTTTAACAACACCGCTCGTGGCCGCATGTAATATGCCGGACTTCGCTGACTGCTTCATCGCAGGAGTCATCTTCAGTTGGCTTTCAGTAATGCCCTTGTTGAAATCAAACACATACTGGAACTTGTTCGTCACTATGATCTGGAGGGAGTTTGCCACGTCTTTTGCATTGCCTAGTTTCTCGCCCTCTTGATTTGTGTAGGTGTATACGACAAATTGACCGTTGTAGATGCGGTTTTTCCAGTCTTGGTCTAAGACATGCTTTGCTTTATCCGAATTTTCCCGCGACGACGTGTTGTTGCTACCTTGGTAGTACATCGCCATAGCGGAGAATTTCACATACCGATCAAACGCCTCCAAGCCCAGCGGTGTAGAAAGCGCGTCGATGAATACGATGTTCTCATACTGTTTATCCGCAACCACTGTTCTGAGGGTCTTGCGGAAGTTTTCCGCTTCCGTATCGTCCCTGGCAAAGGCGATAACGGCGTGGAAATTCCACCCAGTGGCTCTGTTGCGCAGGCTATTGATTTTGCTTGTGAAGTCAGTGGTGGTTACGGACATGATTTCGCCTGTTCCCGGTTCTGATTCGAAACGCAGACGCAAAGCAGATGAAAGAGACAGTACGGTAGAAAGCCTACCCTCGGTCACGAGTTTCGAGGTTGTGCTTTTTTGTCGTATATCTTTCTCGTAGCTGTCGATTTTGGCTTGGTCTCCCGCAAGCACGGCAGCCGCATAGGCATACTGCCCACCGCTTATCAGGTTTGAAACGAGGATGCCTTTTTTCTTAAGCCCTTTCGCAAGATTGGCGGACTTCGTTCCCTCTAAGTCGGGGATACCCTCAAAAACATAGCTGAGGTTCTGTTCGGTAGCTTTGAACAGGTCGATCGTACCCCTCAACCGCCAATCAATCGCCTGCATAATAAGGATGGCTTTCAGGACAGCTTTCTCATCCTCACGCAAATTCTGCTGCTGCGGAAATATATCCATTATCAAGCGAATTTCTGATGTGATGTTATCCTTTCCTTTCTCGTAGAAAAAGTCCCACAGCATATCCACCGTAAGAAGCGGGTGGTCATCATGAGGACCCGTATTCTCAATAAACCATTGGAACGCCTTCACATCATCTGCGCTAGATGATGATTTGATGAAGTCGAACATACTTCGCTGGTTGGACTTGAACGCAGAGGATATGTTTTTGAGGAACAGAACTGTCATTGGATGAAGCGGCATTATTCTTTTCATTACTTGGTCATCAATATCAGTCGCATCAATCGCTTTTATAATAGCCGTTCGAGAGCTATCTAGACGTGCATTCAAATCATCGCGAACTGATTCCCAGTCTTTCTCGGCGGCAGACTTTGCGTTGAAAGCTTGACTGACGAGGATGAACGCGGTGCTATCTGGCATAGTAATCTGCACAGTAATAAATCGGTCACGCACCTTTTTCCAAGTCGCGTTGCCGGTCGCGAACAAATGTCCCGATTCGTGCGTGACGACAATGAAGTAGAACGGCTTTTGGTTCACCAACTCGACAAGTCTCTGAAACTCCGAAAGGGTATTTTGGTTGTTCTTGAAGTAATCGGAGAACTCGTCCCAAATAAAGACAACCTTTACATTGTTGTGGTCGATAATATCCTTCAGCCAAGCGATGAGCCTGTCAGCGTCAATATTCAGCGCAGTGATACCCTCTTCGTCGGCAAGACGGAAAATGTTATCCATCAGCGTCTTGATATTACCGCCCTTACGGAGGGCACTCAGCACCTCATCAGCTGAGGTCTGCGTGAACAGAACCTTCCACTCCGTCTGTTCCAAGAGATCGTTAAAGAACTTCTTGTGCGACGGCTCGTCAATCCAAGCTATGACGCTTTCTTTCAGGGTGCCCTCGCCTGCGTAAAGGTCTGCCTTTTCCAGTGAAACCTTTAGTGTTTCTTGAACAGCAAAGAAGAGGTCGCGGGGCGAGTTAATCATACCCGAAGCGTATCTGTGGGCGGTCACGATGCCATTTTTCTTGTGACCGATTAGTTTTTCGAGCAGGTCAGTTTTCTTTTTCAGTGGCTCGTATTTGTCCCAGTAGGCGCGGAGCTCTTCTTCCGGCACTTCGAGAATCTTTTCCAGGGCATGGGCACACATCGACTTGCCCGTGCCGTACGCTCCCTCAATCCAAATGGAACGCTTCTCCTGCCGTGCCAATACCCGCTCCATCTTATTCAGCATTTCGATGAACATGGGGTGCGGGTATGTGTGCGTCCAGAAGTCCGGGCTGGCGGCGTAGATGGCAAATTCGTTGACTTGAGGGAAATACTCCTCGTCAATCTCAATGTATTCGCAGTATTTGTTGTTATTAGTCATTTGCTACATCCCCCTTAAACAAGTCGAGTACATCTTGGGGTGATTTATCCTCTGCCAGCGTTATTTTTTCAAGGTCGTGTGTGAACGATGCAGTGATGAATTTCGGATATTTTGCCGACAGTCCCAACAGGAGCGACGTCATATCGTCGCGGTCAAGCCCGAATATGCGGGTAGGGCTGATGCCGTCGCGGTCAATGCTTTCATTCAGGAGCGTGGCAAGCGTGAACTCCTTATAGTCGATACACTTCTCCGCAAACTTAAACAGGCCGTACAGCACCACGCGCGGGTCGCTCACCGAGCATTTCGTCCGAACGAGGTCGCCCTCGTCGGTAACGAAGCCCCAATGCAGGCTTGTGCCGAGTGGTGTCTCGACTAGACGCTTGAAGGATTTGGCGATTGACTTAGCGTCCTTCGGTTTGGCATCAACAGCAGTCAGCATATCCTCGGCTGTCTGGCGAGCATAGTTTCTGCCGACATCAAAATTGTTTACATACCACTCCATCTGCGGGTTTTCGGCAACAAGATTGATAAGAATCAGACCTTGCGCCGTGGCCGTTTCCCAACCAATCTGCGAGATTAACTCGGCAAACGACGTGAAGTGGTTCTTCTTATTTAGGGAAGCATCCCTAAGAAAACGTCTAAACATATCGAACATCATTGGGCCCAGTGTATGCTCCGAAAAGAAAGCCTCTTTCAGTTCAAAGAATGAGCGCAACCACTCCGGCTTTGGAGCATGGTCGGCAAATGAATTTAGGCTTTTCATTGATTTACCTCCTCCTTGTGGGTGACGTCGCGAGTGGAATAACAGACAGCCGCTGTCGATTTCGTGACACTCGTGACACCCGATACAGTTATTTATTTTGACTTTGCCATCAACAAAACTGACACAACCGTTTCGGCAGTTCGTTTCGCAAACTCGGCAACCTTTGCAATACGAGGCTTTTCGGAATACCCGTCGGAAAATCTTCCCGAATGTGGGCCGCTCTTTTAGCATAACTTCCGGGATTGTTACGATGTAGCCGTTCTTTGTCTCCTTAACGGAAAACCGTATGTATTCGCCGTCAAATTGAACGGAAAAATCACCATTGCTACCGCGTAAGTCTCCGAGCGTTTTTATCCATTCCAACCAGTCAGAATCAGGGTCAGTAATGGTTATAGTCAAAATTCCGTTTGTAATCTTTTCAATGCAACGGAAAGTATTGTTCGATAACTCGCGCCCATTCTTTCTGGCGTTCCAACCGCCGTTTAGGATATACGATTTGGTGTTGCTCTTCTTGCGCTTGTCCCCATCGTAGGTATCCTTAATCAAATCGACATAGCTATCAATCTCTGTCGGATAGCTCGTCCGACGTAAGTAGTCGCTTGTACCGCCCGACATAGGGCAAAGCAAACATCCGGCACGACCATTGCCCTTCTTATAGGTTTCGTTAATCAGCACATCGTTCGCGTATATATAAAGCCATATCTCAGCAGACGTCCATTCGAGGATTGAGTTATGGCTGAATTGTCCGTTTTGTTTTGCGCCATAGTTTTCATACTTATAGGTACTTCGAGCAACGCTCTCCTGAGCCCGAACTCCAACAAAGTCAAGACCGATAAAATCGTTCTTGCCAGTTACTTCTCTCAACTTTAACGTCTGCGGAGTGCTTTTATGCACCGAGCAGCACCAACGGAGCACACGTGACGGGGGGCCGAACAACTCCCACGATTCCTTCGGATTGAGGTGCGACTTTGCAATGTAGAATGGTATTTTGTCTTCATTACATTGCTGCTTCATCTTCCCGATAACCTCGTAGGTGTCGGGGAATTCCATATCAGTATCGCCGAATACCACCACGAAGCTTCCTTTGGGCAGGGCTTTCTTGACAAGGTCGAGCAGGACACAACTGTCCTTTCCGCCCGAAAACGCCACGTGGAAACAGTCGAGCCTATCCTTGTACTTGGTGTAGATAGCCAGTATTTTCTTGACCGTGGTCTGCTCAATGATTTCAAGCATCTCACGGTTTGCTTCCACCATAGCCATTATGTCAACGGGGTGAAGCGATATGCCTTTAGGTTCCGGCATTATCGGTTTGCCGTCCTCGCTGTTCGAAATAATAATCTCAGGGGCGTTGTAGGCATTACCGCCTTTCAACTTTGCTACGAGCGTCCCATAATAGTAGTATTGATTTGCTTCCGCCCACATATAGGGGCGGGCGGTCTGCTTGTCGTACTTCCAAAACTTATCAAAGCTCAGCATGTCCAATTCGGACGCGTAAACCGGGCGGGGTTCTTTGGAAAACCCGGTCGGCGAGGAATTGAGAAGTATCCCGCCCGTTTTCTTGTCGTAGGTGTACGAATACATCTTCAATCCATCCTTTTTCGTATGGCCTTCGCCTCATTTATAATTTCGTTAACTTTTGCGGTTTTGCTTCTGCACTTGAAGCCGCTCTCATACAAGAACTTGCCCACGGCGGTGGCCTTTAAGGGAACGTCAGCATTCGCCACGGCATCGGTCATAATCTCCATGTAGTCCATGGCACAGCTTTTGCGGATGACCGTTCCGGCGTTCTGCGAGTTAACTAATGCGGTATTAAACCGAAACTTACGACTAAAGCGGCGGCAGTAGCTTTCAAGCAGAAACAAATTCCACGCCTGACCGCAGTCGGGAAACACCCCGAATGTAGTGAAAGACTTAAGCGGAAGATAATCTCCATTAACAAACAGCTCAATTGCTTCGTCAATTATGTCGGCTTCGAAGTTTATATATATGTCCGCCACATATGTGTCTTTGTCAATACGAACTAGAACGGTGTTGCCCGCTTCCATCGAAATCCGACGATAAACTTCACCCGTTAGTTTTTTCTCGTAAGTCAGCAGATCGTCAAGCGAGCATTTGTCTATGGTTCGGCAGTATTTCTTCATTATGGTCAACGCATCAAAGACATCTCCTTTGCGCGCGACAATTTTGCCTTTTTTATTGAATTTGTCCGACAGGCAGATGCGGTAAACTGCATTATGAACCGCCGTGATAGAAAGTTCGTAGTTACGTTCCTCTATTTCACTGAAGGGCAAATCTGCAATAGAGGCATAGCCGCGAGTGTTGCATTCACGCACAACGGCTTCGCGGATTACTTGCCGCTCTTCATCGGCGATTTCAATTCGGCTGACGTGTGAGAAGGTCTCCACGTTGCTCCGAATGAAATCGCCGTTTCGACCAAGAGCGTACTTAATCCTTTCAAGGGGTATGAATCGCAACCGCCCGGCAAGTTGGCCGTAGGTCAGCAATACATCGTTATAACCCCACACGCGTAGGATTTCGCCCTCCAGAGCGGCAAAGACAGAAGCATCAGTGTAGCCGAAATAGGTCTGCGTGAACAGCAACTTCGGGAACAGCCTATGGAGAATGTCGATGAGCATGTTCTCGGTGACCACACTTGCTTCGAACAGCCAGTTCTCGTTTTTGGCGTAGAACTCGGCAAAAAATATGACTTGTGCGCCGTCGGCGAAGTAATCCTCCGCCAGTTCCTTGATTCGTTCTTTTGCCTGTGCGGACACGGCATAGACTTTTCCGTCAAAGGTTGTTCCGCAAGCCGCGATATAGCTTTTCAGTTCCTCATCGGCCAGCATAATGTCCTCGCAAAAATCCTCTGCGGCAAACGAGCGGAAACGCGTCATCTCAATCGGGGAATTCAGCCTGTAGCCGTTAGTAAAGTGTGATGAAAGCACGGCTGTCAGTTGCTCGACTACCGCCGTGTCAAGCATAGGTTTTGGCGGTGTGGCGGGGAGAACATTAGCGGGGCATGTATACGTTTGCACCGACTGCGTGGGTTTGCCGTATTTAGGCTCATAGGTGATAATGACATCATCCAAGTCCACACCACAGTGTAGGCACAGATTCCTGATAATTGTGACGATGGTCTGCGGGTTGTAGTTGGTGTAAATCCACTTACCATTTGAGAGCAGAGAGCAAGTCCCAGAGTCGACTTTAGTCGGCAAAAAGAATATCTTGTTGCCATACAAAGGCTTGCGGTCAAGCGACTCAAGGTTCGGGTTGACTTCAGCGAAAAACTGCTCTGTTATGGCTACAAGTAACTGCGACCATTTCTGCTTGCTCGGAACGACGGCTTGCCCATTGATGGTGCAAGTCAGCAGTTGTGTTTTGGCGCAGAGTTCTGGACAAGTAAAGTCGATGCGCTGTGCCGAATTCATGATACCTTTCGGCTCTTCATAGACGGGCTGGGCTTCTTCCGCTTCAGACTTTTGCCCGCTTACCGTTTCTGAAGATTTATACCGCCAAGCATCTCTGTAATCGCTACTTCGCCCACCTTTGAAAGTAAAAGAAAAACCAGAGTCCCTGAGCTTCAGAATTGTGGGCAAGAGTTCTCTACCGCCAATCACCCATAATGCGCCATCTGAACCCCGCTTATCTACATACTCCAAGTTGTGACGTTCAATTAACTGAACAACATCTGGCTTTTCCATGTTGAGTTCATCCAATAAATGTCACAGATATCTCAGTTCCGTGTTTTTTGTAATTTTCATTTTTGACAAATTTTTTTGTGTCTTCTCTAAATTCATTCGCCACTCGACCAGCAAAGTTACTCAACTTTCCTATGCTTTTTGCTATTTTCAACGGTCTTATTGATCTTTTTTTCCGTTTTTTCGGCTTTTTCACGCTGCCTTCAACAGATTAAAAGCAGATCGCCTTGAATCGAAAACTCGGCAGCCACTTTTTAACCTGATGTACGTCGCGCGGCCTGCTTTGAAGCGTCTTTTTAGCGTCCCGAACGCCCTGTTCCACTTTGAAACGCACCCTCTAAATCAGCTTGTTGCGAACCTTCTGACGTTTCGTCAGCGGCTTGTTTCGCACCGCTTTGCTCAAAATTACATCCTTTATCCACGCGATTTCAGGCTCTCGCGATTCTTCTTCGATGCGTAACCCTTGTCCGCGTAAACCCGTTTAGGCTACGTGTTTCCCAGCGCATTCTCAAGATTTTTCATCTCACTATCGGTCGTCACAAAGACTTTGTACTCGAAATGATAGCGTTTCCCCTTCTTCAGCCACCTCGCGTCTGGATCCTTTGAATACTCTATTTCGTTTTCGGGAGGGGATCGACTGCATCCTCTTCGCGATCATTAGTTATTTATTTTACTACCTTATTCGGGAGTGCCGCCGACTCAATTATCGTCGCGTCACCCAATAAAAATGACCACCAATTCTATTACTAATGTAGCATATATATTATACATTTACAAATATTTTATGCGTGAAAAACGACATACTTAGTTTTTTTTGACAATGCTCCTAAACACAGTATAATTCAAGAGACCGTGCAGGAGTCTTGGACTGTGCAGAGGTCTTAACTCTTTGATTACTTAGGAAAAAGAGAAACCCGCCTGAGCACATATACTACCGCAGAGACGGATTTTTATGGTCAAATTGGTGCTGGGAACACCGCCTTCCATAAATCCAGTCTCCCCAGCGCCAACACATCAAAAGTTCTTTATTTTACAATGCCTTAAGATCTCCCAGTTTCCGTTTTCCGCGTACCTACGCGGAAAATGTTTTTCTCCACATTTTCCCCAAACAGAGAATAGACATGGGTTCGATTCCCGCTGTCATATCAAATCGGCAATTTCTTTGGCATAAATAAGTTTTTCAGCTTTATTCTATATCAGTATGGTTGCGTCTTGAATGTTCATAGCTCAGCTCTCCATTCATGATCACACCATACTGAGTTCTAGCTTATGTTTAATCTTTTCCCAGCCTGGGATGACGGAATCAAGGAGCTTATAAAACTCTGGGCTATGATTATAATATTTCAAATGACACAGCTCATACGTAACAACATAGTCAATACATTCTTTAGGTGCTCTGATCAGGTCTGCATTGAGGGTTACTATGCCTTTGCCTGAAAGACTGCCCCACCTTTTTTGCATTCGCTTAATAGATAGTTTAGGCTTGCCAATGCCAAGACCATTGAATTTCTGCCAAACTTTATATAGGGTACCTCTAAAAACTACCATTTCCCAACCAGAAAACAGCGTTGAGTCTCTGATTGCAACAACATGGGCAAATCATCAGTGGTTTATCTTCTTGTAGAAGCTTCAATTAAAGTTGTTTTCTGGGGCGTAAGCCTGTATTTCCCATTTTTAAGAGACAACTTGGCTGTAAAGTGGTGCAACCGCTGCTTTTTTCAGGTAACACATACGACGCATATTGTAGGTAGCCACCTTCCAATTCAGATGCAATGTCGCTCGCCTAAGGCCAATACTGCGTATAAGCTTGCCGCCCATTTGCATCAATGAAGCAAATGGGTGTTCAACCCTGACGCGGGTTTTAGATATCCGTTTGTTGCGTTGAATCTGACATGCTGAAATATTCTTACTCTTCTTGGCTTTCCGTTGAATCTGAGGCCACCAGCCTGATTCTTTCAACTGTTTTTCCCGTTTGCTATCCGTATAGCCTCTGTCGGCATAGATCTCCCTGCTGGTATTAGATTCATCTAAAACATCTTTTAAATGGAGTGTA
>VAPE01001598.1_pt1 | contig 126961 bp, 103 predicted proteins | sample 3393911 | NCBI WGS metagenome assembly VAPE01 (sample SAMN08290436, study PRJNA428436) | hydrothermal vent metagenome | isolation source: Deep-sea hydrothermal vent chimney | place: Atlantic Ocean: South-mid Altantic Ridge
CGAACCATTAAATATTTTAACACCTTTTCGCGTATTTCTCTTGCGTTTGCTTTTACAATATCTATATATTCCGTATAGTCATTTTTTCTATCAAGATTTTTAAGCCTTTTATCAAGTCCGTTAAAAAAAGATTCCAGATCGGGCAGATTAGGGATGGTACTTTTTTTGGTTTTCTGAAATAGCTTAAGCAGGCTTAAAATATCCTTTGGTGTGTTATTATATGGAGTTGCCGTCACAAGGATAACTCGTTTGCCGCGGCAAATTTCCGCTAGTTTCTCATAGCTTGCAGTTGTTTCTGTTCTGAAGCGATGAGCCTCGTCTATAATAATATTTGTATATTTATCTGTTCCTTTATGTAGCAGTTTGTCCAGTTTGCCGAGTGATTCACAATCTGCCGGAACATTGAAGTCTGAAAATACATTGGGCCAGGAACCTGGATTATATTTTTCCAAAAGCATTGGCGGGGCGATAACAAGTGTTCTACCGTCCAATTGACCTGCCAGCATGGCAGAGATATAGGTTTTTCCCAATCCAACAACATCTGATATGAATACACCACCATATTCCAGAAGTATCTTTTTAGCGTTTAAAACTGCCTGCTTCTGATATTCAAGCTCTTTGAACTCCCCCGGAAAATTTTCAACAAATACCTCACCGGTATGACCCAGCTCATCTTTGAAATATTCGTAGAGAAACTTCAGGTATAGCTGATAAGGCGTAATATTTTGAGTCAACCAGGTTTTGTCCTGAATAGTCTGAATATATTTTTCGCTGACATCTACAGCGTTACGCCACAATTCCTCAAATTTGTTTTTTGCAAAATCATAATCACTTCTATTTTTTAGTTCCACATTGAATTCAAGATTATCAATTAGCCCCGATCGCGTGAAATTGCTGGAGCCGGTGATAACACGGCCGATATCCCTGTCGCCTTCTCTGAAAGTCATGATGTAAAGTTTGGCGTGAACATTTTGTGACGGATAAGCCCTGATCTCCAGCTTGCCGCCTCCGATCCATTCGATAAATTTATGAACACCTTGTTCAACATCTCTATTATCCTCTGATACTTCCATCTCTTTTTGTACAAGATTTTCAACTTGCTGTTTGGTTTCTGCATGAGATAAATCAAATATTTGCCGGGAGGGTTCATGAGCATCTTTCATCATATCAGAAGTCTGACTGTTTGTGCTGATACCGATAAGAATTCTAATTTTTTCTGTAGTTTCCAAAGATTTATAGATTGCATAAAACCCGCTCGAGTAAAAGTATCCCGTGAGGCAATCGAAAAGTGCCGAATCTTTAATAAGGACTCCGAAGCGATCTTTCAGATCTTGACCCTTCTCGTTTGTAATAAATGACAAGTCAGTGTTCATCCACCCCACCTATTTCACAGCTATCATATGAACAAGAGTAGTAAAACAAATGGATATGTCAAATAAATCCGGCGCATAGCTGCCCATTGGTTCCAGTGCCCGTTCAGAAGTGCAGTCGCGATGTTCCTTGGCCAAAGATCAAGAAATACCCTATCCATCGTACCATGTGCGGTTGATGTGTAGTTTTAGCTAAATCTTTTACTTTCAAAAAATTGGCGTAGCCATCAACTACCGACTCCAGCTTTGAATCATCGCTACCCATTAATAATATTCCGTATTATGGTAATACCCAATGGGGATATTGTCAATGATTTTTCGTTAATTACTTAACGCGGAAGGTAAACGAGTATAACCTTTAATTAAGTTTAAGGGTGCCTTCGCGACTTTGAAACAGGCGAACTTCTCAAGCGATGTCGCAGGGTGGTGCACACCGGTAGACAAAATCATCTTTGTCTAGTCAGAACTATATTGGAGAGGCAATTATCTGGCAGAAGGAAAAAGGATACATTTAGTGAGTAAGGATATGACTGATCTGATAGATGGCCGGGTAACCGCCCATAAGCGCGTGGACGCGCTTGATGTGTCCACGCATGATCCGCACTGTCGTCATCGCCTATGGATTGTTAATGAGAAAAATAGTGCACCCCACCGTCAACCGGTAGCACCACACTCGTGGTATAGCGCGATAAAGGTGATGCCAAAAAAGCTACCGCATACGCCACGTCCTCAGGATCCCCAAAATAACCAATCGGAATATTCCCTTCAATGAACGCCTGTCTTGCTTCTCAGTCGGGCTGGCAGCATTAGATGAATGCGGCTCCATTGAACCGCTAATATTAATTACCCGTCCCCAATGACGTTTGCGCATGCCGGGAAGTAGGGCTTCTGTTAGTAATCTCGCAGCAGTAAAATTTAATGCAAATGCTTCTTCCCAAACTTCATTCCCTTGCAGTAAGGGTCTTGAGCCTCCGCTATCGGAGATAGAAACCGCTAATTGCTCAAGTTGCTCAGTTCGGCGTGCAGTTATTACCGTTAGAACCCCTTCATTAGCGAGTGCTTTTGCAATACCTGCGCCAATTCCTGAACTTGCACCTGAAATAAGACATGTCCTGCCACTTAATTTTAAATCCATACATCTTCCCGGGTAACGCTATGCTTTGTTGAAATCATGGATAATCTTGGCGCGTAGGGCGAACAATAATGTCGCTTATGTGCACATGTGGTGGCTGGGTAACAATGTAATGGATAGCGTTTGCCACGTCGTTTCCGATTAAAAGCGGTCCGAATTTATCATTGAAATTTCGCACCATTTCGTCGCTGTAGCCTGCGCCCACCTGAAAACCACTCAATACGATCCCCGGCTCAACCAATGAAACACGAACCCCTTTAGGCCCGACTTCGCGCCGCAGGCCTTCGGCGCCAGCGCATGTACAGCAAATTTTGAAGCGCTGTATACCGCGCTGAACGGTGATACATGCCGCCCAACAACAGATCCTACAACAACAATATCGGCCGCCGATTTAGGATAGGTATCTTGCTGCGTGTCCGCCATTTTTTGCGCAGCTTTTTGCAGAAGGGCAAGAGTGCCGGTCACATTTATTTTTAAAACACTCTCAAATTGTGACAGATCAGCATCCTTGACCGATCCGCTTAGCCCTCGTCCCGCATTAGCAACAACGATGTCGACCGTTTTGCCGAAGCGATCGCTCGCCAAGGCAAAGAGCTTCTCCAACACGATACTGTCGCTAGCATCGCCGGCAACGCCGCAGAATGCGGAACCGAGCTCATTTTCTAGCGCGGCCAGTTTTTTAGCGTTGCGTCCGTTACCGACTACGCCGAAGCCGGAGGAAATAAATTTTCTCACTACAGCTTCACCAATACCGGATGTGGCGCCGGTTACAGTTGCGATGCGCGTATATTTATCAGGCATAATTATTCCCTCTTAATTTGTTAGTATGCACAATCCATGCAACTAGATTATTGTTAATTGCTTATCATTATTTAAGATATACAATAGTATTCCTTTTTGAGTAGTCTAAAACTAAAAATCCACTAGAGGGGGTATCTTGATTGTCTTGGCGATCGCCATTGTGCCAAAATATATGTTAGTATAATATGTTGAATTCTCATTTGTCAAGTTGGGGCGGTTCCGTAACTTTTGCGCAGAATCTTACTCTAATATCCAATCATACCTTGCGTGAAGCAGTTTATTTTATAAAATCAGCCCTCATAGGCAGAGACCGAATATAGATAGTTATATAAATGATTTCACAAATTCATATTTTTATGCTATCATCACAAGACAAAATTTTTTAAAATTAAACATTATTCTATGAAAGAGATATATGAAGTTCTAAACAGTATTGATAAGATTTTTGAGAATGCGGTAAGTCTTTTGGATAGCCCTAAAGATTTGAACGAACTGGATTTACGGTTCAAGTTATTTGTCGGTAAAAAGGGAAAATTCACAGAGATACTGCGTAATATTCATTCTTTTGCGCCGGAAGAAAAGAAAATTATCGGTTCTAAATCCAATGAAATCAAGAACAAGATCGAAGAAATTTATAAAAATAAAAAGAATGAATTAACAAATACAAACAGGGACAAATATTTAAATCAAAATAAAATAGACATAACTATACCGGGTAACCATATTGAAAGATTTTATAAACATCCGATTACGGCGGTTCTCGAAGAAACGGTTGATTTTTTCTCATCCATGGGGTTCGAAATGGCCGAGGGGCCCGAGATAGAAACTACCTATTATAATTTTGATGCGCTAAATATCCCTCTTAATCACCCGGCAAGAGATGTTTGGGATACCTTTTATCTCTTGAACGGTTTAGTTCCGCGAACTCATACATCAAGCGTCCAGGTCAGGACAATGGAGGAAAAAACACCCCCTCTCAGGGTCATAGCGCCGGGTAGATGCTACAGATACGAAGCTGTTAATGCGACGCATTTGTTTATGTTCAATCAGATGGAGGGACTCTTTATAGATAAACATGTCAGATTAACCGATCTAAAGGGTATTTTAGATGAAACGGTTAGGCATCTTTTGGGAGCCAGAAAAACAAGGTTTAGGCCTGCATTTTATCCGTTTGTAGAGCCGGGTCTAGATATGGATATAGCGTGTTCTTTTTGCGGAGGGAAGGGATGCAGCGTCTGTAAAAATACCGGTTGGATAGAGGTTATCCCGTGCGGGATGGTTCACCCCAATGTCTTCAAATATGTAAATATAGATCCGGATGAATATCGCGGGTTCGCTTTCGGAATGGGGTTCGATAGGCTTGTAATGTTGAAATATAACATCAACGACCTAAGGCTACTTTATCAAGGAAATTTAGATGTATTAAAGCAGTTCTAACTGACTCCATACTTGTCTAAAAATGAGGATTTTTTGCCGGAATATGTTATAAAAACCCTCTTTTTTGCCCTTGAAATGGCAACATAAAACAGCTTGAGTTCATCTTCATACAGGATCCTGTTGCTGCATGTCCTTTTGCCTAATATAAATTTAAATGGATGATTTGTGAAACCAATCCCGTCATTGCCATTATCTATCCCCGATAGAACCCTTGAATTAGGTATATTGCCTGCACTTACATTAGCAATGAATACAGTATCAAATTCCATCCCTTTGCTCTTGTGTATCGTCCCTATGAATAAATCTTTGGAATTTATCCCTTTAAATTCTTTTTTAAACCTCATTTCTTCCCTTTTTGTCCTGACAAGGACGGACACGCTTTCCCCTCTAGATAAATACTCGTCAAGCCGGCTGATAAGAAACCGTTCTTCCGCCCCTTTATTCTTAAACCGTAAGATATTAATCCTATCCTTTTCAGGCGATGCATCGCCAATATTGTCAGCTTGAATCATTTTTTTAGGGAACCTGAAATATATCTCTTTAAGCATTGAATTACAAAAATCTATAATTTTATAATTAGATCTGTAATTATATTGCATAACAAATAGTTTTCCCGAAGGATAAAACAAATCGAAGGAAAGAAGATTCATATAACTGCCGCCGTTAAAGGTAAAAATAGCTTGGTCGTCATCACCTGCGTACATAATTATGCCTCGTCCCGCGTCTATCTTCTTAATAATGATATCGCTTAGGAAATCTAAATCCTGATATTCATCAACCAAAATATATTTGAACCTGCCGGCAATGTCATAGACTATGCTCGCGTCGTTGAATAATCTTATTATATTCGAGATGATATCACTGTAAGATATGCAATCTGCATCCGAATTTTCTGTGACCTTAGGGATAGACTTAAATCCTAACTCCATATAATATTCCCTTACGATCGAATAAAAAAAGCTGTGGTACGTCATGATATTCAATGCCCCCTTTACATTAATATTATCATCGGCATCGTTTGGACGTTGACGCTCAATGCGGCTTCTTATCTCTTCCATAGCGTTATTAGTAAAGGTTAAGATCAGTACCTCATCGGGGGAAATAAAATTGGTAAGATAAGAGAATTTATTTACGATTAGCCTTGTTTTCCCGGATCCCGCTCCCGCAATAACAAGGTGTGCTAAATTCAATTCTTTCACAGACGCAATCTGAATTTTACTTAATTTATCATATTGAAATTTTATCTCCCGCTTTTTTATCCCGCTAAGATTTTTAATATTTTTCGCTATGAACGGAAATATTTTGATTTTATTTATTAATTCGTCGGCATTAAAATAAATATCGCAGGACGAACCATTCAATATTATCTTGGAACTGTCAATAAATTCATCTCCCACGGTAATAATATTTTTTAATGCATGAATCTTAAGTGTTATCATAAAATTATTTTTGCAGGTAAATTCTAAATAATGACCGGGTAATCCATCTCCCCGCTCTGCGAGTTTAAATCCAAGCATCTTGATCTCTTTAATTAAATAGGCTGTTGCAGATACAAATGCATCATTTTTGTTTGATATTATCCTTGTAGCCAGAAAAAATTTTAAACGTAACTTAAAGATATCCACAATTAAATTTTCATAATAATTTTTACTAAAACTATCATAAATATCGAGCATGTTCTTGTTAGAGGAGTTAAATGGGCATAAAATGATCTTATTGTGTAGAACAAAGTCACATATTGCATTAAATAGAACTGCATCCCTGGTATTTTCTATAAAAAGATCTTCTAAAATTATAAATTTTGAAGAAAACAGTCTTTCTATATTTTTTAAAGGGAAATTAAGTAAATCGTCTTTTTTATGCCCATTGCCAAGTTGCGAGAAAGACTTTATTTTTGCAAAAGATATAATGTCGCAATCGAATCCTAACTTGTTTATATTTTTTATAAATAAACCCTTTTCATATTCTGAAAAAAGGACAATTCCGGCATAAGTTGATAGATTAAAATTGAAATTTTTGAAATAAAGATTTATCATAGTAGAGTAAAATAGATATATATTTCCACCTTTAATAATCATTTAAAAGCAAAATGCAGCGTAGAAGTCTAAAAAACAGTATAAATATAGGTAATAATGGAGAATATTTCTATATAGGGGACTATATTCCGCATAGTAAAAAGGCGCCCTCATTTTTTTTGGATGAATATTCCGAATTAATATTAAAATACAAAAAGGGAAACTACAAAATAATATCATTTTTTGCAGGAATTTTAATCGGTATTATTTATAATTATTTATATCATTACGATTTAATCTTATCTATACCGTCAAGCAATTCTTATCTTGATAATTATCCCAATGGGATTATTTGCTCATACCTAGCATTTATGGGCTTAATAGGCTACATGAAGGGCGGGATAGTTTGTGTAAAAGGACACAGCCCTAAGCATATAATGGGCAAGGATATCCTTGAGAATTCGATGTCGATAAAAAATACAGACAAATTTAGAGCAAAAAATATTATTTTATTTGATGATATTGTTACTACAGGGACGACATTTAGGACGGTAAAACAAATGCTGTTGGGTAAAGGGGCAAATTCGGTTACGGGGTTATTTTTAGGCAAGACCATATCGCAAGTAAACTCTTTTGGTTATAACGGCTCGCAGACAAGAGGATTTTAATGGATGACCTAATATGCACCCTTGCCTTAAAAAAAATTAAGGGATTAAAAAATATCCATGTCTTTCTTTTACTAAAGACATTTAAGAATCCTTGTGATATTTTTGATGCGTCGCAGGCAGACTTTTTAAAAGCAGGTCTAAAAAATGAACAGATAGTAATTTTGAAAAATACGAGGACGGTTAGGACCGCATTTTTTGAGGCCATTAACGAAATTGAGGATGCGTCAAAAAATGGCGTTAAAATTATAACGTATAATTCACCTCTTTATCCCGTCAATTTGAATTTTATCAGAAATAGGCCCATAATTTTATATTATAAAGGGGTTTTAAAAGAAAATTTGAAATTTGCAGTTGCGGTTGTTGGGCAAAGGAATCCACCTGATTATTCACTGGATTTGGCTCAGAGCATAACGGAGCAGTTTTGTTTGTCCGGATTTTCTATAATAAGTGGTCTTGCCTTAGGCATAGACACCGTTGCGCATAAAACCGCATTAAAAAACAATCGTTACACGATTGCGTATATTGGTTCCGGTTTATTGGAGCCGGTATACCCGCCTGAGAATAGGAATCTTTATCAAGAAATTATATTACACAATGGCGCAATAGTTTCCGAGTTGCCCTTACATGCTAAAATAAACGCTAAAAGCTTAGTTGCGAGGGATAGGCTTCAAAGTGGTACCGGTCTTGGAACCTTTGCTGTATCATCTAGGATAGGTGGTGGAACAATGAAAACTTGCAACTTTTCGTTGAAGCAGAAAAGACCCGTTTTTGTTCCTGAATATCCCGGAAATGTTGCAGATTCGGAGGATAATTCCGGTTTAAAATTATTATTAAAAACAAGTGGTGTTAAGGGCATTAAGTTAGATAGAAATGGAAAGTTTGATTTGGCTGAAGTTATGGATGAGTTGAGAATAGTATATAATTACATCTATGAAGAAAAACGTGGCGTAGGCGGTTCATTATTGATACAGCAAAGTCTATTCAGTTAGTTTAATTTTAAGGAGGTAGGGCATTGAAGGTTAGCTTAAAGTGGTTGAAAGAGTTTGTCAATTTCAATACGGATAGTGAAAAGGTAGCGAGCCTTTTTAATAATAGGACTATGGAGGTTGAAAAGGTCATATCCTATTTCCGGAAAACGTCTTTTAAGCATGTTGTAGTCGGAGAGATAAGATCTATTGATGAACATCCATCAAATGACAAGTTTGGCATTGCGGAGGTCTATGGTGGCGAAACCATCGGAACAAAAAGGATAGTTTTCACAAAGGCGGGTCTTAATATTAAGATTGGAGAGAAACCCTTGATAGCGACAAAAGGTACTGTCTTTGAGAGCGGACTAAAAATAAGGGACAAATCCATTTTCGGGATGATTTCTGAGGCTGCATTTTGTTCTGAAAAGGATATTGGTTTTCAATTAAATATGTCCGGTATTGTGAAATTTCCAAATATGGAGATCGGCAAGACATTGTATGATATCCTTGATCTTGAAGATACCATTTTAGAGTTTGACCTAGAGCCTAATAGACCGGATTTATTCGGCATAATAGGCTTCGCATATGAGTTATCCGCCATTCTGGGTAAAAAAATTGCCTTGCCCGAAATATACGAAGATATAAAGATTATCTCCGGAAGTGTCAACAAATCGCAAAAGAAAAATAATAGACTAATCGTTGATGTTAAGGATAAGGATTTAATTAAGGCTTACATTGCTGTTAAGATTAGTAATATAAAAATTAGTGAATCGAGCCGGGATATCCAAAACAAGCTTATTAAAAGCGGAGTTAGGCCCATTAATAATGTTGTGGATTTGACAAATATAGTCATGCTCGAAACATCACAGCCACTACATGCTTTTGATGAAAAAAAGTTAGGCGGAGAGGCAATAAATGCCAGATTGGCTAACGACGGGGAGTCTATTGTTACGATAGACGGCAAAGAAAGAAGGTTGTCAAATAGGGACATTGTCATAGAAAGCGGTCAAAAGATAGTAGCGCTTGCAGGTATCATGGGGTCTTTAAACAGTGAAATAGACGAAAATTCTAATTCTATAATTGTTGAGTCCGCAAATTTCGATATGTCAAGCATCAGGCAGACTTCAAGAAGACTTTCCCTCAGAACGGATGCATCAACAAGATTCGAAAAAGGACTGCATCCTTTGTCTGCTGTTTTTGGAATTAAGAGATTTATATATTTGATTGAAAAATATATTCCGGATGCCAAGATAGAATGCTACGCTTACAATATGCAAGAAATAGAAAAACCCCGGAGTTATTCAATACAATTCAGAGATTTATTTGAATTTTTTGGTGAAACATTTAAAAAAGACAAGGTATTAACGATACTGTCTAAACTCGGATACGTCGTTAATGAGTTAACGTCCGACATGAACGAAGATAAATTTGAAGCCGTTCCGCCTTATTTTAGAAATGATATAACCGATAAAGTGAATATTTATGAGGATGTTTTTAGGATATATGGCTATGAAAATATTAAATCCTCAATTCCTTACGGTATTTTGAATCCCCCTGCGAAAAATTTGAATTATGAAACATCTAAGCTGATTAAAAATTTGTTAAGATATAACGGTTTTATCGAGGTAATTAACTCGTCATTAGTTGGAGATTTAGAATCTAAGATATCGGGCAGTAAAGAGGATAAAATTTTGCAATTAAAGAATCCTATTTCAAAAGATTATGCATACTTCAGGACGAGCTTAATTCCCGGCAATCTAAAAGTTTTATCTCAAAATTTAAAAAAACATAAAAAAATTAAGATATTTGAGATTGGCAAGATTTATATGGATGAACCTTCAGGCGATTATCCTGTTTTGGAGCAAAATGTTTTGTGTGGGCTGCTAATGAGCGGAATAAAGCTAGACAGACAGGAAACGGAATTTTATTCCGGCAAGGGTGTGGTAGAGTTTTTATTTAAAGAGTTGGGTTTGAAAAAAATTGTTTATTCACAAATAGATAATCACCACATATTTGATAGTAGCAGGGCCTCGGAAATTTTATTGGGAAAGAAAAAAGCTGGTACCATTGGCGAGATAAAGAGAGAGATATTGGAAGAGTTCAAGATAGAATATAAGACGTTTGTTTTCAATATAGACATAGACTACATTAAACAATTTGTATCCCTAAAGAAGACTTTTGTTCCATTGTCTAAATATCCGGAAATAGAACAAGATATTTCCATTATTGCGGATTCAAATATAGAATACGGAAATATAGAAAAATATATTAATGGATTTTCCGAGTTAATTACGAATGTCAGGTTAGCGGATATTTACAAGGGTAAACAAATAGATAGAGATAAAGTATCATTCCTAATAAGATATGATGCGGTAAAAAGCAATAGAACATTAACAATGGAAGAAGTAAACTTATTGCGGGATAACCTAATAAAAGAGCTTAATAGCCGTTTTGGAGTTACAATCAGGGGTTGAAACGGATAAAAAGCGGTTAAATATTATATTGAAAAATTTAATTGCACTTTGCGGTAAAAAAAATTATAATTAAACGCGTAGGCTTGGTTATTGGATTATGCTGTTTCCAAATGCAGGATGTGTGGAAAAGAATATATAAAATAAATAGGTAAAGGGTAACTATATATAAATACATGGTGATTAACGGAATCTTCTATGATGTAGTCGCCTTTCTCATTGTTATCAGTGTTATTGTTTTAATACATGAGTTTGGACATTTTATCGTAGCGAAAAAATTAGGTGTTAAGGTAGAGAAGTTTTCATTGGGCTTCGGTCCAAAAATATTCGGAAAAAAAATAGGTGAGACCGAATATGTCGTATCGGCTTTTCCGCTTGGCGGGTACGTGAAGCTACTTGGGGAGGACCCCTCGGAAGAATTGCCCCCTGAGGATGCGAATCGTTCATACAGTAAATTGCCCCCGTATAAGAAGTTTTTAATTATATTCTTCGGTCCCTTTTTTAATTTTGTTTTAGCCGCTGTCATATTTGTTGTGATATTTATGATGGGAAGACCTGTTTTAAAACCGGTTATCGGCGGTTTAATTAAAGGTCGTCCGGCTATAAAAGCCGGGCTTAAAAAAGGCGATACTATAACCCAGATTAACGGCATAAAGGTAAAATCGTGGAAGTCCCTGGCGGAATACATTCAAAAATTCGGTAAAAACACTATAACCATTGGTGTCAAAGAAGGCAACAGAAATTATTTTGTTAAGTTAAAGCCTGCGTTAATCTCCAGTATGAGTATCTTAAATCAAAAAGCAAAGCGATATGTTATTGGCATTTATCCTTCCAAAAAGGCGGTTTATTATAGGCATAGCGGGATATTAACTTCCTTCTATTCTGCGCTCAAAGAGGTCTGGTTCGTGATTTACATTACAATGGTAAGCCTTTTTTACCTCATTGCAGGGAAGCTTCCCGCGAGCGATTTGGGCGGCCCCATAATGATAGCTCAGCTTTCCGGAAGGGCAGCGAGCATGGGGATTTCAGATTTTTTTTATTTTATAGCATTTATCAGTGTTAACATAGGGCTGGTGAATCTGTTTCCGATACCGGCTCTCGATGGCGGTCATCTGCTATTCTCGATTATTGAGATGATAAAAGGGAAGCCCTTGAGTCTCAGATTTCAGGAAACGGCTGCTAAGGTCGGTTTTGCACTGTTAATTTTGCTTTTGCTGTTTGTTTCTTATAACGACATTATTAGAACGATAAAGACATAACTTATGCCTATCTTATCTATCGATAGTTCGAATAGATATTCAAATGCATTGATAATGGACGAAAATTTCGATGTGATTGCCGAATCGGTTTCTGGATTTCATGAGAATCATTCCGTCGTTATTTTTGATCAAATAGATAAAATGTTGTCGATTGCCGGTCTTAAACTAAATGATTTAAACGGAATTGCGGTTTCGTTGGGTCCAGGTTCATTCACGGGTGTTAGGGTTTCAGTCACTATAGCTAAAACGCTTTCATTTTGTCTCGGTTTAAATATAATCGGGCTGGGAAGTTTATTTATTTTCGCTTACCCTTTTTTAAAAAATAATTTAGCCTCTAAATATATAGTAACCATAAAAGATACAATAAAAAAAAATAGTTATTACGCATCCGTTTTTATGTTGAAAAAAGGGGAGCTTGTCGAATATGCCAATGCTGCTCAGTTTAATTTAGAAGAACTTAAGTCATTTATATCAGGATTAGATGCTGTTTCAACTACTGTTTATGGATGTAACGGAAAAGACGGGTATCATAGACTCAGGAACGAACTCAACGACATTACATCACTAAATCAGTTTTCTTTAGATAAAGTACCGTATTATACGGCTAAGTACGCGTTAGTAAAGGGAATAGGGCACAATTTGCAATATATTGAGGAGCTTTCCCCTCGTTACGTCTACAGCGATGGACCGTTTTGAGCCTATCGTATACTTTTGCAAAGAAACTATTGTGAATATTGGGGTATAATTTAATAACATTAATATTATAGTTGCAAAAGGAGGTTTTATTCATGCAATTTCTAGATGAGACCGAAAAAAAAGTGGCTGACTCGCTTATTGAATCGGACCAAAATTTTCAGAAGATATACCGTGAACATGTGGAGATAGATAAATTATTAAACAAATACAGTACTAAACCATTTTTAACACCCGAGGAACAAAAGGATATTAAGGAGCTTAAATTAAAAAAGCTTTTCGGGAACGATACGATGAAAAAAATAATAAAAGAAAAGATCTCTATTAAATCTTAATTTATTTAGTTTGAAATATTATAATGTTATAGCGGTTTATGCTTGCAGACAGGTTGTAAATTTTATTAGTTTAAAATATTATAATAACAAGCGGGGTATGTGTTTATGAAAAGCGAAAATATTAAAGAAGGCGTAGATAGAGTTCCTCACAGATCGCTACTTTATGCAACGGGTATAGCTAAAAGTGAGATGAAAAAACCCTTTATTGGTATTGCATCAAGTTTTACAGATTTGATTCCGGGACATGTCGGTATAAGAGATTTAGAAAGGTCTGTCGAAAACGGTATATACAGCAATGGTGGGCATCCATTTGTTTTTGGTATCCCCGGGATTTGCGATGGGATTGCTATGGGGCATCGCGGTATGCACTATTCGCTTCCTTCACGTGAGCTTATAGCCGACATGGTGGAAACCATTGCGGAGGCACATTGTCTTGATGGGCTTGTTCTCTTAACCAACTGCGACAAGATTACACCCGGAATGCTTATGGCCGCTTTGCGTTTAAACATACCGTCAATTATTGTTACTGCTGGTCCTATGCGATCCGGTCATCATAAAAAGAGGCGGCTTTCATTTGTTAGGGATACATTTGAGGCGGTGGCGCAATACAGAATAAATAATATTGATGAGCAGGAATTATCAGATTTGGAAATGTGCGCTTGCCCCGGACAGGGGTCGTGTCAAGGGTTATATACAGCAAATACCATGGCTTGCTTGACGGAGGTTATGGGTATGTCTTTGCCCGGAGTGGGAACAGCGCTTGCGGGTTCTGCAATAAAAAAACGAATGGCTTTTGAAAGTGGTGCTAGGATAGTTGATCTTATAAAAGAAAATGTGCTTCCAAGAGATATTGTAACATTGGATGCTTTTAAAAATGCCGTAGCAGTTGATATGGCATTGGGCGGTTCATCTAATTCCGTTCTGCATTTATTGGCTATTGCAAATGAAGCGGGCGTAAAACTGGACCTAAAACTCTTTGATGCTATTTCAAAGAAAACTCCTCAGCTTACTAATTTGAGACCCGTTGGAGAGCATTTTCTTGAGGATTTAGATTTTGCAGGTGGGATACCTGCTGTATTGTATGAGTTAAGAACTATTATCCATGACAGTCGTGTCACCGTTTGTGGCGGTAGCACAAAGCAGATAATATCCAATGTCAATTATGTGGATAATGAGGTAATAAGAAAGATTGATAATCCATATAGGAATGAAGGTGGTATTGCCGTTCTTTTCGGCAATTTGGCTCCAAATGGTGCAATTATCAAAGCAAGTGGCGTAAATCCCGATACCATGCGGTTTACAGGGAGTGCGGTAGTGTTTGATAGTGAGGAATTAGCCATGAAAGATATTTCAAGCGGAAGGATTAAAGAGGGAGATGTTGTTGTTATAAGATATGAAGGCCCGAAGGGCGGCCCCGGAATGAGAGAAATGCTTGCTCCAACATCACAGATAGTCGGTATGGGTCTTGGTGATAAAGTGGCACTGATTACCGACGGACGTTTTTCTGGTGGAACTCGCGGTCCGTGTATAGGGCATATTTCCCCGGAGGCGCAGGAAGGAGGCCCCATTGCTTTAATAAATAATGGCGATAAAATCGAGATAGATATACCTGCAAGAACACTTAACGTGCTTATAGATGATGATGAGTTGAATAACAGAAGGTCTAAGTTTTCTAAAAGGGCAAAAAAAATAGATTATGGTTACCTATCAAGATACGTCGATATGGTTTCTTCGGCGGACGAAGGAGCAATATTAAATAGGGGAATAAAAAAGTGAAGCCCGATAACAAAGAAGAGGTAATGACAGGTTCAAAGATAATTATTGAGAGTTTAATCAAGGAAGGTGTTGAGGTTATATTTGGTTATCCGGGAGGAGCGGTATTAAACATATATGATGAACTTTTTAATTATAGGGATAAAATAAAGCATGTGCTCGTCAGGCACGAACAGGGTGCGGCTCATGCGGCAGACGGTTATGCAAGGGCATCGGGAAAAGCGGGTGTTGTTCTTGTAACATCTGGGCCCGGCGCTACCAACACAATAACCGGCATTGCAACGGCGTATATGGATTCCATACCGATGGTTATTTTGACCGGTCAGGTTCCGACTAATTTAATAGGGAATGATGCATTTCAGGAGGCCGATACTGTAGGTATAACGAGGCCTTGCACAAAGCATAATTATCTTGTCAAAGATGTAAAAGATCTTGCAAGGATTATTAAAGAGGCTTTTTATATTGCTTCTACAGGAAGACCGGGTCCTGTGTTAATAGATATTCCTAAGGATATTACGTCTAGTGTGTGTAAATTCGATTATCCGGAAAGCGTAGAGCTCAGGGGTTACAGTCCGACATACTTCGGGCATCATATTCAACTTTCCAAGGTTGTCAAAGAGCTTTTGAGCGCGAAGAAGCCCCTGCTTTATATTGGCGGCGGCGTTATCAGTTCCAATGCCAGCTCCGAACTTAAAGAATTTGCAGAGCTTCTTGACTTACCGATTACATCAACATTAATGGGATTAGGCGGATTTCCATCAAACCATTCGCTATTTTTCGGAATGCTTGGGATGCATGGCACTTATGCTGCAAATATGGCAATATCCAATGCCGACTTCATAATAGCTATAGGAGCAAGGTTCGATGATAGGGTTACGGGCAAGGTCGAAGAGTTTGGCAGAAATGCAAAGTTTGCCCACATAGATATTGACCCTTCATCTATAGGTAAGAATGTAAAAATAGATATACCGGTTGTGGGGGATGTTAAGGCGGTATTACGCAGTCTTTTGGAGATGCTAGGTGCAAAATCCAAAGAGATTGTTGGTGCAGGACATGAGAGGCTTAAATGGCTTGAAGATATTAATATGTGGAAGTATGAACATCCACTCTCATATAAAACAAACGATATAATTAAGCCGCAGTACGTTATCGAAAAGATATATGAACTTACAAAAGGTTCGGCGATCATCGCGACAGAGGTCGGTCAAAACCAGATGTGGACGGCGCAATTTTATAAATTTAATAGCCCTAGGACATTTTTAACATCAGGGGGTCTTGGCACCATGGGTTACGGATTTCCGGCAGCTATAGGTGCCCAGATGGCATGTCCAGATAAGGTGGTTTTTGATATTGCAGGGGATGGCAGTATTCAAATGAACATCCAGGAACTGGCTACCGCCGTTCAATATAATCTGCCCGTTAAGATTGCAATAGTCAATAATAGTTTTCTGGGCATGATAAGACAATGGCAGGAACTATTCTATAAAAAGAGATATTCTTTTTCGGAAATGAATGTGAACCCTGATTTCGTAAAGCTTGCCGAGGCTTATGGCGCCGTCGGTTTAAGGGCGACTAAACCGGAGGAGGTACAAGGCGTTCTTGAGGAAGCATTGTCCATAAAAAAACCTGTTGTAATGGATTTTGTCGTAGACAGGGAGGAAGGTGTTTATCCTATGGTTGTTCCTGGAGCTCCGATTACAGGCATGTTATTAGTCTAAGTTAAAAAATTAAGGATTAAATAATTATGAAGAAAACCCATATATTGTCTGTGCTTGTTGAGAATGAGGCGGGGGTCTTAACTAGAGTAGCAGGTTTGTTTTCCGCAAGAGGATTTAATATTGATAGCATTTGCGTAGCTAAGACACTTGAAAAAAATGAATCAAAAATGATTATCTGCACATCTGGGGATGCCAAAATTTTAGAGCAGATAATAAAACAGCTCAATAGGCTTTTAAATGTAATAAAGGTCCAAGAATTAACGGGAGATGATTCGGTAGTCAGGCAGACGGTATTAATAAAACTGAATGCTGACGAAACTACAAAAGCCGACATTATTAGAATAAACGATATGTTTGCGGGTCGTATCATCGATGTCTCAAGAAATTCTTATACCATTGAGGTGGTGGGTTCGGAAAATAAGATAGACTCTTTGATAGATATTGTAAGACCACTTGGTATAAAGGATATAGTTATGACGGGAATAATAGCAATACAGCGTGCAAGACGATTAAGCTAATACATAAATTTGAAGGAGGGTTATTAATGAACATTTATTATGAAAAAGATGCCGATTTAAGATTAATTCAATCTAAAACGGTTGCTGTCATAGGCTATGGGTCGCAGGGTCATGCGCATGCCTTAAATTTAAAAGATTCGGGTGTGCACGTTATTGTCGGACTGAGACCGGACGGTGGTTCATTTGAAAAGGCCAAGAGTGCAGGTTTTGAAGTGTATCCCGTGAGTGAAGCCGCAAAAAAGGCCGATGTCATTATGATACTTCTTCCGGATGAAGTCCACGGAAGCGTCTATAAAAAGGATATAGAGTCTAATTTAAAGGCGGGTAAATATCTTGTTTTTGCCCATGGTTTCAGTATTCATTTTGGACAGATTATTCCTCCCAAGGAAGTAAATGTTTTTATGGCGGCGCCTAAAGGTCCGGGACATCTTGTTAGGCATGAGTTTGAAAAAGGCGGCGGCGTTCCAGATTTAATTGCGGTACACAACGACTATTCGGGCGATACGAAGAATATGGCATTATCTTACGCATCCGCGATAGGCGGCGGAAAGGCAGGTATCTTAGAATCTACATTTAAAGAGGAGACCGAAACGGATCTCTTTGGAGAGCAAGCCGTCCTTTGTGGCGGATTGGCATCACTAATGACCGCTGGTTTCGAGACGCTTGTGGAAGCGGGATATCAGGAAGAAAGTGCATATTTTGAATGTATTCACGAGATGAAGCTTATTGTAGATCTTATATATGAGGGCGGAATTTCGAACATGAGATATTCTATAAGCAATACTGCTCAATATGGGGACTTAATGATAGGACCTAGGATTGTGGATAAAAATGTGAAAGCAGAAATGAAAAAAGTACTGGAAGAAATTAGGTCCGGTAAATTTGCAACGGAATGGATGCTTGAAAACAAGGCCAATAAGCCTACATTCAGCGCTTTAACTAGAAATGGAGAGGAGCATAGATTAGAAAAAGTCGGGAGAAGGTTAAGGTCATTAATGCCTTGGATTACAAAGAATAAGCTTGTTGATAAGTCCAAAAATTAATTAGGTAATTCATGTCCTTGCGATCAAACGGGGATGTTTAGATAGTATGAAAATAAAGCAAAAGAAGGACTTGGCATTATAGCAACCGCCTTATTCTTTCTTTTGCTTTATTTGTTTTACATCTGTCGTTTTGCTTTTGCGTCTATTGTATTTTTATGTTGATAATGTTAGTATGAGAAAGGATAAAAACGTATGATAAATAAGGCTATTGGAGGCTTTATGAATAGTGAAAATATTAGTAAAATTAAGATATTCGATACGACCTTGAGAGACGGGGAGCAGTCCCCCGGCGCAAGCATGAACATTGAAGAAAAATTAAATTTAGCCCGTCAGCTTTCTCGTCTTGGTGTTAATGCAATTGAAGCAGGATTTCCTATAGCATCTGACGGCGACTTTGAGGCAGTAAAAGCCATAGCGAAAGAGATAAAAGGCGTAGAAATTGTCGGTCTTGCAAGAGCAAACGAGAAGGATATTTATAGGGCATATTCAGCCGTCAAATATTCCGAAAAGCCGGTTATCCATACATTTATTGCAACATCCGATTTGCATCTTAAATATAAGTTGAAGATGTCCCGCGAAGATATGTATGAAAAAGCAATCAATATGGTTAGATACGCTAAAACATTTGTTGAAAATGTTGAGTTTTCTGCAGAAGATGCATCAAGAAGTGATTTTAATTTTTTATGCAAAGTAGTAGAGGGTGTTATAGAAGCCGGCGCTACGACGATAAATATCCCCGACACTGTTGGGTACGCTATCCCATTTGAGTTTTTTGATTTTATAAAAAAAATAAAGGGCAAGGTTGATGGAATTCAAAATGTTATACTGAGTGTCCATTGCCATAATGATTTAGGCCTTGCGGTTGCCAATTCTATTTCGGCTATTCTTGCGGGGGCTAATCAGGTTGAGTGCACAATAAACGGTATTGGTGAACGCGCGGGAAATGCGTCACTTGAAGAGATAGTTATGGCTTTGGATGTTAGAAAAGACATATGCAACGCAATTACCGACATTAATACCAGTGAGATATATAGGTCGTCTCAGCTTCTGACGCATGTAACAGGCATATCCGTCCAACCGAACAAGGCTATAGTAGGCAAAAATGCATTTGCACATGAGGCAGGTATCCATCAAGACGGTGTGTTGAAGGAAAAGACGACCTATGAGATAATGACGCCTGAGAAGGTCGGAAGACAGTCGGATGATCTTGTTCTGGGTAAACATTCGGGAAAACATGCTTTTAAAGAAAAATTAGAATCCTTAGGATATTTATTAAATGACAAAGAAATAGATGGTGCCTTTGTTAAATTCAAGGCGTTATCCGACAGAAAAAAAGATATATACGATGAAGATATTGATTCATTAATAGCGAAATCTCATCCTTTGGAAAAATATGAGCTTAAGTATGTTAATGTTGTTTGCGGAGATACGGTTACCCCTCTATCTATGGTAAGGGTCAAGATTGATGGAGAGTTAAAATATGATTCTTCCCGTGGTAATGGTCCCGTGGACGCCGTTATTAATGCAATAGAAAAAATTGTTCACTCAAATGCCAAGGTTATAGGATACGAAGTAAAATCCATCAGGGGAACTACCGAGGCTCAAGGGGATGTTTCCGTTACCATAGATGAAAATGGCGTCAACATAATGGGGAGAAGCGCACATACGGATATTGTAGTTGCCAGTGCAAAGGCTTATGTAAATGCCTTAAATAAGCTTTATGTTCACAATGGCAATACAAAAAAACTGGTTGTATGAAGATTTATAGCAATTTATAAGTAAATAAATAGAAATATAGAATGAGGAGACAGTGCGGATGAAAAGGCCTTTTACTATTACCGAGAAGATAATTCTAAGTCATACCGATTTAGACTACATAAAGCAAGGAGATATTGTAAATGCGCGGGTTGATATTGCATTGGGAAACGATATAACTGCCCCTATCGCAATCAATGAATTCGAAACTATTGGGGTAGACAAGGTCTTCGACAGGCGCAAAATAGTATTGGTTCCAGATCATTTTGTCCCTAATAAGGATATATTAAGCGCGAAACAGGCTAAGATGGTTAGGGAGTTTGCCAAAGCACATGATATCGAACATTATTTTGAGTGTGGCGAGGCCGGGATAGAACATGCGTTATTACCGGAAAAAGGAATTGTTTTACCCGGGGATCTTGTAGTCGGTGCAGATTCCCATACATGCACATATGGTGCATTGGGGGCATTTGCCACGGGCGTAGGTTCAACCGATTTGGCATATGCTTTTGCTTTTGGAGAGCTGTGGTTGAGAGTTCCTGCTTCCATTAAAGTGATCTTTACCGGAAAACCGGGAAAATGGGTTTCCGGTAAAGATTTGGTATTGTATCTGATTAGACATATCGGTGTTGAGGGGGCAAATTATATGGCACTAGAATTTTCGGGAGACACGTTTAAACATCTGGGTATGTCTGATAGGTTTACAATAGCCAATATGGCTATAGAAGCCGGCGCCAAGAGTGGAATTTTTGAACCGGATGAGATTACCGAATCCTATGTTAAGGAAAGAGCAAAAAGAGATTATATATTTTATAAGAGTGATGAGGGGGCGGAATATAATAAAGTTTTAAATTTTGATACCGAGGCAATAAGTCCTCAAGTTGCATTCCCTCATCTCCCTGAAAATAGTATTGATATAGACAAGGCTTCCGCCAAAAATATTAAGATAGACCAATCCGTGATCGGTTCTTGCACAAACGGGAGAATAGAGGACCTGAGAATAGCAGCCCAAGTGCTAAAAGGGAAAAAAATTGCGAAGTATACTAGGTTAATCGTCATTCCGGCAACGAATGACATTTATAGAATGGCTGCGAAGGAAGGGCTAATAGATATATTTATGGATGCTGGCGGTGTTGTAAGCACCCCTACCTGCGGACCATGCCTTGGTGGATATATGGGAATTTTGGCCGACGGAGAACGAGCTATTTCCTCTACTAATAGAAATTTTAAAGGAAGGATGGGAGATGTGACAAGCGAGGTGTATCTTGCGAATCCCGCAGTGTGCGCGGCATCTTCGATACTTGGTAAGATTGCGAGCCCTGATGAGGCAATGTAGTTAAACGACCATAATAATAAAAAATGAGGTTTCTTTTATGATATTCAAGGGGAAGGTTTTTAAGTTTGAAGATAATATAGATACGGATGCTATAATTCCGGCAAGATATTTAAATGATTCCAGAGATGATAATCTAAAAAAACACTGCATGGAGGATGCGGATGACACGTTTTCCTCTACCGTTTCGAAGGACGATTTTATAGTTGCGGGAAATAATTTCGGATGCGGTTCATCAAGAGAGCACGCACCGAGGGCAATTAAGATTAGCGGTGTTCCTGTTGTCATAGCAAAGAGTTTTGCTAGAATTTTTTATAGAAACTCCTTTAATATAGGCTTGTTCATCTTGGAAGCAGATACGGATGGTATAGAAAGTGGGGATATGCTTGAAGTAAATACTGATAACGGAGAGATTAAGAATTTAACTAAACACAATGTAATAAAAGCAAAACCCATACCTAAGTTTATGTCCGAACTTGTGAATGCAGGAGGATTAATGGAGTATGCAAGAAAAAAGGTTAAGAGAGGGGGGCTTATATAAATGATGAAGTTAGCACTTTTTGCGGGAGACGGTATAGGCACGGAGGTTTCCACAGAGGCTGTAAATGTTTTAAAATTTGTCTTGGATGAAAGCGGAGTAGATTATGAAATAGAAGAAGGTCTTGTAGGCGGTGCATCTTATGATGAATATAAAAATCCTATAACCGAAAGTACGCTTAAGCTTGCTAAAGAATCAGATGCCGTAATTTTTGGTGCGGTCGGTGGTCCAAAATGGGAATCTTTACCGATAGAGCTAAGGCCTGAAAAGGCGCTTTTGAGGCTAAGATATGAGCTTGAATTGTATGCTAATCTCAGACCGGCAAAAATTTATAACGAACTTATGGATGCTTCTCCTTTAAAGAAGGATATTGTAAGCGGAACAGATATGATGATAGTAAGAGAATTAACCGGCGGCATTTATTTTGGTCAACCTAGGGGTGTTTCCGACATGGAAGACGGACAAAAAAAGGGTATAAATACCTTAGTCTATACAACAAATGAGATAAAGAGAATTGCAAAAGTAGCATTTGAAATTGCCCGCAAGAGAAAGAAGAAGGTTCTATCCGTAGATAAAGCAAACGTTTTGGAATCCACTGAATTATGGAGACAGGTTGTGGCGGTTGTTTCGAAAGATTATCCCGATGTAGAATTGAGCAATATGTATGTGGACAATTGCGCAATGCAACTTATAAGACGTCCTAGTTCATTTGATGTTATCGTTACCAATAATATGTTCGGTGATATTCTCAGTGATGAATCGTCAATGGTAGCGGGTTCAATCGGCATGTTGCCGTCAGCTGGTTTAAACGGTAAAAAAGGAATGTATGAACCTATTCATGGAAGCGCTCCCGACATTGCGGGGCAGGACAAGGCAAATCCGTTAGGGGCAATTCTATCGGTTGCAATGATGCTCAAGTACAGCTTTGACATGGATAATTTGGCTATGTCTATAGAAAAAGCGGTAGAAAAGGTTATCAATCAGGGATACAGAACCCTGGATATTTATTCTAATGTTGCGGGAACTAAGCTTATTGGCACAAAAGATATGGGAAGAAGAGTAACTTCCGAGTTAAAAGGGACTTTATGAAAAAAGATAGATACAATGTGGGCATTGTCGGAGCCACAGGACTAGTCGGGCGATCATTTTTAGAGATATTGGAACAAAGGAATTTTCCTATTGGAGAGCTCTGTCTGTTTGCTTCAGAAAATTCGCGCGGAGAGGTCATACAATTTAAAGATGTTGATTACATAGTCGGAGTGTTAAACGAAAATTCTTTTAAAAAAAGGAAATTAGATATAGTCTTGTCGAGTCCGAGTGCATCCGTAAGTGCAAAGTATACCCCGCTTGCCGCAAGAGAAGGCGCCGTTGTAATTGACAACACTTCTTATTTTAGAATGGATAGTGATGTTCCGTTGGTTGTTCCAGAGGTTAATCTTGGCGATATAAAGTATTATGGTAAAAAGAATATAATATCTAATCCGAATTGTTCTACTATTCAAATGGTTGTGCCATTAAAACTGATTCATGATAAATACAAGATAAAAAGAGTTGTTGTTTCAACCTATCAATCAACTTCCGGAGCGGGCAAAAAGGTAATGGATGAGCTTTTTCACCAGACTATGATGCTTATGAAAGCGAAAGACGACATATCTCCGCACGAATTGCCGGTTCAGATCGCATTCAACTGCATTCCTCAAATAGATGTTTTTGATGAAGATCGTAATACTAAAGAAGAAATAAAAATGATAGAGGAAACGCATAAAATAATGCACGATAATAGTATCGGCGTGTCTGCTACTGCTGTTCGCGTGCCTGTGTTCTTTTGTCACGGCGAGTCTGTTAATATAGAAACTGAAAAGCCGTTTGATGTAAAAGATATTGTAGATTTATTATCTGAGGCAAAGGGCGTAAAGGTTACGGACGATATATTTAGCGAGTGTAAGAACAAGCAGTATCCTTATCAGGCGCACGTTGCTGGGTCGGACAATATATTTGTCGGACGAATCAGAAGGGATTCCTCTGTACCGAACGGCTTAAACCTCTGGATTGTTGCCGATAACATCAGAAAAGGTGCGGCTTTGAATGCTATTCAGATAGCCGAAATACTCATACAAAAGTATTTGTAGGCACGATTAATGCCAAAGTCTAAAAACCATGAGATAGTTAAGAATCTATCGGTTGTTTCCTTTTTCACTTTAATAAGTAGGATTTTAGGTTTACTAAGAGATGTCTGTATCGCATATTTTTTTGGTGCGGGCGTTGCTACGGATGCATTTTTCGTTGCATTCAGAATACCTAATTTATTTAGGCGATTATTTGGAGAAGGTGGTCTTACCGCATCCTTTATTCCCGTGTATTCGGGAAGTTTGGTCAAAAAAGGAGAAGAAGATTCCAACGATCTTCTAATGACCGTTTTTACAATTCTTTTTTTTATCCTTTTATTTCTATCAATTATAGGTGTTTTATTTTCTTTTGTGTTTGTAGTTGCAACAGCACCCGGGTTCCTGAGTAAGTCTTATGAATTTCATCTTACAGTGCTCCTTACTAAGATGATGTTCCCATACATATTCCTGATAGGTCTTACCGCTTTTTTTGCAGGGGTTTTAAATGTTCACAATTCTTATGCTCCTGGTGCAATGTATCCTATAATTTTGAATATTTTGTTTATAATAGCCGCTGTATTTTTGAGGCCATTATTTCGCGAAGGAATATATGCATTGCCCGTTGGAGTTATGATCGGTGGAGTATTGCAGGTTTTGTCGCAACTTTATTATATCAGAAGAAAAAAAATTAGGCTCGGTTTTAGGCTTAAATTAAAAAATAATGATGTAAAGACCGTTTTTAGATTGCTCACCCCATCTCTGTTGGGAATGGGGGTGATACAGCTTAATTTGTTGTTTGACACCCTTCTTGCATCGTTTCTGCCGTCTGGAAGCATATCATACCTTTATTATGGGGATAGGCTTTATCAGTTTCCCCTTGGGGTCTTTGCGATAGCCATGCAAACCGCTATTTTTCCAACCTTATCAGCTTCTTTTGCAAGAGGTGACATGAAAGAAGTTGACAGTGCATTTAATTTTTCTGCATCGCTTATGTTTTTTATAATAATTCCTTCAAGTATAGGGTTAATTCTCTTAAGAAATCATCTTGTAAGATTAATTTACATGCACGGGATTTTTAATTTAGCTGATGTCCAAAAGACAGCTTCTGTCCTTTTATTTTTTATTATAGGGTTATGGGCATCTGCTCTTTTAAGAACGGTTATTCCGGTTTTTTATTCCATGAAGGATACAAAAACTCCCGTTAACGCCGCCGTATATTCTTTAATACTGAACATAATTCTTGCCATTATTCTTATGCGTTCTATGGGGGTTGACGGTTTGGCATTGGCAGCAAGTATTTCCTTAATTTTTAATTATGTATTTCTTTTAACTATGTTGCATTATAAAAAAGGTATAGGTTTTGGAAATGGCTTTTTAGAATCATTTATTAAAACTGTGATAGCAAGTATAATTATGGGGATTTCAGTGGGTTACGCAATAATTATTTTTAATAGGTTAAATTACAGTTCTTTGATAATTGTAGCGGTTTCAATAGTTGTTGGGATAGTGTCTTATCTTTTTATTTCGTTTTTATTAAAAAATGAGTCATTTAGCATAGTTAGACAGGTATTATTAAAGAAATTTTAGCATTGTGTTTGTTTTGACTTTTGACTATAATGTTATGACAGAATGAGAATATTAACCGTAATTGCAGGGGGCAGCAAAAATAAAATTTGAGAATTAGTAATAAAACCAGAAATGGCAAAAAAGGAGGCGTTGCTTGTGCAAAACCGGCGCAAGAAGCCTGTATAGAGAAGATTGAGCTGACCGATATAGACCTTTTTAACAGTTTTTCCAATCCGTCCGTAAATACGATAAGCATTATGGAAAACGAGTTCCTAGTTGAGGTGTCGGTAAGAGGAAACATCTTGCTAATTAGTGGAGATAAAGAACATGTTGCAAATTGCGTTTCATTCGTTTATGACCTGATAAGTATGTACAAGGCAGGCAAGATCATTACGGACGGCGATTTGAGAAGGTTGATAAAGGTAAAGATTAAGAATCCAAAAGAGAATATTACATCCTATTTTTACGAACCAATTTTAGCAACGCCACGAAAAAAGCTTATAGCGCCTAGGACGATAAATCAAAAAAGATATGTGGACGCCGTTTATAACAACGATATAGTTATTGGGGTCGGCCCTGCAGGAACAGGCAAAACTTATCTTGCCATGGCTTGTGCAGTATCGTTGTTTCAAAAAAAGTTATTTGACAGAATAATATTGACACGTCCTGCCGTTGAGGCCGGTGAGAAGTTAGGTTTTCTTCCCGGGGACATTGCTCAAAAAATTAATCCTTATTTAAGACCGCTTTATGATGCCCTATATGAGATGATAGATTTTGATAGTGCAATGAAATTTATTGAATCAGATATTATAGAGGTTACGCCGATTGCGTTTATGAGGGGCAGAACATTAAATAACTCTTTCATAATCTTAGATGAAGCGCAGAACGCCACAAATGAGCAAATGAAAATGATGTTAACAAGGATCGGTTCCGGTTCAAAAATTGTCGTAAATGGTGATATTACACAAACAGATCTTCCTTCAGATAAAGAGTCGGGTCTTATTACGGCAAGCAGAATATTAAATAATATTAAAGGAATTGAGGTGGTAAATTTTAATAGAACAGATGTACTCAGGCATAAACTTGTTCAAAATATAATAAAAGCTTATGAAACGAACTAAATTTCTTGAATTTCTAAAAAATAATGCAGTAGAAGTTGGAAGCCGTTACTATCCTCTCATAGTACTACTCTTGATAGCCTCTATATTTTTGACTTTTTTACTGTACAATGGCGTGGGGTTTATTAAGAGCAAGTATAAAGCGGGAGAAATTGCTAAAAAGACGATAATAGCCAAAAAAAGTTTTAGATATGTCAATGCTAAAGCAACAAACGACCTGCTTAAGCAAAATATTGGACATGTTTCGGATGTTTATTTGTTTTATCCGGATACTAAGATAACGCTTCTTGAAAAGATTAAGGGAGCATTTGCTTCCGCAAGGTCATATAAACTAAACCATAAAAAGGATAATGAAAACTTAAATATATCCGAGGATATATTCTCTTCAAAGCTTGGCATAAAATTAAAAAAGTCCGTTCTCGATGCATTTTATTTTTTAAATTATAATAGGGATACGGAAAGTCATATTCTTAAAATAATTAATGCTATTTATAGAAAAGGTGTTTTATCTAAACAACCTTCGAGCAATAAGGGGATAGAGTTAAAGAATATTATAACAAACAGCTCGAAGATAGTAAACTATCCCCAGGTATTTTTCACCTTTAAAGGTGCAGGAGAGTTTGCCTATTATTATGTTAAACGTTACCTGAATTTTTTGCCATCTCATATTCAGAACAATATATATCAATTAGTTTACCGCATTATCAAGCCCGACATTGTCTACTCAAAATACCTTACATTAAAAAAAATAGAGGATATCAAAAAGAAAGCCCCGCTTATTTATATCAATGTGGATAAGGGCATGCTTCTCATTAGTTCAGGTGAACTGATAGCTAAAGATAAGGCTTTGGAGTTAAATACATATGAATCTATATTTAAATTGAGAAATAATATTCCGTCACTATTCGGGCTTTTTTTTATCATCGCAGTTCTCTTATCGCTTTCTTATGTTTTTCCCTATAGATATATTAAAAAATTCAGGTTATCGCTTGATTTTAAGAATGTCCTGTTTATCGTCACCATTTTAATAATGTCTATTTTGCTAATTAAGTCGGGAATTATTTTTGCTAATGCGTTAACCCTATACTTTCCGTTTGTCAATAGTAGCGATATTTATTATCTGATACCTTTTGCTTTTGGCCCCATGTTGGTCAGAATAGTCTTAAATTCCGAGGTTTCGGTTGTTTACATAGCTCTTTTTTCTATTCTAACGTCTATAATATTCAAAAACTCTATCTTTTTTATGATTTATACATTTGCCGGAAGTTTCATTGCGTCTTACGAAGTATTCGATTTTTCTTCATGGGGAAAGATAGTGAGGGCAGGGATTATAACGGGTGTTCTAAATGTGTTTATGGTAATTGCATTTGCACTAATAAGGCTTAATTTGATTAATGTGCATAATATTTATAGTGTTGTTTTTGCATTTTTATCGGGCATTATTTCGTCTATAGCCGTAATAGGATTAATACCTTTACTTGAAAGGATTTTTGGATATACGACCGATTTTAAACTGCTTGAGCTTTCTAACACTAACCATCCCTTATTGAAGCAATTGTCAATTATAGCCCCTGGTACGTATCAGCATTCCATAATGGTTGCTACACTTGCAGAATCTGCCGCATCATCAATTGGCGCAAACCCGTTATTAGCAAGAGTTGCAAGCTTATACCACGATATAGGGAAGATTATAAAACCGAATTATTACATAGAAAATATTTCTAATCAAGAAAATCCTCACAATAAACTTGCCCCGACTATGAGTAGTTTAATAATAGCATCCCACGTTAAGGACGGACAAGAGCTTGCGAGAAAATATAAGATAGGAACAAGGGTTGAATATATAATAGGGGAGCATCATGGAACATCTATGATCGGGGTCTTTTATGAGAAGGCTTCTATGGAGAGCAAGGGCGAGAGTGTTTCCAAAGATACATTTAGATATAACAGTAAAAAGCCTCAAACTAAGGAGGCGGGTATAATAATGCTTGCAGACTCTGTTGAGGCTATTTCAAGGACTATAGCAAATATATCGCCGTCTCGACTAGAATTAATGGTTCGAAAGACGGTAACGAGAATATATAATGATGGACAACTTGATGAGTGCGAATTAACGCTGAAGGATTTGCATATTATAGGAGATGCCTTCGTGAAGGTTCTAAACAGTATTTTTCACCAAAGAATTCCCTATACGGCAAGAATAGATGATTATGAATTTAACGAAGACGCAGGAAACAATAAGCATAACAAACCGGCAACGGAAGCTGAAGATAGATCAAGGGTTAGTCCGCTATACCGTTCATAAGGCTATTGAGAATCTTTTCTGCGGTCCTTGTGCAATAGATATAATCTTATGCTCTGCCGCTTATATGCGGAAGCTAAATAAAGATTACCTAGATAAGAATTATGCTACAGATGTTTTATCATTTGAAGTTAAAGAGTATATCGGGGACATGTTCTATATAGGAGAAATTTATATAGCCCCATCTCTTGTGCAGAAAAATTGTTTAAAGTACAAAGATTTTTGGGAAAAGGAAGGCTGGATTGAAAGCAATAATTTCAATGATGCCGATTTCTATAAACTGACCGGATTCAATATGGAATTAATTCTCCTGATAATCCACGGAATTTTGCACCTTTTCGGGTATGTTCACGACGAAGAGCATATTTTGGATATTGACAGTGACAATTACGACAAAGAAATGAAAAATATGCAGAGGCTGTTATTTGGTATTGTTTATCGCGGGTTACGAAATATTTTATAATATTTTTGTTATGTGATATACTAAAGCCTTGGGTATGCTGGTCTTTTCTCTAAATTAGGAGTTGTATCATGATGGATAAAAAAAGCGCAAAAATTGATGAAAAATATGCAGGATTTCAGGGCTTAGTAAACATAGTTAAAAAGTTGCGCTCCAAGGACGGTTGTCCGTGGGATAAAAAGCAGACCGAAGAAACATTAAAGCCTTACATCATAGAGGAGGCGTATGAGGTTGTAGATGCGATAAGTTTGGGCGATAAAACAGATATAGCGGAAGAGGCAGGGGATTTACTTCTTCAGGTTATATTTTTATCTGATATATATGAAGAAAAGAAGGAATTTTCGTTAGATGATGTGATAACCGGCGTAATTAAAAAGCTACTCAGAAGGCATCCTCATGTTTTTGACGAAGATTTTTCGCTGAAAGAAGGCGAGTGTTTAGATGATGTTATTCTTAGAAATTGGGAAAGAATTAAAGCAGAAGAGAAAGAGGAAAAACGACAAAATGCCGGTCGCCTACCAAAAACAAAAAATTCCTCTGTGTATGTGTCCGAAAGCTTACCTGCTCTTCATAGGGCAAATATGATACAAGAAAGAGCCGGTAGGTTAGGGTTGGATTTTGACGATTTAGAAAGTGCTATGGACAAGATTCACGAGGAGCTTTCAGAGCTTAAAGACGAACTAAATGCGGATAAAACCGCATCCGATGATAAAGAGATTTCAGAGAAGATTAAAGCAGAATATGGAGATGTCCTATTTTCCGCTGTGAACATAGGAAGGTTTTTGGGTATTCATCCCTGCAATGCGTTAAATCTATCTTCGAATAAATTTATAAAAAGATTTGGTTATATAGAGGAAAATGCATCTTCATCTATTTCTGAATTAAGTCCTCAAGAAATAGATGATTTATGGGAAAAATCAAAAAAATTCCTTTGATATATATATATTTTGTAGTGTTTAATATAAAAAATTAAATTACGTCGCATAATGCACAGAGTCTCCAAGGATATTTTAGTCAAGGTCTCTTTATCTGTAGTATCGGGGTTGCTTATTGCATTTTTGTTTCCGAATTTTAACCTTGAATTCCTCGCTTGGTTTGCATTTATCCCGCTTTTTTATACGATTCGCATCTCTAAGGGCTTTAAGGAATCTTTTATTTACGGCTTCATAACCGGTATTACTTCTTATATCTTGATAATGTATTGGATTGCCTATACCGTCCATGTTTTTGGCGATCTCCCTTACTATGTGGCAGTCCTTGCCCTTATAGCTCTTTCTGTTTACATAGGTGTATACATAGCATTATTCGCAGGATTTAGTAAGATTCTGTTAAGCAACTATAAAAGGCTGAGTATTATTTTAATTCCGGCATGTTGGGTTTTTTTTGAGTTTTTAAAATCAAATCTCCTAACGGGATTTCCTTGGGAAAATTTAGGTTTTTCTCAATATTTAAATCTACCATTTATACAGATTTCCAATATAGTCGGTGTGTTTGGTCTTTCTTTCGTGATAGTTCTTATAAACTATTCCATCTTCCATTTTATATTTTTTAAGCGTGAATTAACAAAAAAACAGGGATTGTTTGAATTAGTGCTTGTTCTTTTTATTTTTGTTTTAGTTATATCGTACGGTTATCATAATATTTACTCTACGAGCGTATCTTTAAGTGATAGAAAACCAATAGAAGTAGCTTTAATACAAGGGAACATCGGAATGTTCCAAAAATGGAAGCTCACAAGAAAAATGACGACAAAAATTTATTTAAATTTAAGCAAGGAATCATTAAAATATAAACCTGAAATTATCATATGGCCGGAGACCGCCCTTCCCTACATCATATCCTTGTATCCACACTACTGGAACAGGGTTATGGGTTTTGTGAGAAGAAATAATATAGCTTTAATTTTTGGCACTGTAGGTGTTAGATTTTTAAAAGGAGAATACCATTACTATAACAGAGATTATATTTTTACGAAATCGGGAAGATATGCCTATTACGATAAAAACCATCTTGTCCCATTCGGAGAATATATTCCACTGAGACATCAATTTCCTTTCCTTGCCAAAATTCTAAAAAAGGCAGGGGTCGGAAGTTTTTCGCCTGGCAAAAAACTTAGGATTTTAAGTGTCGGCAGGGCAAAGATAGGTTCCATGATATGTTACGAATCATATTTCGATTCGTTAGTGAGAAATTTTCCAAGGAACGGCGCTAATCTTTTAATAAGTATCACTGATGATGCATGGTACGGAAAATCGTCTGCGCCGAGGCAAGATATGTCTATGACCGTTTTCTCTGCGGTTGAAAATGACAGATATGTGGCAAGAGCCGGGAATTCAGGAATTAGCGGGATAATATCTCCAAATGGTAAAATATTGGAAGAAACGAAGATTTTCAGAAAAACATTCATGATAGGGTACGTAAAATTAATTAATAAAAAGACTTTTTTTACTTTATATGGTAATATATTCGCATATATTGTCATGATAATTTTTTCTTTATCCTTAATATATTTAATAGTATTGTATCTTTTCTTAAATAAATTTTTCAAGAATTGAGTTTGAATTCCATAATGTTTTCGATGAAAGGGGGGTAGTATCAATGTCTGATTCAACATCAAAGCAGGTTTTAAATTTAAGTCTTTTAGGTAGAACATTGAAAAACCTTGATGATAAGCTTTTAAAAATCAGGGGGATGCTTTGAAGTAGATAAGCTAGAAGGAAGACTTAAGGAGATTAATGAAATAGTTGAGAGGGATGGTTTTTACGACAATATTTCTTTTTCTACATCAATACTTAAAGAAAAGGCATCGGTACTGAACAAATTAACCCCTTTTTATAAGGTTTATGATGAATTTAAAAGTATAAGGGAGTTATACGATCTTTCGATTGATGCAGATGATGAAGACATGTTGCTTGAGATCATGGAAAGCTTAAAGCCTTTAGAAGACAGTGTTTTAAACCTAGAGATAGATATTACCCTTTCGGAAGCGGACGATAAGCTTAATGCTATAGTTGAGATTCATGCCGGTTCAGGTGGAACTGAATCTATGGATTTTGCGGATATGCTTCTGCGAATGTATCTGAGATGGGCGGAGCGAAAGGGATTTAAAACCGCGATAGTAGAATATAATGCCGGAGATGAGGCGGGTGTTAAGAGTGTAACTTTTGTTGTATCTGGAGAGTTTGCTTATGGTTATCTTAGGTCGGAGATAGGAGTTCACAGACTTGTTAGGATTTCCCCGTTTGATGCTAATAAGAGAAGGCATACATCCTTTGCCTCTGTTTTTGCTTATCCCGAGATATATGATAATATAGACGTTGTCATAGATGAAAAGGATTTGAGAATAGACACCTATCGTTCTAGTGGGGCGGGAGGGCAACATGTTAACACTACTGATTCGGCCGTTAGAATTACGCATATTCCGACGGGAATCGTTGTTGCGTGTCAGAATGAAAGGTCTCAGCATAGAAATAAGGATGTTGCATATAGACTTTTAAGGGCAAGAATATACGATTATTATAAAAAGAAAAAGGAAGAAGAAGAAAGTAAACTGCAAAAAAATAAAAAAGAGATATCATGGGGTTCGCAAATAAGGTCGTACACGCTTAATCCGAATCGTGCGATAAAGGATCATAGGACGGGTGTGACAGTTTATGATGACCGGCGTGTTTTTGACGGAGACATAGACGAATTTATTAATGCATACTTATTAAGAGTAAGGGCGAATAGTGATTAATCGTGCTTCAAAAATAGCGCAGATTTAAGAATATATACGGAGGTTGGTTTTGGATCGGGATATTAATATTGTCGAAAAAGGACGTATTTTAAAGTTGCAAAGGTTAAGGGAGAAGGGAATAAATCCCTTTGATAATAATTTTATAAAGAAGGAAAATATTGAGGATATCACCCTCAATTACGCTCGTCATGACAAAGAGTTTTTTGAAAACAATACAATCAACATAAAGACAGCGGGCAGAATTGTTATTATAAGGAATTTCGGCAAGGCATCATTTTTTAGGATTAGGGACGGTTTTGCTGAGATTCAATGCTATATTCAAAAGGGCGTTGTGACAAGTGATGAATTTGAACTTTTTAGCGAGCTTATTGATGCTGGGGATATTTGTCGCATAGAGGGGCATCTTTTTAGGACAAGAACAGATGAATTGACGATAAAAGTTGAGCACATAGGGATATTGACTAAATCTGTTTTGCCCCTGCCGGAAAAGTGGCATGGGCTCAAGGATATTGAGATTCGTTTTAGAAAGAGATATATCGATCTCATTGCAAATAGCGAGGCGCGAGAAATATTTAAAAAAAGAGCCAATGCAATCAGTTTCATAAGAACATTTCTGAATTCCAACAAATTTTTAGAGGTGGAAACTCCGGTAATGCAGGCCAACCCGGGTGGCGCAACGGCAAGGCCTTTCAAGACTCATCATAATGCTCTTAATATGGAGCTTTACATGCGGATTGCCCCTGAACTATATTTAAAAAGATTGGTTGTCGGTGGTTTTGATAGGGTTTATGAAATTGGAAGAAATTTTAGAAACGAGGGTGTTTCTGTAAAGCATAATCCTGAGTTTACAATGTTGGAATTTTATATGGCGTATGCAACGTATGAAGATTTGATGAGTTTTGTAGAGAAAATGCTTTCGGAGTTAGTAGTTTATATTTGCGGGTCTTCCCAGATTGATTATGCCTCAGAAAAATTAGACTTTAATCCCCCGTTTAAAAGAATCAAATTAAAAGACAGCTTGTATGAAATTGCAGGATTTAACCCTAAAGATATAGACTCCGTCTCGAAAATTTACGATATTTTAATTGGGAAAAATGTTTCTAATATCAGCAAAGATGATAGCTATGGGGAGTTATTAACCCTCCTGTTTGACGAAACGGTGGAACAAAAGCTCATACATCCGACTTTTGTTACGGATTATCCGGTTGAAAGTTCACCCTTAGCTAGGAGGAATGACGAAAATCCAACAGTTACGGATAGGTTTGAGCTTTTTATAGCAGGAAGAGAAATAGGGAATGCTTTTTCTGAGCTCAACGATCCATTTGACCAAGAGGAAAGGTTTAGGGCGCAGGTGGATACAAAGATTAAAGAAGGACTTCCCGCTGAAATGGATGACGATTACATTGATGCCCTTAAGCAAGGGCTCCCACCCACCGCCGGATGCGGCTTAGGTATAGATAGAATTGTTATGCTACTAACAAATTCATATTCCATTAGGGACGTTATACTGTTTCCGTTGCTTAAACCAGTGAACAAATAAAAATGTGCATATGAATTTTCACACAAATATTGCTATTCATTACTTGAAACCGAAAAACAATTCGTTTATATCCCTACTTAGCTCTATATCTATATTGGGCATAGCTATAGGTGTAATGGCCTTAATTGTTGTTATATCGGTAATGAGCGGATTTGACCATGCCCTTGAAGCGAAGGTTATCGGAATAGAATCTCAAATTATTGTCTTAAACTACGGCGGTTCTATCAAAGATTATAATCGCGTGACTAAGGATATTTCGGCTATAAAGGGGGTTAAGAGCACTTCGCCCTTTATCTATACAGATGTTATGCTTTCTTCCGCGAATACTTCGACGGGCAGTGTTTTAAGAGGCATAGACGTTAAAACCGAAGAAAAGGTGACTGATTTAAAAAAATATTTAATTAAGGGAAATTTAAGCGGACTCAATAACGAAAAATATAATGGCATAGCACTTGGAAAGGTTTTAGCGCAAAATCTTGGCGTATCAGTGGGGGATAGGATACGCATAATGTCTCCGGAAGGACAAATTACCCCGTTTGGTGTTATGCCTAAGGTTGAAACATTTGTTGTTTCCGGAATCATAGACAGCGGGATGTATAACTATGACTCCACATTCTCTTTTATTTCAATAAAAAAAGCGCAGTCATTCCTTGGTTTAACCCCTAATGTGGCTACAGGGATAGAGGTCAGGCTCAATAAGATAAGTTCGGCGAGTTTATACGCGAAGAAAATAGATAAGATCTTAAATAAAAAGGGGCAGGCATCTTTTTATGCATTAAGCTGGGAAGAGCTTAACAAAAATCTTTTTTCTGCCATACGGCTAGAAAAACTCACTATGTTCATTATTCTTTCCTTGATAGTATTGGTGGCAGCATTCAATATTATTTCAACACTAATAATGATCGTCATGGAAAAAAGAAAAGATATTGCGATATTAAAATCTATAGGAGCGAGTTCAAAAGATATAATGATTATTTTTATAATGCAGGGCATAATAATAGGCGTTATAGGAACATCACTAGGGCTTCTAGCTGGATTCTTAATAGGATATCTTGAAAAAACTTACCATATAATAAGCTTGCCACCTTCCGTGTATTATATAACGTCGCTTCCCGTAAGGATGACCCCGGGCGAGTTTGTCGTGATAGGTGTGAGCGCTCTTTTTTTAAGTTTTATAGCAACGTTATATCCGTCTTATAAAGCGAGTAAAATAGATCCCGCAGAGGGCGTAAGGCATGAATAAAGATTGTAAAACAATTATAAATTTAAAAAATGTAAGCAAGGTATACAAAACAGGCGGTGAAACCGTTAATATCCTAAATGAAGCTGATCTGGAAATAAAAGAGGGGGAGGCCTTTGCGATAACTGGTGAGTCCGGGACTGGGAAAAGTACCCTGCTTCATATCATGGGGACCATTTTAAGGCCAGATTCAGGAAGCATAGGATATTTTGCTAATCCGGACATATATGGACTCACGGATGCAAGGCTTTCAAAATTTCGCAATGAAAATATAGGTTTTGTTTTTCAGTTTCATTACCTCTTAAATGAATTTAGTTGTATAGAGAATGTTGCCATGCCATTATATATAAGAAATAATCCGAAGGCGGAATCTCTCAAAATTGCGCGTGATTATCTGTGCGAACTTGGGCTTGAACATAGGTTGAATTTTAAGCCCTATATGCTTTCGGGTGGCGAACAACAAAGGGCGGCAATAGCAAGGGCGCTTATTTGCTCTCCGAGGGTTGTTTTAATGGATGAGCCGACGGGCAATTTAGACCCTCTGCATGCGAGAAAGTTGCATGAGATTATCATCAATCTAAATAAAAAATACAACAAAACGCTGGTTGTCGTTACTCATGATGACGAATTTTCCGGAATGATGAGTCATAAAATTAAAATAGTGAGCGGTTTGATAGAACATGTATAAGTTCGATATAAAACAAATTGACATATGATTTATTATTTGATAGGTTAATAAAATGAAATTTTTCAAACTGTATCTTTTCTTCCTTTTTATTTCGGTAATTATCTTTTTTAATTCCATAAATGTTTATGCTTTATTAAGCAATAAAAATGTTTACGCCGGTTTTTTCCATCAAAAAGGAATTCCCACATTAGAAAAAATTAACAAATCGTTTACCTCTGCTTTTGAGGCATATATCAACTCTAAAAAGCCATACTTTGTTTTGGCATACACAAGCCTCAAAAAAAAGCCGTATTTTAATTTTGATAGAAATATGAATCTTGCCGAAATAAAAAAGCTCGGCAAAGCATATCAATCGAATTATATTGTAACGGGCAGTATTGCTAAATTTGGGTCCCATTATAATATTCATGCAATGTTGATTAAGGCTAATGACGTTTATAACTCTAAAACGTTAAAATATACGGGCGTAGGCAAAAAGTCTTTAGAGAAAAGCATACGAGCTCTATCCAAAAAGGTATCCCTGCTGATTTATGGTGGTCAAAGAGCAAATACAATCAAAAAGTCGCTTTCTGTTTCAAGAGAAATATACGCCATAAGAATAAAAGGCAACGTAAGGGTTGGCATCGGGTTTATAACTAATAAAATTACCATAAAAAGAGGCAGCAAATACTCTGTTAAAGAAATTGACGAGAGCCTTAAAAAACTTTATAAAACGGGTTATTTCAAGGAGATAACGGTTAATGTTAGTCCTATGTCAAATAAAGGATTAATAGTAACATTTATGGTTTCTGAGAGACCGTATATTAAATACATTAAATATTCCGGCAACGGATCCGTGAGTTTAAAGAAGATTAAAAGGATAATAAATCTTAAGGTTAACTCGCCCTATAGTTCTTACGATATACATAAGGCGCTGAAAATTATTGAATTTATATATTCGGCAGAAGGATATTATAATGCAAAGGTAAAGGTAAAAAAGACAATCTTTCATGGTAACTATGTAGGCATTAGTTTCCTTATCAGTGAAAATTCGCCTGTTATGGTTAAAAAGATTGAATTTAAAGGCAATAGCTCTTTTACTTCGTCAAAACTTAAATCCGTGCTTAGCATAAAGACGGTTGGCTTGTTAACATGGATAACGGGTGAAGGAAAGTTTAAGAAAGCGAAACTGAATAATCAAATTATCGCGCTGTTAAGTTTTTATTATAATCACGGCTACATAGGTGTCAGCGTTAAAAAACCGGTATTCATTTTTTCTAAAAACAAGAAATATGTCACTATAGTTATAAGGGTTGTTGAGGGCCCGCAATATAAAATATCAAATGTTAATCTTGAAATAAAACATGTCAAAAAGGGATCAAAAGAATATGTTGCTGTTAAAAATCTTATAACGACAAAAGCGGGAGACATATTCAATAGAAAAGATATAGAAAAAGAAATACTTACAATTACCAAGCTTTATACGAGCGGAGGGTATGCTTTCGTTAATGTTGAGCCGGCAATAAAAATTAACCGGAAGACAAATTCCGTGTTGGTTAAGCTGACTGTTGATAAAGGAAAGATTGCGAGATTTGGTAAAATTACTATAACCGGAAATACCATGACGTACAGTTATGTGATACTTAGAGCTCTCAGGCTGTATCCCGGCGAGGTATATAATCCCGAACTGATAAAATTATCCCGACAGGCTTTAAAAAGCCTGCGATATTTTAAACATGTAACCATTACTACGGAAAAGGTTCCAAATAAAAATATACTTAATGTAAGGATTGGTGTTAAAGAGGGGAATACCGGTAAGTTTACTATTGGCGGTGGTTATAGCTCTGCTACTTCTTTCATGGCAATATCATCCGTATCCGAGGCAAATTTATTCGGAATGGGCATATCCGCCTCTTTAAATATTCAAATCGGCGGTCCTTATCAGTCGTACAGCTTTAATGTCCGTCAACCATATCTTGCGTATATTTTTAATAGGCCATTATCATTTGATATGTCTTTATATGACACGTTTAATAGCCTTTATTCTGAGTTTGCCTATCGTTCCGTCGGCGGTTCCGTAACATTGGGCTATCCGCTTTACGGAAGGATGCTTACGGAATATGTCAAGTATCTTTTGGATGAAAACACGTCTGTTGTAATACCGGGTCTTTCCAATATTCTGTCTCAGGGAACGATGATAACAAGCGAAATTTCCTTGACAACGGTTTATAATACGCTGAATAATTCTATGGCTCCGACCGCAGGCGATCTGGATAGTTTTAAAGTCAGCTTTGCCGGTCATCCTATAGGCGGTAATGACGATTTTGTTAAGGTTTTATTGCACTTGAATCATTATATTCCTTTATGGGGAGGAACATCTTTAATGCAAGGGGCTCAGATGGGTTATATTGTCTCAACTAGGTCTTCTTCTGCATTACCTATATACAAAAGATTTTTCGTTGGGGGTATTACGAATGTGTATCCTCTTTTAGGGTTTATGTACGATTCTGTGGGTCCAACGCAAAACGGCTTACTTGTCGGTGGGTCTAAGATGCTTACGGTTCAGATAAAATATTTAGTACCCATCCTTAAAAGGGCTGGTTTATACGGATTCTTGTGGTGGAATGCCGGTAATGCGTGGCAACACGGCGAATCTGTATTCCCGCTTAATCTTGTTCAGGCGGCGGGGGTGGGCTTTAACTGGTATTCACCATTTGGTCCAATAATAATGACTTACGGCAAAATACTAGGAACGCCCAAAAACGGAAATAATCCTACCAGAATTCAGTTTAGCCTGGGTGAGGGATTCCCGGGTATTTAGTAATAAAAAAATAAAAAAATAAGGAGATTTTATGAAAAAATTGATTTTTAATTCGAGCTTCACGGTTGGATTGTTCTTGCTCGCCGTAGTTCTAGTCTTTCCAAAGAATGTGCGGGCAACAAATCTAAAGGTTGCCGTAATTAATATGCAAACTATTATATCAAAGTCTAAACAAGGCGAGAAGGCTAATTCCAAGTTAAAGGATTTAGTTACAGGGTACAGAGGTAAGCTAATGAAAATGAGGAAGAAAATTGCGTCGATTCAAACAGATTTGAAGCAAAACAGTTCTGTAATGTCTGCTACGGAAAAAACAGCAAAGACAAAAGAATTCGAAACTGATATATCGCAATTTACGACAGAGGAAAAAGATATCAGGGCCGCAGTTATTAAAAAGAGATATCAGCTTTTAAAGGCTGTAGTTAATAGGGCAGATGCAATTATAGCAAAAATAGCAAAGAATAGCGGATATCTGCTTGTCATCAATCGCACAAGCGTTGTTTACAGCGTGGACTCAATCAATATCACTAATGAAGTGCTAAAGAAAATGGACTCGCAATAAATAAATTTAAATAACTATGCTATTGAACGATATAGTTAAAAAGCTGTCATTAGGGGTTATCGGCGATTCGTCTAAAGATGTAACCGTAACGGGCATAGGATCGCTAAGAGGGGCCAAGGATACTGAGATTTCGTTTATTATGAATCTAAAGTATCTTAAATACATCGAAACAACGCGGGCTTGCGCAGTGATTATGGATTACGAGGCTTTAAAACAAGAGCTCCCCTCGGTTGTAAATCCTCTTATACTTAATTCAAAAAATCCATATTTAGCATTTGCAAGGGCAACGCAACTGTTTTATTCGGGGAATCGTTCAACCAAAACGTTCTCAGGCGATTTTTTAAATCTCGCAAATGTAGATAAAACTGTATCAGTAGGTAAGGGATCCACGTTGTATCCGGGTGTTTTTATAGATGCCGGATCATCTCTGGGGGCAAATTGTAATGTAATGGGAAATGTTTTTGTTGGTAAAAATGTTTCTATTGGGGATAATGTCGTGATTTACCCTAATGTTTCTGTTTATGATAATTCTAAAATAGGAAACAATTGTATAATCCACTCCGGCTCAGTTGTTGGGAGCGATGGATTTGGTTACGCCAGAGATAAGAATAAATACGTAAAAATTATTCATTCAGGTTATGCTGTCTTGGAAGACGATGTGGAATTGGGGGCCAATGTTGCAGTGGATAGAGGCGTTACGGATTTTACCAAAATAGGCAAGGGTACCAAGGTGGATAATTTAGTGCAGATTGCACATAATGTGATTATCGGTGACAACTGCGTTATTGCAGCGCAAACGGGCATTGCAGGTAGCACAACTATAGGTGATAATGTGACGATAGGAGGACAGGTCGGCATAACGGGGCACATTAAGATCGGCAATGGTGTTGTGGTTGCTGCGCAATCCGGTGTGGTCAATAACGTAAGGAATAATGATATTGTATCTGGCACACCCGCTATTCCTATTAAAAATTGGCGTAGTTCCGTTGTATTATTTAAAAAACTTCCCGAGCTTTTTAAAAGAATAAGGGATATCGAAAAAAATAGAGGATTTAAAAATGATTGATGAAAAGTCTTCAAATTTAACCGTTATGGATATACAAGAGATATTGAATCTTCTGCCTCACAGGTTTCCTTTTCTTATGGTAGATAAGGTTATAGCTATAGAAAAGGGGAAATCTATTGTCGCGATTAAAAACACCACAATTAATGAGCCATTTTTTCAGGGGCACTTTCCGTCCTATCCGGTTATGCCTGGAGTGCTTATTTTGGAAGCGTTAGCTCAGGCAGGAGGGATTCTTGCATATAAAACTGAAGAGGATAGCGACCTCAAAAATATGCTGACTTATTTTATGGGTATTGATAAAGCAAGATTTAGGAAGCCTATCTTGCCCGGAAGTGTAATCGTTTTAAATGTGGAACTTGTTAAAAGAAAGCAGTCTGTTTGGGTGTTTCATGGTAAAGCGTTAGTTGATGAGAAACTATGTGCCGAAGCAGATCTTATGGCTTCTTTTATAAAACCGTAATTGCATTCAAGGGATAAAGGGATTTATGATTGACAAAACTGCTATTATTTATGAAGGTGCCCAGATTGATGATTCAACGGATATAGGACCGTATACTGTTATTAAACCTAATGTGAAGATAGGAAGAAACAATAAAATTGCTTCCCATGTCGTGATTGAAGGAAATACGACCATTGGGGATAATAATAAAATATTTCAATTTGCTTCAATAGGTTCTATCCCGCAAGATCTTAAATATAAGGGAGAAAATACAAAACTTGTTATAGGAAATAATAATACTATACGAGAATATGCTACATTTAACATAGGTACGGTTACCGGTGGCGGGGTTACGGCTGTAGGCGATTATAACTTATTTATGATGCATGTTCATGTGGCACATGATTGCATTATAGGCAGTCATACCATTTTTGCGAATAATGCGACGTTGGCAGGACACATCGAGATCCACGATTATGCTTTACTGGGAGGCATTTGTGCTATTCATCAGTTTGTGAGGGTAGGTGAGTCTGCATTAATTGCCGGCGGTTCAATGGTTGTTCAGGATGTACCTCCCTATCTTATCGCCTCGGGAGACAGGGCGAAGATATATGGGGTTAACAGGATTGGTTTAGAGAGGAGAGGTTTTTCTAAAAAAGAAATAAACAATATTAAAAATGCCTTCAAGATAGTTTATAGGTCGAAAGTGACCGCCAAGATAGCCATTGAAAAAATCTCTTCAGAGATTACCGATTCGGATAAAACAGAGAAGTTCACTGATTTTATCAAAAAATCTAAGAGGGGCATAACGAGATAGCATTAATTTATGGAAGATAAAAATATTGGAATAATTGCAGGTTATGGAGAATTTCCTTCTATATACATCAATGAACTTAAATCTAAGGGGTATTCCGTAAAGGTTTGCGCAATAGAAGAAGAAGCAAATAAGAAGTTAGCAGACGAAGCGGATTCCATTATTTATTTAAGTGTCGGACAGTTGGGGAAGCTGGTAAAATTTTTTAAAACGGAAGGCGTAAGGGATGTAATTATGGCGGGCAAGGTCAAAAAAACCCTTATGTTCAAAAAAATAAAACCAGATTTAAAGGCTATCGCGCTTCTTTTGTCGCTTAAGGATAAAAAAGATGACACCATTTTGAATGCAATTTGCGACTTTTTTGAGAAGGAGGGCATAGTTGTTATTCCACAAACAGAGCTTCTCACGTCTATTTTTTTGCCCAAAGGTGTTGTGTCTAAGCGAAGTCCTAATAAAAAAGAGATGGAAGATATAGAGTTTGGGCTATGTGCTGCAAGGTTGATTTCTTCTGCAGATATCGGACAAACTGCAGTAGTGAAGGATAAGTCTGTTATGGCATTGGAAGCGATAGAGGGAACAGATGATGCTATTGTTAGAGGTGGTAGGCTTGCTAATGGCGGGGCTGTCGTTGTAAAGGTAAATAAACCCAACCAAGATTTAAGATTTGATGTTCCGGCGGTCGGTGGCAGTACAGTAGATGCGCTTATATCAGTTGGTGCCACTTGTTTGGCATTTGAAGCCAACACGATTGTCTTGCACAAAGAAGAGTTTATTAGGAAAGCAAATAAATCGTCTATTTCGGTATATGTAATCTAAATTTTGTATTAAGTCTAGGCGAAAAATTGACAAAAGTACTTATTATTACAGGTGAACTCTCAGGAGATATATTTGCTGCGGGTTTGATTAAACATCTTAAAAAAATTAATCCCGAGACATCATATCATGCAATGGGAGGAGAAAATCTTAAATCCGAAGATGTGGAGTTAATTGCGGACATTGGTGAGTTAGCTGTTATGGGCTTCACTGAGGTTATATGTAGAATAAAAACAATAAAAAGGGTTCTGGAAACTATCTTAAAATGGATAAGTATAAATAAACCCGATATTGTTATATTAGTAGATTCCCCTTCTTTTAACTTTAAAATAGCAAAATTTGCCAGTAGATTAAATATTCCTGTGGTTTATTTTATCCCTCCTAAAATATGGGCATCAAGATATAAAAGGATTAATTTTATAAAAAAATATATTGAATTTGTTATTGTTATTTTTCCATTCGAGCTTGAAATTTATAAAAAAGCAGGTATTGAGGCGTACTACTTCGGTAATCCTTTATACCGGTCTATATACGAACACACCATAAAATTAAAAGATGAAAAAAAGGATAATTATCCTATAATTTCATTCTTGCCCGGTTCCAGAAAAACCGAGCTTAAATATCATGCAAACCGCATAGTCGGTTCCTTGAGGCTAATAAAAGCTGTTTATAAAAACGCTTTTTTTTTATTTCCGTTTAGAAAAGGAATCAAGACTTCTTATTTTATGAGTATTTTAGAAAAAAAGAATATACCGCATGATTGGTATGCCGTTGTTGACTCGGTCGACTCTGCGTTGACTTCAAGTAACATAATAGTGGCGGCAAGCGGAACGGCATCTCTAGAAGCAGGATTTTACAAAAAACCGGTAGTGATAGTATATTATTTAAATTTTCTGACATATCTAATAGCTAAGGCTTTAGTCAAGATTAAATATATTGGGCTCATTAATATAATGGCAAATAAAATGGTTGTTCCAGAACTTATAGAATTAAAATTTACACCTAAAAATGTTTTTCAAGAGATAGACAAAATTTTAAAGGATGATCATTATAAAAATTCTATTGTAGATGGAATTTCTGATATAATTGCATCTTTAAGGACAGATGTTGACCCATTTGAGGCGTCGGCTAATATAATATATAATAAACTTTTAAAAGATGCTTAATCCCTAATGTAATAGATAGAGTAAAAATACTATGAAAAAAGATTTCAATATTTTAAAAAGATTAGTTCCATATGTGCTCCCTTATAAAAAAAAGCTGATATTGGCAATGATAAGTATGGGCATAGTGTCTGCATTGACAGGGCTTCTTGCTTATATTGTCAAGCCTCTTATAAATAACATATTTATAACAAAAAGCTATGAAGATCTTATGCTGATCCCCATCGTCGTAATGGCTATTTTTGTTGTAAAAAATATTTTTTATTATGCAGAATTTTATTATATAGGTAGTGTCGGACAAAATATAATAAGGACGCTAAGAGACGAAGTCTATTCCGCTATTGTAAGATTTCCTGTACCAAAATTAAATAAGATTCCCACGGGGGTTTTGATTGCAAGAATAACATACGATATAAATATTATCCAAAGAACCGTTTCTGATTCAGTAAGCGCGGTTATGAAGGACATATTGACGATAATTGTTCTTATAGCTGTAGTGTTTTATATGGATTTTTATCTGGCAATAATTGTTTTTGTACTGTTTCCTGTGGTTGTAATTCCCGTTACATTACTGGGGAATAAGGCAAGAAAAACAAGCATAGATACGCAAACAGAGGTGGGCAATATTACCAAGTTCTTAGATGAGACTATATCTAGTTTAAGGACGGTAAAGGCTTATAACATGGAGGAGTCGGAGATTGGTCGCTTCAAGAAATTATCCGATAATCTGTACAGATTCTTAATGAGAATGACCAAAATTAGAGGGTTAACCGTGCCACTTGTTGAATTAATAGGCGGCGTTTCCATTTCCCTTATCATATTTGTAGGCGGGTTACAGGTAATAAAATTTGGTTACACCCCGGGTAACTTTTTTTCTTTTTTAACGGCAATTCTTTTACTTTATGAGCCAGTCAAAAGCTTATCTCGCTTAAACAATAGTCTACAGGAAGGTATTGCTGCAGGAACGAGGATTTTTGACGTAATAGACGGTGAGGCTGAAAATACAAGTGGTACACGACAGTTGCCGGTAAATATTGATACTTTAGAAATAAAAAATATTTATTTTAGTTATAACGAGAGCGAGAGCTATGATTTAAAAAATATAAACATTACGGCTCAAAAGGGCAAGACGATAGCCATAGTTGGCTATTCAGGTGCTGGTAAGAGTACTATTACGATGTTAATCCCTCGTTTTTATTATCCCGAGAAAGGGGCAATAATGATTAACGGAATAAATATCAATGAATTCGATTTAAAGGATTTAAGAGGTGGTATATCGTATGTGTCACAGCAGGTGGTTTTATTTAATGAATCTATTCAGTTTAATATTGAGTATGGAAGTTCAAATAAGAATATGGACGATGTAATGCAGGCTTCTAAGTTTGCTTTTGCACATGATTTTATCACGAAGTTGCCTAAGGGCTACGATACTTTAGTCGACGAAGCCGGACTTCGGCTTTCGGGAGGCGAGAAACAGAGAATATTAATTGCCAGGGCTTTTTTGAAAAATGCTCCTATAATTATACTTGATGAGGCCACATCTTCCTTAGATAGCGAGTCTGAAAAAGAGATTCAAAGCGCTTTATTTGGAACCAAAGAAAATCCTCACGGTTTATGTAGGGACAAAATTGCCATAATCGTTGCTCACAGACTTTCAACCGTAAAAAAAGCCGACATCGTGTATGTTTTAGAAAACGGTGAGGTAGTTGAGAGCGGAAGCCATGAGGAACTGGTAGCAATTAACGGTATTTATAAAAATCTTCTTGCTAAACAACTAGGCAATTGATAGCGGTTGCAAGCCGATAAATTTTCTGTTATGAAAAAATCTCTATTTATCATATATAACTGTCTGCTAATTGTTGCGTTGCCGTTTTTTTTGATGTGGATGTTATTATCTTTTTTAGTAAAAAATAAAAGAAAGACGGCTTTCTTTTATAAGCTGTTGCCGTTTTTAGATAAAAATATAAGGGAACTATATTTTGAAGACGGCGTGTGGGTCCATGCTGTATCTCTGGGGGAGCTTAGAGCATCCGTAAATTTCATTGATATACTGATAGAAAAGATCAAAAAGCCCATCTATCTTTCCGTGGTTACCAGGACAGGCTATGATTATGCAAAAAAATATTACGCTAAAGATGCAGATCATGTTTGTATTTTTTATTTTCCTTATGATTTTTATTTTTCAATTAAAATTATTCTAAATTTTATAAAACCGATATTATTTGTATCCATTGAAACTGAGATATGGCCTAATTTATTTAATATGCTAAAAAAAAGAAAGGTCATGATTTCCATAGTAAATGCCAGAATATCGGATAAATCATATAAAAATTATTACGCATTAAATTTCTTTTTTAAATTTGTATTTGAAAGTATAGGTTTGGTTCTTTGTATATCTAATGGGTATTATGAGAAGTTTTTGATGCTTGGCGTAAAAAAAGAAAATATTCATATAACGGGGAATATGAAATTTGACCTAAAACTTGATAGCCTTACCGATGAGGACTCAAAGAAAAATATTATTCTTAAAAATATTTTTAAGAATAATAGAGTGATAGTTGCAGGCAGTACCCATAAGGAAGAGGAAAAATTAATTTTGGATGCTTTTGCAAAATTAAATGGAAAGAAGAAAAAAACCGTTCTTTTCATAGCCCCTAGGCATCCCGAAAGATTTGAGTATGTCTATGATCTTATATTAAATAGCAATTTTCAATGTCGCAGGCTTTCGGCTATCTATTCTGCAGGCGATAAAGCTGAGGTCTCGCTCGACTATGGCGATATAGGTTCAAAATTAGTTATACTAGTGGATATAATCGGAGAGCTTATGTCGATATATAGTGTGTGTGATGTCGCCTTTGTAGGTGGCAGTATGGTGCGGGTTGGAGGTCACAATTTATTAGAGCCGTTATTTTTTGGGAAGCCCGTAATTTTTGGCAAATATGTAGAAAATTTTTCAGAAATTGCAGATAAAATCATAAACATAAAAGCCGGCAAGATGGTACTATCGTCGGAAGAATTATTCGATTCTGTATCATTCTATTTATATGATAACAACGCCAAAGAAATTGCCAAGAGCAACGGGCTAAACCTCATATCTCAAAACAGAGGTTCGTCATTAAAAAATTTAGAATACATTATTGACAGAGCCAACCTTTCCGCTATATCATAAAGAATTATATAGGGGAAAGTTGCTCAATTAGGTGGTTTTAAAGCTTCATTAAATTAAAAAAATCATTATTTGTTTTTGTATTTCTTATTTTCTCAATTAAAAATTCCATTGCCGCGGACGTATCCATGCCGGACAAAACTCTACTTAGCACAATGGTCTTATTGAGATGATCTGCATTCACGAGAAGTTCCTCTTTTCTGGTGCCAGACTTCTTTATATCTATAGCAGGGAATACCCTTTTTTCCGCAAGTTTTCTGTCTAAATTTACTTCCAAATTTCCCGTTCCCTTAAACTCTTCAAAGATTACCTCATCCATCCTTGAGCCGGTATCAATCAAAGCCGTAGCTATTATTGTAAGGCTACCGCCTTCCTCAATGTTTCTGGCAGCTCCGAAAAATCTTTTTGGTTTATGTAATGCATTTGAATCAACTCCGCCTGATAAAACCTTACCTGAAGACGGAATAGTCACGTTGTATGCCCTTGCAAGTCTAGTAATGGAATCTAATAATATAACAACATCTTTTCCGGTTTCTACGAGCCTCTTTGCCTTTTCTATTACTATTTCGGCTATTTGAATATGCCTTTGAGGTGGTTCGTCAAATGTGGAACTAATTACCTCTCCATTTACCGATCTTTGCATGTCAGTAACCTCTTCGGGCCTTTCATCAATTAGAAGCACCATTAGAAAAATTTCCTTATGATTGGCATTTATAGCGTGGGCTATATCCTTTAAAAGTGCGGTTTTCCCTGTTCTGGGCGGAGCTACTATCAAGCCTCTTTGACCTTTTCCTATGGGAATTAATAAATCCATAAGCCTTGTGGATAAATTTTTAGAATCAAACTCAAGTTTTATACGATCTTGAGGATATAGAGGAGTTAGATTATCAAATAATATCTTTTCCTTAGCGATTTCAGGATCTTCAAAGTTAATGCTTTCTACCTTGAGGAGTGCGTAAAACCTTTCGCTATCTTTGGGAGGTCTTATTACCCCGCGAACGGTATCGCCGGTCCTAAGTCCAAATTTTCTAATTTGCGAGGGTGATACGTAAATATCATCAGGCCCATGAAGATAATTTGCCTCAAGCGATCTTAAAAATCCGTATTGGTCAGGCAAGATTTCAAGTACACCTTCACCAGAGAGATTGTCATTTTTTTCAGCCTGATGGTCTTTTTCTGTTTCAGCCTTAACTAAGGCATATATTAAATCTTGTTTACGCATTCCGGATGCGCCTTCTATTTTATAAGATTTCGCCGTTTGCAATAATTCCGAGATTTTTTTTGTAGACAATTCCTTGATATTCATAAATACCTCTTAAATTTAAATTTTATCTTAATTGTTTTTTATTATATTATGGACCATTTTTTTTGTCTTCTAGCTTCCATACGACGACCTTCGGCTAAGTCTAAAATTGCTCGTTCGTTATTTCCATCAGATGGAAATGTTGAAACACCGGCATTGAGTGAGAGTATATCTTGATTTTCATTCTTAAAATTATTTTCAACATCTAAAAAAATAGTTTTAAGAATTTTTTTTACAAGATGACCATTCATACCCGGAAACAATATGATAAATTTATTACCATATCTCGAAGCCGTATCGAATGTTCTTATGTTTTTGTTGATAATATTTGCTATTAAACCGATACTTTTGTCTCCAGCGCTGTGGCCGAATACAGAATTGAGTTTGTTTAGCTGGTTTAGCGAAATTAAAGCAATAGATAAATGCCCTTTTTCTTCAGCATTCTTTCGCATCTCTTGAAAAAGTTTTTCATGGAAATATTTAAAATTATTCAGTCCGGATACATAATCTATCTGAGAACAATCCCTCATAGTCTGGACGCACTTGTTCGCGTTTAAAATGTGCGAGATGACGGAAAAAATTGTATCAAATACTCTAATTTTATCATCGCCACAGTTTTTAAATCTCGGGACGGAATAAATTGCCACAAAATATGAATCCATATAGACTGTTTTTAATTCACAGGCAAAAAACTCGGAAACATCATCGTGTTCAAATAAATAATCATATTTTGAATATTTTTCGCCTTCTTTTGCAAAATCTACGTACAAGCTATTTTTCGTGGAGCTTAATTCTTTTAGCAAAGATAATGGGGGACTCGCATTAAATTTTTTAACATATTCATGCGAAATACCCCTTGAGATCGCCATCTTTTCTTCGGTGTTATATCTTTTGTGTATAAACATTATAGCTGTAGCTCCAAATGTGTACTCGAAACTCACATTGACAAAATGAAATATTTCTTCAATTGATTTTCTCTGATTGTCAAATTCTAAAAGTTCGCTTATAAATGCATAGCCTAAATCTTTGGATTTTAGACATTCTTCCATAAATATATCCCCCTTTGTCTATATTGCGTTCGGAAATCGGGAAGTTTTAGTTATTCGAGGTTTTATTCTTTTAACATCTTAAATATGGTTTAGAAAGTTTGTTAACAATTGAATCTGAGGAATCAAAAACTTGGGTCCGTAGTTATTATTTATCACGAAATCAGATTTTTCTACCTTTTCCGTCTGGCTTAATTGATTTTTATCCCTTTTTATAAAATCTTCAAAATCGAAATGTTTATACGATCTTTTAAGCCTTTGTGAAAAATCACAGGTTACAAGAACGGTCTTATCCAACCCTGCGTAGTATCCTGACTCTATAATAACGGCACCTTCAATTATAACCACGGATTTTTTACTTTTCTTAAGGATATCATCAATATTTCTTCTTAAAGCCGGATAGATAATATTTTCTAAAGCCTTTTTCTTTAGTGGATCTGAAAAAACTATCGTTGCAAGAAGTTCCTTATTAATCTCAGTATCTTTATTTAAAATGTTTTTGTCGAAAAATGCAACAATTTTTTTATATTCCGAAGTATTTTTTTTTAATAATTTTTTAGATTCAAGGTCAAGGCTTAAGGTTAAAAAACCGAAACCCTTTAATAATTGAAGTATCGTTGTTTTTCCAGATCCTATAGAGCCTGTCAGGCCTATTTTTATCATTTTTGCAGGTTATTTGTATCGTTTGAATTTAAAGCCCAGCGCATGTCATTTGGAACTTCAGCATTTAAAATCATTCTCTGTTTTGTTTTTGGATGATAGAATTCAAGCATATATGCGTGAAGCATCTGTCTTTTTACAAAGTTCAAACTCTTATACCTATCCAATAAGTCCTTCCTCTTATAAACCTTATCTCCAACTATAGGATAACCAGTTTCAAAAAGGGATATTCTGATTTGATGTGTTCTTCCGGTGTGCGGCATTACCTTAAGCAATGTTGCTACGGAACCTATCTGTTTTATAGTCTCTAACCGCGTAAGGCAATATTTGCCAGTTTCTTTGGTTATCTGCATCTTAATTCTATTGTTTTTATCCCGTTTAATAAACCCCTCTATGCAGTCGTCTTTTTTTTGTAATAGACCATAACATACGGCAAGATATGTTTTTTTTATCTCTCTATTTTTAAAACTCGATATCAGCGCGTTATGAGAAAAATCATTTTTAGCAACTAACATTATACCTGAGGTATCTTTATCTAGTCTATGAACTATCCCTGGTCTTTCTACCCCACCGATACCCGATAGGTTGGATATTTTTCCAATTAAAATATTAACAAGAGTATTATCGTAGTTTCCCTTTCCCGGGTGGACTACAATACCTGCCGGTTTATTTATTGCGGCAATAAAATCATCTTCGTAAATGATTTCAAGTTCATGGTCGAAATAACACAAGCCTGTTTTTTTTATTTCCAAATCTTTGACGGTTAATACGCTATTTTCTTTTAATTTATATGCGGACTTCTTAATGGTTATTCCGTTAACAGCGACATTACCTAATAATATAAGCCTTTGAATGTATGCCCGTGTGTTATCGAGCATCCGCGTTTTTAAAAATAAATCTAATCTTATATTGTTGCTTTGGCAGATAAACGAAACTATTCCCATAAAACCCGTCCAGTCATTTCAGGAGGTATACCTGTTCCTAAAAGTCTAAGCACTGTCGGTGCTATGTCGGCAAGCCTTCCCGGTTTTAAGGTCGGAATTTCCCTTGCATAGTTGGAAACAATAGCAAATGGTACAGGGTTGAGGGTATGATTAGTCATCGGTTCCCCATTTTCATACATCATGGTTTCGGCGTTTCCGTGGTCTGCTGTTATTATGCATGCATAATCTTGGCTAAGGATTTCTGGTACTATTTCGGCGACAACAGAATTTACGGTACTAACTGCCTTAACAGCTGCGTCATAGTTTCCTGTATGCCCTACCATATCACAATTTGCAAAATTGCATACTACCAACTTGTATTTGTTTGATTTAATTCTTTCCATTAAAGCGTCTTTAACCTTAAATGCACTCATTTCCGGAATCATATCATAGGTCTTATATTCTCTAGGAGACGGTATTAACAGCCTATCCTCATTTTTAAACGGTTCTTCTCTTCCGCAGTTAAAGAAATAGGTCACATGGGCATATTTTTCTGTCTCTGCAATTCTGAACTGATTTAAGCCAAGGCTAGAGACCACTTCTCCTAGAATATTATTAAAATTTTCAGGGGGTATTATGTATCCATTTTTAAATGAATCATCATATTTAGCCATTGATATAAAATTACCGACGCATTTAAAAGTGTTTCTTGAAAAATAACTAAAATCTTTAAATGTAAGAGCCATAGTCAGTTGCTTGGCTCTGTCTGCCCTGAAGTTGAAAAATAATACGCCGTCATCCTGCCTAATAGAACCGTCTTTATTCTTCTTTTTGTTGTCTACTACAATACCCGGCATAAATTCATCTGTTATTCCATCACCGTAAAATCTATTTAAAGCCGTTAGTGGGTCATCTGCCTTTTCCCCAATTAATTCAGTAAGCAAATCGAAGGCAGTTTTGGTCCTGTCCCACCTTGTATCCCTATCCATCGCATAAAAACGGCCACACATCGTAGACAAAAAAACCTGGTCGTCAAATTTTGCAATTTCCGTAATTAACTTTTTCAAAAAAACTTCGGCGCTTTTTGGCGGCGAATCTCTGCCGTCTAAAAATGTATGAATATAAATTTCCCTTACGCCACCGGCTACAAAAAAATTTATCAGATACAGTAAGTGAGATAATTCTGAGTGAACGCCACTTTCAGACAAGAGTCCCATGAGGTGAACCCTTGAATTGCCTGCCAAAATCTTTTTTAAGCACAAGGATAATGTTTTATTATTTCTTAATGTATTGTTCCTAATTTGCGTATCTATCTTTATCAGGTCTTGCATTATTATTCTTCCAGCGCCGATATTGGAGTGACCTACCTCAGAGTTTCCCATGGTATTTTTTGGTAATCCAACGTCATGGCCGTGCGCAGCCAATGTTGTAAAAGGATAATTTGCAAAGATTGAATTTATAAATTCCGGATTCGCATTTTTTATAGCATTGCCTTTTATAGAGGATGATAAGCCGAAACCATCTAGGATGATCAAGGCCAGTCGGTCGTATTTTTTCATTTACTATATCTATTTATTTTGGGATTAATGGTGAAATATTTTTCATATCACTTCTATACCCGCTTTCGTAAAGCGCTTCGGATGTTTCGATGTTGAATGTATTCCATTGATTACAGGAAGGACAGATAGACACGTAATTATAAGAGGTGAATCCGCAGTTTGAGCACGTAAACAGTAGTTTTACTGGATATCTGTTTTTGAGTGCTTTTCTAAAGTTAACGGCAGCATCATTATACTTCCCCCTTTTAAAGTAACAATCGGCCAAAAGAAGATTAAGAGAGTTGTCTTTAAAGATTGAGGGCGGGATTTCAAGGAGATTAGAAAGCGCCTCATCAACCATTTCAAGCCTCATATAAAGCTTTCCCAGAAACAGTTTATACTCCCATTTCTCTGGATTGTCATAAATTAATTCTTGATAAAATTTAATTATGTTCTCGGGATGATTTGTTTTTATAGCCATATCTTCGATCCTAATAAGAATGGCAAAATTTCCTGTTTTTAAGAATGCTTTTTCCCACAAATCAAATACATCAGAATATTTGCCCTTTTTAATGTATATTTCACCCAGAGATATGTACGCAGGGACGAAATTTTTATCTTGAGCCAAAACCTGGTTAAATCTTTTCGCCGACCTTGTAAGGTCATTTTCCGTTTCTAGAAGATATTTTCCGAATTCATACTTAAGTCCAAGCATGATTAATTCTTCTTTTTTGTTAATGCTTTTATCCTTTGACTCTGCAAGGAATAGTTTAGACATTCTGTAGGCATTTTTCCATTCCCCCTTTTTTATGTAGATATCCTTCATCTGTTTTATCGCGTAAAGGTTATCGGCAGAGAGTTCTAGAGATCTTTCATAATAGAGTAATGCCTTATCATAATCTTTGTTTAATTTGTAAAGGTTTCCACTTTCGTTCAGTGCATTAATATTGTCTTTTTCTATATCAAGCGCCTTGTTAAGGTTAAATTCGCAATTTTTTATTTCTCCCTTATGTTTGTAAACCTTGGCTAGCAGTAAATATGCACCTACGCTTTTTTCATAGGCGGATAAATATTTCTTCAATATATCTATTGCTTTGTCATATTGTCCTTTAATATATAGGCTGCTGGCTTTATTGATAGAGTTATCTATCTCCGTTTTTATGAATTGTTTTCTCTTGAACAGAAGATTATTTATCTGGGCTATTATATCCTTTAAAACGTTTACGGACATGACAAGGATAATGCCTATCAAAAATGCAGAAAAGATATAAATAATAAGGTATTCATTGATTATATGATGAGAGCCGGGGGCATAATGCAATGCAATCTTCACGGGATTAAGGGCGTAAAGATACTCAAAGAAGGCTACTAAAACCAAAATGACTATTACTAAGGTGATTACATACATAACTTAATGAAATTATAGTAATTTTATTGTATATACTTAATCTTCCACTATTAACTCTTTAGCATCCGGCCACAATCCCTCAAGGTTATAGTATAGCCTCAGTTCATTGTGCATAACATGTATTATAACATCCCCATAATCTATAACAGCCCACCTAGAGCCCGAAAGACCCTCCACGCCTATTGGCTGTCTTTTTATAGAATCTACTAAATTATTAGCTACTATGGATATTTGCCGATCAGATGAACCACTCGCTATAACGATAAAATCAGAAATTCCCGATATATTTCTAATATCGAGTATAACAATATCGCTGGCTTTTTTGTCTAAAAGAAAAGCTATGATAGATCTAATGGTTTTGTTTGTCCTTTTTAGTTTTTTCCTCTCGGTTTTTACGTCTACTATTTTAAGCCACCTCTTATTGGTTATAAATTTTAAACATACATCTTGCTATCCATTATATAATTAATAACATCTTTTGGCAATAGATAGAGGTTAGAAATATTTTTTTTGAAATTATCCCTAATTATTGAGGATGATATATCCATTCTGGTAATTTTAAAGAAATTTATATATTTATTTTTGGCTGTGATGAACCTTTTATTTTTACGGTCTATGATTATTTCAGCTCTTACCTTATCGGGCAAAAATGAACTAAGTTGTGTCAAGCTTGTTGAGTCGAGTCTATTGGTATCTCGATCAATAACTATAAAGTTTATTATATCAAAGAATGATGCGCTATTTTTCCAATTTTTTAAGTCTAAGTACGTATCCATACCCACTATAAAATATAAATCATCTTTAGGATATAACCCATTGAAATTAACAATCGTATCGTAAGAGTAAGAAATCCCGCCTCTTTGGATCTCGATATCCGAGGCTGTAAATTTAACATGATTTTTAATTGCCATATTTATCATTTCAAGTCTTTTATCAGGGGATTGCGGTATTGTTCCCTTGTTCGAGGTTATATTTGTCGGAACAAATATAACCTTTTCTAAAAAACTTTGCACAATTTCCTCTGCAGCCCTTAAATGGCCGTAATGAATTGGATTAAATGTCCCGCCGAAAATACCGATGTTCATGACCTTGTTTGATAGTTGCCAAAGATTACAAATTTAGTTGTTGTGAGTTCCCTTGCCCCCATAGGACCGAAGGCATGCATTTTTGAGGTAGATATTCCTATTTCTGCACCGAGGCCTAGTTCGGAACCATCATTGAATCTAGTAGAAGCATTGATAAGAACACAGGAAGAGTTTACCTTTTTTATAAATTCCATGGCACTATTGTAATTTTCAGTTAGTATTGTCTCGGTATGATCAGAGCCGTGCCTTTTAATATGCTCTATGGCAGAGTCCATGTCGGGAACCAATTTTATAGATAATATCAAATCTAAATATTCGGTATCCCAGTCGCTATCCGTTGCTTTTATAATAAAATTAAATTTATTTCCGTAGCTGTTTAAAATTTTATCGTCAACCCTAACTTCTACCCCGTTTTTATTGAGTTCGTCTATTATTTTAGGTATAAATTTGTCTTGCATGGAAGCGTGAACCAAGAGCGTTTCTAGTGAGTTGCAAACCGATGGTCTTTGGACCTTTGCGTTAATCACCACATCGATAGATTTTTTTATATCGGCATGTTTATCCACATATATATGACAAAGTCCTGCATCATGTTTTATTACAGGGATTTTAGAATTTTCCGTGACATAAGTTATGAGCCCCTCTCCGCCCCTTGGGATTATTAGGTCTATATATTTTTTTTGTGCAATCAAATATTTAATGGCCGATCTGTCGGTGTACGGAACTATTGAAACTATTTGAGATGGAAGCCCGTTAAGACTTAAACTCTCCGAAACAATGGACGCAAGGATCATGTTAGAATTAAATGCTTCCGATCCGCCCCGTAAAATCACAGCGTTTCCAGACAGCAGGCATAGAATGGACGCATCTATGGTAACATTGGGTCTCGATTCATAGATGATACCTATCACTCCTAACGGTATTCTCATTTTTCCAACCCTGAGACCATTAGGCCTAATTGCCATATTTTCTATTTCCCCAACAGGATCCTTGATTTTTTCTACATCTTCAATCGACTTTATCATTGAATCAAATGTTTTTTCAGTGATAGTCAATCTGTCTATCGCGGCGGCACTAAGCTTGTGTAGCCTTGCCCCTTCAACATCTTTGATGTTTTCACGAAATATAGCATCTTTTTTTTTAATTAAAAGTTTTTTAATCGTACCTAGAACATTTAGTTTTGTTTTGGGACTAGCAGTTGCTATAGAGTTACTTGCGCTGCAAGTAACTCTTGCGATTTCTTCGATTAGTTCTGCTTCCTGTTTCATAATATGCATACCTCAAATTTTGATATTATTCTTTGAAGACGAAATAAGTGTTCCGGATAGGTTGCCATTTAAAAATGCACTGAGATTTTCTTCATCCTTGCCGGATAGAATAATGGTATCTATTCCCGATTCTGCCGCAATAGATGCGGCAGAAAGCTTGGATTTCATCCCCCCCTTGCCATGTAGGCTTTTGGATGCACCCCTAAAACTTTTAATAAAATTTTCTATATCGTCTATCGTCCTGATAAGCTCGGCATCATTGTATAGTAGGGGATTTTTATCATAAACACCGTTTACATTGGAAAGGATTATCAGTAGGTCGGCACATACAAGGCTTGAAACGAGAGCAGACAAGTGATCATTGTCGGAAAATTTTATTTCCTCGTAGGAAGTTGTATCGTTTTCGTTTATGATGGGCGCGACCTTATTTTTTAATAGCTCGTATATGGTGTTTTTTGCATTTATGCACCTTTTTTTAGACGATATATCGTTTTTAGTCAAAAGTATTTGTGCTGTTTTTATTCCGCATTTTTTATAGGCAGAGTCGTAATTTTTCATCAATACTGCCTGTCCGCAGGCGGCAAAAGCTTGTTGTTCCGGAATATTGAAATTATCTGGGGAAGAGGGGATATTTAATAGGTCCTTTCCTGCAGCTATTGCGCCCGATGAAACTATTATTACTTCTTTTTGCTGACGCATTAGTGAATATGAAAAATCACAAATCCGTTCAAATGCCGATAAGGAAAGTTTATTGTTAGCATCAAGTAATACTTGGGTGCCTATTTTTAGGACAACCCTTTTTTTAGAATTCAAATATTTTTTAAATTCATATAGTTCGAGGTATTTCTTACCCATTTGCCCTTTTCAGTCACTAAACCAGTTAGATGATTTTTAAGTACTTCTATTCCCATGTTTTTCGACGAGGATATAAACAGCGGACTCATACCTTTTTTACCAAAATATTTACTAATTTCATGCATGGTTTCGTCTAGTTTTTTAATATCAGGGATTAAATCAATTTTATTAATTACGACAATCTGAATTTTTTCAAGGATTGACTTGTTGAATTGATCTATTTCGTTCATAACGGTTTCATACCGATTACTTACATCGCTTACATCGCCAATTTCTATTAGATGCAAGAGAATATTGGCTCTTTCAATGTGATTTAAAAATATAATGCCTAAGCCGGCTCCGCCTGCCGCCCCTTTAATAATACCCGGTATATCTATCACGGTAAATGCTTTATCCATATCTTCGTTATAGCAAATACCAATGTTTGGTTTTTTTGTTGTAAAAGGGTAGGATGCTATTGTCGGATGTGATTTTGATAATTTAGAAATGAGAGTGGATTTCCCCGCATTTGGAAGTCCTACTATTCCAATATCACCAAGGCTTTTAAGGACAAGTTTTATTTTTTTCGTGTGTCCTTTAATTCCAGGCTGGGAAAACCTCGGTCTCCTATTTGTGGAGGATTTAAAGAAAGCATTACCCTTTCCACCCCTGCCGCCCCTAAGAATAGCAACCTTTTCGGAGTCTTTTGCTAAATCGGCTATCATCTCGTTAAGTTCAAAGTCGAGTACCATCGTTCCGATAGGGACATTTAGAGTAATATCTTTTCCATTTCTGCCTTTTTTATTATTCCCTTGCCCGTTTCTACCGTTCTCAGCGGCTAACTTGGGTTTATATCTAAAATCCAGCAAGCTTGTTATGTTGTGAGATGTTTGGAAAATAACATCTCCTCCATCCCCGCCATCTCCTCCATCAGGTCCGCCTTTAGGAACATATTTTTCTCTCCTAAAACTTACGGAACCTTTACCACCATTACCGGAGGTTATCGTTATCACGGCATTATCAATAAATTTCATTTTATCGTGTACTCGTTCAATATATTTACCGTTGAGTTTAGAAACAACTGGAGACACGCTGGAGAGTTCAGACCGCGCGCATAAACCCTTTGATTTTAAATGTCAATGGGTTAGAGACGCTGATTCCGAGTCATTATTTCTCTGACGGGATAGGGACAATGCTAATAAATTTCCTATTGTTTCTACCAGCGTGAAATTTAACAAAACCATCTATTATGGAATAGAGAGTGTAATCCTTTCCCTCTTTTACATTTCTTCCCGGGTGGAAGGATGAACCAACCTGACGAACAATGATCTCTCCTGGTTTTACCAATTCCCCACCGAATTTTTTTACACCCCTTCTTTGACCTCGGCTATCGCGTCCGTTTCTAGAACTGCCGCCAGCCTTTTTATGAGCCATAATTGCACCTATACTTTATTGGTTAAATATTATTTTTATTTTATTTTATTTTGACTTAAGGGATATCGGTTATTCTAACCTCAGTGAAACCTTGCCTATGCCCCCTTTTTTTTCTCTCATCTTTACGACGTTTCATCTTAAAGACGATTATTTTTTTTGCCCTTCCGTTTCTGACGACAACCCCCTTAACGCTGGCATCACCTAACGATTGTTCGTCGACAATAATATTATCGCCGTTTTTCAACATACTCGGTTTGAAAAGTACCTCGTCACCTTTTTCTTTAAATATGTTTTCGACCCTTATGGTATCCCCTTGTGACACCTTGTACTGCTTAGAACCGGAATTTATAACAGCATACTCGCTCATTACGTAACCCTCTTTGCTTAAAATAATTTAAAATACGCCGCGTTGCCTCTTATGCGAAAAAGACCCTTGGCTAAGCAACCCCGTGAAGATCGTCCTTGCGGAAGCGTTCTTTCGATGCGGGATATCTCATACAAATATGAATGCAATATAATAATAAATTTTAAAAATATTGTCAATAGATATAACTAATAATTTTTGTGTTATAATAAAGCAAAAAAATATTTATTTGCATCAATAAGGTTTTGTGCCTATATTTATGCTGTTGTATTAATATTATTAATTTTTATTTATGAAAGAGCCAATTTTAGCCTTTAACCCGAACGATGTACTGGATGGCATGAACGACGGGGTTATTGTAATTGATGAAAATTACAAAATAGTTTATGCCAATAGATGTTTTCTTAACGATCGCGGTTTGCCCTACCAAGATGTTATAGGGCACTATTGTTATAAGATTAGCCATTTTAGGGATGAGCCGTGCGATCCATTGTTAGAATCTTGTTCGGTAGAAGAGGTTATCAAGAAAGGAAAGACTGTTAAGGTTATACACGGGCATTACGGACAGGACAATGGGGAAATTGCCGTTGAAATAAATTCGTGTCCATTTTATGATAGCTCAACCGGCAGAAGGTACGCTGTTGAGGTCTTAAGATGTCTAGGAAATGGTTCTGATGCGCAGCATAAGTTTAATCTGGCGCAGAGGCTCTCTGAAATCGGTTTTTTAGCGGAGGGTGTAGCGCATGAAATAAATAATCCACTCAATAACATATTAGCTTCCGTTGATATGATAAAATTGTGTATCGGAGACAACAAGATGATTCAAGATAATTTTTTCACCGGCTTAAAGGATAGCAGCTGTGATGTTAAAAAATATTTTGGGTTAATGAAACAAGAAATAGAAAGATGTAAGGATATCACAAAAAAGCTTCTCTTATTATCCAGACCAGTATCAATTTCGAACGACATAGTCAATGTTAATAACTCGGTCGACGAAAGCCTTTCATTACTCTCTTTTGTAGCAAGTAAAAAAAATATTATGATAAAAAGGAACTTTGCTGACAATATTCCTCTGATTAGTTTTTCGGAATCAGGATTAAGACAGGTTGTGTTAAATATTGGACTTAATGCCATACAGGTTGTCCAGAACGATTCAGGAATCGTTTATTTTATAACCAAGGTGGCAGGAGATTATATCCATATGTTGATAATAGATAATGGTCAGGGCATATCTCCTGCCGACATTAAAAAAATTTTTAATCCTTTTTTCTCTAAAAATAAAGAGTCTTCTAACACGGGGCTTGGACTTCCTATCTCCTTAAGCATAATGAAATCGCTCGGGGGGTCGATTGAAGTTAGGTCTAAAGAGGGATTTGGGACAAAATTTGTTATTAAAATACCAATTAAAAACAACTTTACGGGTGATGATGAATAATAAAAAGGCAGTTTGAATAACAAGACATTGTCTCATGGGAGGCAGAAATCTATTAAAATGAATGACAATTCTATTTCGATATTGGTTGTTGACGACGACGCGAATTACAGAAGAATATTGACCGATTACCTGAGCAATAAAGGATATAACGTTAAATCGGTGTTTTCCGCAGAGGATGCGATAGCTGTTTTAAAAAAGGACTATTTCAATATTATTATATCCGATTTGATGTTACCGGGGAAATCCGGCATAGATCTGCTGAGTGTTGTGAAATCAAAGGCAAATGATGTTGAGGTAATTATTTTAACCGCGTACGGTAGTATTGATACCGCGGTACGCGCCCTCAAAATCGGTGCTTGCGATTATCTTGTTAAGCCGTTAAGCTTGGAAGAACTTAGTATAACAATAAAAAAGATAATAGAAAATATTGATTTAAAAAATTATGCGGCGTACTTTAAGAGGGAGGTTTTTAAAAGACTTTTTATAGGAAAATCAAAAGCGGCATTAAAGGTGATGGATGATGTTTCTGTTGCCGCCAAATCTGACCTCAATATTTTGATAACCGGTGAATCCGGTACGGGCAAAGAATTATGTGCTAATATTCTACATAAATTATCTGTCAGAAGAGATAAGCCCTTCATAGTGGTTGATTCATGTAACCTATCCGAAAATTTATTTGAATCAGAGTTATTTGGCCATGAAAGGGGTTCTTTTACCGGTGCGGATGTGCTTAAAAAAGGACTCTTGGAATATGCAGATAAGGGGACCCTGTTTATTGATGAAATCGGCGAAGTCAGCAGCATCATACAGGCGAAACTTTTAAGGATTATCGACACTAAGAGTTTTAGAAGAGTGGGTTCCGCCAAGAACCTTTTTATAGACGCAAGAATAATAACTGCAACGAACAAGAATCTAAACAAGCTGGTCGACGAGGGTCGATTTAGGGGAGATTTATTTTATAGGATAAACGGTTTTACGATAGAGCTTCCCCCACTACGGGAACGAAAAGAGGATATACAGCATCTCGCGCATTTTTTTATGACAAAAGAAAATAAGGTTCCGTTTTCAAAACCGCTTTCAGCGTCTGCATTAGAAAAACTTTCATCTTACGAATGGCCGGGCAATGTTAGAGAATTAAAGAATGTTATTGAAAGGGCAATTGTCTTATCTGATGGTAAGAATGAAATATTTGGAGATGCTGTGCAGATAGGGGTAGAAACAAAACGAGTCGTATCATTATGTGATGAGGGTAATGGAGCGACTAATGGGACAGCGCTTTTAGATAAGGGCCTAACCTTAAGGGAAATAGAAGAGTCATACATAAAACACCTTTCTTCCAAGGGACTGAAACCGTCCGAAATTGCAGGTGTAATCGGGGTAAGTGAAAGGAATATCTACAGAAAGCTTTCAGCTATAAAACAAGAGTCGTAAAATATTTTCTAACCTTATTTGGAGTAATTGTGATACTATTTAACGGATTAGCTTGAATAAATTAGATTTTTAAGATCATTTAATGTTTCTGTTTATCTAAATCCTTTAAGTAGCGTTTCTTTATGAAGTGCGCAAATAGAGGTTGTGTTAAGAATTTTAATTTAATTTAATGGGATGGAGGGTGCATTTTATATGAATTTATCGATAATTAAAAAGACGTCTATCAAGACGAAGCTGCTTTCGCTTATTCTTTTGATTCTTCTTTTGATAATTTTATTCTTGACTTATTATGCCGTTTCAAATCAGTATAATACGTCTATTAAAACGACAACATACGATGCCTCCATTACAGCAACGACTATGCTTTCGTCCTTAAATGCCATGATGCTTAACGGAACCATAATGAAAAAATCCGACAGAAAGCAACTTTTTGGTATATTTAAAAAGATTCAAGGTATCAAAGGTTTTAAAATTGTAAGGGGAGAAGCGGTCAATAAAGAATTTGGTCCCGGACTTAAAGAGGAGACTCCTAACTCTCAATTTGATAGGGATATATTGAATTCAAAGCATGTCGTTAAAAGGATATTCAATAAAAACGGATCTGAATACGTAGATGTTGGCGTTCCATTTATCGCAAAAAGAATGTCTAGGGGAGTGAACTGTCTCACGTGTCATACCGTGAAAAGCGGAACGATACTCGGTGGTGTTAATCTTGTATATTCCTTAAAAAATACCGTAATATCCTCAAATATTTTCATGAGGAATATTTTATTTTTTGCGATCTTACTTATCGTCTTTTCAATATTGATTATATACTTTTTACTAAGGTCTATCTTTATCAAGCCTGTGCACAACTTTTATGAAAGAGTGCGCGATATATCTCAAGGTGAAGGAGATTTAAGCAAACTTATCCCTATGGATTGCTATGATAAACCTTCCATTATCGCTAAAAGGCACAATGCCTGCATGTTGAGTGTGGATGAGCTGGAAACAAGATGTTGGGATAAACAAATAGACCATTTTGGGGTCAAGGGCGAGAGCATTTGCATTAAATGCAAGGTTTATAAAAATTCAGTTTATGATGAAATTTCTGTCGTTGTAAATGAGTTTAATAGGTTCATTATAGATATAAGGATGATAGTACAGTCAATAACCGAAGAAGCTATGGCCGTGGTGGACGTGAGCACATCTATAGAGACGCATGTTGATGAGATAAGTGGCAAGGCTAAAGAGCAGGCTACCCTCTCGACACATGCTGCTGCAGCCTCTGAAGAGATGAGTCAGACGATTAGGGAAATATCAAAGAATACCCAAAATTTAAGCGGTGTTGCCAAAGATGCGTCAGACAGCGCAAAGAACGGTTTTAATGTAGTCGAAAGGGCTATAGTCGGTATAAAAAATGTAGCCGTTCTGACCGGAGAATTAGAAAACATGATACACGGACTTGAAAAGGGTTCTTACGAGATAGGAGAAATAATATCCGTTATTAACGATATAGCCGACCAGACAAATCTGCTTGCTCTTAATGCGGCCATAGAAGCGGCTCGTGCAGGAGAATCGGGTAGGGGATTTGCTGTTGTGGCAGACGAGGTAAGAAAGTTAGCAGAAAGAACCGTTAAGGCGACAAAAGAAATAGAATCGAAGGTTCAAGCTATACAGCAAGGTACGCGAGATACGAAGTCGTCAATGGATTCGACAATGAAGGAGGTAGATTTATCAGTGGAATATGCGTCTAAAGCGGGCGAATCCTTAAATAGTATAGAAAAAAGCATAATAAGTTTATCAGATAGAGTTAACTCTATAGCCGCAGCATCTGAGGAACAGACTGCCGCTACGAATGAAATTTCTCAAAATATAGAAATGGTGTCTAATCTGGCGGTGTCTAATTCGGAACAGTCGTCAAGAGCTGCCAAGGAGGCGGGCTCTGTTTATGGTGAATTGGAGAAACTCATAGGTATAGTGAAAAGGTTTAAATATTAATAAAATTATTACAACAAAAAAGTGGGTGTTAATTAGCAGTAAAGGTGTGATTTGCAGACAGTGGCACAATTAGCGGAGGTTAGTTTTTATGGAGACTTTTAGCAGCTTAGCTCATGAGAAAGAGATATATACTCCTTCGGAAAGGACATTAAAAGACAGCTATATTAAGGATTATGATACGCTTTATGATTATTCCGTCAGGGAAAATGATAAATTTTGGGATGAGATCGCAAAACAATTAGAATGGTTCAGGCACTACGATAAGGTCTTGGAATCGGAACATCCGTTTTATAAATGGTTCGTTGGGGGCAAGACTAACATTGTTCATAATGCATTAGATAGGCATATAAAGACGTTTAGAAAGAACAAGTTAGCAATCATATGGGAAGGGGAGGACGGTAGCGAGAGACTTTATACCTATTTTTCTCTTTACAAAGAGGTTAATAAGTTTAGTAATGTCCTTAAAAGTTTCGGTGTAAAAAAGGGTGATACAGTCACTATCTATCTTCCTAATATTCCTGAAATTGTTATAAGCATGCTCGCCTGTGCAAAGATCGGTGCTATTCACAGTGTTGTTTATGCCGGATTTTCCTCTATGGCGCTAAGAGACAGAATCGTAGATGCGCAGAGTAAACTACTGATAACCGCCGATGGAGCGTATAGGGGCGGCAAGGTTGTGGAGCTAAAAAAAATAGCCGATGATGCAGTTATGAAATCCCCGGTTGTCCAGACTGTTATTGTAGTTAAACGAATAGGCCATGAAGTTTACATGGATACGTCGAGAGATTTTTATTATGACGAGTTAATGAAGCTTCCTATTGCTAACCCGTACTCGAAAACGGAGGAGATGGATTCGGACGACCCACTTTTTATATTATATACATCCGGAACAACCGGTAAACCTAAGGGTATTCTTCATGTTCACGGAGGCTATTCGGTAGGAACATATATAACATCCAAGTATGTATTTAATATCAGAGATACCGATACGTACTGGTGTGCGGCGGATCCGGGATGGATAACCGGACATTCCTACATCATATATGGACCATTAATAAATGGAGCGACTACCGTTATGGCGGAGGGCTCGCCTTATTATCCTTATCCCGATAGATGGTGGAGAATTATTGAGAAGTATGGCGTTAATATATTTTATACATCTCCCACCGCGATTCGTGGGGTTATGAGGTTTGGTGAAAATTGGCCGAACAAGCGTAATCTTAGCTCTCTCAAGATTCTTGGGAGCGTTGGCGAGCCTATAAATCCTGAAGTATGGAGATGGTATTATAAACATATAGGCAAGGAAAGATGCCCTATTATGGATACATGGTGGCAAACGGAGTCGGGTATGTTTCTACTTACCCCTGTTCCGTCAATGTCGTTGAAGCCGGGTTCATGCGGGAAGCCGTTTTTCGGTGTAGATGCCGATATCTTTGATGAAAATGGCAACCCTGTGGGCGAGGCAAACAAAGGCGGTTATCTTGTTATCAAGAAGCCTTGGCCTTCAATGATGCGCACAATTTATAAAGATGAAAACAGATATAAAGAAACATATTTTTCTAAGTTCAAAGGCGTATATCTCGCAGGCGATACGGCAAAGCGCGACGAAGACGGATATTTTTATGTTATGGGCAGAATAGATGATGTCATAAAGGTATCTGGTTATAGGCTTGGAACGGCGGAAATAGAGAGTGCCATTATTACCCATGAATCGGTGGCTGAGTCTGCAGTTATCGGAAAACCTCACGAACTTAAGGGTAATTCTATAAAGGCGTTTGTTGTTTTAAGGCCTGAATTCAAGAGAAGCGATGCATTGTTGGAGGATATAAGAATGAATGTAGGAAAAACGTTGGGCCCCATTGCTAAGCCGGATGAAATAGAATTTGTGGATTCTTTGCCAAAAACAAGGAGTGGAAAAATTATGAGACGGGTTTTAAAGGCTAGAGAGATGGGTATGGACGAAGGGGATTTATCCACAATAGAAGAGGATTAAAGGTTATCATAAGGGTAAATATATTATAAAAACATGGGGGTATTAAATTGGAATTTAAAGTTGTTAGTTCTGTCGAAAAAATCTTAAAGGAATGCGAAAATAGACCGGAATCATTTGATCGTATCTTTGTATTTGGGGTTTTTGAAGGGCATGAGAATGACTTTTTAAAAAATAAAAGTCTTAATAAATTTTATTTTTTATACAAAAGATTAAAACAACTTGATTTTAAAGCTAAAAAAGGAAAAAATGTGTTGGTTGAGTCGCCTATCACTTCGTTAGTACACGGTCTCGATAAGAAGACTAAGTTTAATTATGATTCCATAAGGTGCTTTGTTTCAAACTCTTTAAAAATTGCCAGAAAAAATAAAATTAAAGATGTAACCTTTATATTCCCCGACATGCCGAACGAATATTATCTGGACGATGGGTTGTTTTTTATGTCGTCTGCCGTAGCAGAGGGCGCTTCGTTGGGTTTATACGAATTTAAGAAATATAAAACAAAGGATGCAGACAAGGGTGGCAAAAAAGCCGAAGATTTTAGACCTATTCGTGTTTATTTTGGACCTATCGCAATGAACAAGGCTAAAGAAAAACAGGTTAAAGAGGGGTTAGATTTTGGAAAGATTACATCTGAAGCCGCAAATTTTGCAAGAGACATGATTAACGAGCCGGGAAATGTTGCTACCCCCATCTATCTTGCGAATATTGCAAAGGAATTTTCTACAGAGGTAGGAATTGAATGCAAAATATTTGATGAAAAAGATATAGTAAAGCATAAAATGCTTTCCTTCTATGGCGTTGCCCGGGGTTCGAAAAATCCTCCAAGATTTATTCATTTGATTTACAAGCCAAAACCTACAGCCAAAAAAAATAAGATAAAAAAAATTGCAATAGTAGGGAAGGGCGTTACATTTGATAGTGGCGGACTTTCGTTAAAGCCGTCTGATTTTATGACCAACATGAAGTCTGATAAGTCGGGGGCTTGTGCAGTATTAGGGATAATGAGATATGTTTCCAAGCTAAACTTGGGTGCGGAAGTTCACGGTATTATAGCTGCCTGCGAAAATATGCCGGATGGACATGCTCAGAGGCCGGACGATATAGTTAAGGCGCTTAACGGAAAAACTATTGAAATAGAAAATACAGATGCAGAGGGTCGTTTAACCTTGGCAGATGCATTGACTTTTGCAGAAAATATAGGAGTCGATGAGATAATAGATATAGCTACCCTCACCGGCGCTTGTGTCGTTGCGTTAGGCGAATATACCTCCGGGGTTATGGGAAACGATAAAACGTTGATAAACAGTATTATTAAAACTAGCGAGATATCTGGCGAAAAAATGTGGGAATTGCCGTTTGATGATAACATGAGGGAGAAACTTTCAAGCCCCATTGCAGACATTAGGAATATTGGAAATAGATATGGCGGAGCCATAACCGCAGGTATGTTTTTAGAAGAATTTGTATCCGATAAAGTTAAGTGGTGCCATATAGATATAGCCGGGCCGTCTTTTACTAAAACCGGTTTTACGTATAATCCTAAAGGTGCGACGGGTGTTGGTGCTAGAACGATACTTTACTATTTAAGGCAACAATCTTGTTGATTTTGAGTATATTGTATGATACCATTATAAAGATGTAAACATATTTTGAAAGAGTCTTGTAAGTTTTCCAATATGATACTTGTGTTCAAAATGTTCGATTGATTTCAAAATTATTTATTATAATGGAGATAATTTGAATTCTTTTTTACCTATACTTATAATGTTTGTGGTATCCGTGCTATTTGCCGTTTGCACAATCATAGTCTCAAATTTTCTTGGAAAAAAAACATACGAAGCAGGAAAATTGAAAGCATATGAGTGTGGGGTTGAACCCACGGGCGATGCCCATTTGAGATTTGATATTAAATTCTATCTTGTCGCTATAATTTTTCTTCTTTTTGATGTTGAAGCACTGTTCTTATTTCCGTGGGCAGTTGTCTTTTCAGAACTTGGTCTGTTCGGATTTGTCGAAATGTTCATGTTTATAGTAATATTAGTTATAGGTCTTTTGTATGTGTGGAAAAAAGGGGCGCTTAAATGGGATTAGAAGAGCATATCGGTGATAATATTATAACTACTTCCCTGGATAAACTTGTTTCGTGGGGTAGAAAGTGGTCTATTTGGCCGGCAACCTTCGGCTTAGCTTGTTGCGCTATCGAAATGATGACGGTCGCCTCTTCTCGCTATGACTTTGACAGGTTAGGTCTGATTTTTAGGTCAAGCCCTAGGCAGTCTGATTTAATCATTGTATCTGGACGTGTTTCATATAAAATGGCGCCTATGGTTAAAAGAATTTACGATCAGATGCCAAATCCTAAGTGGGTTATTGCGATGGGAGATTGCGCTTGTTCCGGGGGGCTTTTTGATGTTTATAGTATAATACAGGGGGTTGACAGATTTATTCCGGTTGATGTTTACGTTCCAGGCTGTCCGCCTAGGCCGGAGGCTCTTATATATGGCATAGTAAAACTTCAAGAAAAAATAGAAAAAGGAACGATAAGGAAAGAGGGACCACCCGAGATTATAAGGTAAATCGTAGCAATTTCAAGTTTTGTGTACAGCAAATTAACTAAATAGTGTAGGCATTAACAAGATGGATGTTCTATTTGCGCTCAGCGTTATAAAAGAGTCTATGGCTAAAGATATTATATCGGTTGAAACCTCTAACGGAGATATCCATATATTTACTGGTAGAGAGCGTATCGTTGCTTTTGCAAAATTCATGAGGGATGATATTAGGTTACAATTTGATATGCTATCAGATTTATTTGCGGTTGATTATCCTAAAAAAGCAGATAGGATAGAGGTGATTTATAATTTTTATTCTACAAAAAATAATTTTACCATATTTATTAAGGTAAAAAGTAAAATGGACGAGCCTGATTATCCTAGTTTGACCCCATTATATGAGTCGGCAAATTGGTTTGAAAGGGAAGTTTACGATATGTTCGGGTTAAAATTTAAGGGGCATCCCGATTTAAAAAGGATATTAAATCCAGATGATTGGGAAGGACATCCGCTACTCAAGGATTATCCTTTAAAACAAAGACCGCCGGTAGAAAAAATAAATTTTGATACACCGGGCTATACGGTGTTAAATAAGACAGATCAAAAACCGTAAAAATCAAATTATTTAGAGAAGATTTAATAATGTTCGAATACAAAGATTTCTTAATAGAAGTAGATAAGTTTTCGTTAAACATTGGACCTTCACATCCTGCTACCCATGGCGTCCTTAGGGTTTTGGTTAAAATGGACGGGGAGGTTATTCTTGATGCGGAGCCCATTATAGGCTATCTGCATACTAGCATGGAAAAATGTGCCGAATTCAAAACCTATCATCAAGCAGAGACCATTACGGATAGGATGGATTATGTTTCCGCCGTATCGAATAATTTAGGTTATATTCTTGCCGTTGAAAAACTATGCGGCGTTAAGGCTCCAAAGAGAGCGGAGTATGTTAGGGTAATTTTAGCTGAGTTCACAAGAATAAGTTCCCATCTTGTATGGTTGGCTACTCATGCGGTGGATTTGGGCGCGCTTACGGAGTTTTTGTACTGTTTTCGCGAAAGAGAACTAATATTAGATATTATAGAAGCCGTTACGGGTGCTAGAATGACACCCTCGTTTTTTCGCGTTGGGGGTCTTGCAATGGATATACACAAGGATTTCATAGACAAGACAAGAAGTTTTATAAAGATTTTTCCAGAAAAAATTGTTGAATATGAGGCGTTACTCACAAAAAATAAAATTTGGCTAGAAAGGACCAAGAATTTAGGTATAATTTCTATTGAGGATGCTGTGAGTTATGCTTTTACCGGGCCTAATTTAAGAGGTAGCGGATTACAATATGACGTGAGAAAAGCGAATCCGTATTCGAGTTATGAGGATTTTGAATTTGATATCCCGATTGGAGATACCGGAGATGTTTACGATAGATATTTTGTAAGAATAGAAGAGATGCGGCAGAGTCTTAAGATAATTGAGCAGGCAGTGGAAAACATTCCAGAGGGAGAATATTTAAGTTATGATGAATACCCGAAGTATGTTATTCCTCCTAAGAGACGCGCATTGACTACTATGGAGGGGATGATATCGCTTTTTAAATATGGCATGGAAGGGATAAAGCCGCCTAAGGGCGAGGCGTATCACTCAGTGGAAAATCCAAGAGGAGAATTAGGGTTTTACTTGGTTTCAGACGGCTCAGCTTTTCCTTACCGCATGAGGGTGAGACCGCCGTCGTTTTGCAATATCAGCGCTTTGTGTAAAATGACGAAGGGATATCTGCTTGCCGATTTGGTTGCAATTATGGGCAGTGTCGATATATTATTGGGAGAAGTGGATAGGTAGGATAAATTTAACTTATTATCGTAAATTTGATCATATGAAAATTATTGATAAGATCGGTTCGAAGTTAGATATTTCGTACTTTAAAAAGGCAGGTCATGCCGATATATCTTCTATTCTTAACTGGAATGGTGCTATTTTACTGGATGAGAATGATAATAAGGTTGACCTTGCTCGATGTTATATGCAGGAGCTTCAAAAGCTTTCTTGTGGCGTTTGTGTACCGTGCACGGTCGGAACCTCAGTTGCCGCCGACATTCTTGAGCATATGTGTAACGGTAACGCTATACTGGAAGATTTAGACAGATTAAGGAATCAATGTGATTGGATTTTGTCGTCTTCTAAATGCACAGTGGGAAATATAGGGCCGTCTGCTGTTGTTGAGCTAATTGATAATTTCAGAGAAGACTTTGAAAGGGCAATAGTAAATAAGGAAATTATTCCAAAGGGAAAATATATAGCCCATGTGACTGCCCCGTGCGTTAATGCATGTCCGTCTAAGTTGGATATTCCGAACTGGATTGAAAAGGTTAGGGACGGCAGATATGAAGATGCGCTCGAATCAGTGAGGAGAAGTACCCCGCTGGCCGGAATTTTAGGGAGGACATGCTTTCATCCGTGTCAGGATAATTGCCGCAGGGCTAATGTTGATGAAACCATTCAGATATGTTTAATCAGGAGATTTGCCGCCGATAATGCTTTTTATTCAGATGTTAAACAGAAGTTTGCAATTAAAAGTAACGGAATCAAGGTAGCAATAATAGGCTCTGGCCCTGCAGGTTTAAGTTGTGCTTATTACTTGCGTTTAATGGGATATAAACCTGTAATATTTGAAGCGCTGTCTGTTTTGGGTGGCATGATGACCGTTGGTATCCCAAGATACAGATTACCTCAAGAATTTCTTGACAAAGAGATTGGTTACATTCTCTCTACCGGAGTGGATTATGAATTAAATCAGAGACTTGGAACCGATTTTAAGATAGTTGATCTTTTTAAACAGGATTTTAAGGCTGTTTTTATTGCAGTGGGCGCGCATAAGGGGCAGAATATAAATTTGCCAGGGGAAAACGATAATCTCAAGGGTTTTTATGATGGAGTTGAGTTTTTGCGCAATGTTGCATTGGGAAATAAAATAGATACTTGTAGTAAAATTGTAATAGAAGGCGGGGGCAATGTTGCTATAGATTGTTGTAGAACGGCGATTAGATTAGGGTTTCAAGATGTTGTAGTTGTATACAGAAGAGCAAAGGAGCAGATGCCGGCAGCGTCTTATGAAGTGGATACCGCCGCGAAAGAGGGAGTAAAGTTCGAATTTTTAACAAATCCAGTAAGTGTGATACAGGAGAACAGAGCGGTTAAGGGTATAAGATGTACAAAAATGACGCTTGGTGAAATAGATAAGAGTGGACGAAAGAGTCCGGTCGAAATACCCGACTCACATTTTGATATTGAATGTGATGCATTTATTATGGCGGTTGGACAGGTTCCTGATATAAGTTTCTTAAAGGATACGCCCCAAATTAAGACAGCCAATAAGGATAGAATTATAGTAGCCGATAAGTTTACCCATATGACCGATATGCAGGGAGTATTTGTCGGAGGGGATGTTCTTACCGGACCCATGAGCATAATTGATTCAAATCGCGACGGTAAGAATGCCGCGAGAAGGATAGATCAATACATAAGAACAGGCACATTTGAGCCGACCGATGACTGTCTTTTTGAGTACCTCTTTGAACAGCTTGGTGTGTACGACAAAAAAGAGGTAGTAGACTATACCGATTTTCCAGAAGGAAATTTTGCGGCTAAACAGTTGGAAGAACCTGTAGAAATGTGTGTAAAAAATTTTAAGGAAGTCGATAAAGGCTTAACAAGTGATAACGTTATTTATGAGGCAACGAGGTGTATGCGATGTTATCTACTCATGCTTGTGAAGTTTAAAGAGGATTAAAAAATTGGATATAGAGGTTACAATAAACGGCAAAAAGATTATGACAAGGACAGGCATTACCATTCTTGAGGCGGCAGCCCAAAATGGCATAAGGATACCTGTGTTGTGTTATCTTAGAAGGCTCAGGCCCGTCGGCTCGTGTAGAATTTGTGCGGTGGAGGTTAAGGGAGTCAAGAACCCTCTTCCATCCTGCGTAGCAAAGGTCAAAGAAGGTTATGAAATATTAACTGATACCGAAAAACTACGTAAACTGAGAAGAGAGTTGATGTCCTATCTTTTACTAGATCATCCATTGGATTGTCCTGTTTGTGATAAATCAGGAGAATGCGAGCTCCAAAACCTTTCTTTTGAGTTTGGGCTCACTACTCAGCAAAACAAGAAAGTTTTTCCTGACAGGACGCATAATATATTTAAAAGCGACCTTATACAGTATACGGCGACAAGATGCGTGTTATGTTCTAGATGTATAAGGGTGTGTACCGATATGTACGGAAATCCGTTTATTCAAATAAAAGATAGAGGATACAGCGGATATATAGGTTTAAAAGACGACGATAAGTTGCATATGGGGTCTGAGCCGTCGGAGAACTGTTCATTTACGGAAATTAAAAGAGACATAGATTATTTGGATTGCTATTATTGCGGAAATTGCGTGGAGGTTTGCCCTGTGGGCGCATTGCTTTCCAAGCCTTCTAAATTTAAAGAAAGATATTGGCAGGAATCCCCTTTTTCATCCGTTTGTGATAAGTGTGCTGCTGCATGCAGGATGGAGTATTATAGATATGACAAAGAAGAGTCGCTAGTTAGGACAGCCTCTTTATATGGCGGGTATCTATGTAAAGCTGGTTTTTTTTATGAGGGCATAGGAAAACATGAGGAATATTATATTAATATTCCTCATATCAAAAGGAAATCTGTGCCTACAGAGGTCGGCTCAGAAGAAGCTGTAAACGAGATTGCGTTAAAAATAAGAAATATATCGGAGAAGGGCGGGATGAAAGATACGGCAGTTTTAGTATCGCCGGGGATATCCACAAATGACGGTTTTGTAATATCCGGTTTCGTAAAGCACATTTTAAAGCCTGCCTATTTTGATATAGCTGAATCCGAATTTTATAGAGAAAATTTTAATAGGTTTAAATCCGTTTTTAGAAATGAAGAAAATTTCAATATAAAGACATTGCAAAACTCGGAGATCATGATATATATAGGTTCCATAGAGGATGAATTGCCTTATGCTACGTATAATATCATGAAGGCACACAGAGAACACGGCGGAACACTCTTTCTTATAAACATTAAAAAATCTACAAAGACGGATCTTACGAGGTTCGAAGATATTGCTTGTATAAGGAGGAATATTGAGCTATTTGCCATTCATGATTTTCTAAATGATTTAAAGCTTAATATATACGGCAATGGCCCTGATGAAGACGATGAAATTACCGAATATGTTCTTAAGGCGAGCGCAGTTTCCATATTAATAGGCGATTACCCTATGTCGGCTTGTGATATGGGCAGTAGTATTTCTGCTATAGGGGAGATCGTTGAGTTTTTGAGAGATAAACAAAAGATAGTTTCTGTTTATCCTCTAATTAAACCGTTTAATTACAGAGGTCTTATTAATTCAGGAGTAAATCCCACAGATGGTTATGGCTATAATTCCGTACTTTCAGGGTTTGAAACCGGAAAAATAAAAAATCTTATATATATAGGCGATCCTATAAATAATGATGCAGGAAAAGAGTTAATGAAGCATATTTGCGATTTGGAGTATCTGGCGGTTTTTTCCTCTAAATCAAGCATAGTGTCGGCTATGGCAGATGTCGTTATACCAATATACGATTTTCTTGAGCTAAAAGATGCGTTTTACGAAAATTTTGAAGGCAAAACACTAAATATAAACAATGAGTTTCATCTTGGTGGATGTAGAAGTGGAATTTTAGACCTTTTGACTAAGATAGCGAATAAATTGGGACATGATTTTGATCTTGCAAGCGAGGGATTGTCCGGATTCGTTGAAACTTTAAAGACCGAAAATGCTATATCTTATAACAAATTTAAAAGTAAAAGTCGATTCTATTACAATGACAAGACTAAATTACTTTATTAAAAAAATAAAACATCGTTAAATTATTTAATTTATAAAAATTATGGTATTCTGGCTCATAACGGAAGTTATAAAAATATTAATAGTTTTTACCGTTTTACTTCTATCGGCGGCTTACTTAACCCTTTTAGAGCGCAAGGTAGCGGCTAGAATTCAAAATAGAATGGGACCGATGGAGGCGGGATTTCACGGTTTATTGCAGCCTATGGCTGACGGGATAAAGCTTTTTTTCAAGGAAGACATCATACCTGCTGGTGCAGATAAGATATTATTTCTTCTTGCTCCTATAATCGTTGTTATACCGGCACTAACCACATTCGCAGTGATACCGTTTGGAGCACCTATTAAAATCTTAGGGCATATCGTTCCACTTCAGGTGACAGATGTAAATATTGGAATACTTTTTGTTTTAGCCCTTTCGTCGCTTGGTATTTATGGAGTTGTTTTAGGCGGGTGGGCGTCTAACAGTAAATATTCATTGCTTGGAGGTATAAGAACAGCGGCTCAAATGATAAGCTATGAGATTCCCCTTGTTCTTTCGATTATTGGAATAATAATGATTGCGGGGGATTTAAGTTTAGCAGGAATTGTTTCCAAGCAGTCGCATATCTGGTTTATAGTTTATCAGCCTGTCGGTTTTATAATCTATTTACTTGCTTCTACTGCTGAAATGAATAGGGTTCCTTTTGACTTAGGTGAGGCTGAAGGAGAGATTGTTGCAGGTTTTCATACAGAATATTCGAGTATGGAGTTTGCGTTTTATTTTATCGGTGAATATGCCCAAGTAGTGGTCAATAGTGCTATAATAGTCACTCTATTCTTAGGTGGATGGCAAGGGCCATTTCTTCCGTCCGTCGTATGGTTTTTAATAAAGCTTTTCTTTGTTATACTGATCTATTTATGGTTGAGGTGGACATATCCAAGATTGAGATATGACGAACTGATGGATTTTGGATGGAAGTTTTTATTACCGTTGGCATTAGCTAATATTGTTGTTACCGGTTTCATAATGATTCTAATAAAATAAACAAATTAAAAAATAAAATGGATACAAAAAAACAGGAAAATTCCATTATAGAGATTTCAAAAAATCTGCTTATAGGACTAAAGACTACGATAAAGACTTTTTTCGATAAGCCGGTAACCGTTCAATATCCGAGAGAAAGGCTTCAGATTGCTGAAAGATTCAGGGCATTTCCTAAGCTTAATGTAAACAGTGATGGCTCATTGCGGTGTGTTGCATGTTGTTTATGCCAAACTGTTTGCCCATCAGGGGCTATCAAAATAAGAACCGGTTATGTCAATTATGGAGACAAACATGAGCTTACGGATAGACAAAAACATAATCACAGTCTAGATAAACTTAAGCCTGGGATATTCGATGACGGAAGAAGGCATCCTTTATCCTTCGATATTGATTTGCTAAGATGCATCTGTTGTGGTTATTGTGAAGAGATTTGCCCTGAAGAGGCTATAAGTATGGGAAGCAATTATGAAGTGGCATTTTATACTCGAGATGAAGGTATTTATTCTATAGAACAGTTAATCGAATCTGATTAATTTTTTGTAATTTATAAATAAGAGGGTAATTTTGGAAGCGCTTTTTTACATTTTTTCGGTTATAGCTATTTTTTCGGCTTTAATGGTTATATCAATGAAAAATCCGTTGACTTCGGCTTTATATTTAATACTTTGTTTTTTCGCGCTAGCAGGGTTCTATGTCATATTGAATATGCAGTTTCTGGCGGCCATGCAGATTCTTGTATATGCAGGGGCTATTATGGTGCTGGTTGTGCTAGTTATAATGTTATTAAATCTTTCAAAAATCAAAAAATTAAAAATAGATTTACACCAAACGGTGATAGCGGTTGTGATATCCGTGATTTTATTTGCGGAAATAGTCATTTATATTCTTAACGGATCTTCTGGAAAATCAACGGGTATCTACACGGGTGCCCTTATCAATAAAGTCGGAAATACTCGGATTATAGGAGAATTTTTATTTACAAAATATATATTTCCATTTGAGGTGGCATCTATTCTTTTATTAGTGGCTATAATAGGTGCGTATTTATTCGCCAAAAAGAAATATTAGTTTAACCAAAATAAATAATTTTAATTTGTGATAAACATGTTTATGAACGATTATCTGATTGTCGCGGGAATAATTTTTTGCATCGGCGCGTTTGGTGTTTTGATGCGCAAGAACTTAATAGTGATATTTATGAGCTTGGAACTGATGTTTAATGCTGCCAATTTGGGGTTCGTAGCTGTTTCCGATTATCTGCACCTAATAGGCGGGGATATCTTTGTTATTTTCGTTATGGTCGTGGCTGCCGCTGAGGCGGCGATAGCTCTTGGCATTGCCGTTGCTTTTTATAGAGAGAAAGGTACTGTAGATATAGACAAAGCAAATGAGCTAAAACTATAAATTAAATATAAAAGGGCATTTTTGATGGATGCAAAATTACTAATTACATGGTTAATACCCTTATTTCCCTTAACAGGCTGGCTTTTATGGGGCCTTTTCGGAAAATATTTCAAAGGGTATGCGGGTTATGCAGCGAGTGCTTTTATAGGAATATCGTTCATACTTTCTGTTATTCTATTTTTTATCGTTTCATATACGCACGGATTTACAAGTACACTTTACCCGTGGATTCATGCAGCAAATTTTAAGGTAGGGGTGTCCGCGGTTGTTGATAGGCTTTCCGTTATAATGCTTATCATGGTTACCGGAGTAAGCACATTGGTTCATATATATTCCATTGGATATATGCAGGGAGACAAAGGATTTTCGAGGTATTTTTCGTTTTTAAATCTTTTTGTGTTCTCAATGATAATGCTTGTAATTTCGGATAATCTTCTGCTTTTATATGTTTTCTGGGAAGCAGTGGGATTTTGCTCGTACATTTTAATTGGCTTCTGGTACGAAAAGAAATCTGCTGTGGATGCTGGCAAAAAAGCTTTTATAGTTAATAGAATTGGAGACTTCGGGTTTGCAATCGGAATTTTCCTGCTGTTTACGGCTACCGGAACGCTTAATTATGATGCAATATTCAAGATTGTCCCGGTTCTTCCATCTTTTACTGTTACCGTCATTGCGTTACTACTGTTTGCCGGGGCTATAGGAAAATCTGCGCAATTTCCATTACACGTATGGTTGCCAGATGCCATGGAAGGTCCTACCCCTGTTAGCGCATTAATTCATGCCGCAACTATGGTTACAGCCGGCGTTTATATGATAGCTAGATTTCATATAATATTTTCGTATTCGCCGTTTGCATCAGGGGTTGTTTTGACCATTGGAACCATTACCGCTTTTTTGGCAGCATTTATAGCACTAACGCAGTTTGATATAAAAAGGATTATTGCTTATTCCACTATAAGTCAGTTGGGTTATATGTTTATGGCAGTCGGCATCGGCTCATATACAGCAGGGATGTTCCATCTTATTTCGCACGCTATTTTTAAGGGGTTGCTATTTTTAACAGCAGGCAGTGTGATGCACGGACTTGCAGGTGAATTAGACTTAAGAAAGATGGGCGGATTATATTCGAAGATGAAGGTAACCGCGATTACGTTTATCGTAGGCGGACTTGCCTTGTCCGGAATCCCCCCATTTTCAGGATTTTTTAGTAAAGATGCGATATTGGCGGATACATACAATAAGGGATTTTATTTTGCGTGGGTAATTGGTGAATTGGCAGCTGCAATGACTGCTTTTTACATTTTTAGGCTAATATTTATCGCATTTTTTGGAAAATCCAACCTTGACCCGAAAGTGCATGTACATGAATCTGTGAAGCTTATGACGGTTCCCATGATAATATTGGCATCGTTGGCATTGATAGTAGGATTTTTGGGTATCCCGCCGTTTAATGGTTCAATATTTTACAATTATTTGCATGTTGATTTTCAGAATGCATTTAATTTTGCTCCGTTCATAAATAATACTCCTTGGTATTTTTTAAGTCTCATATCGGTATTGGCCGGACTTTTGGGTATATTCGTGGCATATCTTTTATATATCAAAAGGATTCACGTTCCTAAAATTATCAACAGTATCCTTAATCCCGTGCGCGTACTATCTTTTAATAAGGTTTATATTGATGAAATATATAATTTCTTGATTGTGAGGTTGGTCTTAGGTTTCTCTAATTTCCTATGGAAGGTTGTTGATATTGCGCTTATTGATGGCGCAGTTAACGGTATCGCCTCAAGTTTTGCATTTTTTTCTATTAAGACAAAAAAAATACAAAACGGAATGCTGATGAGTTATATATTGACTCTATCTATCGGGGTTGTAGCGTTGCTTTTTTATTTCTTCATAAGGTAATTACATTCCCGTGTTTAAAACGGGGTTCGCACATATTAATTAGGAGCGTATAAATTTAACGGCGGTTTAACGAAGGTTAATGAATATGGATTTCTTTATAAAGTATCTTTTGTCTATACTAATTTTTTTCCCATTGGCTTCTGCAATTTTATTAATTTTTATTAATAAAAAAAATGAAGTGTTAATAAAATATCTTGCAACAATCCTATCGCTTATAGAGTTTGTTTTTTCTATTTATCTGTTTGTTTATTTTAAACCAGACACATATAAGTTCCAATTTGTCGAAAAATTTCATTGGATAAGTACATTTGGAGCATCGTATTTTCTTGGAATAGACGGCGTAAGTTTATTTCTTATATTATTAACGACCCTCTTGACATTTGTATCGCTAATTTCAAGTTTTAAGTACATAAAAGAACACATAAAAGAATTTTTTATTTTAATGTTAATACTTGAAACATTCATGATAGGAACATTTGCATCATTGGATGTTCTTTTATTTTATTTATTTTGGGAATTCATGCTGATACCTATGTATTTTATTATAGGGATGTGGGGTACAGGCAGAAGGGTCTACTCGGCAGTAAAGTTTATTTTATATACACTGGCGGGGTCTCTTGTAATGTTGTTTGGACTGATTTATATATTTATACTTCATTACGATCAGACGGGCAACTTTACGTTTAATATTATCAGTCTATACAACACTCATATTTCGTTTAACACTCAAATATGGCTCTTTATTGCTTTATTTTTAGGTTTTGCTATTAAAATACCGGTTTTCCCCTTTCATACATGGCTTCCAGATGCACACACAGAGGCTCCCACAGCGGGCAGTGTCATACTAGCCGGTGTCCTTTTAAAATTCGGAATTTACGGATTCTTTAGGTTTGTAATGCCACTTGTGCCGGAGGCAACCTTGGCGCTTGCCCCGATAGTTATTGTCATCGGTGTTATAGGGGTTCTCTATGGAGCGTTGGTTTCAATAGTCCAAAAGGATTTGAAGAGATTAGTCGCATTTTCAAGTGTTTCGCATATGGGTTTTATAGTACTTGGGTTGTTTGCCATGTCAGCAATTAGTGTTGATGGATCTATGCTTCAGCTTTTAAATCACGGAATTACGACGGGGGCATTGTTTCTTTTTGTAGGAATGCTTTACGAGAGGATGCATACTAGGAGAATTGCAGATTTTGGAGGTATTGCAAAAAAAGCACCGATATTCACTACGCTTTTTATGATATCAATCTTGGCATCCGTGGGGCTTCCGGGTTTGAATGGTTTCGTGGGAGAGTTTTTAATTTTAATAGGGTCTTTTAAACACTATATGGTTTTAACAATTATTGCCACGAGTGGGATAATTTTTGCGGCTGTATACCTATTATGGATGTTTCAACGTGTTATGTTTCAGGGGGTTACAAATCCTGCTGTAGAGAATTTTGAAGATATGAATATAAGAGAAATCATTACGGTTTTACCCTTGATATTGCTGATGTTTTTTATCGGATTTTATCCAATGCCGTTTTTAGACAGAATCGATCCTACGGTATTACATTTTATTGGCATGGTAAGCCATCATGGATATGTACATAGTTTGATAAAAATTAAAACGGGGCTGTCAAATGCTTAATATATCACCGGTTTATAATATGAATTTTTTAGAGAAGGGCATGTTGACCGTTATGCCGGAGGCGGTTATTATAATCTTTGCGTTTATAGTTCTTTTCTTGACTTTTTCGGATAGACTTTCTAAAAGTAAGAATCCGTATTATCTTTCTCTTATAGGTATAGGCTTTTCTATGTTATATGTACTAATGCTATCCGGAAAAGCTATGGAAGGTTTTTACGGAGCCATAGTCTTTAACGAGTTCAGTGTTTTTTTATTTGTCGGGATACTTTTTTCAGGTCTGATAACGGTACTAATGTCAAATGACTACATAGATAATTTCAAGGTACCACTCCCCGAATACTATAGCCTTATCTTATTTGCAATATCTTCAATGATGTTTTTAGTGTCGTCCAATAACCTCATAATGGTATTTTTGTCTATAGAATTTATGTCGATCACGGCATATATTCTTACGGGTTATTTAAAGGGAAATACTAGGAGTACCGAGGCTGCATTGAAGTATTTTATATTAGGCGCTTTTGCGTCCGCATTTTTAATTTTCGGATCGGTATTTATTTACGCAGCTACGGGACATCTTAACCTATATAATATTCACTATTTCATAACTGATGTAGCCAATAAAGGCTTGCTAAATTCAAATGGCATTAAGACTTATCTCGCAATAGGATTAATATTATTTTTAGTTGGATTAGCATTTAAAATGTCGCTTTTTCCGTTTCATTCATGGACGCCAGATGCCTATGACGGCGCGCCGACGCCTATCAGTAATTTTATGGCAACAGGCGTTAAAATAGCGGCTTTTGCAATTTTTATAAGAATGTATTTTCTTATTTATAATTTTAATATAATGAACTTCAATGATATATTATGGCTACTCGCCATATTATCTATGACATTCGGAAATCTTGCAGCCATCATGTCGTCTAATGTTAAGAGGTTACTTGCGTATTCATCTATAGCTCAAGCCGGTTACATGCTTTTGGGAATTATAGCCGGCGGATATTATGGATATTCCGGGACGCTTTTTTATCTAATGGCATACATCTTTATGACGGCAGGTGCATTTGCTGTTGTAGTTATATTTGAAAATTTTAATTTAATATCATTAGATATCAAGAAGTATGCGGGGATAGGATATAAATATCCGTTTATTGCTGCTGCTATGGTTTTTTTCCTCTTATCGTTAGCAGGAATTCCAATAACATCGGGTTTTATGGGGAAGTTTTATGTATTTTCGGCGGCAATTAAATCAAGATACAATTTACTTATATTGATAGCTTTGGCAAACAGTGCTTTTGCTGCATTTTACTACATGAAAATAATAGTGCAGATGTATATGCCGGATAAAGAAAGATTAACCGCGCTGATGCCTAATAAACCTGAATCAAATATTGCATTTGGTATTTCTAATGGTAAAGTAAGCCCAGGACTGATTATTATAATCTTAATTTGTTTGTTATTTACACTAATAATGGGAATTTATCCGCAAATATTTATAAATTTTGCTAATAATGCAATAAGTTCATTATTAAATGTGTAAGTTTTGACTTTCATCGGTTTAATTCAATGAATGCAGCTAATTTTTATTATCATGCCCCGGCCAAGGTTAATTTTTCTCTAAGAATTGGTAAAAAGAGACAAAATAATCTTCATCAAGTTCAATCTTTGATGCGTAAGATTAAAATGTTCGATAAAGTCTCTTTTAAATTAACATATGGTAATTATAAAATTTTGGCTACTTCGGGTAAGATACTCAAAGATATCATCCCCGAGCATGAGCTGGCGTTACTTTCCGATGAAGGAAATATAGTTATAGAAGCCGCTAAACTTTATTTTGAAAGATTAAATATTACTGACAGGGGCGTAAATGTTTTATTGGAAAAGAATATACCCCTTAAGGGCGGACTGGGTGGCGGGTCAAGCGACGCCGCAGGTATGTTGTTTAAGTTAAATGAAATCTTCAATCATCCGCTTAGTCCATTAGAATTACAAAGTTTGGCTTTTAAAATAGGCTCGGATGTTCCGTTTTTTTTGACCGAAGGGGATGCAGTTATAACTGGATTCGGAGAAGATGTTCATGTGGTTCCCAGGTCTGCCATGCCTAAATATTTTATTGTCTTGATCGTTCCGAATTTCGGACTTTCAACAAAAGAGGTTTATAGTGACTTTGATGATTTCTTATTGACAAATAACGCAAATTATTATAACATTCAATACTTAGATTTCAAAAATATAAAATTTGAAAATGATTTTGAGGCCGTAGTATTTGAAAAATATCCGGTACTTAGAGATATTAGAGATTATATGATGCAATATGGCGCGGAGCTATCACTTTTATCAGGTAGTGGTTCTACTGTTTTCGGGGCATTTAAGGACAAAAAAAAAGCGGTAACTTATTTAAAAAATTTAGCATCATTTCCATTTAATAAAAGGTTAAAATTAAGTTCTTTGACGACAACTTTATAAATTATTCCACAATTTATTTTTATTTGGAGGATTTGCCATGCAAGTTACTGAAGTTAACGTATTTCCTGTTGATGAAGAAAAATTAAAGGCCTATGTGACAATTACCTTCGATGATTGTTTTGTTGTCAGGGACCTTAAAGTTATAAATGGTAAGGAAGGTCTGTTTGTTGCAATGCCGAGCAAAAAGAGAAAAGATGGAACATTCAAGGATACGGCACATCCCTTGAATAATGAAACAAGAAATATGATAGAGAAGGCTGTTCTGAACGAATATGAAACTGCTATAAATAATCGGGATCAACAATAAATTATATTTAAATTGTTATAAATTGGGGCGTAGACAAGTGGCAAGTCACAGGATTTTGATTCCTGCAATCGGAGGTTCGAATCCTCCCGCCCCAGCCAAAAGGGGAGATATGCTTGACAGATTAAAACTATTCGCTGGTAATTCAAACTTAGATTTGGCGGCTAAGATGGCGAAATATCTTTGTATTCCCCTTGGTGATGCGGAGGTTTATAGCTTTAGCGACGGAGAAACATTTATAAATATAAATGAAAATGTTCGTGGATACGATGTTTTTTTAGTTCAATCCACATCTAACCCTGTTGATAAGAACCTAATGGAGCTTTTAATAATGATTGATGCAATGAAAAGAGCGTCAGTTAAAAGAGTGACCGCTGTTATTCCGTATTACGGATATGCGAGGCAAGATAGAAAAACTGCTTCAAGGGTGCCTATTACAGCCAAGTTAGTGGCGGACATTATAACTGCCGCTGGAGCGGATAGGGTTTTATCCATGGATTTGCATGCAGGACAAATCCAGGGTTTCTTTAATATACCGGTGGATCATTTATATGCTGTTCCTATATTGGTTAGATATATGAAGGAAAAAGGTTTGAATTCGACCGACATGGTTGTGGTTTCACCGGATGCCGGCGCAGTGGAACGGGCCAGAGCGTTTGCAAAACATTTAGGGACAAACCTTGCTATTATAGATAAAAGAAGAATAAAGGCGAATGTTGCTGAGATAATGAACGTTATTGGAGATGTTAAAAATAAGGTTGCCGTTATGCTTGACGACATGATAGATACGGCGGGTACGATCACGCAAGGGGCGGTAGCTCTTTTGGAAAATGGAGCGAAAGACATAATTGCAATGGTAACTCACGGCGTGCTTTCGGGTGATGCGGTTAGTAAAATAGACAATTCTCCGATAAAAGAGCTGATAATTACAGACACTATAAACCAAAAAAATAGACAACAATTATCGGACAAGATTAAGGTGTTAACCGTTTCCGATCTTTTGGCTGAAGCGGTAAAAAGGATTTATGACGAGGATTCTATTAGTTCACTTTTTATTTAAAATATACGGTAAAGCAAATAATTATAAGAGAAAAGGAGATATTCATTGGAAAAAATTAGTTTGCACGTCGATGCAAGAAATAGCGATGAAAATGTAAAATCACTTAGGGTAAAGGGTTTTATACCTGCTGTGATATACGGGAAGCGCACAGACTCTTTAAGTATTTCATTGAACTATAAGAATTTCATTAAGGCTTTCTCGGGTCATTCTGTTTCATCTTTTATTAATGTAGAGAGTAAGGAAAAAGAGTTGAGCGGTAAAATAGCAGTAATAAAAGAGATTCAAAAGGACCCTGTGACTGAGAGCATTATTCATATGGATTTTTATGAAATATCAATGGATGACAAAGTAGAGATTGAGGCGGCAGTCCACTTCATAGGTAAGCCGGAAGGTGTGAAGCTTGGAGGCATATTTGAGCCGCTCATAAGACATATTTTGATTAAAGGTTACCCTAAAGATATTATTGACACGATTGATATAGATGTTTCGGCCCTTAAAATAGGGGATATCATTCACGCTAAGGATTTAAAACTAGGCGAAGGTATTGAGATTATCACAGAAAAGGATACGCCTATTGTTGTTGTAGCGGAACCTACTGTTGAGGATGTCGCCGTTACTACTCAGGCTGAAGAAGTGCCCGAGACGCCTCAGCCATAGTGCTCAGGACAAATATTTAAGGTAATCCGATAGGTCTAATTATCCGAAAGAAATGAGTACAAATATATTTATTTTTGGTCTCGGGAATCCCGGGGCGGAATATCGCTTTTCCCGTCACAATTTTGGTTTTATAGTCATTGACAGCTTTTCTAGAGACAATAATTTTCCCGATTTCAGTCGTAAGAAAAATTATTTAATTTCAAGCAAAAGTATATCCGGTAGGAATGTTTATTTAGTTAAGCCGCTCACTTACATGAATTTGAGCGGAAAAGCAGCAAGGGAGGCGCTGAATAAATATGACATTAAGATACTGGAAAATGGTGATGCTTCGAACGTAATATTGATTCATGATGACCTAGATCTTGATTCGGGACACTTTAAGGTTAAGTTCGGCGGTAGCGGGGGTTCACATAAGGGCGTGATATCCGTAATAAACTCCATTCGCAGTAAAGAATTTATCCGATTAAAGCTTGGCATTAATTCATCCTCAAGGGTTAAATTTTCTACTGGGGCCGATTATGTGTTATCAAATTTCTCAAGGGATGAAACTAAAAAATTGCCGAATTTTTTAAAAACAATAAACGATTTATTATCCGCAATGATCAATGATGGATATGTTAGCGCTATGAATACCTTTAATCACAAGTAAAAATTTTATCCAATCCTCTTTTTGAGATAATAAGGAAAGGGATTATTATGAGGACAATGAAATATGGGGCTTAAATGCGGGATAGTTGGACTTCCTAATGTTGGAAAATCGACTATATTCAATGCTATTACCTCCGGGAGTGCTGAAGCCGGTAACTATCCTTTTTGCACGATAGATCCTAATGTTGGCATAAAGCCGATTAACGATAAGAGGCTTGATAAGCTAAGGGAAATGGTCGATCCGGAGAAGTTTACTCCTACTTATGTAGAGTTTATGGACATTGCAGGATTGGTAAAAGGAGCATCTTCAGGTGAAGGTCTTGGAAACAAATTTCTTTCTCATATTAGAAATGTAGATTTGATCATACAAGTAATAAGGATTTTTAAAGCAAACTCGGTTGTGCACGTAGAAGGCAATATAAATCCGATGAGGGATATAGATATCATTAATACCGAGCTTGCCTTGGGCGATATGGAAATTCTTTCTAAGCATATGCAAAAGTTAGAAAAAATGGCTAAAAGCGGGGACAAGACTGCGATTTCCAGCCTTGAATTTTTAAAGGATATTTATGAACAATTGTCCGAAAATGGCAATGTATCGAATAAAGAATTTGCCGAAAATGAAAAAAGTATCTTGAAATCATTGGGTATTATATCGGTAAAACCGGTTATATATGTTCTTAATGTTGATGAACAAATGCTATCGGAAGAGGTCTCTAATAATGAGATAGATGAAATATTGAAAATTGCAGGGTCTAAAAATATACCGGCAGTAAGACTATGTGCAAAACTTGAAGAAGAATTATCGGGATTGAGTCCAGAAGATAAAGATGTTTTCCTGAAAGATTACGGCATTGAATCCTCCGCATTAGATATTGTTGCGTCCATTAGCTTTAGGCTTCTAGGACTAATTTCATTTTTTACCCAAGGGAAACAAGAGGTCAGGGCATGGGAGATAAGAAATGGCTGTAAGGCTCCTCAAGCGGCAGGAACAATACATACTGATTTTGAAAAGGGTTTTATAAGAGCAGAGGTGATATCTTACGATGATTTTATAAAGGCGGGTTCTGAATCTAATGCGGCAAAAATGGGACTTTTAAGGCTTGAAGGTAAGGACTATATTGTAAAAGACGGAGATATAATGCACTTTAGATTTAATGTTTAATCTAATTATAGGGGGTTAATCTTTAGGTTAAAGCACATTTTTTTATTAAAATAAATGAAAAGTTTATCGCACCATCCTACCATAATCATCATGGACAAAAAAGGCAAATTTAATATACTCCACATAGATAGTTTCAGGGACTTTGGCGGCGCTCAGACCGACATCATCATACTACTCAAATTTATAAAGGTTTATCATGGTGAAAAATTCAATTTTTATGTCATACATAATGATAATAAGAGGTTGAAGGCCGAATTGGACAAATTAGGCATTAACAACATATCAATAAGTATGAAAAATTTTCTTGATATCAGGGCTGTATTTAAAATAAGAAATTTTTTAAAAAACAATGATATAGATTTAATAAATTTCCATTCTTCAAGAGACCATTTTTTAGCTGGAGTGGCCTCGTTTTTAGTTTTTAAAAAGAAAATAGCCAAGGTTTTAACGAGGCATGTTGCTTATAGAATCAGCTTTTTAAAAGGATTTCTGATTCACCGATTTTTAACGGATAGGTTTATCGCTATATCTGATTTTATTAAAAATGTTATGACCAAGGATGTTAAGATTAACCCTGAAAAGATAGACACGATTTACAGCCCGAGGATTTTTGCCGATAGCAATAATATTGATAAAGAGATATCCTTTTATCAATCGCAAAAACAAAATATTAAGAATGAACTTAGTATAAAGTCTGACGAAAAAATCATCTCTCTCATAGGAAGATTATCTAAAGAAAAGGGACATGAGACATTTATAAAAGCGGCAGGGTTAATAATGAAAAAACGAAATGACATAAAATTTGTCATTATAGGGGAAGGCGTACTGCGAGATCACATAATAAATTTTATTAAAAATATGGGGCTCAAAGAGTGTTTTGTAATAGGCGGTTTCAAAAAAAATATAAAAAGATTTATTGTTGCAAGCGATTTAATAATTGTTCCGTCGGGCATTGAAGGTATGGGTAGCATTATCATAGAAGCATGTGCACTAAAGAAAGCGGTAATTGCTTCTAACGTAGGGGGAATACCCGAGTTAATAAAAAATAATGAGACAGGGCTTTTATTTAAGCCCGGGGATTATAGTGAACTTGCGGATAAGATTATTTCGTTGATAGACAACCGAGAGCTAATTGAAAAATTAGGAATAAACTGCTATAAAGGGGTTGTCGAAAGGTTCAATGCTAAAGAAATCGCGTCCAAAACAACATTGCTTTATCTAAATTTATTAGTAAATTAAGTGGAGCATAAACCTTCTTGCTCTTATTGAATGTTTACGATAAAATGAAAGACATATGAGAATGCAGGTTCGTAGGTTATTAAAAGGCTTTGTAGTGTCTGTTTTTATTGCGCTTATGATTTACGCTGTTGTGTTTTCTTTCGAACGCATAGCTTCATCTGATCATAATATGAAATTAAGGCTGGTATCTTTTTTGAAATACTCATCCATAAAGCCGGAATTTTTAAAATTTATAGATTTAAATTTTAATACGCTTGTTTCCGATTACTATTGGATACTCTTTGTTCAGGAGACTTCATCTTTTAGGCTTGCAAGAATGCGTTATCCATACATGTATAAAATATCGTTTATCATCGTTTCTCTAAATCCTAATTTTAACTATGCATATCAGGCCGGCGGAACGCTTCTAGGTATGTCCGGAAAGCCAAAAAAGGCTATTAAATTATTAAAAATGGGAATGAGCCATCTTAAGGGAAACTGGAATATACCGTTCTTGATAGCATTTAATTATTTTTACAGCCTTAATAACTTTAAAAAGGCTGCATATTATCTTGAATATGCAATTAAAATGAAAAATAGTCCAAAATATCTGGAATTTTTATACATGAAACTTCTTAATAAGTCGGGAAGTCTTAAAAAGGCATCTGATTTTCTTATTGAGATGTATAAGAATAATAAAAATCCGTATATAAGACAGACAATAAAGCGCCGAATAAAAGCGATCAGAAAAGAGATATTATTACAAAAAGAACATAAAGAATATAAAATACCGCACTCGTTAAAATTATTTTTACCACAAAAAAATTTATGATTGAATTAAAAAATATAACAAAATATTTTAGAATCGGTTTTCTCGGCATTAAAAAAAATGTCGTAGAAGACCTTTCTTTTACCGTGGAGAAAGGTAAGATTACAGGGTTTTTCGGTCCTAACGGAGCAGGGAAATCTACAACTATTAAGATGATTGTCGGGCTAATTCATCCATCAAGCGGTAGAATTAAGATAAACGGTTATGATTCTACGGATTATAGGTCACGCCTTGGGTTGGGTTATTTGCCTGAAAATCCAAGTTTTCCGAGAGGGCTAAAGGCTATAGAAATTATTAATTATTATTCTAAGTTATTGAATCAAAAAATTAATAAAAGTTCCATAAGTGAAGCGCTTGAATTAGCAGGTATTTTTTACGCAAGAAATGGATATGTACATAAATACTCAAAGGGGATGACTCAGAGGTTAGCCCTTGCTATTTCTATTCTTGGAGATCCTGAAGTTTTAATTTTTGACGAACCGTTATCGGGGCTTGATCCTATCGGAAGAAAGGAATTTAAAGATGTGATATTTAAATTAAGGGAAAGGAAAAAAACCATATTTTTTTCATCCCATGTGCTGGCAGACAGCAAGGAGCTATGCGATAAAATTGCAGTTTTGGTGAACGGTAGGCTGATTAAAAATGAAGATATAACATCGATTGAAATGGCGGCGGAGGATTATGCAGAAACAAAAAGTGATGCAACAACGGAATATAGTACACCGTTGGAGGTCTATCTTTACGATTTACTACTTAAAAATAAGAAAAATTAAATAGAGTGTCTTTTATGAAAAAAATTTTATATGGGGCAATGTATTCATTCAAAGAGATAAAAAATTCCAAGATTTTTTATGCCTTTCTAATCTTTGCCTTGATACTTGTTTCCGGAAGCTATTTTGTTTCCCAGACTAGTTTTATAGGTCAGGGCAGAATTATGGTAGACTTTTCTATTTTTGCCATAACCATCTTTAATATATTCATAGGTATATTCATAGGTTCTTCCGTTGTGTATGATGATATAGAAAAGAAGAGTATTTTTTTGACTATTGCGAGACCATTGAAAAGGACACACTACTTAATAGGGCGTTTTTTGGGGCTCACGGCGGCAATTGTATTTTCTACCATCACAATGATGCTGATTTTTTATTTTGTTCTTTTAATTATGCATGAATATGTTGTGCCCGTTAAATTTTCCGCTATGTACTCTTTGCCGCAGCCGTTAATAATCCAGGCGCTCTTTATCATAATGGCATCTGTATTTATATCGGTTATAGCTTTGTTTTTTTCCCTTATAACATCTAAATCGTTGGCCTCGATATTTACCATACTTATCTTTTTTATCGGCAATATCTCAAGTAAGATGAATGACCTTGTAATGCCGGATAAAAGGGTTGTAGACGGGAAGATAATCATTGTTCATCAGGCCAATCAGGCGCTAAAGGGCATAGTTCATTTTATCTATACCGTTTTGCCTAACTTTTCTATATTTAACATAAGCTCGGAAGCTGCGTATAAAATACCTATTTTAGCGAATAGCATATTATATAGGGTTGTTTATGCTCTGTGTTATACAGCTCTGATATTTACTGTATCAGCTTTTATCTTCGCAAAAAAGGACATAAGCTGATTTAATCTATATCCCTCTAAAATAAAAGGGCTGCGTTACGTTTTAATAAATATTCTAAAATACCCTTTTCAAGCATTGTTAGGTTGAAAAGATAATCGTTATGTTCGAAGGTTTCTTGCAGCGGTCTTGACGCATCTTTCCAGCCGTTACCGTCCGTGATCCAAAAGAACTTAAATTTGCCGTTCAGTACATTGAATAAACTTCGATACTCCGCTGCGGTTGACTTTAGTTTTGAACCGTTTACGCTATAAAAATTTGTTTCTATAATAAATAATTCCTTACCATTGTCAATTACGAAATCATATCTGCGCGATGATTTATCAACAGGTACGTTATATCCTAATGTTGACTTTATTTTATTGGCATTAGCCTCTTTCAAATAGCTAAAATGCTGTTTATCACAAATGTCTTTGATAAATATCCCTACGATATCTTCCATTACATGACCGCCGCGATTTTTTCGGGCGTTACTATCAAGTCCGGCCTCAACCCCGATCATATAATCAACAAGGTTCGTGATCTTCTTACCAGTGAGCAAGGCCTTTAGCCCTGTTTCCTTTGTGAATCTCAAATATCTTTCTATATCGTCAGTAGATATATTTTTTTTAGAAAAGTCGTAATCTTCATAAGTAAGCTTCTTATTTTGATAATCAATAAGGATATTGAACTTTTTAGTATTCTTTCCGCCCCTGACAACCAAAGCAGGAATAACCCTTGCAATACTTGGATTCTTCTTGAGTAAATCCCTAAAAGCATCGTCAAAATTATCCTTGCCAATTAAATAATTAAGACTATTCAATGCAGGTTCAATCTGTTTTGTGTTGGTAAAAACTTTTTTCCAATTTGCAAAATAGGACCAAATCGTATTACTTGGTTTTAGATTAGAGATAATAAAATCAAAAATTTGTTCTTTTGTGTCGCAGTTTAATGCCGTTCTATAAAATTCTAAATTTTTCATTATTATTTTGCGGCAGATTTACTTTTCATATCCCTGGCTAGCTCTTCAAATCGTTTTATTGATAAGTCTAGATATTTTTTTTCATTATCTATCCCGATAAATCTGCGTCCGAACAAATATGCTGCTAAACCCGTTGTTGAGCTTCCTGTAAACGGATCAAGGATGACATCGCCTTTATTCGTGCTTGCTAAAACAATTCTTTTTAATAATTCTGCTGATTTTTGAGTCGGATGTTTGCCGAAGGCCTTTTCTGTTTTTTGAGGTGTGTTGATTGCCCAAACGCTTCGCATTTGTTTTCCCTTTTCATGAAAAATTTCATATAGGTCTTTTGTGCCGCAATGGTTGCATTTTATTCCTTTTTGGTAGTTATTATCCCAATCAACCATAGCTTTATAATTAAAGGTATGTTTCTCCTTTTTTTCTTTTCTAGCCCAGATTAAGGTTTCGTGACTAGCGGTAAAAAAACGGCAACTCAAATTTGGTGATGCATTTGGTTTAAACCAGACAATATCATTTAAAAAATGAAATTTGTTTAGCTCCAATGCAAATCCGCATTGATAAATTGAGTGATAAGTCCCGCTTATCCAAATTGTGCCGTTCGGCTTTAAAATCCGCCGGCTTTTCTCTATCCATTCGCTATGAAACTCAAAGTTATTTTTGGTTCCGTTACTTAAATCCCAATCCCCCTTCTTAACGCTAACCATCTTTCCGTTTTGGCAACTAAACGATCCGCTAGACAGAAAATATGGAGGATCCGCGAAGATCATGTCAATAGAGCTTTCCGGAATTTCTTCTAGAAAATCCAATGTATTTGCCTGATATAGGGTAAAATTAGTTTTTTTGTAGTAAGGCTTTTGCATAGGTTTGTTTCTTGTTATTCAATAGCTTTAAAATACGTATAATATTGTTTCTAATCGCATATATGATAACATAGATCTAATCTTACCAAAATATCTTTTTCAAATTCTGTTTTTTAAAAAGCCTTTGGTGATGCTCAAGAAATGATAGTCCTGAATAATTGTTATGCTGACAGAGCAAGAAAACATCTAATCTATTTGATAGAAAGGTACATATGAAGCAAAACAGTGTGCACCTCAATATTTCAAAATGGGTTCAATAACCCGGAAACCTTTAATGCTATTTTGCCAAATAAAAGTTCGGCATAGGACTTGATAACTCCAAGGTTCTATGTCATACGTCTGGCGGAGAGAGAGGGATTCGAACCCCCGGATGGTGTTGCCATCAACGGTTTTCAAGACCGTCGCCTTAAACCGCTCGGCCATCTCTCCGCATATAATCTTGTAGCGTATACAATTATAGATATTAGCGGACAATATTGCAATATAAAAGTATCAAAGCATGATGCGGGCAAATATTTCCGATGATAAAAGCATACCTTTTACGGTTAATGCAATATTTTTATTTAGCCTGCGTGTATGTTTTATGTCTTGCATGTACATAAGTCCCGCCTTTATAAGATTTTCTATAATATTAGGTTCGACAAACTCTAAAAGCCTATTTAGTTTTATTCCGCCTCTTGTTCTTAATGACAAAAATATTTCTTCATTGATTTTTTCTTTTTCAGTTAGGATTTCTGTACTATTACTGCCAATAGATTCATTCAAGACATTAATTCTATATGCGTCTAAATCGGGCGGATTAGTCTTCCTTATTTCTCTCATATTTTTAAGCTTTAAAAAAGAGGCGGCGGACGGCCCAATGCCGATATATTCGCCTCTGTGCCAGTAGTTTAAATTATGTTTGCTTTCATATCCGTTTTTTGAAAAATTAGATATTTCATAATGGATATAATTGTTTTCATCTAATAACTTGCATAATTTTTCATAGTGTGTGGCTATTTTTTCTTCCGATATGAATACCGTTCTATTTTTTTCGTTACGAGCTTTGTAAAATTTTGTTTCTTTTTCAATGCTAAGCATGTAGGCGGAGATATGTTTTGGTTCCATAGTTAGCATTTGTTTTACATCGTCACAAAAAATGGCTTCTGTCTGTCCTGGAAGCCCGATTATTAGATCAAGGGATATATTGCTAAAACCCACTTTTTTTGCATTATTTACTGCGGTAAAAATATCTTTTTTGTTATGGATTCTTCCTGCAGTTTTTAATATTTTGTCATTAAAGCTCTGCGCTCCTATGGATAGACGATTTATGCCAATCTGTTTTAATTCTGATAATTTATTCATACTTCCACTTTCGGGATTTATTTCCGCGGTAATCTCTGTATTTTTTGTTATGCAGAAGTTGTTATTAATGGCTTCCAATAAGTTTTTAAAGAATTGAATAGGCATAATGGAGGGGGTGCCCCCTCCGAAGTATATACTGTCTACATGCGATGCCGAAAGAGCAAATCTTTTAGTTATTATTTCTATCTCTTGTGTTAGCAGATCTGTATAATCTTTAAAGATGTTATCGTTTAATTTTAACGTCGGGATAGAATAAAAACTGCAGTAGTAGCATTTGCTTTTACAAAAAGGGATATGAATATAGATACATGTTTCTTTCGGCTGCATGCCTATGTCCTTATGCTTATAGTTATAATAAATTATTATATATGATATAATGATAAAGGTGAAATTAATTAAATAGGCTATGCACTTACGGATTATAGTCGCACTTTGAGTGTGTCGGCCTGGAACTAAGCAAGGAGGTTTGAACATATGGATGATAACAGTATTGCATCCCAAAAAGCCGTTGCCATAAAGGACGGCGTGTTTTACACTGGCGCGTTAGACCCGGATTTGAGAGTGTTTGATATAGTGGTCCCTACGAATAATGGAACTACATATAATTCTTATTTTATTCAGGGAAGTCGCAAATCTGCGCTCATAGACACGGTTAAACTAAACACTAAGGATCAATTAATAAACAAGTTAAGCGGATTGACCGATATATCTAAAATTGATTACATAATACTGAATCATACCGAGCCAGACCATTCCGGTGCACTTTCTTTGATAAAGGACATAGCGAAAGATGCGACATTGGTTTATTCAAAAAATGCCCAACATTTTGTCAAACACATCATTAAGAAAGATTACAATAATATTATAGTTGGTGATGGCGATTCAATTGATCTGGGCGGTAAAACGCTTCAGTTTGTAGGTGCGCCGTTTTTGCATTGGCCGGATACTATGTTTACATATCTAAAGGAGGATAAAATCCTTTTTCCATGCGATTTTTTAGGAACGCACTATTGTGATATAAATATCTTTAACGATCTGCTTGGGGATAAGGATGAGGCTTTCGAAGCGTTTAAATTTTATTTTGCTTGCATAATGAGGCCGTTTAAAAATTACGCGCTAAGCGCGTTAGATAAACTGAAAAATTACGATATAGACATAATTGCGCCATCACACGGCCCTATTTTAAGAAAAGACCTAAATAAATATATCGATTGGTATAGGCAGGCAAGCCAAACTGTAAATGCAAATGAAACGGTAAAGAAGATAGCTGTCATTTATGCGTCGGCCTACGGTAATACCGAAAAAATGGCAGAGCGTATCGCAAAAGGCGCCGCTATAGACGGACTAACGGATGTTAAATTGGTAAATTTGATTAGTGCCGACGCTCAAAACGTCGTTGACATTATAGAAGATTCGGATGCCGTTATTGTGGGTTCGCCAACCCTTAACGCAAAACCGCCGCAGCCTATATTTGATATGATATCGTCTCTAGTTACGCTGAATGTTAAAAATAAAAAGGCTGCCGTTTTCGGTTGCTACGGCTGGAGCGGTGAGGCTGTCCAAATGGTACAGGATATCCTTAAAAGTCTTAGGTTTGTCATTGTGCAAAATGGTTTAAAGATTCAAATGACGCCTTTTGAGGAAGATCTATTGAATTGTGAGAAATTTGGAATAGATTTTGCTCATAAAATAACCGAAAACGCATCATTACATAAATAGCAGGCCAAATTGGGAATTTTTTATTTTCATTACAGATAGTTAGAGAGATAATACTTGTGAATACTAATAATAATGTAAGCGGTGAGTCTTCGGGCGGGTCATTGATCTGGGAAGATAATGATTTTAATTTTTTTACGATAATTGACGGAAAAGAGGTCTTTATCGGAAGAGGAAAGGATGTCCCTTATCCGCTCGAGGAGGGCGATTGCTGGTCATTGCCTAATGGTAGAACTTTTGTTTATAAAAATCGCACCGTCAAATGCGTGGTTCCGCAAAATCAGGAAAAAAAATTAAAAGAATGTCTTGAACCGTTGTATGAAAAATTTGAGGAATCATATCTTTATTCTGATCCGCTGGGTTTTGTCCATAAATTTGACGATCCTAAGGATATTGAGGTTGCCGGTTTTATAGCTGCAGGATTTGCATTCGGTAGCGTAAGTCAAATTCTCAAAGTTATCAATAAAATTGACAAGATTGTTAACCATGAATTTTATGAATTTGCACTTAATTTTGATATAGCCGAATGTTCAAAATTATTCAAAGGTTTTTACTATAGATTCATCAAAGAACAAGACATTATTATCCTTTTTTCTATTTTGAGCGAGATGTTAAAAAAATATGGTTCGATAGAGAAGTTTTTCATGGAGGGCTACAATCCATCTGATTTAAATCTAAAAAATGCTATAATAAGCTTTTCCGAAAGGGCTATTAAGCTTGCTGATTTCTCCCATGTGTACAACGGTCTTGTTGTGCCAAAAGATTCAAAAGCTCATTTCTTTTTTACATCTCCGTTCAATAACAGCCCGTGTAAGAGAATGAATTTATATCTAAGATGGATGATAAGGAACTCTGATAATCTTGATTTTGGCATATGGCCGGATATTCAACCATACCAGTTAATAATGCCTGTTGATACACACATAGGTCGAATTAGTCAATATATTGGATTAACAAAGCGTAAGAACCCTTCATTTAGAATGGCGGAAGAGATCACCAATAATCTTAAAAAACTTGATCATTTTGACCCGATAAAGTATGATTTTGCCATTACAAGATTAGGAATCCTTAATCTCTGTCCTAAAACCAAAAATGAAGAGAGCTGTGAAAAATGTTCTATATTCAATGTATGCAAACTAAATTAGACTATGAATGATAAATTTTTAACACAAGGGAATGCATTAATGATAAAAATGAGGTTACCACTTTTCATTGCTTATTTTGTTATGATTATTGCGGTTTTGGTTTTCATGAACCCGATTCAGTCCCTTGCTCTAAATACAACTGGCCATGATAAAAAATTTGCCGCCGAATTGCTCAAGAAAAATATCATCCTTAAATTAAATAAAAATTATCGGCTTAGGATATATGTCCATGAATCTATAAAGATATTGTCGCAAAGAGGGATTAACGAATATTCCGAGGTGGTTGTTCCTTTTTTCGCCAAATATCAAAAGGTTAAGTTGCTGAGTGCTTATACTATTCTTAACGGAAGATTTAAGATTCCCATGGGAAAACATGCGGTCAATATTGTGTCTTCGCGTATTGCCATTAGCTATCCTATATACTCAGGTATGAAGTATCTGACTTTATCTATGCCTGCGGTGGAAGATGGTTCTATTATCAATTTTGCTTACGAAATTTATAACTTTAAACCACTTATTAAAAACGGGGTATTTTATACGGACATTTTTACGCACACTATTCCGGTAAAGGATACCAGTTTTACACTAATTTACCCTGCTAGTTTAAATGTTAATTTATATCTGCATAACATAAGCTATAAATCTCAAGTTGTAAAAAGTGTTGTAAGCATAAGACACAAAAAATACATTAAGGTTTATTTGCGTATCAAGAATATTCCGGCTATAAAAAGTGAACCCCTTAGTCTTTCACCTAAAAATTATGAGAAGTATATATCCTTTTCAACTTACATGTCATGGGATAAATTGCTAAACAATATAAGTGAACTGTTTATAAAATCCGGCAAAATTGATAAACGAATAAATACGTTCGTTAAAAAAAGTACGGGTGATATTAAAAATAAGTTTCAAAAGAAAACGGCGATCTCAATCTACGACGATTTTATTAAATCGTTTAGGTATGTCGGAATAGGCTACGGTATAAATGGCTATAAACCACAAGTCGTTTCTTTTACATTGTCCAATGGTTACGGTGACTCAAAGTCTTTGGCTTCGCTCTTGATTTCAATGTTAAAGATTAGAGATATTGATGCGTTCCCTGTTCTTGTTGCATCATTGAATGTTCCAAATTTAAATATTAAATCCGTTTCGCCTAGGCAGTTTGATTCTGTTATTGTAGGAGTAAATATAAAGGGTAAATCTTTTTATTTGTATCCGGATTCACCCTCATATAAAGCATTTAGCCTCCCGTATAATCTGGCAGGCAGGAGAGGGGTCGAACTTTTGCCTTTCGGAAAGCACAGATTTATCACTCTTCCTGCGCAAAAAGCAAGTATGAATGAAAAGATTTTTAGATTTATTGGAAGAATAAATAGAAAGGGACTGCTGGATGGGAAAATTAAGGTTGTTTATAAAGGCGTTTATTCTAACTTCAAAAGGTCATCTTTGAAGGGTGAGAGCGCATATCAAAAAAATATAAAAACTACAAATTTTTTGTATAATTTTCTTCCTGGTGCAAACGTAAAAAAATATAAATATATAAATATTAAAAACATTAATAAAAATATTGTACTAAAAATCAAATTTTCGGATAATAATTATGGGCAGATACGAGGGGATAAGATGGTGTTTCATCAAATAGTGCCTATCGGTATGGATCTTATTCATGCTGTTTTAAAGCCGCATAGGGTTTATCCCTTATCAATGGGCTATCCATTTGAACATATTGCAAGGGTTATAATTAAACTCCCAAAAAAATCTAATATCTACTTTTTGCCAATTTCTCTAAGGTTAAGCAATGATGCGGGGATGGCATCCGCAAGCTGTTCTTATCTAGAGAATAAAAATTTATTAAAATGTTCCTATATTTTTAAATCTTTAACCCCTTTAATTTCGGTAAACAGTTATAAAAAATATAGGCGGCTTGTAAGGATATATCTTGGATATTTAAAAAATTACTATATAGCGCTGTCCAGCGTATATTCTTACTAATGAATTACCGATTAGAGACCAATGTTAAAATTTGACAATATGTGTTTTCATGATATTATCGTTGATAGGGAGCGCAGTAACGATGGTTTACTTTTGTAATAAAGGAGAAGGTTATCATGGTTTACGGTTCAAGTAGCGATCAAACAGTTTCTCGGCTTTTTCAAAATAATCAATCCGATATCCGGGACGGACGGTATCAAAAAATTTCAGGTCCTAATGATGTTGCCGATAAGACCACGGCGCTGGCGTTAAGTACTGCAAAAACACTGGATAACGGCTTGATAAATGCGTTAGATCATTCAGTTGAAAATCTTAATAAAAATATACAGACAAATCAAGCTAATGGCAGCTCAGCAAATGTGGGCGCTCGATATGATGGCAATGGTCGACTTGCGATTAATGCCCATAAAACAGGTAGCATTTTAAGTAAAATAATATAGTCTGTATTATCAACTTGTTATAAATGTTAAAAAAATTAAGTGAAATTGTAGAAATAGCTCGGGGTTTATCTCAAAAAAAAGCCGCTATAGTTGTGGCGGAAGATACCCTTGTGACTGGAGGCTTTATTGAGGCATACAGAAGTCGCCTTATAACCCCTAAATTAATAGGGAACAAAAGCGATATAATGTCCATCCTTCGAAGTGATCGTGCCTATAAAGGGTTTCTTAGTGCTGGCAGCAATGAGACAGATGAGTTTGGTGCTATCGACATAATTGATGCTAAAAATGATTCGGATGCGGCTTGTATTGCCGCAAAGTTGGCCTCTGAAAAAAAGGTAGATATTATAATAAAAGGGCATATCCATACTGATGTTTTTATGCATCAGCTCATTGCAAAAGAAAATGGTCTAAGGACAAACAGGTATGTCTCACATGTATTTTTAATGGAAATTGGGACATACAAAAAATTAATATTAATAACCGACGCGGCGGTAAATATTAGTCCTAATATAACTGAAAAGGCTCAAATACTTCAAAATGCAATAGATTTGGCTATAATGCTTGGCATTAAGTGTCCGAAAGCAGCTATGTTATCTGCCGTTGAAACCGTAAATCCAAAAATAAGTTCAACCCTAGATGCGGCGATAATTTCAAAGATGGCGGACAGAGGGCAAATAGTTGGAGGCCTAGTCGACGGTCCGCTTGCGTTTGATACTGTAATTTCTGAAGATTCAGTTATTGAAAAAGGGATCAAAAGCGATGTTGCAGGTGATGCGGATATTATTGTCGTACCCAATATAGAATCGGGCAATATCCTCTTTAAGGATTTGGAATATTTGGCAGGGGCAAAGGTTGCAGGTGTTGTGGTTGGGCTTGCCGTTCCCATAGTTCTTACTTCGAGATCGGATAATGTTGAGTCAAGGTTATATTCTGCGGCGTTTGCATCTATTGTTTCAGAGCATTACGATAAATTTATAGAATATAAGGCATGGATATAAACTTTTAACATGGTCTTGCTATGCATAAAGGAATAAAAGATTTTGCCGGGATGAAACTCGGTAAGGAAAAAATAGTGATGATTACCGCTTATGACTATGTTCAAGCAGGTATAGCCAGGGAAGCCGGTGTTGATATTGTATTGGTTGGCGATTCTCTTGCGACTACGGTTCAGGGAAAAGATGACACCGTCGGAGTAACATTAGATGAAATGATTTATCATGCTAAGATTGTCAAGGATGCGCTGAAAGATTTTTTTGTGGTATGTGATATGCCGTTTATGTCTTATCAGGTTAGTGCAGAGCTGGCATTACTCAATGCCGGTAGGGTTCTTAAGGAGAGCAGAGTAAATGCCGTAAAAGTGGAAGGCGGAGAGTTCATTTCCGGAACCGTTAAAAGATTAACCGAGAGCGGTATCCCTGTTGTAGCTCATATCGGATTAATGCCTCAATTTATAAACATTATGGGCGGGTACAAGGTTCAGGGAAGGATTGCATCTCAGATAGAGGAATTAGTCAATGATGCGATATCCCTTGAAAAGGCCGGTGCATTTATGATTGTCTTGGAAGCTATGCCTGAAGAGGCTGCGTTAAGAGTGCAGAATAATGTTTCCATACCGACGATAGGGATAGGAGCAGGTAGGGTTACGGATGGGCAGGTACTTGTTTACTACGATGCCGTCGGAATGCTGGATAAAAACCCCCCTAAATTTGTTAAGAAATTTGCTGATTCAAGGTCATTAATGGTCAATGCATTGAAAGATTACAAAGATGAGGTAAAAAACGGTTCGTTTCCGTCGGAAGATAATATATATAAAAATAAATGATTATGCAAATAGAAACGACAGGTGGGAAAGAACTTCTAGAAGCCTTGATTAGCTCTTCCGTAATAGGATTAGTCTTATATCAAGGCGATGGTAAAATAGTCCTTGCGAACAAAATTTTTTGTGATTTTATTGGGTATTCCGAAAGTGAATTGAGAACCATGTATCCTTATGATCTTGTGCCGGATGAATATAAAGCATCGGTGAAAGACTTGATGAAAAGAAGAATAGGCGGCGAGGTTTTTGTCGCTGAACAGATGAGCCATGCACACAAAACAAAAGCGGGATTGCTTATACCGACGATTGTTTTTGCTTGCACTATTAACTACGGCGGTAAGCCTGCAGGGTTGGCCCTAGTATTGGATATTTCAAAGCAAAAGGCGTTTGAGAAACGATTTGTTGCCTTGGGAGAGATAAACCAACTCATAATTATGGATAAAAACATAAATATCAGGTTGCTAAACGAGGCTCTAGAACAAAGTTCGGAGTGGTTTGTTATGGCAGATGAAAGAGGAACCATAATTCACGCAAATAAAGCTGTTGAAAATATTTCCGGTTATAAAATAAATGAAATTATTGGTAAAAATCTAAGGATTTTTAAATCCGGACTGCACAATAAAGAATTTTATGCGACCCTAAGGAGAACTATATTTAAGGGCAAAATTTTTAGGTCCGTAATTACAAATAGGGATAAAAGGGGAAGTTTATTTTACCTTGATACGGTCATAGTTCCTGTTAAAATAGACGGTAAATCGCTCAGATTTGTTGATATTTCAAGAGATATTACAAATGAAATAAAACAGCAGAAAAAAATAGAATCTACGTCATTGTTATATGCGACCCTTTCAGAAATAAACCAGCTTATCGTTAGAGCAAAAAACGAAGCCGATTTATTATTAGACGTATGCAATAAAATAGTAAATAGAGGCTTGTTTAAATATGCCTGGATTGGTATTTTTGATAAGAATAAAGAATTAAAGCGTACTTTCGCTTGCGATAAAAGCGATTACATTAATTATGTAAAAAATGCTTTAACCAGGCCTAATGCCAAACAAGGGCCATCATTATCCTCATTTTTGAAATCAAAGATAGTTATTAATAATGATACTTCAAGAAATTCTGTTATGGCACCGTGGAAAGACGAACTCTTGAGAAGAGGTTACCTTTCAAGCGCATCAATACCTGTAATAAAAAAAGGCAAGACAATCGGTTCATTAAATTTTTACTCTGAAAAACAAGGTATTTTTGATAAAGATACATATAAATTACTAAAAGAAATAATGATTGATCTGCATTATGCGCTAGACAAGATAGAGGACGAAAAATGGTCTGCTATGGTTTCTAAGGCATTAAATTCCGGGTCCGATTTTGTTATTATCACAGATAAATATTTTAAGCTTCTATATCTTAACGAAAGCGCTTATAAGATATTTGGTTATTCCACGGAAGAGCTTAGGGGTAAATATTATAGGACATTTTTTTTGGGTGGCGTAGGAAAAAGTGATTTTGCAAAAAAATTCAAAGACACACTCTTATCGGATAAAATCCTAACCGATATGTTCACGTATAGGACAAGGGACGGGCAAATTATTTACGGATATACCGATATTATACCCTTTAAGGTTGGTAAATATACGGAATATTACATAGTAGTCGGGAAGGATATGACGCAAGAACTCATCGCAGAAGAGACAATGTATAAACTCTTCTATTTTGATATATTGACCGGTTTGCCAAATAGGAAGTTTATAAGGGATAAAATGGAAGCATTTTTTCAAGGCGATAAGGATGAACGCTTGGTTTGCGCCCTTACAATAATTAATCCTGTCAATTTCTCGTTGATAAACCAGACACTGGGTTTTGAAATTGGGAACAAAATTATGGTAAAAATATTCGAAAGAATAAAGAAGCAGGTAAAAGATTACGATATTATTGCAAAGTTGGAAGCTGATAAATTTGCTGTATTCTTAAAAAATTTAAGATACAAGGAAGATGCCTTGGTTATAGTTGATAAAATTTTGGAGTTTTTAGGCGACACATATGTCATAAATGATAAACGTGTGGATATTTCCTTTAATGCTGGCATATCCTTTTATCCGAAAGATGCTCAAATACCTCGTGATATATTAAGTAAAGCCGAAGCTGCCCTTTTAAATGTCAGGTCTAAAGGCGAAAGCGGAGTAGGATGTTTTAAGAAAGAATTTGAAGAATATGCCAGGAAAAAGATAGAGTTAAGAAATTCCCTTAAGGAAGCCATAAAAAAGAAGGAATTTATTTTACATTATCAGCCCTGCTTTGATACACAAACTGGTATTATGAGAGGTGCGGAGGCGCTTTTGAGGTGGAAAAGGCGGGGTGAAATAATACCCCCGATGGAGTTTATTCCTTTTCTTGAACAAAGCGGAATGATTACTGAGGTCGAAAATTGGATCATAGATGAAGTTGCTTCTAAGATTAGAACATGGCTAGACAGAGGGTTAATGGTTGTGCCTATATCGATGAATATTTCCTCTGCAAGTTTTAAAAGCAAATACTTAGAAGAAAATATTGTTAAGGCGCTTAAAAAATATAATATTGCCCCAAAATTTTTTGCCTTGGAAATGGTCGAAAGAACATTTATTGAAGATTCCGAATATTCAAACAAGCTTTTAAATTCATTAAAGAAGATCGGTATTCAACTTTTAATAGACGATTTCGGTACCGGATATTCCTCTCTATCATATTTAGCAGATTTTCCCTTCGACGATCTTAAGATAGACATTTCATTCGTAAGAAAGATGCTTGCCGACAAACATTCTAGATATATTACGGAAGCCGTAGTGTATCTGGCGCAAAAATTGAATATAAAATCCATTGCGGAGGGGGTTGAAACTGAAGAGCAGCTATCGTTCTTAAAAAATATTGGTTGTGACTGCATACAGGGGTTTCTTTTGTCAAAACCCTTAAAGGATGAGAGCTTTGCGAAACTTTTGCTTAAAAATACACCTTTGCCAAAATTCATGTCAAAGGAACCTTAATATTTGTGGTGAAAATGAGAGATAGTGATATATCTGAAAGAATACTGGGTATCTTTTCTTCTATTGCAGGTGTTTATGATTTTATGGGACATCTGTTTAGCTTAGGTATTGATGGAGTGTGGAGGAAGATGGCTGCGGAAGAGGCTTTGACGGAAAAAGAGAGCTATAAAATACTTGATGTGGCAACGGGTACCGGTTCTATAGCCATTGATATTGCCAGAAAGGCAAAGAAGGCTAAAAAACAGGTTGAAATTATAGCTGTAGATTTTAATAAGGATATGCTTAGGGTGGCCAAAGAAAAAATTGAAAAAGCCAAAATAAATAATATATGCGTCAAGATGGAAGATGCCATGAAACTTGATGAACCGGATTGCTGTTATGATGTGGTTACGGCTGGATTTTTACTAAGGAATATCAATGACACGAAAGTTTTTGCCGAGGAACTTATGAGGATTTTAAAAAAGAACGGGGAATTTATATTGTTGGAAATGGGCAGACCTCAAAATAAATTATTGAGGACATTTTTCAGAATATATTTTTCACTGATAAGGGCAATAGGGTCTCTAATAGATAAAGGTGCTTATCGGTGGCTCACTTACAGCATAATGGCATTCGATAGAAATAAAATGTTGGGCATACTAAGCGATAGAGGATTCAAGGATTTGAAAATTAAAAATCTACCGTTTCATGTAGGCTTCATGATAACGGGTATAAAAGGGTAGAAAGAGACGACAAGAGTTATACTGAATACTGTTTTTAACCTTTTTTCTTTATCAGGATCGCCGTCATGTAGCCTATGGGTATTTTTGTGACCAGATATACGGGGATGTGATTTGCACCCGTTGTAAGGTATATTTTTAAACTTCCTTTGTGTACAAAAACCCCATTAAAGTTTAAATAAGCCTTGACTTCTATGGTGTTAAATTTTCCAGCAGGTGTATTTATATTGTAGTATTTGCCTGTCTTAATCAGCACAATGTATCTTTTGGTGTTTTCATACACCGGTATATAATAGTCTTTATTACTTTTTAAATTCAGCATTCTTAAATAATATAAAGCGCTTAATACATCTTGTGTATTTTTAAAGGCAATATACGGTTTCCACTTTGAGCCTATTTTGTTCTTATAAAGAGCAGGCGCGTTGTATTCTATTTTAAGTTTTTTCATATATTCTTTGTTTTTAAGATCTTTCCATGCTGTTTTATATTTACTTGATTTAATTAATTTATTATAATCGCCGTTTAAACTTTCTTCTGTAAAATCATGATGCTGTCCCTCGTTTCTTTTCATAATCAAAAAATATGGATAATATTTATCTAATGAAAAGTAGCTGAAAGTTTCATCATGCACATAATAAAAGAAACGCAACCATCCAGCACTAGAGGCAACTGCTTTGATAACGCAAACTTTTTTCGACTCGTACTTACCCGGGTAGGTTTGTAAGGTTGCTTCTCCAGCATTAATTAAATTTAAATATGTAATTTTAAAGGTTAATTTTTCCTCATGTAAAAATTTAAAGCTATGAGATAAAATTTTATGTCTCCGGACATAAATCTTATTCAATAATGTTGATGTATTATTGTCTATTGGGTGAATATTTTTTCCGTAAGCCACTTTGTAGTTAAAAGATATTGCTATGATAGCGGAGAAACATACAAAACAAAACAAGTGTATAAAAATGTAAGTTCCTTTTCTGGATTTAAACATGCCCCTATTCTATCGCGCTCTCCAGATCTTTTCAAGTTCTTTTCTTTTTCTAAAATTGCTAATGTGTTATATTATAGTATCATTCTTAAGAGAGCGGTCGCAACGACATGAAAAAATTGAAACTTTTTCCATTTTACGATAATAATTTTCTTGAGACGGCTGACGAGATTACCGATTTTTTAATAAAGACATCTTCTTATGATTGCCATCGCAATATCAATACCGTTAATATTTTCAAAGAAACTAACAATACAACGGTTATAGTTCCAACCAATAGAGTTCGTTACCTTTTAAAATTTTTCATCCTCTTGTCTTTTAAAAATAAATTGGGCAATGACAAGGATGTTGCGTTTATTCCAAATATCAAAACAATGAACGAGGTCGTTGACGAATTCAATGATTTTGCTATGTTGGAAATTTTAAAAGGTAACGATACAATAACGGCGACACATGCTAATTCAACAAAACCGGCCATTGATAACAGTGCGAAGATAGCGCATATTAATCGTGAGGATAAAAATATAATAATTTACGATATATTACGGAGATATAAGGAGCTACCCCAAGAAAATATCGGTGCTATTTTTAGCCTAGCAGAAGACATAACAATGTTGCTTAATGATTTTTACGGCTACAATGTGGATATAGAAGGGATTAGCAATGCATTGGCAATTACCGGCAGTGTGGGCTCATTGACGGATGATAGCTCGTATGTACATGACCCCCGTTTATCGGATTTATTAAATTTAATTTGTGGCTATAAAGGAATCGAAGGACAGTTTGAACTTATCGTAAAGGTGGATGCAGCATACAAGGGTAGATTGAAAGATTTAAATTTAATTGATGGCACGCTTTTAATGAGCGGTTTTGTTAATGATAATATTAAGCCTACGTCATATTTATGCACATTATTTGGTTTGTCCGCCGACAATTTTAAATTAATTACAGGCCTAGTCTTCAAGAAGTATTATGGAGATAAAAATATTTTTATTGCACTAATCAATGATGTTCCGCCCGTTCAGATAAACTTTTTAAATAAATTAAAGAACAGCGCAAAGAACTTTACAGTTATTCTGCCATACGTCTATCCCGATATCAAAAAAGATGCTCATCCTGGATACTCAATTTATTTCGATTTTATATCAAAATTGGGTGCGGATAAAGATATGGACAAAATTCAAATAAAAGAAAATAAAACCATCAATGAGCCGCGTGTAGCAATGTCTGTTTCAGGACATGCAAAACATAGTGACATTCTCGATAGGTATAAGATTAAAATGGATATTGCAAATTCACTGTTCTGCCTAGAAAGTGACAACCGAGAGTCCAAAGATGCGAAGGGGAATACTGCAAAGTGGGATAATGTAAGAATAGTTTCCGGTTTAACCATTCAAGAAGAGATTGAGAATGTTTGTGCTTTAATAAAGAAAGACCTTTTAGAGGGCATCAAGCCTCAGGAGATAATAGTAGTATTAATGGAAAGATCTTATGCCGAGCCCCTTTATTCGGCATTTATAGAGCTTGAGTTTGATGCTAATTTTCTTGTTCCGCTCAGTGCTTTTAACGACAAAGATGTTTTGTATTTTTATAAAGCTCTTGAGATGGTAAATTGCAATTTTAGTTATAAAAATATTATAAATTTTTTATATTTAAGAGATGATAATCGAGATATCATTGATTATATTGTTCATGCTAAAGACGAACTGAATATTTTAGATAGCATAGACAACCTTCACAATCTTATATATCACATTAAAGACTCGACTTCGCTAAGTGGTGATTTAAAAAGAATTGTAACAGAAAAACTTGAAAACCTTAAAACCCATTTCTATATTGACATCAATATGCCCCTGAATTTTAAGGAATTTTTAATTTATCTCAATAAATTAATTACTTTTTTATTCCCGTCCGGTTGCGATAATCAGTTTATAATAAGAACCATAAGGAGCATGGCTTATTATGATATTTCATTAAATTCAAGGAATGATATATATGAATTTAAGTTTAATTTCAGGGAGTATTTTTTATTAATTGCAAAGTTTATTAAGGGTTATGAAATTACGCCAATGGTCCACGGTGCCGGTATAACCGTTATGGGAAAGCTTGAGGGGCGGTATAGTTTTGCAAAATCAGCATACATAATGGGGTTATCAGAGGATTATTTTCCGTCAAAAAGGCCGAAGGACTATTTACTAACACCAAAGATTAAGGAAAAATTAGGCATGCCGTCTTTTGAAAAATTAGAGCTTTTTCAAAAATCACATTTTTTAAGTTATATGATGCTTTTTGATAAGGTTACTTTTAGTTATCCGATTAATATAGATGGTAAAAAAAGATTGAAATCGCCCTATTTGTTTTTTATAGAGGATAAATTAACAAATTGCATAGCTGGCAATACTGATAATGCACGCCGTACAAATGAATTAGACGGACTGAATGCTATAAATAAATATCATGTTATTAAAAAAACGAATATAGAATCCCTTTCGCCCGGAGCAATAGTAAACTACGTAAAATGTGGCTATAAATTTTATCTGGATGGTATTGTCAAAATAAAAAAACCGTGTTGGGATTTTGATGAAAAATATCCGATGATATACGGCAATATAATGCATGAAGCGATAAGAAAATTTTTGGATTCTCAGATAAAGCCGCTTGTTGAAAGTGGCGATGCTTTTAAATTTTCAGAGCAACTTGATATTAATAAAAAGATATATCTTGATAAACTTAGGGAAATTATCTCAATTGATCCCGCTTTCAACCTGTTACCTTATAAATACAGAGAAAATATGAATAAAGTATTGGAGCTTATATTTTTAAAATTTTTAAAAAATGTATCCGGTAAGGTCGAAAATTATGGTTTTAATAGATTGAATACTGAATTTAAAAAAGAAAGAGAAATATTGTTTAAAAATAGTGATACTTTAGAAGTTATTAAAATAAGGCTAAATGGTAGGATAGATCTTATTTTAAGTCGCGCTAACGCGGTCAATAACACCACAAATAAAAAAAATGCGTGGATTTATGATTTTAAAACCGGAAATATTCAAGAATCCGGCTTTGCGGAATATGCCAAAAATTTCGCTAATAATAATATAAGTGGCGGAGATATCAAAGATGCCAATGATTATTTATCGTCAATTCAACTTTATACTTACGCATACATGTTGAGTGATAATTATGATGTATTGGGTGGAAGCTATGTGTTTCTTGGTAACAGCGTAACCGCCCAGAAAACAGGTTACATTAGAGATATTAAGTGTGATGTGAACGGATGTACTTTTAATGATACTACCCGGCGTTTACTGAAACAGATTGTATTCAATGAAAACGACTTGTTACCTAATATGAAAAATAAAAATAATTGCAAATATTGTGACTATATGAATATTTGCTATTAAACTGCCATTTTCAGGTAAAATAAATATGAATGATGCTTTGAAAAACAGACTTGATGCTTGCAAAATAGATACATCTATTGCTTTGACCGCACCGGCCGGTAGTGGAAAAACTACGGTATTAATTGCAAGAATATTGACGCTTGTCGCAGTTGGAGAGGATATAAATTCTATAATAACAATTACATATACTGATAATGCGGCTGCAGGCATTAAGGAAAGAATAATTAAGGTTGCGAAACAGATTTATGAAGAATATATCGAATTAAATGAAGATTATAAAAGGGATAAATTCATATCCCTGAGACTGATTTTTTTGAACAGTTTTGTAAAATCTGCTACCGATAGATCTGATGCAGGGGTTAAAAAAGAGCTGGATGATTTCATTAAATCTAGTTTTGCAGAATTACAAGAAACCGAGGTGGTTGGTCATGATTTACCAAGGCGTCAAATTTTAACCCCGGCAGAAATATATTTAATTGTCTTAAATAACCTCTCCAACATCAATATTTCGACTTTTCACGGCTTTTTTTATAAAATTATTAACCTTTTTCCAATAGAAAGCGGATTATTGCCCGGTTTTGGAATTATAGATGACAATGAATCTACCCTCATAAAAAGAAATTTAATAAATACATTTTTTTTAACTCGCCTTGTAGGTCGTGTAGAAAATAATACACACAAAAACAATGGTGGTAATGAGGGTGAATTCAGCGATTTAGAGAGGAGACTCATAGATTTCTTTTATGTTTTTAACGATAGCATTGTTAATCTCCAAAGGGGTATTGATTTAATATTAAATTCTGTTCTTGAAAAATTTGACCTTGTTATATATTCCGTAATTTTATTTGCCCGTCACTCTAAACTAAAAATAGATTATACTGACATTTTTAATTATGATATTCAGCAGATATTAGACTCAGAAATAATTGAATATTTATTCATGTCGGAAGGGGATGACGCATCGGACTTTAAAGCGGTCAAAGATAATTTAGGAGATTTTGAAAACCTTATATCGAATTCCTTTAAATCTCTCTTTGAAAATGAAAATTTAGAAAATTTAATTGACTTGTTCGTTAGGATTATAGGCGAATCTAAAAATAAAGAGGTAAAAAAAAGCGTAGAACTATTAAAACAAAACATAGAAGATTTAGCATTAGATGAAGGTATAGGGTATATACATAAAGATATCAGATTTTTAATGAATTTTTACAAAAGCATAAAAGATGGATGCAAGCGGATTAATGATTTTATGAAATTAAAGAAAGCTCCATTAATTCTCAATGATAACGAAAGGGAACTAATAAAAATGCTTTACTCGGTATTGGTAAGCTTTTATCAAAAGACAAACTTTTTAAATTATATAAGCTTCACGATTATAATATTTAAAATCATAAGGGAGTACGAGAGTATAAAGAAGTCAAGGAATGTGATAGATTTTCCCGGGATTGAATTTAAGGCATTATCGTTATTATATTCCGCTAATTTTCAATATGTAGAGGAAAAATTAAATTACAAGATTAATCACCTGATTATAGACGAATTTCAGGATGCAAACAGGATTGAATTTGAGCTTATTAAAAAAATAATGGACGAAAGACTGTCGGGGATGGGCATGAGCGGAGAAAGACAAATAAAAGGAACGATATTTTTTGTTGGCGATCCTAATCAGTCCATTTATGGATTTAGGAGTTCAGATTATAAAATATTCAATGAGGCAACATCATATTTTAAATCCAAGGTAAGCGAGGGTTTTGAGATTAAAGATGTAACCATGGAAGAAAATTTTAGATCTACAAAAAAATTGATAGAATTTCAGAATATAATCTTTTCTAACTCTTATTTTAAGTGCCTTAACAGCAGTGCCGCAAATGTGTTGTCCGGGTTATCCGAAAACGAGGGTTTGCGCGATACGGATGCTTTTAATTTTCATCCCGTAATATTGAAATTGTACAAAAATAGCAGGAATATAAAAAATAGCAATAACGGGAACGACTACAATAAAAAATACGAGAACTATGATTATAATGATAGCGAGGAGTCGTCGGTAGCTTATGAAATTAGGCGTATATTGGATACCGGCAAAAGAAATAATATATTGCTTGCATCTCACATAAAAATAATTTCGAGAAAGCATCGCGGTAAGGGTTGGGATAATCTTAAAAATGCGTTGGCTGATAGCGATATACCGTTCAAGATATATGGAGATAAGGGGTTTTATGAAAAAAAAGAGATAGATTTAATAATGGCTATCCTTAAATTTTTCTTTAACGATAAAGATGAACTTTCTTTGTGTAAGATTTTAAAGTCATTGTCGGATACAAGATGTAATAAGAAAGTGCCATTGGGAACCTTGAAATTTGTAAAAAGGGGATTCAGGAAATTAAAAGTATTAGATGAAGATGGCAAGATAAACAGCTTAAGCCCGTTTTTTATTTTAAAAAAAATTTATAATATTTTCGATATTGTTGTTTTATATTCGGAAGATGCTCAGGCTATTGCAAATATAAAAAAATTACTATTAATTGCACAGAATTATGAAAGAGCTACTGTTTACGAGTTCCTAAGGGATGTGCAGGAAAGGATTAATTCAGGCTATAAGGAGGCAGAAGGCGAAGTCGTTGTGCTTACGGATGATACGAGAAGCGCCGAAGATAAGGGTAAGGTGAGTTTAATGACCATTCATGGCGCAAAAGGGCTTGAAAATGATATTGTTTTCATATATGGCACGCCTTTAAATCCTTATAATGCTAAAAATAGCGATGTTAAGTATAAATTTGATATAATTTTTGAGGGGACAAGGCCAGAGTTTATCCTGCTTAATGACAATCTAATAGATAATCCGTTGCGTGCGTCTTCTGCTACAGAGTATGATGCAGAAAATGGACGAATGTCGGATATATTAGGCAGAAAGAGGGAAAAAGAAATAATCAAGGAAGAAAATGAATTTAAACGGCTCCTGTATGTTGCCCTAACAAGGTCAAAATTTTTGTGTTACATAACCGATGAAATCAAAGATGATAAAAAAAAGAACAAAAATATGCGGAAAATTAATGACGGTTTTGATGTAAATATCGATTCGTCAAGTCATATTGCATGGTCGGATATTCTCTGCGAAATAGGCAATACGGATAAAATGATGGATTTGGTCCTATCGCTTAGCCCCGGTGAAGATAGCCAGGCGGAAAATAGGTTCGAAAATATCGTTTCTTTTATTAAGAATGCAAGTATTAGGGGTCAAGGTACACACGATACTTTTAATAATAACAGATTGATCTTTAATTACAGAAAGATAATGGGCACGCGGTTAGATCTCAAAAATATTTTTAAAAGGGAATTTAATATAAAAAATCCATCGGATCTTAGGGATGGAGAAAATTATAGACATATTGACATATCGGTTAAGGAAGAAGGTGTTGTGAGCACATATTTAGAGGATTCAAACAAAAAAACATTAGACATTGGGACTAAGCCTGTCATAAGAGGGTTGTTGGTGCATAAAATACTTGAGGTAATAGGCAAGTTTAACCGGTATGTCAATTTAGGTTCGAATAAAGATATAAATATATACGAGGATATTTACGGCGGACGATGCCTGGAATATTTTTTATCCATAATAAAAATGGATGGTTTAAAATTTATGATAAAAAATATTTCTTTAAATAATTTGCTTGAATTAAGAGGATTACTAGTCGATTTTGAGGAACAAATCGACATTTTATTTGAAAGTTTAAACAAATTAAAGATACGCGATTTTATTTACAAGGGGTATAACGAGGTTCAATATTTAAAAAGTTTCGACATAAAATTTAACGGTTATTTGACGGGAAATATTATAAACGGCAGGATTGATAAAATAGTACTAGAAGAAACAACGATGATGTCGCGGTTGAAAAGCGAGGATAAGAATAACAATGTCAAAATAAGGGTCGACATCTACGATTACAAGACTGGTAGCTTGAAAAATTTTGTTAATGATTTGGGTCAACTCGGTTTTTATGCGGATGCAGTCAGGGGTGCATTTGGAGATGAGAATATTTTTGAATTAAAGAAATACTATTATTTTATAGACGAGGATGAGTTATCCCTAGTTAAATAATTTAGTGCGCCGAACCATCGCACACTTCAACCCTATTTCTGCCGTTTTCCTTTGCCTTGTAAAGTGCGGTATCCGCCCTATATATTATACTACCGTTTGTGTCGTCTTGTTCGTTGGATGTAACACCAAAACTGCAGGTAACATTAATTTTTAACGTAAAATCGTGCATTTCTATAGTAGATCTTAATTTTTCGGCGAGTTCCACAGCTTTTTTAAGCTTTGGAGTTTGAACTATTATCATGAACTCTTCTCCGCCAAACCTTGCAAAAAAATCATTATTTCTGATATTTTCTTTGACTAAATCGGTAAGTTCCGAAAGAACCGTATCTCCTGCTTGATGGCCGAATGCATCGTTAATTTCTTTAAACCGGTCTATATCCAACATTATCAGGGAAAAATTCCTGTTTTTTTGAATCGCCTTGCTCAGGCTGTCTGATAATGTCTTATTAAATGCCCTTCTGTTAGGTATTTTTGTTAAGGTGTCAAGCTCCGCAAGCTCTTTATATACATCTTTTTCCTTTAATAATTTAAGTTCATTTGTAACTCTGTCGTTCACGTCCGTTACTATGGCCAGCCCTGTCCACTTATTTTTGAAAAATATTGTCGAAGTAAAAAACTCTCCCCAAAAAATACTGCCATCCTTTTTCTTTATCTTTAGGACATATTTATCATTAGTGTATTCCCCGTTCAGCTTCTTTCTCATATTTTCTAAGAGGATCTCTCTTTCTTCTTCTCTGACATCTACCACATCTAATGAGCTTAGATTTAAAATCTCTTTCTCGGAATAACCTAGTAATTGCAAGCCGTACGGGTTCATATAAATTATCTTTTTTCTATATAGTCCTATTATTGACGGGATATTCTCCATAATTATTTTTATAGTATCCATATCCTTCTCAAGACTTTCCTTAAGTTTATTCAACTCGGTAACATCTATAAAACTTGCAAGTGCGGTATATTTATTCTTATGCTTAACGGTAGATGCAGATATTAAAAGCCATCTTTCTTCATTTTGTTTTGTTATTATCTTGAGAGTGTAAGTTGAATTAAAAATTCCTCCGCTTAGCCTTCGGCCGATTTGAGATCTAATAATCTGTTTTATATTTTTATCAGGATATATATCCCAAACGTATTTTTGATAAAGATCTTCCTTTGGATATCCTAAAATTCTTTCACCCTCAGGGTTGATATAGATATATTTTTCATTATAAAGGACAATACCCGAGACCAAGTTTTCACTTAGTGTCTTGAAGAAATCAGCGGATTCTTTTAAGGAATTTTCTTGCATTATCTTGTCTGTTATATCTCTGATTGAGTCTGCAAAATATTCTTTATCTTCTATTTCTATCTTTGAAACGGTTAATTCTACCCTTTTTATGTCATTATTTTTAAGTTTCCGATTGGTAACTATTGTGATCGGATATTCGGTATTGCCTTTGTTTTCAGTGGTTAACGCGATGTCGCTAATGTTCATGGCAGATAGCTCTTTCTTTGTGTAACCGTAAAACGTCTCCGCAGCTTTATTGGCGTCATATATATCTCCTGATTTAATATCCACTATCAGAGATGCGGTGGGGCCGTTATTGAACATCATCTTGAACCTGCGTTCATTTTTCTTAACCGCGCTAAAAAATTTATTAACATAGTATATAACCAGTATGCCCAATATAATGATTAATATTATCCCTAAAATAAAGACAATCGTGGAAAAATGAACTAAGTATACTAGCTGAAATGAAATTTTATTGATGAATTTTGATACGGGCAGGGTCATCGCATCAATATTGCGTGAAAAAAAGAACTTATTTGATAATTTTAAAGGAACAAAATCGTTATATTTAATGAATCTTTTTATTATCGGTTTAGAAACATACTTCCAATGGTAGTAAGATTTATTAATGTATCTGCCAAAATATTGGGAATTAGATTGACTTATTTTCTTGGAAAAGGATGTGGAAGAAAGTAGTTTGAAAAGTCTTTTATAATCGCTATCTGTTTTATCGGTGAGAGCAGATAGGCTATCTAAATATTGTTCGGTAAATTCCTCGTAATCATTGGGTTTATAGGTTTCGTAGAAGATAATCTCTTTTCCGTAGTAACTTATTTCCATCAGATCATCGTTGACGGCTGTTATTGCCACGATTATCTTTGCGTTGCTGTGTACGTAATTTTGGATAGGCCTTAATGTTATATTGAACGTAGCAATGGCAATTATGAACCATATAGCTAAAGAAATAACCCCGATAATTATTATTCGTTTATTTTTTATAATTTGCATAAATTCAGATTGTGTAGGGGGGGGGAGGGTAATATGAACCTTGTATTTTGCGATTTAATTTCACACGTTTTCGCATCCAAGCCCTCTTAGTTTTAGTCAAATATTTCCTAGTATGATGGTAGCAAAATTTAAATTTATTGTAAAGTATTTTTTGGCACAAAGCTACACCCACTCTTACATGGCGTAATATTGTTGACATAGCAAAATAATCGTAATAAAATAACAATATATGAATTATAATTCATATCATATATTAATTAAAAGGATTATATTAACGTTATGCATCTTTACGGTTATTCAATTTTTATAGCCATCTCAATATTTGTATTTACACTTTTTCTTATCGTTAAGAAACCATTCAATATCGGTATCGGTTACAGCGCTGTTATAGGGGCATTGCTTGCCTTTATATTTAACGTGATAGCGTTTGACGATATCATAAAGGTCTTTGATATAGTCTGGGATGCAACGTTTACTTTTGTCGCGATTATTATAATCTCCATAATACTTGACGAGATAGGTTTTTTTGAATGGGCTGCTCTGCATATAGCCAGATTTGCGGGTGGAAATGGCCGGAAGTTATTTGTTTATGTGATTATCCTTGGCGCTTTAGTCGCTGCGCTTTTTGCCAATGATGGGGCGGCGCTCATAATAACGCCGATAGTTTATGAAAAGATGAAGGCCCTCAAGTTTGAGAGAAAAAATATGCTACCCTTTATAATGGCAGGGGGATTTATCGCAGACGCGGCAAGTCTTCCCTTTAAAATTTCAAATTTAGTGAATATTGTTTCGGCAGACTACTTTAATATAGGTTTTTTTACATATTTTATAAATATGTATCTTCCCAATATATTTTCTATAGCAATATCATTAACTGTCTTATATCTTTATTTTAGAAAAGATATTCCTAAAAGTTATGATATTGGTTTATTAAAAACTCCTAAAGACGCCATAAGGGATGGCAGGCTTTTTAAATTCTCCTTTTTGATTTTAATATTGCTTCTTGCCGGTTATTTTTTGAGTGAGTTTTTTAATATTCCTGTATCTTTTTTCGCCATAACCTTTGCTTTGTTATTCGTTTTCTTAGGGTTTAAAAGTTCTGCAGTTAGCTTAAGACTCGTCTTTAAAAATGCCCCTTGGAATATAGTCATATTTTCTCTTGGAATGTATTTGGTTGTTTTTGGGTTAAAAAATGCAGGCTTAACACATTTGCTTGGAAAATCTATTTCATATTTTTCAGGGTTCGGTGTCTTTGCTTTAACTATCTACACTGGATATTTGGCGGCTTTTGTATCGTCTATCATGAATAACATGCCGACAGTGATGATAAATTCCCTTGCGATTCATTCGGCAAACCTTAAAGGTATAATGCTTAAGTCTTCCATCTATGCAAATGTAATTGGATCCGATTTAGGTCCTAAATTAACACCCATAGGTTCGCTTGCGACACTACTATGGCTGAATGTATTGGAAAAGAAAGGTATAAAGATAAGCTGGGGTTATTATATGAAGGTGGGTTTTATAGTGACTATGCCCGTCCTTTTTGTAACGTTGCTCGGTCTGTACCTGAGAATTTTTTACATGTAACACCGGCCTGGTTGATATCTGCCTATTTGCCCAATTTCCTTGACAAACGGTATAAAATGGTCAACAATAAAAAAGTTATGAGTGATAATACACAACCTAAAGCATCTGTCGCTGAAGCATTTGGAAACGCCAAAAAGGCAAAGACTATAAACGGTATAATAAAAAAAATTATATTTCAAAATGCGGAAAGCGGATTTACCGTTTTAAACGTTTTTTCAAACGATAAGTTTATAACTGCTTCAGGTACATTTTTTGATAAGCCGTTGATGGATTCAAAAATAAAATTAAAAGGGGAATTTACATATCATAAAAAATATGGTTACCAATTTAATTTTACTCAATACGAAGTATCGCTATCAAATACTAAGACGGCAATAATAGAATATTTGTCATCTAGTATTTTTAAGGGGATAGGGAAGGCTATTGCCCGCGAAATTTATGATAAATTTAAAGAAAAAACATTAGATGTAATAGATGATGAACCTGAAAAGCTTAAGGATGTTAACGGAATAGGAGCGATTAAGCTTGCTGTGATTCTAGAGGGGCTTAAGGAGAGCTATGGTTTAAGAAAAACCGTAATGTTTTTCAAGCCGTATCAGTTTAGTGATTATCAGATAAAGGCCATCTATAACCGATTTAAGGATAAATCGGTTACCATCGCCAAGGAAAATCCTTATTTGTTCACGGACATAAAGGGTATAGGATTTAAAAAGGCTGATATTATGTCGGAAAAGTTAGGCATAAAAAAGGATGATCCCAACAGGATTAAAGAAGCCATAAAGTATGTCGTTAACCAGATTTGTGAGAGTTCGGGAAATTGTTATATTTACTATCAGGATGTAAAAAAGGGCATCGGAGAAATAATAGAGGATTTGGAAGAAACAGATTTAAAAAAATATTTAAACGATTTAATAAAAGAGAGAAAATTGTTGCTGGATTTCAAGGGTATTTATGGAACTGATAATTATTTGTCAGTAGTGAGGGATAGATATGTTTCGTCTAAATCTATCGATCTTAAAGGTGAAGAAGTTTTAGATTTTACATCGGCTAAAGAGGGCAAGCGATTGGGTTGTGCTAGAATATACATGCCTGTTTATTATCACTGCGAACTTGGAGCGGCAAAGGAGCTAAAAAGAATTAGAGAATCGGCAAGCCCGGCATCTGATAAAATTGAATCCTTAGACGATTTGGATAAATTTCTTGAACTTGGCAATAATCACGTATCACTTACGAATGAACAGAAAACAGCCGTTTTAAATGCGTTGAAATATAAGATTTCTATAATATCCGGCGGGCCCGGAACGGGAAAATCTACCATAATAAAAACCATAGTACATTTATATAGTGGAGAAAAAATTGCGTTAACATCTTTGGCAGGAAAGGCGGCGCAGAGGCTTGCGGATATTGTTAATTCCGGACAGACTTTATCTTCACGCAACGATCATTCGCAGGAGAAGATGGGGCGGTTAAATATTTCAACCATTCACAGACTCTTAAAAGCGCAGTACGATAGGCAGACCGGCGAATCATATTTTACCTATAACGAAAGAAACAGGTTGCCACACGACCTTATCGTCATAGATGAAATGAGCATGATCGACATAATTATTTTTTACAAGTTATTAAAGGCTATAAAAGACGATGCAAATATTGTTTTTGTGGGTGATGTGAATCAAATACCGGCGGTTAGCCCTGGTGATGTTTTAAGGGATTTAATATATGCGGGAGCTGGCAATATGGATGGCCAAGATAAAACTAAACCGTTTTTTCCCTCAACATTTTTGACTAAGGTGTTTAGGCAAAATGAGGGTGGTTTGATAAATTTAAATGCCCATAACATTTTAAACAATAAAAAATTTGTTACCCTAAGAAAAGACTGCAAGGAGAAAAATATTTCTACTGCCGAAAAGGACGATTCTTTTACAATTAAGTATAGGAAAGAATATGATATTGCCGTCGGGGGAAAACATGAACTATTGATAGATTTCACCCGGTTCATTAAAAGGGTTGTGGAGAATAGGATTAATAAGAGAGATGTCGGCCTTAAAAGCGCAAACATGTCTATTCCGACAATGCTTTTTGACGATATTCAGGTTTTGACGCCTATGAGAAGGGGAGATTTGGGATACTTCAATTTAAATAATATATTACAAGATATATTTAACCCGATATCGCCATTGCATTTATCAGCGTCTGTCGAAAATATCTTTATTTGCAACGGCATTCAGTTTAGGTTATATGATAAGGTGATACAGAAGAGAAATAATTATGACCAAGATGTATTTAACGGTGATACCGGTTATATAGTTGATGTCAATCACAACGAAAAATATTTGACCGTAGATTTTTCAAATTATAGTGATTTAAGTAAAAAATGCAACGAGATCGGTACTGGGGCGGAGTCCTGTGCAAATTTGACTGCGCAAGAAGGAAAAATGACAAATAAAGCGATAAAATTGGTTAAATATAATTTTTTAGATGTTTACGAGAATATATCAACGGCATATGCACTTTCCATCCACAAGGCCCAGGGTAGTGAATTTAACAATGTAATTGTATTATTTCATCAGACGCATTATATGATGCTAAAAAAGAATTTATTATATACGGCTATAACAAGAGGCAAGAAAAATATTGTTATCTTTGGTACTTTTAAAGCAATAGGCATTGCCATGGGTTCAAAGGAAACGGTACGAAATTCGGGACTGAAAGATAGGCTTTCCGAAGAATTTTTAGATGCAAATTAGAATATTGTTGTAAAAAATATGAATAAAAACGATAAGCCAACCTTAAGACAAAAGAAAACTAAGATTATTTGTACCATAGGTCCCTCCAGCGCGGAGAGTGATATGTTGGAAAAGTTAATAGCAAATGGCATGGATGCGGCGAGGCTTAATTTTTCCCACGGGGATTTTGATTTTTTTGAAAGAATTATAAAAAAAATAAGGCGAATTTCAAATGATATCGCGATAATTATAGATTTACCCGGACCTAAGATAAGGACTGCAAGCCAAGTAAATAAAGAAATTTATCTAAGGGGTGGTCAAACGGTGTTTTTGGCAAGCCTAAGCGATAAAAATAAAATATCCGATGAAAGAAGTATAGTTATAAACTATGATAATTTGTCAAACGATGTCAAAAAAGATGACTTAATATTTATAAATGATGGCAGGATAAAGCTTAAAATATTGAATTTTGAAAGTGTGCAGGATAGGTTTCTATGCGAAATAATCAAGGGTGGGATTTTACAAGCTGAAAAGGGGGTTAATTTTCCCAATATCGCCTTAAATGTACCGTCCGTTACGCAAAATGATCTAAAAGCAATTGATTTTGGAATTATGCATAATGCTGATATGTTTGCCATTTCGTTTGTTAGGAAGATGGAAGATATTTTATATGTCAGGAATTATATAAAAGAAAAACATAAGACGGATGCTTTTTTGATATCCAAAATAGAAAAATCCGAGGCTGTAAAAAACATAGAGGATATAGCTGGTGTGTCTGATGGAATTATGGTTGCAAGGGGCGACCTTGGTATTGAGACAGAGGTTGAAGGTGTTGCTTTAATTCAGAAGCTCATAATAAGTGTCTCAAATAGGTATAAAAAACCGGTCATTACGGCAACCCAAATGCTTGAATCTATGGTAGAAGAAAGCTCGCCTACGAGGGCTGAGGTCACCGATATTACAAACGCGATATTAGATGGCACGGATGCAGTCATGCTTTCCGAAGAAACAGCTATTGGGAATAATCCTGATTTGTCGGTTTACTACATGGATAAAATAGCCGTAGCGACGGAAAAAAGTCGCTTATTTAAAGACAAACTCGCCAATCTCGAAAGGGGTTTAAATACAAAAGAAGCGGACAATGTCAATGGTCATATTGATGTTTCACTGACGATTGCAAAAATGGCAACGATGGCATCTTTTTCTATGAAAAATTCCTTAGTAATTGCTATAACGAGAAGCGGGTTTACGGCAAATTTAATATCTTCCCTGAAGCCAATTGCTCCTGTGATAGCAGTAGTTCCCAGCTATAACATTCTAAGAAAACTCGCCCTAAACTCTAACGTAAGCCCAATCGTTGCCCCACTTGTTTTTGACGATATCGTCAAAAAACTATCCCGTGACGATAAACATCAGATCAGTGATGAAATAAAGCTGGGTGATATAGTTAAGATCTTGAAGGATAATGGCATTTTAGGAAATTCGGACAGCCCAGCGGATAAACCGTCATTCGACCACTTGATCTTTAGTGGCGGCATCCCGCTCGGGGAGCCCGGGACAACTGACTTCATAAGGATAGTCATGCAAAAATAAAAGCCATGCCCAAAATTACATCCGTAAACTCCAACAAACAAGCGAGAGACACTGTGCCGCCAAAAAGACTTGCAAAACCACATCTGTCGACTTCAGAGCCCCTCGCCCTCTCAATTATCTCCTTAGTATCAGTAATAATTGAGGTAACCTTATTTAATTTCTATGTTAATAGGCATCGCTTTCGCTGCTTTTTCTAAAACAACCTCCAAGATGCCATCCTTCATGGATGCCTTTGCCGAAGCTGTCTCAATATCAGAAGGCAACCCTATGCTCCTATAAAAAGAACCAAACTCAATTTCCTTCCTATGGAAATCCTCTTTTGACTCTTCCTTCTCTGTCTTATGTTTGCCCTTTAATACAAGCCTGCTATCATGAACCTCAACCTTAATCTCATCCTTAGAGACCCCAGGAAGCTCGGCCCTGACCACTATCTTATCTTCTTTCTCTATGACATCAACGGCCGGCTCGGTCAAACCGCGCTCGTACCCCCATATTTTCCTGACGCTTGCGGGGAAAAAATCCGAGAAAAGCCGCTCAAAGTCAGTCCTAATGTTATCAATAGGACCCCAAATAGAAATGTTAGCCATAAATATCACCTCTTATCTTGATGATATCACTTTTTTTGCGATTTTCAAGTATGCACATAAAGTTTTAGTAACAATAAAACATATTTTACTAAAGTTGTAATTGAAAAAATATAAAAAATTTGATACTATAATTAGAAGCACTCTCGCCGCCCATTTTGAGGTCTCACTGTTTAGATCATAAAAATTTCGGTTATCCAATTTCAGTTAACAGAAACAGCCGGGGCGGGGGCTTGAAATTATTCAGGCTTCGTCTATTAGTTGCGACCGGTAGGATAAATGCTTTTTGTTTTTGTTAATAATAGGTTTTATATATATAAAACCTTAATAAGGGGTAAAAGAAAAATGTTTAAAAACAAAAAAAATTGTGACGTAAATTTAAAAGAGGATGTCACACTTAAAACAGTTGAGGATGAGTCGACTTTGTCTAAGGACAAAATTACTTTCGCTGACCTAAAACTAACGGAGCCTTTGATGCGCGCTATTGCCGATGAAGGATATACCGTTCCGACTCCCGTTCAGGCACGGGCAATTCCGTTAGTGTTGGCAGGGGGGGATTTATTGGCGGGTGCGCAGACCGGAACTGGTAAAACTGCTGCATTTATGCTTCCGATATTGCATCGTCTTACTCAAAAATCAATTACAAACTTGAGACAGGGTTCTCCGCGTTGCTTGGTTCTCGCTCCAACGCGTGAACTTGCAGCTCAAATAGAAGAGTCGGCACGTAGCTACAGTAAATATCTTCCGTTAAAATCCATGGCTATGTTTGGCGGTGTGAGTATCGTTCCTCAAATAAGGACATTACGCAGACGCGTAGACGTACTTGCTGCTACACCGGGACGGTTACTTGACCATATTGGACAAAAGACGCTGAATTTATCCAATGTAGAGATTTTGGTTCTTGATGAAGCCGATAGGATGCTTGATATGGGCTTTATCCGCGACATAAAAAAGATCATAGCACTGCTACCTAAGCAGCGTCAGACGTTATTGTTTTCGGCAACCGTATCTAACGAAATTAAGATTCTTTCTAATAGCCTATTGCGTAATCCGGGTTTTGTTGAGGTGGCGCATCGCAATGCCTTGCCGGAATTAGTTGAGCATAGTGTTCATCTTGTACCACAGGGTTTAAAAGGACATCTGCTTTCTCATCTAATTAAACATAATAATTGGAAACAGGTTCTAGTGTTTACCCGTACCAAGCATGGCGCCAATAGATTAGCGGATAAGTTGTCGGCGGATGGCATTCCGTCTGCAGCGATACATAGTAGCAAAAGTCAAGCTGCACGCACCAAAGCATTGGCGCAGTTTAAGGGCGGTATGATGTCGGTACTAGTTGCGACAGATATTGCCGCACGCGGATTGGATATCGATCAATTGCCGCATGTTGTAAATTTTGAATTACCAAATGTGGCCAAGGATTATGTGCATCGCATAGGACGCACAGGACGCGCGGGTAGTAGTGGCGAGGCTATATCTTTAGTAGATAAAGAGGAGTTTAGATATTTAAGGGACATAGAACGATTAATTAAACGTGAAATACCGAAGGTTGAGTTTGATGGTAGTTTTGTGCCGCCTGCTAGTTTTTCGGCTAAAGTTACCCGCTCACGAACCGGACGAAAAACAACACAGACGTCACGCTCCGCGGATACGCGTAACCGTTCACGGCGAAATGGGCAAGACAAGAAGACGTCCAACCCGCAATGGCATGAACGGCGAGTAAGTGGCAGTAAACATACAATTAATCCGTAGATCTTATTAAGCAGGCAAGTGTATGGAATATATTTTTCATGCAATTGCCTGCTCTTGACAATTTTTCATTATAGAGTACAATCGCAAAGGGTATAGCTTACTTTTATTAGCTTGTATTGTTTAGCGGTTTTTCTTATATCGGGACGTGGCGCAGTTCGGTAGCGCACTTGCATGGGGTGCAAGGGGTCGCAGGTTCAAATCCTGTCGTCCCGACCATTCAAAACCTTCACAGACACAACATTCCATATATTAACAATTAATTCTATTTTTTTGTTACATCCGATCTTGCGTGGAGATACTAAAAATAGTCAAAACTATATCGAAAAGTTCACTAGGATTTCTAAATAAAATTATTTTAGATAGTAATTTATATCACGTCCTTTTCTATTTAGTGGATTCTTGACAATATCCTAAGAAAGATACCGTTGCCAAATTGTAATGGTTCACCATTACAGTATAAACGTTTACCCTTGGGAGTTCTGTATCTCTTGGATGTTTAAATGGCAAGTGCTTGACAATATCCGTGTCATTATGTATAAGTATGCAATTAGTGGATAGTTATCTGGAGGTGACTAAATGAAATTTATTACTGCAATATTGTATGATATTGAGAATCTTATAGGTGGCTATGGGAATGCTGATATGTTGTCAAGCTTATCACTTAAAGACGTATATGAAGAAATATTAAAAAAAGATATAGGTCAAATTGCTATCCAGCGAGCATATGCAAATTGGAGTGACCCTCGTTTAAATATCTTACGTGGTGATATTATTGAACTTGGAATAGAACCAATTCAGATGTTTGGTTTTGGTCGTGGACCGCAAAAGAACGCTTCAGATATACAGTTGGCTATAGATGCAATAGATATAGCTTTTACCAGAAAAGCAATTGAAATTTTTGTTATCGTATCTGGTGACGGCGGTTTTTCTTCATTAGCTAAGAAATTACATGAGTATGGTTATATGGTGATAGGTTGCGCGTTTAAAAGGACAACCAATCGTATTTTTAAGGCTGTATGTGATGATTTTATTTGGATAGATGAACCTAAAGATGAGTACGGCGAACAATGTGTACAGACTGAATTTACAGATCCTATTTTGATTGAATTTAGTAGAAAGTTCCAGCCGGTTAAAACAACACGTGAACAAATTATAAGTGAAGCAAAGAACATTTTATTATTCTTTGCTAGTAATAAAGATGCCATATATGTGTTAAAAAATGTCGGGCTTAATATTTCAATTTTTAGCCAGGCAGCGTCGTACAGAATTATAAATTTTAATTATTTCAGTCTTGGATTTACAAGATTTGTAGATTTTATCAGATATGTGGCTAATGATACTCAGTTAAAGATGGTGCATAATCCGCCAAGTGAGTACAGGTTACTTTTTAAATATGCATCTATTAAAAATTTTAAAGATGTTCCGGCAATTACCAGACTTGGAGAAATACATACAGTAGAAAACTATAATTTATTGCTTTCTAAAGGGACGCCGGTTTTTAAAATCCAGAACAATGAAATTCTTCTCACAATATGTCGATATTTATCAGAAAACAAGTTAGCATATCAGGGGGTAATGCTTGGTGATGTGATTGACGGAATTGGTTCTGTATATGATTTTGGACAAAATGAGATAAAGGGTTGTGTTTTATCATTAGTTTCCGGAGGTTGTTTTATGAGAGAATCAGAAGATGCAAAATTCTCCGAACAAAAGCTATCTTTTATTCCCCAGTCTTCCGAACAAACGATAACAGTCCTGAAAGCATCAATGCACCAAAAATTACAAACACTATTGGGAAATGTAAATGAAGAAGTATTTTCAGAAATTATAAGGTAACAATGTTCTGCATACTTGCTGTTTATATTTTTTTGCAACATTCTATATAGAGGATTGATCTGCTTGAAGTGATATATTGCCATAATCCCTTCGACCATTTTAATTCTAAAGCCTCATTAATAAGCTAAAAAATAACTTAAATAAATAAAAGGAAAATCAAAATGAATAAACATTTTGTTAATGGAGGTGAGGTATGAGTTCAAGCTTTATTTTATTATTCAAAATAGGGATATACGCTTTATTTGCTTATTTTATGTATAAAATAGGGAAAAAATTAGGAGGAGAAAAAGGATATGTGTGGTATTTAATACCGATATACAATCTTGCTTTATTAATGGAAAACAGCAATGTTAACTTATTATGGCTGATTACTTTATTTATACCATTTGTTAATATTATAGTAATAGGATATATATGGGGGCAAATAAGTAAAAATTTAGGTAAAAATCCTTGGATTTGGGGTATTTTTTGTCTTTTCTTGCCATTTTTAGCTATACCAATTTTAGCTTTTGGTAGCTCAAGAAAAGTTTAAATTAAGTAAAATACAGAAGCAAAGGCTAAATAGCAACAATATAGCTAAAAATTTTATGTTATTTTCAGCTCCAATATTTAAATGCTAAGAGTTGAATTTATTATTGTTTCCATATGTTAGTTTCATATTCTGATTTTTTAAAAATTAGACATATCTTTTTATTCTTTTTATTACTTTAGTTCAATATTTTCAGATAATTAAATTTCCTCTATTTTTAAACCATTCGTGGTGTTCAATAGTTTTCCTTCCTCTATTTTTACTTCACCCTCCGATTCCGTGAATTTTAAAGCATTTTATATCAGGTTATTTATTATTTGCAAAACACTTAATTTATAAGTTCCATTATTGTTGTTAATTATCCTATATTTAGCAAAAATTGCTTTTTTAAAATAGGCAATCAGTGTCGTAATCCCTTCAAGCAGGTCAATCATTTCAATCCGTCAAACAGCAGTTTAATAATGCGTGGAAAGAAAAGTCGTAATCCCTTCAAGCAGGTCAATCATTTCAATGGGTGATACCCTCAAATTTGTCAGCTTGAAAGAGCTGGGTCGTAATCCCTTCAAGCAGGTCAATCATTTCAATTATAATCTGGACATACTTTGAAGATTTAGCCATGCAGTCGTAATCCCTTCAAGCAGGTCAATCATTTCAATTAGGTGTAGCATTGGCGTCCTCTCACGCAAAACAGCCGCGTCGTAATCCCTTCAAGCAGGTCAATCATTTCAATGTAGCAGTCAAATTTCCTTTAGGGGGTTCAAGATAAGGTCGTAATCCCTTCAAGCAGGTCAATCATTTCAATCCTTGATGAGTTCACGTGGAAAACCCCAGCCGATCTGCAGTCGTAATCCCTTCAAGCAGGTCAATCATTTCAATAATATAAGACATTCGTGATAACGTCTTATGGCGTTATCGTCGTAATCCCTTCAAGCAGGTCAATCATTTCAATAGGCGTCGAATATAAAACTTTCGTGATAACGTCTTACGGTCGTAATCCCTTCAAGCAGGTCAATCATTTCAATATAGAACAAAAACCGAGCTTAAAGCATTGCTCGGAAAAGTCGTAATCCCTTCAAGCAGGTCAATCA
>VAPE01037264.1_pt1 | contig 109502 bp, 117 predicted proteins | sample 3393911 | NCBI WGS metagenome assembly VAPE01 (sample SAMN08290436, study PRJNA428436) | hydrothermal vent metagenome | isolation source: Deep-sea hydrothermal vent chimney | place: Atlantic Ocean: South-mid Altantic Ridge
AACAAAAATTTTCCATTTGTTTTTTTCTGGTTTCTTCCAATTCTCAAAAACCTAAAGAGGCGAAAACAAAAATTTTCCATTTGTTTTTTTCTGGCTTCATTCAATTTAATTATGAAAAGTTTTATAAAATTGAAATCTCTTATTAATAAATGAAAGATGATAATATAAAAAAAGGGGTTCTTTTCCTGATTTTGTCTTTGCTGTTGGTTCTTTCTTTTTGGGTTTTAAAACCAATTATTTTTTCTTTGATTTTAGGAATTCTTCTTGCTTTCCTTTTTTCTTCCAGTCTTGATAAGGCACAGAAGATTTTTAAAAGTAGAACTTTAACCGCAGTAATTTTTTCCATTGGTTTATTATTTATCTTATTTGTAGTTTTGTTTTTTTCAATTCCACCTCTTGTGAATCAATCAATAAAACTTTATCAAATCTCTCAAACGGATAATTTTCTTTCACCCCTCATAAATCTATTTCCTAACACTCCTTTTTATAAGAGCCTTGCTCCTACAATTTATTCTTTCGTAGCAAAAATCGGAAGTTCTTTAGTTAATGCTCTTTCTTCTTTAATTTATGATTTCCCAACATTATTGTTACAATTTACAATTGTTCTCTTAACTTTCTTTTTTGTTCTACGTGATAAAGAAGAATTCGTGGATTATACTTATAATCTTCTTCCATTTTCTGATTCAATAAATAAGCGGTTCTTCAAGTCCTCTAAAGACATAACTCTTTCAATACTTTATGGTCAGGTTTTTGTTGGAATAATTCAGGGGATCATAATGGGTGTAGGATTTTTTATAGCCGGGGCAGGGTATGTTTTGCCTTTAACTTTTCTTTCTATCTTCTTCGGGATTCTTCCGATAATTGGAACAATGATTGTGTGGGTTCCGGTAATTTTTTATCTTTTAATGAAAGGAAAAATTTTATCTTCTATAATAGTTTTCATTTTCGGATTAATCTCTTCTAATATAGATTATCCTCTTCGTGCAGAATTTGTTTCGAGAAGAATAAAAATGCACACAGGCATAGTCCTAACTGGAATGATTGGGGGATTTCTTTCCTTTGGAATTCTGGGATTAATCTTAGGACCTCTAATCCTTTCTTATCTTTTAATCCTCTTAGAAATTTATCAAGACAAGAAAAAAATTAAATGATAATAAAATATAAACTTTCAAAACTTAAAGCAGGAATACCAATTGCGATTTTAACGAAGAGTTTGGCTAAAGAACTTGGAGTGCGTCCTAAAGACCGAATTTCTCTTGGGAGTCTGAAAGAACCTTCAAAAAAGTTTTTTACAATAATAGATATAAATCCCACACTTAGGGGTAAGAAAATTCTACTCTCTAAGGAAATTTTAGAGAATCTCCATCTTAAACGTAAAGGAAAAGTTCATGTAAATTTAGAATTCTCTTCTGAGGCTTTTCTCTATATAAAAAAGAAATTAACTGGAAAGCATCTTTCCAAAAAAGAGGTAGAAATTATAGTTCAGGCAATAGTAGATAATTCTCTTTCAGAGGCAGAACTTGCTTTATTTATTTCTCTCATGTATGAAAAGGGGATGGATTTCAAAGAAACCATTTTTTTGATTCAGGCATTTTTGGAATCTGGGAATCCAATGAAATTTAGAAATAAATTTGTTGTTGATAAGCATTGTGTGGGAGGAATTCCTGGAAACAGAACAACTCCAATAGTTGTTTCAATTTGTGCTTCGGGGGGGTTGACTTTCCCTAAAAGTTCTTCAAGAGCTATAACAAGTGCAGCAGGGACTGCAGATGTTATTGAAGTTTTGGCAAAGGTAAGTTTTAAGGTTCCGGAACTGAAAAAGATGATAAAGAGGGTTGGAGCATTTCTTGTTTGGGGTGGTGCTTTAGATTTGGTCCCCGCTGATTCTAAAATAATCAAAATAGAAAAGAAATTAATGATTGATCCAGAGTCGCAATTATTAGCTTCTATAATGTCAAAGAAATTAGCATTTGGGGCAAAATATATTTTAGTTGATATTCCTTATGGACGAGGAGCAAAGTTCAATAAGAAATCTGCCTTAGAGTTGAAAAGAGAATTTGAAAAAATTGGAGCATATTTCAAGAGGAAGGTAAGAGTTGTTTTAACAGATGGTAAAGAGCCAATTGGAAACGGAATAGGGCCTGTTTTAGAGATGAGGGATATTCTAAGAGTCCTAAATCCAAAGGTTCTTCCTCCAAGGGATTTAAGGGAGAAAGCTCTTTTTTTAGCGGGCCAGATTTTTGAGATGGTTGGCAAATGTAAGAAAGATAAAGGCTATGAACTTGCAAAGAAGATTTTAGATTCAGGAAAAGCATTCAAAAAATTTAAAGAAATAATCCGAGAACAGGGTGGAGAAATAAAATTACTGAAAGACGCCAAATTTAGAAAAGATTTATATTTTAAAAAAAATGGAAAGATTATTATTATAAAAAATAAAGAGACAAATTTTATAGCGAGAATTGCTGGAAGTCCTTTTAATAAACCATCTGGGATTTATCTTTACAATCACGTTGGAAGTTTAGTAAAGAAAAAACAAAGGGCAATGACAATTTATTCAGATTCTAAATCTCGTTTAAGACAAGCTGTGAAGTATTATAAAAAGCTTGAACCAATTGTTTTAAAAGAAAACTAATTCTTCTAAATAAAAGCCTCTGTCGCATAGTGGTATTGCACCGGACTTGAGATCCGGGCCCTTCGGGGCTCCCAGGTTCGATTCCTGGCGGGGGCGTTGAAAGTTAAAAATCTCAGAATAAAAAACTTTTTATAGTTCTCTTATATTTTAAAAAGATGAAATTCAAAAAAGTTGGGGGCTCTTGGAATCCAGAGAATCAAAAAGAAATTGTTGGAAAAATTTTGAATATAAAAGAGAAAGGGGGAAAATATGCGACGAAGGTTTATACTTTAGAAACGAAAGAGGCGGTAGTTGATGTTTATGGAAGCGCAGTCTTAGATCCAAAGATATTGCCGATTAGTAAAATCGGAACAATTGTTAAAATTATTTTTCTCGGAAAGAAACAAGGCAGAGACTCGGAGTATAAAGATTTTGATGTTTTTCTCTGCGTTGAGGATAAAAAAGAATAATTAAACAAATTTTCTTAATTTTTAATCTGTTTTCTATTAAAGAAATCTAAAACTCTTGAATCTGGGCTAAGAACCTCCACTACATCTTCTTTAAATCTTAAACCTCTATAAATTCTCTGAAGCAGTTCTCTCTTTGCTTTATCTCTATAAAACGACCAATAATTTATTTGATTAGTTTCTTTTAATATTTTCCAGAAAGAGTCTTTAATATTTGGGTTGGGATATTTTGTAAAGATTATACTTCGACATTGCTCTCCTGGGAAATCAACTCCTCTCGAACATTTTGTAGAAAATAAAACATCAATGGCTCCATCTTTAAAATCCTCGACCAGTTGTTCGCCCCCATTTTCTCTTTGCATATCTTTCAATTCTTCCATGTTCACTAAACCTCTTAATTCTAATTTATTAATCTCTTCCTCCGTCGGAAGATCTTTAAAACTATTTATATGAATTAATGTCGGTTTTGTTGCTTTTTTTAAACAAGCATTTAAACTGAGCAAATAATCTTCTCTCGTGACATTTCCAGAATAAAAATTAGAATACCGACAATCAATCTCTAAACCGGTTCGGATGATATTTATTTCTCCTTGCTGTTCTGTTTCTGCTTCAATTATTTTGAAATTTTCAATTCCAAAAATATTCTTTAAAATTTCTGAAGAATGAATTGTTCCAGACATTAAAACTAAACTTTTGTTCTTTTCAACAATTTCTTGAAATCTTTTTTTAAGATTCACAGTAACAAGATTTATTATTATCGACCCGTCTTTTTTTGTGAAAGTTACATAAGTTTCTTTGAGTAATTCTTCGAACATCTTTATTTGTTCTATTGTTTGAAATAGATAACTTTCCTCGTCGACTCCACTAAAAACATCAGAGGAACTTATTAAAAAATCAATAAATTTTTTTATTGGACTTTCTTCTAAGAGAAATATTTTATTTGAATAAACTGATTCGTTAATCTTTCGGTCTAATTTTAAATCGTTTAACACAAATTCCAATTCCTTTATATTCCTCCCTAAACTTTCTTCTTCCAAAGGTATGTAAGCTAAAGAGTTCTGAAGTTTGTTTATGTTTATGTTTATATGTTCTGAAAAACTATCTAAGAATTCATCACATTCATCAATTATCTCCACTTCTGTCTGGGGTTTCCGATTTATCGCAGATTCCAATTTGTATTTTAAAGAATTAAAAATGAGAACGTCTGAATCTACATAGGAATTAAATTGTTCGTAGAATCCACATCCTTTTTTCCCTTGGTAAATATTAAATTTTGTTCCGTTCAAACCCATATAACTTTTTATTTTTTCTTTATCAAAATTTTTTAATTCATATTTTTCTGGAAGGACCGCACTCCAATAAGGGCACGCTCTGGCGACGGAGATTCTCCGAATATCCTTTAATTCTATATTTTTGTTTTTTAAATGACTGTTCCTCCGAAGATAATCTTTTATTCGTCTTATATTTTTTTCCTTTAATTCTATTTTACAGGGGATTGAACTATTATTTGCAGAAGAATCATTTCCCAAATTCATGTCTGAACCTTTCTTTATAATTTGGAATATATCTTGAAGTTTAGAGTTCACTTCTTTTTTAGGAAGTTCATGACGGTTTTCCTCGAGAAAAAGGCAGGGGTGGTTTTTTCTCCCTGTGAGAATACTTATTTTTAGTTTCTCTCCATTACTTTTTAGAATATATTTTTTAGATTTGTAATCTTTTTTGTATTGTTCTTGAAGAGCTTTACTTGGAACAATTATAGAAGTCTTTCCTAACTCTTTGGCAATATTAAGCGCAATAGCACTTTTTCCCGTCCCACACATTCCTTTTAGAAAGATTATTTTTTCTCCATCTTTTATTGCCTTTAAAATTTCTTCGACGATATTTTTTTGAGATTTCCCATTTGAAAAAACTTTTGGAGCTAAAATTTTCTTATCTTGATAAAATGACCATTCCATAAGAAGATTATTTTAAAGACCCTTTAAAATGTATTGCTATTAAATATTAAAAAAAAGATTTATCCGAATAAAGCTGCCAATCCTTCTGCGGCTAATTCTTTCTTTTCTTCTTTTGGTTTTTCTTTCTTTGTTTCTTCTTTGGGCACATTACTGACAGCAGATGATTGAGCAAAACTTACATTTTCTATTTCTTTTGCAATGTCAACACCTTCTAAACTCACAAGTAAAGATTTAACTTTGGATTCGTCAGGTTGAACCCCGATTGATTCTATAACTTTCTTTAAATTTGCTTCATTAACATCTTTTCCAGATTTATTCAATAAGAGTGCTGCGTATATGTATTCCATTTTATTTTATATTATTTAACCCTTTTAAAGCTTTGGCATTTTGATAAGCTTTTGCAAGTATTTGTGTTATATTTTCTTTTGTGTAATAGAAAATATTGAAGGAAAGATTTTTTGCTTCTGATATTGCTTTTTTCAATTTTTCTAAGGCTTTTTCTGGATTTATATCTATATCCAAATAGAGTTTATTCTCTTTAGTATCGAAGACAGCACCGGGTTTTAGTCCTGTTAAGAAGGGTTTTATATCTAATTTTCCGAGGAGATTCGCAGTTCCTTCTGAAATCTTCTCTCCTTTTTTTGCAACGATCTTCGGTTCTTGTATGTTTATCTTTCCTTTTTCTATTTTTATCTTTATTCCTAAAGCACCAAGTTCGCTTATTGCAGGGCCTGGAACTAAATCTGTGGGTCCAGCAGGAATTTCAATATCCTCTGGAGCAGTTTGTCCAGCTTTTGCCTTTGAGGAAATTTTGTTCTTTTCTAATTGTTTTGCCAAATCAAAACATTCTAAATTGGAGAATAATAAAGCAATATTTCCTTTAATTTCTTTTTTTAATTTATCAAATTTTCCTTTCTCTGAATCTAAGGCGAGGAAAATTAAATTCTTTTTAGGAATTTTAAAAACGGTTTCCTTTCTTAGATTCTTCTGTATTTTTTGAATCTGGGATGTTGGAATTTCAGAGATTGAACTAATCATAATTGTTCGGTTCTTTTTTAAAAGGGAAATTAATTCTTTAACAATCTTAATTTTATAATCTGGAATTTTCCGAGTAATCTTTTTCATTTTATTCTATTTTTATTGGCTTGCTCATACTTAATTTTACTTTAAAATTTTTTATATTCATTTTTCCTAAGGGCAGCTTTTTTTCTATGGCCTCATAAAAAGCTATAGCGTTCTCGACTAATTCTTCCGTAGGCATATTCTCTTTTCCAATAGCAGTTTTTATGCTCGATTCTTTAACTTTTATTTTAAGACTAGAATTTATTTTATCTTTCAACCCATTTATTGTTTTATCATCTGAGTTCAAAATTATTCCAAGTTGTGGGGAAGGCATTTTCCCGGAAGAACCCAAAGCACGTCCAAATTTAGTTGCTATTTTAGGCATCAATTTTTCCTGAGCAATAAAAAAATCAAAATCCCTAACAAGTTTTTTCATTTCTTTTTTATCAGAATAACTTTTGAATTGCGTAGGGGTTATGGTAAAAACATTTTTATTTTCAACTTCTAAAAATGCACCTATCTTTTTTTCCTTTATTCTATGAGGAAGACTAATTAAAATATTAATTGGGTTTTTCTTAATGTTATATTTTTTTAGATTGATTATAATGTCTACACTCTGTTTAAACTTTCTAGGTTTTATTTTCTTTAATTCTTCGAATGCTTTTTTTAAATTTGCTTTCATTCGAAAACACCCCCCAGTCCTTTGAGGATGAATGAAAATTTTATTTTTGTCTTTAAATTTGCTTTCATTTATTTATCTCCTACCTATGCGCATAAATTCAGAAACACAAATTCATACGATGTAGTTTGCGATATATTTCATATTTTTTGTTAGTTTATAAAGATTTCTAAAGAGATGCATTGTAACGTTAACGGGAGTTCTGAAACCAAATATTTTATAATGTTCTCTTTGTATTAAAAATTATGAAAATTTTAGGGATAAATGGATGTGGCTGGCTAAATGTAGCTCACGATGCTTCGGCGGTTTTTTTAGATAAAGGAAAACTAAAGTGGGCAGTTGAAGAAGAGAGATTCATTAGGCAGAAAAGAGCATATGATAAAAAACCTTTTAATGCAATAAAATTCTGTTTAGAACAGGAAGAGATAAATTTGGATGATGTAGATATAATTGCTTTTAGCTGGGATTGGTTTAAACATCTTCCAAGAGAATTCCAAAAATATGAATCTGATAAAGAAATTTTGTCTAATTTTTTTCCAAAAAAATTCTTTTTATACAATAAAAAGCCAAAAATTCTAAGGGTAGAACATCACCTCGCTCATGCTTCAAGTACCTTTAAATGTTCTGGGTTTGAAAAAGCTGCAATTTTGGTAGTAGATGGTCAAGGAGAATATTGCTCTTCTTCTATTTGGGCAGGAGAAAAAAATAAACCCTTGTCAAAGAAATGGTCTAACAATATCGAAGACTCTTTGGGTTTTCTCTATAGTGCCGCATGCAGGTACATCGGTATGAGAAATGGGGATGAGGGAAAAATGATGGGACTTGCGCCTTACGGCAGACCAAAAAATTCTATCATTTCAAAACTTGCAAAGTTTAGACCAACACTAACTAAAGATGATCTAAGACGGCGTGATGGTCAGATGAAACCAATTATAGACCAATGGATTAAATTTTTTGAGAAAGAATTTGGACCAAAAGATTCAACTCTTGTTTCATTTGATAATTCAGAAGGCTCAATGATAAAGAATGTTAAATTTACAAAATTTCAGCGTGATTTTGCAGCTTCTGTACAGAGACATCTTGAAATTGAAATTGTTAAATTAGCCAGAAAAGCAGCAGAATTAACAGATTTGGATAAATTATGTTTATCTGGAGGCGTGGCTTTAAACTGTATTGCTAACTCCAAGATAATTGAGGATCAAATTGTAGAAGAAATCTATGTTCAACCAGCGTCAAATGATGCAGGCACTGCTATTGGAGCTGCTTTAGAAGCAAGTTTTAAACTTGAAAGAGGTTATTCTTTTGACAAAATGTTTCATGTCTATCTCGGACCAGAATATTCTAATAAAGAAATTAAAAAAATTCTGGATTCATATAAAATTAAATATAAAAAATTTGAAAATATTTCTAAAAAATGTGCTGAATTACTTAACAAAGGAGAAATAATTGCGTGGTTCCAAGGAAGAATGGAGTTTGGTCCTAGGGCATTAGGAAACAGATCTATTTTAGCTAACCCAAAGATGAAAAATACTTGGATAAAAGTCAATAAGATAAAAAATAGAGAATTGTGGAGACCCTTTGCTCCAAGTGTCTTATTAGAGAAGGTGAATGATTATTTTAAGATTCAAGATAATTTTTATTTTATGATTATTGCATCAAAAGTTAAGAAAGATAAAATTAAAAATATTCCTGCAGTAGTACACAAGGATAAAACTTCTCGTCCACACTCTGTCAATTTTAAGTTTAATAAAAAGTATTATAATTTAATAAGAAACTTTGAAAAATTAAGTGGAATTCCTTTGGTCCTTAATACTTCCTTTAATGACAAAGGAGAGCCATTGGTTTGTACTCCAAAAGATGCTATAAGAACTTTTTTTGCCTCTAAATTAAACTATTTAGCAATTGGAGATTTTTTAATAGAAAAGAATTTTAATTAATTTCTAAAGATAATTTCTAATCTTTCTATCACATGGGGGGTCAATTCTAACTCTTTTGCTTCTTCAAAAGTGAACCATTTGACTTCTTCTGTTTCATCTAAGGCTTGTGGCTCACCAGAAATAATATCTGCCACAAAACACATATTTATTATCTGTTTTTCATGGGAATGGCTTTCAACATACTTAATATTATCTACTTCTACACCCACTTCTTCAAGAATTTCTCTCTTTAATTCCTTCTCAATTATGTCTTGTATATTTCCTATTGTGGTTAGGTTTCCCCCCGGTAGGCCCCAGTAACCTGGCAAGACATCTTCGTCTTCACTTCTCTTGCCCAATAAAACTTTTCCACCCTTAATAAGAACACATGCAAGCACAATCCTAAATGTTGGTTTTTCTTTCATAAAAATATCAGAAAGATAACGTTTATAAAACTTTCTTTTGATTTTTTTCAGAATTTGAAATTAAATTATACTTTGTTGCTAAATTCAGCACAGTCTTTAATGGGTCTTCCCCTTTGGTAATTTGTTCTTCGGTTTCTACTGTAAAACATTTTGAGAAGTTAATCACCTTTTTAGGAATAGGAATAGGGACTAATTCTTTTTTTAACCACCATTTTTTCTTAGGCAACCTATATCTATCTAACGCATCTGCAGACTTCAAAATAGAATTAATTTTTAATTTGTCTTCTTTGCCTTCAACAGCTAAACAAACCTCTTTTATTTCTTCATTAGAAAATTTTTTCTTTATTTTTATATTACTTTTATAATACCAATCAGATGCTCTCTTACTATGATTTATATCTTCTCTATCATTTAATCTTTTTACATCATGGATAGAAGCTGCTAATAAAAAAGGTTCAAATCGATCTATTTTGTGTATTTTACATAAAATGTATGAATAAAGTATAACACGTAATGCATGGCTAATCCCATGAATTGTTTTAATTCTACCCGAATTGAACCAGTGTTTTTTTGGAGCGTATTGTAATAAATATTCTTCCCTCATCGGAGCTATATTTAGTGGTCTGATTGGAGTTCTTATATCTAATTCTCTCTTTAACCACGATACAGATTCTTTGTCAAGTATTTGATTTTTTTCATATTTTCTTTCTTTTAATTTAATGTAAAGTGGCTTCATCTTACTGCAGCTTCCTCTTTTTTTATCATATCTGGGGAGATTTTTAAATTTAGCTTTTTACCAAGTTTAGCTTTATTATTTATAACTCTTACTTCATAAATAGAATATTTTATCTTTAATTCGTCCAAATTAGGATTTATTCCAATTTCCCCTTTAGCTATAATCGGGTATATTGGTGTAATCAGTTTATTCTTTTTCCAAATTTTATATAAATATTTTGATCTTAATATTTCAAATAGATGTTTATCATAAAATGCCCTATATAAAATTTGGCCAATTAAATAGGGATGCTTCTTTAAAAGACCATCAAAATTAACAGGATTTTTTATTAACTTTCTTCCAATTTTGAGAAAATAATAAGAGGTCCTCCATTTAACCCAGTTATAGAACGAAGATTCATTAAAATTTAAGATTATCTCCTTCTTATTTAAGTAGATAGATAATTCATCTAATGAAATAAAAAACTCTTTCATATTAAATTTTTTCAACATTGTTGGGCATAAATCCCAAATAAGTTTTTTATGGTTTTGGTTAAAAAATTCTCCTTTGGAAGCATACTCCAAAGAATGATCATCATTTTGATTCAATAAAATGTATTCTGCTATGACTTCATATAGAATAAATCTGAGTTCTGGAAATTCCATAAATATTTTTCTATAAATCTGTCTAAATTCATCAAGACTTACATTTTCCATTTTATAGCTTATCAACTTGTTTAAATCCTCTGAATTTTTCTTAATCCTATTAAGAACGCCTTCTTCCACCTCTTGAAAATATTTTTTATCCTCTGATTTAAGTTTAATATCTTTCCAAACATTACAATGGATTTTTCCAAATAAAGTATAATCAACCCCCCATGAAGAAAGTTTATCGATATTTGGTTTTGAGTTTATTTCTATACAGATTGCTCCAATTTTATTCTTCTTTATTTTTTTTGGCAACTGAAATTCTGAATATAGATTAAATAAATTATGGGGTGTAAAATCTTTATGTAGGGGTGAACAATATATAACAGATCCTAGTCCTCCTCCGCTGGAATTTATTTTTCCAGATATCCTTAATTTATCAATAGAAGGAGTGACATGCAATAACCTAATTTTCCCTCCTGTAAAATCATCCTTATAGGTATTTTTATTAAAAAGAAAACCAAGAGAAGTATAGTCTTTCATAAAGTATAACCAGGAAGTTGAAAGATTATCAATGAAATTTTTATTAATTTTATCTGGAGCATCATTGAATATCTTTACCTTATTTTTACAAACAGGCATTTTAATCCAGGGTAAATCCATCCTAAATTCCCTCATATTTCAGTATTTTTCCGTGTATCTTCTCAGGAGAATCGTTCCCCTCAATAATTCTTATCTCGCTTCCATAAAAGGTTTCTGGGAGTTCTTCAATTAATCTCTCAAAATCGTTAAAATATTTAGTCAAGTTATCTAATCTAAATTGTTTCTTTTCTGGAGAATCGGTTGAGCTTTCTACTCTTTTTAACAATTCATCAACTTGAACATATATAACATAAGTTCTTTCTGGTATTAAAGGGCTTATCGTTTTATGGGTATCTGGGTCCACAACAGATACAGCATTTTCAAGAGATATATAGGTTTCCTGTTGTCTTTTTACAAACCATCTTGAAACAAATGTGCGATCCATTAGCAGTGCTCCCTTAACAGAATCTCTTTCAAGATTATACATCGCATAATTCGCTTCCTTCATTAATTTAAAGTAAACAAGATCGGAAAGATACCTATTCTCTTCAGGAGTTCTATTCTCTCTAAAAAAAGATTCATAATGCTCTTGCCACCAAGTAGAATAGGGGTCTTCTGAAACTAGTCCTAACCCTCTTCTTGTTCCATCTCCTCTTACAATAACTGATTTTATACCTTTCTCCCATAAATAATCCCTTAATAATTGAAGTTGAGTTCCCTTACCACATCTGTGCAAACCGTCAAATCCAATAGACCTAACTCTTTTAGCTTTCATATTCTATTTTTACTTTAGAATTTAAATTATTAAAATCTAATGCAGCAGACTTGTATATTCCTGCGATTAGTTTAACGTTATTCTCGTGGTCTAAAAAATCAGAGATATATTTTTCTTTTGTTTTTCCATTTAAAAAGTCTAGAAATTCGTTGGTCGCAATCATTCTTGCATCTTCTTGATGACCTCTTGATTTTCCTTTCATCTCATTTGATTGAATATTTTTTATTGAAATTTTTTCGAATCTTTTCCATTTTTTTATCAAGTTATTATTCCTAAAAACATAAATATCAAAATGATATTCTCCTCCAATCCCATAATTTGGTCTTTTTTCTTTGATAACTTCTTTACTCTGAAAAGAGATTATCTGTATGCATTGAAAAGGTCCCTGCTCAATTGTATAAGATTCATGTCTTACTCTTCCATTCCCTTTGTAAAGATCTTCATTCGGAATTAAATTTCCACGTAAAGAGAAAGAATTGTGGATCAAGTTAATGCTTCCAAGAAGGGTGATTCTGTCCTCTTTCTTAAATGCTAAAGTTATGAACGCATCAATTTCTCCAAAGTTTTTCATTCTTTTATTTAATTGATTTATATCCTTTTTGTTGATTTTTGAAAATTTTTCCCCAAATATTTTCTTGTAATCTTCAATTGTTATTTGAGAAATAAAATCTAAAGGTCGAAGAAATTTAGAATTTATATCAACATTATCAGCCTTCTTATCTTCTTTCACAAAATCTGTAAGAAAATTAATCATATCTATAAAATGATATCCAGAATGAGAAACTTTACCAAATCCATGATTATAGGAATGGTAATCAATGTTTACTATTTCGTGAGGCAAACGCCATTGTCCGTCTGAATGACTTATCTGAATCGAGGTCGGAGGGCAGTTTGTTTCTTCATAAACTTCCTGAAGCAGTTCTTTAACTTTTTTAAATCCTTTATGAAACCTTCTCTGCGATACTATAGAAAAAAGCGTTTTTCTCTTTTTATTGTTAATCTTCTTATATAAATTCTTCAGTTCAAGATAGTGTTCATTTAATTTATTGGATAAATCTGGATTAGTTGAAACATTTTTAGTAATGGTTATTGGTTTATCCATCAAAATAGATAACTCATTTTTAAGTGCCCATTTTGCATATTGGTGATGACAAAGAGGATCGGTCGAGATTATAACCCCTTTTAGAGAATATTTTTTTATTTGCTCATCTAATCTTTCCTCGATTTCTGATGGAAGAGAATTATCTTCATCTGAGAATTTTTTTAGATATATCTCCTTTATGGGTTTAAGTTTCATTTTTGAAATATACTTTTTAATTTTTTCTTTTTCTGAAGAGGGGTCTACAATTACGAGATTGTAATTTCTAAGCTTTTCAAAAATCGGATAATAGATCCTCCTACAATGATGCCCAACCCCGATTATCATTATGTTTTTCATGATAATTGATTGTTAAAGAGGTTTAAAAGATTTGTTATCTACGAGAGACAAAAATTTATAAATATAAGGTTATTTTAATTTTTATGAAAGAACAAACCATAATAGAGTCTAAAGGTTTTCCAAAAATTATTATAAATGAAAATTTATTTCAGAAAAGATTTTTTTCCAATATCTTTTTGCCATTAACTAGAATATTTGACAAAGAGAGAATTTTAAAAGTTTCTTTTCCAAGGTTTAAACACTCCATTTATATGAGGGCCCAGACATCTGATGTATTAAATGCAGAAGAAATTTTTGTTGATGGAGATTATAATCTTAAATTTCCAGAAAAGATAACTAAAATAATTGATGCTGGAGCAAATGTTGGATTTGCTTCAATTTATTTTTCTAAAATCTTTAAAACTACTAAAATATTAGCAGTGGAACCCGAGAGAAAAAATTTTTCTATGTTAAAAAGAAATATAGCCCCCTACAAGAATATTAAAATATTAAATAGAGCATTATGGGTAAAAGAAGCAAATCTTAAAATAAGCAATCGGGGAAAAACAGATAATTGGGGATTTATGGTTGAAGAAGTAAAGGGAGAAGTGGATTGCGGAGTTAGATGGATTTCTATTGAATCGTGCATGAGGATAATGGGTTGGGATAAAATAGATTTGCTGAAGTTGGATATTGAAGGTTCAGAGAAGGAATTATTTTCTGAGGGTTATGAAAAATGGCTTAGTAAGGTAAAGGTAATTATTTTAGAACTTCATGAAAAAATGAGGGCTGGTGCAACTGAGTCTTTCTATAACGCCATAAAAAGTTATAATTTTAAGGAGATTAAAATTCAGGGTAAATATGCTAAACATATGAGATTTCTTGTAAACAGAGATTATGCTAAGTAAATCAGGCTTTGAAAAAAATTTCTATATTTTACTCAACTTAATCAAATCCATCCATTTATTAACTCCCAATTCTAGTTTGGGTATAGCAACTTCTGCTGGTGTCTTTTTTCCCAAAGACATGTGTTTTCTATTGAAGTTGTAGTTTATTTCTAAACCTTTCATTATCGCATGAGCTGACTCTATACAACCATGAAAACCTCGCATTACTTTTGTTCTTTCCCTAATAGTATTATGCAACCATTCAATAGGATAATTAAATCCTCTTTCATCTGCTATTACAATATTATGAATAATCTTGCTTTTAGTTCTCGAAGAAGCATGATAGGGAGATTGTAAACTGAAAGTTTTTCTTAATACTCTTGGATAACCTCTTAAAACCATCTATTGTAACAATCTCAACTTGTTCTCCTGTCTTGAATTTGGCTTTTTTCATCACATTTATTAAATTCTCATTAGTCCTACTTTTCATATACTCCCCTGTCACCATAAACTTAGTTTCTACATCAATCGTATCAACAAACCAATTCTGTTCTTTACCCTTTTTGATATTTACTCTTTCTTCTATAATATTCCATTTCATCGCTTTGCATTTCCTTTCCACACTTTATTGGAATATTATCTATTAAGTTACTAACCATTATAGCATATTTTACAATCCATCTGTAAACTGACATGTGGCTTGAATTGTGAGGATAGAATGCTTGAAAGTGTTCCTGCACTTTTCTTAATGATACGCCTTTGTAATACAAATCAATTCCAGCAGTAATTTTGTTTGGATGGTTTCTCATTCTATAGAAACCGTCATCAATTACAAACCTAAAATCACATTCACTACATCTATATCTTTGGATTTTACCCCTGTTTTGTGTTTTCCTTTTCTCATCTTTCTTAGTTTTGTTAAAATTACATTTAGGACAAGTTACATTTTTATACTTCTGCTGAATTATATCTTTGGATTTCATTTTGGTTGGTAGCCGATTTGGGATCTAGGGGGCTTCATGCCTTCTTTATATTTACTTAACTGATTACTAATTATGTAAGTAAGTTAAACTATATAAATGTTTCGTTAGTTAATTAGTAACTATATAGTTAGTATTTTAAAAAGTAAGTTTTATAAAGAACAAATATCTATATTTAGATATGGCAGAAATAAAAATAGAAGTTAAGGGATACAAATGCGAAAGATGTGACCATAAATGGATACCAAGAAAAAAAGAATATCCAATTTTATGCCCAAATTGTAAATCTGCCTATTGGGATAAACCAGCTAGAAAAAAGAAGAAATAATTTTTTTGAGTCAAATAACTCCCGCTTACGTTACAATGTACCAAAGAGAGTTTTTAATTAAGATTAAACTCTTCTAAAGAAAATTAGAGAAATACTTCTTTAAGAATGAGAATACTTAAAAACTCTTTTCTATAAATTTGAAAATGGAATTAGTTGCACTTTTATCTTCTGGGAAGGGAACTTGGGCACAAGTCTCTGGACTAATGAATGGCAGGGAATGGGAAAAAATAGTTCTTTTGGGAGATGATTTTTCAAAACAATTTACTTCAAAAAAAGATTTTGAATTTATAAAAATAGATTTTAAAAAGAGATTAAAAGAATTACAGGATGAAATTTCAAAGAAACTTAAAGGAAAATTTGAGGGCACAGAAGTTGCTTTGACAATTGCATCCGGAACGGGAAAAGAACACATGGCTTTAATTTCCGCACTCATAAATCTTCCAGTTGGAATAAGATTTTTTGCTTTGACACGAGATGGAGTTATAGATTTATAATTTTTTTAAAAGATAGCAAGACCCCAGAATAATAAAAGAAGTGCGATTATACCTAAGAATATGAATGTTAGAAACTTAAAACTTTTTTCTGCTATTTTTTCACTTTTCGTTATCGCGAAAATAGTTAAATAGAAAAATCTTCCTCCGTCGAAGATTCCCATTGGGACCATATTTATTATTCCAACACTAAAAGCAATTAAAACTAGCCACCATAAAAAGTTATAGAAGAATTTAGTTAATCCTGGAAGAGTATTTGCTTCATAAAGAACATAAGGTTTTTTGAAAGAAAGGAGAGAAATTATTTTTTTGGTGGCTTTATTCGTCGAAGGCTCCAAAAATCCAACACCCAAAAAAGCTTCACTTTTATTCCTTGGATTTTTTCCTAAAATAATTTCTTTTGTATAAATTCTATTCTTCCTTTTTAGACTAATATTAATTTCTTCTCCTGGATGGTATTTATCTAATTCTTCTTTGAGAGTTTCTTCATCGATTGTTTTTCTTCCATTTATTTTCGTTATTGCTCCACTTAAATTATTTCTTATCGCAGGAGCATCATAAAATAGAGTTAAACCTCCTAAACTTTTATTTTGCAACTTCAATAAATTTTTAGTTCCAATAAATTTTGTTCCTTTAACTTCAAAAACATTCAAACCATTTTTCTTTGTAGATTTCAAAATATTTTCATAAGAATGATTTTGGATACTTATATTATTTATCGAAGAGATTGCATTTATATTTACAAAGGCAGAAGGATAACTACTGAAGACCATTCCGACTGGAGAATAAGCTGCCTGAAAAAAAAGGAACAAAGCTACGAAAGCAATAATGCCGGTTATTATATTTGCGAAAGTTCCTGCAGATAGAACTGAAAGTTGTGCAAAGATACTTTTCTTTTTCATTTGTTTATCATTCGGTTCTACAAATGCTGCGAGAAAGACTGGAAAGAAATTTGGGAAAAAACCAAATCCCGTTTTCTTTATTTTTATATTATTATGTGCTGCAAATATTCCGTGGAAGAACTCATGAGGTATTGCGATTATTGCAAGGATTATAATCCAATAGATAAAATAAAATGGCGGAAGAAAATCCAATTTAAACAGCCTAGGCAAATAAGGAATCAAAGGCATTATAGGTGGAATCTTAACTGCTCGGACAACTTCACGATTGTTTATATAAATAAATAAAATTTTACCGAAGAGATAAACCGCCCCGGTCATTAAAATATATCCGAGACCTATAGAAACGAAACTTAAAACATTTAAGGTTTTTTTATATCTTTCTCCAACTCTTTTTATTATTTTTATTCCCCAAGAAGTTTTATATAGAAGTAGAAGTCCTTCTTTTTTTACATTCTTCCTCTCTCGATATAAAAAATAAGAAACGAATGAAGCGAAGAGAACCAACAATGATAAATCGTATATTAAAAAACTCATTTAACTTTTCTTCTTTAGGGGTCTGAACTTTCTTTTTTTACACTTTCTACATTTGATAAGCCCCTTTAAAATTTTTTGTGGGTCGGCTTTCTGTTTCTGTTTACAATTCAAACATACAAATATATTCTTAAATAATCTATTTTGTGCTTCTAATATTTTTCCCATTAAATTTTCCTCTTTATGATTCTTTGATCATTAATTTCCCAGTATTCCACTTTAGAATTTTCTTCAATTTCTTTTTCTATTTCTTCAGATATTTGAATATCAAAATTCTCAAACGTTTCCAGATCCATAACACTTGCCGTTTTGTTTCCGAGGGAGAGTACCTGTCCCTTTCTCTTGTTTACTAAGGGAACTTCAAACCGGTCATGCCCTGGAGAAACCATAACTTTTTTACTTCCTGTAAAAATTCCAACAGCTTCGAGCCTAACTTTTGCGTGCCCGTGTTTTCCAGTTTTGCTTATATCTACTTTTCTAACGGCGTACGGTTCTTTTTCTATAAAGATATTTGTTCCAATTTTTAACTCAGTTGCGTTAATTATTTTTGCAATCATGCTTTTCCAAAAAAAAATAGATTTATAAATATTTTTAATTCGTAATATCTATGAAATTAAAGAAAGGAGACTTTATAGAAATAGAATTTACTGGAAAAGTGAAGGGAGGAGAAGTTTTTGATTCCACTATTCGAGGTTCTTCTAAGGAGAAAAAGTCACAACCATTCGTTTATAGCTTGGGAAATGGAATGTTTTTGGGGGCTCTTGATGATTTTTTGATTGATAAGGAACCTTCAGAATATGAAATAGCCCTTAAACCTAAAGAGGCTTTTGGAGAAAGAAATTCTTCTTTGGTCAAATTGATCCCGACTTCGGTATTCCGAAAACAGAAACTAAATCCCATCCAAGGGGATGTTTTAGATTTCGACGGTAAAATGGGAAAGATTTTATCTATTTCGAGCGGAAGAAATTTAGTGGATTTCAATAATCCTCTTGCCGGGAAAGAAGTAGAATACAAAATAAAGGTTCTAAGAAAAGTAGAAGAGATGAATAAAAAGGTAGAGTCTCTTAATAAATTCTTCTTTAATAAAAAATTAAAATTTGAAATGAAAGATAAAAAATTAATTTTTAATGTAGAGAAAAAATTAATTCCTTTAATAAATTTGTTTCGAGAGAAGTATAAAAATTTACTTGGAGTTGATTTAGAGGCTAAGGAATTAGTGAAAGAAGACAAAAACAAGAAGATTTAGTTTATTATAAATGGGTTTTAGAGTATAACAATTTTTATAAATCTTAATTCCCACTCTTTCTTATGGAAGAAATTTATAATAGTTCTCTTGATGAGAATTCAAATCGAGAGAATTCAAAAAAGAGGGATTTAAAAGAGATTGACGAGGAGCTTTTAGAACTTTTAAAAAATCAAGCTTCCAGAATAAAGGTTATTGGTATTGGGGGAGGTGGAGGAAATTCTTTGAGCCGTATGAAAGAGATTGGAATAAAAGGAGCTGAATTAATCGCGGTTAATGCAGATGCCCAAGATTTATTATACGCGAAAGCCGACAGGAAAGTTCTTATTGGTAGGGAATTAACGAGGGGTTTAGGAACCGGTAGTAATCCAAAGAAAGGTCAGGAAGCAGCGGTAGAATCGGCAACAGAATTGAAAAAAAAGATTGGCGATGCAGATTTAGTTTTTGTTACTTGTGGAATGGGGGGTGGAACCGGAACAGGGGCCGCACCGGTAATCGCAGATTTAGCTAGGAAGCAAGGCGCTTTAACAATTGCGGTCGTTACAACTCCTTTTACAATAGAAGGCAAGAATAGAATTGAAAATGCGATGGAAGGACTTGAAAGATTGGAGTCTGCGGTGGATACTTTAATTGTAATACCTAATGATAAATTATTAGAAATTGCTCCCGGACTTCCTTTACATACCGCCTTTAAAGTTTCGGATGAAATTCTAACAAACGCGGTAAAAGGAATAACTGAATTAATAACGACTTCTGGATTGGTTAATTTAGATTTTGCTGATGTAAAAGCTGTGATGGTCAACGCAGGGGTTTCTCTAATTGGTATGGGGGAATCTGACGCAGAGAACAGAGCCGAGGATGCTATCCAGAAAGCAATAAATAATCCTCTTTTAGATGTTGATATTTCAGAGGCTAAAGGAGCCCTCGTCAATATAGTTGGAGGGGTAGATATGAGCCTTGACGAATCTAAAAAAATAATAGAGATTATTGGTTCTAAATTAAGACCGGATGCAAAATTAATTTGGGGGGCACAAATTTCTCCAGAGATGGATAAATCAATAAGGGTTTTAATTATTGTAACCGGGGTAAAAAGTTCTCAAATTTTAGGAAATTCTGAACCTCTCTCTTCCATAAAGAACCAAGAGATGGAAGATGAACTTGGAATAGAATTCTTTGAATAATTGTAGAAACATAAGTTTTTAAATAAAATTCTCTTTAAGATTTTATAAGTTGGGTAGTCAATTTCGGAGTTTTTCCGAGGAAGGTCCGCCCACTATTATAATGCCACTCTACGAAAGTAGAATTGTCGCGAGGCAAAGCTCTGTCATAGAAACGACACAGTTTCCGTCGAGTTATGAAAATGTCTGGAACTATGAAACGGAAAATTTGATGGAACGAACATCTTGGCAAGTGCAAGGTTAAACCGCTTAGTCAAATATTGACATTTCGATTCGAATACGACGAAATACAGAAGGTGGCCTATTCCCAACTTATAATTTAAGATTAAATCTCAAGTCCTTTTTTCTTCCTTAGAATTTCTCTATAGATATTGAGAAGAAATAGAAATGCTAAGAATGCAAAAATCTGAGAGAAGAAAGCTGCAAAAGATACGAAGAAATTTTCTTTCAAGAAAAAATAAGTAGAAATTTTAAGTATTGGCAAATAGACTAAGAGTTGTAAAGTTCCTGCAACGGGGGTAAAATAACTTAGTTCTTTTATTAATTGTTTTCCTGAAAATCTATTTTCTTTTTTTTCCTGATTTATTTTAGCAGTTAAAAAAAACAAAGTTCCCCCGATGAAAGAGCCGATTAAGACATACCAAGAAATTAAATTTGAATTAGTTGTAAAACTTCTTCCCACGATTGCAGCAATTTGTACCCCAAAAAAGCCCCCCAATTCTCCATAAAGAATTTGTTTGTTAAATTCCTTAAGAGAACTTATTGATCTTTCCATATCAAAATATAAATTAACCTATTTTTAAACTTGATTATTACTAAAATTTAAAAAGACAAATATCTTTCTCTTTTTACGGGATCTTAGCTCAGCGGGAGAGCGCACGACTGAAGCTCGTGATGCCGGGGTTCGACTCCCCGAGATCCCATTTATAAATTTCTTCGGGGAGTTTACTCCTTAGTTCAAAAATCTTCTTTTGAAATAGGTTGAGCTTATCAGTTTGGTGAGGCCCGAGATCCCATTTATATCTCAACATAGAGATTGTGTTTAACTACTTTTTCGAATATTTAATACGTTTCATTTTAAAAACATTTATAAATATAAAAGCCAAAGTTTGGTTATGGTGAAAAAAGTGGTGACGAAAAAATTAAAAGATTCTAAAGAGAATTCAAAAAATTCTACTCCTTCTTCAAACTTCTTGAATTTAAGGGAGGCTTCTTTAATTGCTTACATCTTTGGGATTTTAAGTATTACTTTTAGTGGGGTTGGTTTTTTCTTGTCATTTATGTTTCTTCCAGGAATACTTTTTTCAATAATTGGTTTAGCATTTGTTAGAGGGGGGGCATCTTCACTTTCTCTAAGAGCTAAAAAATTAAACTTAATTGGATTATTTTTAGGGATTTTTGGAATAGTTTTGATTGGACTTCTTCTTTATTTTGTTCCTTCTCTTTCCAATTTATTTTCTTAAAATGAAATACTTATCAAGTTTGAAAAATAAACACGCAGCGATGGAGTTAAGTATGAGTACAATAGTTGTTGTTATACTCTCTGTTACTTTTTTGGTTCTTGCAATAGTTCTTATAAAAGATATTTTTTCTGGCGCTAAAAATGCGGTTAATTTATCAAACAAACAATTAATTTCTCAAATAAATAAATTATTTTCAGATAACGAAGCCCCAGTAGTAATTTATCCTCAGTCAGGGGTGGTATCTGCAAAACAAGGAAAGCTTCAAGAAGTTGGAGTGGGTATAAGGAATCTAGGGACCGCCAGCGGTTCCGATACTTTCAGTTATGAAGTTAAATATGATTCAAGTGATGTTGGCAAAGAAAGCTGCCCTTCCGGAAAGTCTGAACCAATAAACTGGATTGCTTATGGGGGTTCGGGGACTGGCATAATTATCCGGAATGGAGGTTTTTCCACAAATAGAATTGGAATAAAAGTTCCTATTGGTTCTGCTCTGTGCATCGCTCGTTTTGATGTAGAAATTAGTAAAGCTGGTGCAGCAGAAAACTCAATTTCATTTTATGTTCAATCATTACCTAAATAAAATTAAAAATGACAAAAACAGGATATCGAAATCTTACAGAACTGAATTATCCTCCGAAAAAGACAGAAGTCTTAACAGAATATAAAGTTACGCCTTCGAAGGGTTTTGCCTTTAATGATGTAATTAATTCAATTGCAGGGGAAAGTTCAATCGGAACCTGGACACACGTTTCCACTATGAAGAAAAGTGTTTCTAAAAAATTATCTCCTCACATTTATAGTGTAAACAGAAGGACAGGAGTAATAAAAATTGCTTATCCCTTAGATTTATTCGAATGGAATAGTGTTCCAGAAATTCTCTCAAGTATAGGGGGGAATATATTTGGTATGAAATCTATAAAGGGGCTACTTTGGAAAGATATAACTTTTCCTGAGAAGATGTTAAAGGATTTCAAAGGACCTCAATTTGGAATTCAAGGAGTAAGAAAAAGGGCAGGAATTAAAGTTCGTCCGTTAGTTGGAACGATTGTAAAACCAAAAGTAGGATTATCTTCTTCTCAACATGCAGAGGTAGCTTATAATTCTTGGAAGGGTGGTTGTGATTTTGTTAAGGACGATGAGAATTTAACTAACCAAACTTTTAATAGATTTAAACCAAGATTCTTAAAAACAATAAAACTCTTGAACAAAGCAGAGAAGGAAACTGGAGAGAAAAAAATATATGCAATCAATTGTACTGCTGAAACGGAAGAAATGTTAAAACGGATTAAGTTTGTCGAGGAAAATGGAGGCAATTATGTGATGTTAGATATTTTAACTTTAGGTTGGTCTGCTTTACAAACCGCAAGAAATCATACTTCCTTGCCAATTCACGCTCACAGGGCAGGGCATGCAGCTTTTGATAGAAGTTTAGAACACGGAATAAAAATGAATATCATTGCAAAGTTTGCTCGAATGGTTGGAGTTGATACTCTACATATTGGAACTGCTTTTGGAAAAATGTCTGGTAGTGAAGCAGAGGTTTTAGATATTGAGAAAGAAATTGAAAAAAATTCTATAAGTGAAATTTATGGAAATTTGAGACAGAAATGGTACAAAACAAAACCAGTTTTGGGCGTAGCTTCCGGAGGAGTTCATCCCGGGCTTGTAAAAGAAATAATAGGGTTTATGGGAAATGATGTGCTTCTTCAGGCGGGAGGAGGAATCCACGGGCATCCAGACGGAACTTCTGCAGGAGCAAGAGCGATGAGGCAGGCAGTTGATGCAACTTTAAAAAAAGTTTCTTTGAAAGAATATGCAAAAGACCACCGAGAATTAAGAAGAGCTTTAGAGAAGTGGTCAAAATAATTTAGAAGTCTTTTAGAAAAGAATAATAATTTAAACAATCTTTTTATCAATTAGGTATGCTCTACGAAAAGTATTTAGAAACTTTCCACGAATGTCCTTTTGATAAACCAAAGAAATCAGAGATTCTATTTTCGAATAATTCAATCTTTGTAATTTTAGCGAGGGCACCCTATTCTGAAGGTCACTTATTAATTATTCCTTATCGTCATGTCTCAAAAATTTCGGAATTAAATAAGAAAGAAAAAAAAGATTTAGATAATCTTTTATTTTTTACTTTAGAGAAGCTTCATAAGAAATATGAAAATATTACAATGCTTTACAGAGAAGGAACTCTTGGAGGTGTTGGGAAATCTATAAAGCATTTACATATACATTTAATTCCAAATATGAAAATCGGATCATATAATATTAAACTTAAAGAGAGAGAAATTTATTCGGAGCAAGTTTATTTGAAGAAGGCAAACGATTTAAAGAAAGAATTGAAGGAAGAAAATGATTAAAAAAGTATTTCCAGAGTTTAGAGATGAATTGGAGAAGTCAGTTAGTATAGCAATTATTGCTGCTTTCAGTTTTTTAATTGCTCTTTCTTGGAGAGATTTAATAACAACTTCTATGAAGAAACTTTTTTCTTATTCTATATTTCAGGGGCAATTAGCTTCAACGGCAATTATTACTTTAGTTTCAGTTCTGGGAATTTTCCTCACAACTAAATTTTTTTCTAAGCATAAAAATGAAAAAATATAGACCTTCTGTTTTTATAGTTGCGTATATTTTGAAAGAGAAGAAATATCTTTTGTTAAAAAGAAAACTTCACTGGGTTGGATGGGAATTTCCAAAAGGAGGAATTGAAAAAAATGAAACCAAACTGGAAACTTTAAAGAGAGAAATTAACGAGGAGACTCACCTTAAAATTAAGGCTATAAAAAAGTTTGATATTTCTGGAAAATATTTTTATGAAAAAGAATTGAAAGATAGGCCCGGGTTTATTGGGCAGACTTATTATTTATATGCAGTTCAGTTAAAATATGGAGAAGTGATTATAGATGAGCATGAACATTTGGATTATTCTTGGGAAACTTTTGAGGAAGCAGTTAAGAAATTATCTTGGTCGAATCAAAGAAGATGTTTAGCAATAGTAAATAATTGGCTTACAAAAAAACCGACGAGTTTTAGGACGTTTATAACAAACTCTGGAAAAACAATTTATCTTGGGAAAGACGCAAAGAATAACGAGGAACTGATAAAGATTGTCAAACCCACTGATTATGTTTTTCATACATTGAATCCTGGAAGCCCCTTTGTTAAATTAAGTTCAGACTCTTCGGAAGAAGATAGAAAAATAGCAAGAATCCTTTGTGCGATGTATAGTCATTCGAGAAAAGATAAACAAAAAGAAATTCTTGTAGACTCTTTTAGAGGAGAAGATATTTACAAAGATAAAACTATGAAGCTGGGAACTTTTGGGATAAAAACTTTTAGGGTTTTTAAAATAAAGAGAAAAGAGATAGAAGAATTTAAGAGAACGAAAGAGGATTTTTAAATGTTAAATAAACTTTTGAGAGAGTTACAGAATGTGGCGAATCCAGAAAAGGCAAAAAAATCTAAAAAATTTTTTAAGACTGGGAAAGGAGAATATGGTGAAGGAGATATTTTTATTGGAATTAAAATGGAGATTCAAAGGAAAATTGCTAAAAAATATTTACGAATTCCTTTTCCAAAAATAGAGAACCTGCTCAATTCAAAAATACATGAACATAGAATGGTTGCCGGGATAATTTTAACGGAGAAGTATCGAGAGAGGCCGAAAGAGGTTTTTAATTTTTATTTAAAAAATGCAAAATCCTTTAACAATTGGGATTTAGTTGATGTAACTTGCACAAAGATAATTGGTGATTTTCTCTTTGATAAAAGTAAAAAGATTTTATATGCACTTGCAAATTCAAAGAACCTTTGGGAAAGACGGATTGCGATTATTTCGACTTTTGAATTTATTAAAAAAGGAGAATTGGGTGAGACTTTAAAAATTTCAGAAATTTTAATGAAAGATAAGAATGATTTAATTCATAAAGCAGTTGGTTGGATGCTTCGGGAAGTTGGAAAGAAAGACAAAGAAGTTTTAGAAGATTTTTTGAGGACAAACTATAAAGAACTTTCAAGAACAACTCTTCGCTATTCAATTGAAAGATTTCCAGAAATAGAAAGGAAGAAATGGCTTAAAAAGAAATAGGAAAAGCTTCGTAATAGTTAAATTCTGATTATGTTTCCCGACAAATGAAACAAAGAGATAGCGCCCCTAGAAAAGTTTATTAATTAATATTTGTTTCTTACAATATGAACCTAAAAAGGATTTTTATTCTTGGAAATATGGGGAGTGGCAAATCTACATTAGCAAAAAAAATATCAAAAAAATTAAATATTTCTCATTATGATTTAGATGATATTTTTTGGTCAAGGAAATTCAATAAAAAAAGAAATTATAAATTGAGAGATAAAAAATTCAGAGAATTATGTGATAAATTACAAAGACAAAACTATAATAAAAAGATTGATATTTCCAATCTTAAACAAAGTAAATAGAAATTCTTTGTCTTTAAACCAAAATAAAACAATATTAAAATTTAGGAAAAGTTTATTTACTAATAAAACAGAATAAAAATATGTTAATTAGAGAACTTCAATTGGGAAAAAGAGGAATCACAGATAACTTCATTAATTCAGTTAAGAGAGAATTTAATAAGGCAGATATAGTAAAAATTTCTGTTTTAAAATCTGCACGGAGAGAAGAAATTAAAAGTTTTTCTGAGGAAATTGTTAAGAAATTAAAAGAGGATTATGGGGTTAGGATAATCGGATTTAAAATTATTCTTCGAAAGAGAAGAGGTTTTAAATTAAGAAAATAATTAAGAGCTACTGAAAACTCTCATAACTAAAGAAATTAAAAAACCAAAAACTCCGAGGGCAACGATCCCTATTCCAGAAACTTTTGCAATTGCTTTAAATTCCTCTTTGGATGGTTTTTTTAAAACATACCAAACCCTCTTACTTTTCAAATAAAAAGATTTTATATTCTTAAATAACTTATTCATAGGTTAAGAAAATTAACTTCATTTAAAAGTTTTTTGTTAATTCTCAATAAGTAATGGAATCCCTCAGAAGATTTGGAGGCTTTTAGTAACTCTATGCTGAAATTCTCGCCGAAGCTTGAATCTTACACAAGAGTTCTATCAACGTTGTCTTATTCAACGGCCTTAATTGTCTCGTTTTGCGGTTGGCTTCGAGCTTAGATGCATTCAGCTCTTATCCTTCAATGCGTGGCTATGCAGCCTGCCATTTGACAACTGCTCACTAGAGGCATCCGAGTTTCGTTCCTCTCGTACTGAAAACTCGTTCCACTCAGACAATAACATAACTAGTAGATATAATACAAACTGTCTCGCGACGTTCTTAACCCAGCTAACGATCCCTTTTAATGCGTGAACTCCGACACCCTTGCACGCTTCTGCACGCGCAGGATAGGGAAAGCCGACAGCGAAATACCAAACCGCTCCGTCAATACGGACTATCGGGAGCGACCAGCTTATTATCCTTGGGGTAACTTTTCTATCAGACACGGCTCCTATTAAAAAAGCACGTGGGTTCTTTAGGCTCGAATTTCTTCTCTGCATTTCTTGCTTTTCAAAATACAGTTAGACAAGCTTTTGCCCTTACACTCAACTCCAGATTTCCAAGCTGGATGAGCTTGTCTTTGGGTCCTATCGATATTCTTTCGATAGGGTGCCGCCCCAGCCAAACTGCCCGCCTGCTGCTGTCCAGTAAACTGTAAGCAATCCTAAGAAAGATGGGTAGTGTTACACTTTTGCTCCGTTTCCACCGAAATGAAAACATCGACGCTCCTACCTACGCTATGCATTTTTCTTAAAATTACAACAACAAGTTGCAGTAAAGTTCCACAAGGTCTTCTCTTCCCACTAGTCATCTCTGGTCTGTGCACCAGAAAATATTTTCAGAAGGCTCTAATTAGGGACAGTGACAACCTCGTTAAACCATTCATGCAAGTCGCAATTCATACGACAAGGTATTACGCTACCTTAAGAGGGTCATAGTTACCCCCGCCGTTTGATGGACATTAGCTCCCTTGAAAAGGAGTTTTAGACACCACCACTGGGCAGGTCTCACCAAGTATACAAGTCTTTTCAGATTAGCACTTGGCTACGTTTTTGTTAAACAGTCGGGCCATCCTTGTTACTGAGATCTATTAATGCACACACAATTACGAAGCATACAAAAATAGACATCCCTTCAGCCGAAGCTACAGGACTAACTTGCCGAATTCCCTTAATTAGATTTACCTTTCATGTCTTGGCCTATTAAGCCAGAGCACCAGTGTCGGTTGTGGGTACAGTTAATTCAACTAAGAGTATTCTCTTTTCACTGGCTCTTGGAATCAGCATCGAGTTTAAAAATTCATAACAGTCTTAGGATTACCCTCGTGTTATTTCTTTTTAAAGCACTCCATAGAGTACTTGCCTATCCGAAAGCGAAGAATATTATATAAAATTGAATCAGTGCAGGAATATTAACCTGCCATCCATCGTCCTTTTCAGCTAAGGAAGGACTTAGGTACTGACTAACCCTTGGATAACATATATTGCCAAGGAAACCTTGCTCTTTCGACATTTTTTATTCTCAAAAAAATCACTTCTTACTATTGCCAGGATTCTCATTGGTCACCGCTCCAGCCTTGCTCTCGCAAAACCTTCGGTGCAGTAACCACGCCTGCTTACCAGCACGCTCATCTGAGCGCCTCTAAAGTATCGGTACTGTGCTTAGCCCCGTCCATTTTCAGGGCTCTAAACCTCGATAGGTGAGCTATTACGCTTTCTTTGAATGATAGCTGCTTCTGAGCTTACATCCCTAGTGTCTTTGGTTTAAAACTCCTTTTGTTACACTTAGCACAATTTTGGGACCTTAACTTTAGTCTCCCTTGTTCGGGTCTCGGAAAAGTATGTTACATACCCTCCCTGTTTCCTACTTTTAACAACCAACAGCTTCTGAGTTAAAAAAGTTTCCGTAAGCATTTGCCCCTGCAAAACTAATTTGTACTTTACACCGCTGGTAAATTAAGTAAGACTATACGTAGGCATATTTCAGCAGGAACCAGCCATTGCCAGATTAGATAGGCTTTTCACCCCTATTCACAGCTCATTCGAGTGTATGTTCGCAACAACGGTTCAGCCCTCCATCTCCCTTTCGAGAGACTTCAGCTTGGCCATGAATAGATCATCTGGCTTCAGGTCTTTCCCATGTGACTAACGCATTTTAATACTTGCTCTCGCTTCGGTTACCCTCGTCTAGAGGTTAGCCTCGCCACATAAAAAAATTCCCTGGCCCGTTTTTCAAAACGTACGTTACAAACCTCCACCTAAGTGTAAGGTCCGTAACAAACTGTAACTGATAGATTTCAAATCTTTTCAACCTCTGTTAAGAGTACTTTTCAGCTTTCCCTCGCGGTACTAGTGCGCTATCGGACTTTGGTTATATTTAGGGTTAGCAGTTAATCCTGCTATATTCAGACCTCTAATTCAAGAAGCCCTACTCTTTTAGGCAACATCATGTCTTCTTCGTCTACGGGACTATCACCCTCTAAGGTTTAACTTTCCAGTAAATTTGACTCGAAGATTTAGACATTATTACCCACCACATCTCTTGCTCTCTTTCGAAAGTAGATTCGGCTTGCCCTCTTCCCTTTTCGCTCTCTGCTATTAGGGGAATCACATATTGTTTTCTCTTCCTGCTGGTACTAAGATGTTTCAATTCCCAGCGTTGTCTTCCTTCTCAGGATTCGGAAATCTTGGGATCAAAGCTCGCATGCAGCTCCCCCAAGCTTATCGCAGCTTGCCACGTCCTTTATCGATACCAAAACCAAGCTATCCGTCTATCAGCTTAAATTGTCTTCTGATTTTTTGTGGGATTCCATTACTTATTTCATTGAGTATAACTCTCTAACTGATATAATAAAAATACTACACCAGAAGAATAGAATTAGAACAGACTTTCCTTAAAAAGATTTAAGTAAAGCGAGTATATTTTTCTAATTACCATTCTGTAAATTAAAAAATCAAAACTTCTTTTTAAAGGTTTCTGAAATAAAATTATTTCGAAGAAATTTTTTCTTTCATTTAGAAAAGAAAGAATAAATTAAAATACCTCTCAATTCTATTTTCTTCTATTTCAACATCACATTAAAAGATTTTAAATTTTTTAAAATTTTCATGATCCTTGTTCAGAGAGTAAAGTAATTTACAGATTTATTAAACGGACTCAAACAAAACTAAAACTATAAAAAGGTGGGAAATTATTAAATAAATATGGCTATGAAAATAAAAATAGCAATTGTGGGGATAGGAAATTGTGCAAGTAGCTTAATTCAGGGAATTTACTTTTACAAAAATAAGAAGAATATTCCTGGGCTCTTACATGATAAGATTGGGGGGTATAAAATAAGTGATATTGAAGTTGTTGCAGCATTTGATATTGATCGGAGGAAGGTTGGAAAGGATCTTTCTAAAGCAATTTTTCAAAAACCGAATAATACAAAAACTTTTTTTAATGAAATTCACAAGCTAGATGTAAAAGTTTTGAAGGGTCCGGTGTTGGATGGTTTTCCGAAACATATGAATGAATTTCCAGAAGAGATAAGATTTGTAGAAGATAAACAAAAATCAATTAATGTTGTAGAAATATTAAAAAAGACAAAACCGCATCTTTTGATAAATTATTTGCCCGTTGGAAGTGAGAAGGCAACGGAATATTATGTTAATGCTTGTTTAGAAGCAAATGTTAGTTTCATAAATGCCATTCCTGTTTTTATTTGTTCAAAAGAAAAATATTCAAACAAGTTTAAGGAAAGGGGGTTGGTTTGTTTGGGAGATGATATAAAAGCCCAAATCGGTGCAACAATAATTCATAGGGTTTTGACGAATCTCTTTGAAAAAAGAGGGGTAAAACTAAAGAGAACATACCAACTTAATTTTGGAGGAAATACTGATTTCTTAAACATGCTCAAAAGAGATAGATTACAAAGTAAAAAAATTAGTAAAACTGAAGCAGTCCAATCTCAGTTAGAATCTCCCCTTGATGAAGAAAACATTCATATTGGACCAAGTGATTTTATTCCTTGGTTAAAGGATAATAAAATTTGTCAGATAAGGATGGAAGGAGAGCAGTTTGGAGGAAATCCTGTAAATGTTGATTTAAAACTTTCAGTAGAAGACAGTCCAAATAGTGCTGGAGTCATGGTGGATGTAGTAAGAGGTGCAAAATTTGCCCTTGATTGTGGATTGAGGGGATATTTAGAAGAAATTTCTGCCTTTGCATTTAAACATCCAAAAAAACAATTCACGGACTATGAGGCTTTCAAAAAAGTAGAAGAATTCATAAAAATAGATAAATCAAAAATTGTAGGATAAAAGTTCTTTTATCTGGAGAAAGTTTAGGAATAATTTTAATTTAGAAGGTTTTTTCTTTAGCTATCCTCTTGAAAAGTACTCAAATAATTTATTTCAAAATTATGAAAAAAAAGATAAAAATAATTACAAATAGATTAATTTAAAGGGGAGATAAATCTCTATTTTCAAAAGGAAGTTTTGATGACCAGATCATTTCGAGATGCACATCATTAAGTAAAAGAGTATGAGAAACCAAAGGAGAAGATTCATTTAATTAGGATAGTTTATTTGTTAAAAATAACCAATGGAAACATTAAATTAAAGAAAGAAGAGTATGGAAACTATGAATGGCTGAAGAAAACAAAACTAAAAATTTCAAACTTTCTAATTATCTTAAAGATTCATTGTAAATTTTCTCTAGTTCAATTCTTATTTTTTTTGAGTCCAAAGCCAGTTTTCTACAAATATTATTATTAAAGGGTATAGAAGATTTTCTTATATTTAACAATACATAATAACGTTCCAAAAAAGGGCCCAATACTTTATCTTTGTTTAACTTTGGAAGAAAATAAGAATCATTCTTTCCTTTGATATGTATTCCCTTTCCCTCTAAAAATGAGGTCAAAAGAAAAGAAGAACTTTTGTAATTTAACTCTCCAACAGTATCATAGTCCCTATTTTTTAAGGCTATATCTGCGTACTTTTTAAGAGAATTATATTTTTTCAAAGAAAAATGAGAGATGAAATTTGTTGATTCCTTACGAATATCCAGCCAAAATTTTTTGTCATTTGTTAGATCCTTCCTTAAATAACTTTTATTCAGTCTTTTTGAAGCAATTCTTAAACGATCCTTAAAATTTATTTTATCGTAAATGATCTTAATATTCTGCAAATCTAAACAGGTCAAATAATATGGAAGGATAATCTTAGAATCACTTTCTTTCCAGAAATTAACTGAAGGAAATAAATGCGGGTCATATTCTAAAAACAAATTATAAATCTTCTTAGATAAATCTTTTATTAATGTGTCATATTTACAATCTCTAAGAAATACAATCAAATCAATATCAGAATTTTTATTCGTTTTTTTAGAAACAGAAGAACCATATAAAATAATTGATTTAACATCATCTATCTTAGCCAATTCATACTTCAATCTTTCTACAAATTTATCGTTTTTATTTTTCATAATTTTCAAAGACACTTAAAACTTTTCTGGAAGATTCTCCAAGATAAAATCTTTTTAGATCATTTTTCATATCTTTAATTTTTAACTTATTTAGATCTTTTATACTTTTCAATAAATTATCTTGTGATAAATAAGAAATAAATATTCCCAATTTATTCTTCTCGATCCATTTTCCTCTTAAAAATTGTGATTCTGGAATAGATTTTTTTATGAAAAATATTGTTGGTATTTTATATTTAATAGTTTCAAATGTTGTATTATAACCAAGTTGAGAAACAAGTACTTTTGCTGATTTGTACAATTTTAAGGGGCTCTCGGAAGAATAGATTATTTCAAGATCTTTTCCATATTTCTTTTCTAAGTTCTTAAATGATTTTTTTGAAAAATTCTGCCCGCAAAGAATACCTAATTTTATTTTTTTATTTTCTCTTTTTAGCCTTAGAAAAGTATCACATATAATTTTTATATTTTCTTCAGATGTTTTAAAGAATGTCCCAGGTTTTTTTGGATTGTGATGTAAACCACCTCCTCCAATCGTTGCAAGGAAATCATATTCTATTTTTGTATACTTAATTTTATCTTGCCTTATAATCGGACCCACAAAAACGAAATTATTTGATTTCAATTTACTGATAGTTCTTTCAGAATACAAAAAATTAAATTCCTCCTTCGTATGGGGAATAATAACTTTGTCATAAAATTCTTTCAATAAAGGCAGGTTCTTGTTTAGAAATCTTTCTTCAACAGATCTTAATACAAATATTTTTTTAATTTTTGGTAAATCTTTATTTTTAATAAATAAGGGAGTTTCATTATCTACTACAAAAATATCTGGCTTAAAATCATTGATTATTCCTTTTACTATTCGCTCTTGTTTTATTCGTAACTTTGGATTTTTATACATTTGGTGATTTGTATATTTTAATATTAGAAATTTTACTCCTTTTGGAAGGTTCTTCGGAACATAATTTCCATCACTTTCGATTAATATTCTTGAAACTACTTCGTTTTTTAACAAGATTTTTGAAATATTCATTGCTCTCGTTACATGACCTAACCCAGTCCCATTGACACAATGAAACATCACTCTAAGATAGTTTTGATTGCCCATTTTATATACTTTCTTGAAAAGGATATTGCATTTTTATAGTTTTTGTCCTCCTTCATAAATTCTTTATAAAAATTAATTCTTTTGAGGTTGTCTAATAATATATAAAATTTTAAGAGTTTCTTCTCTTTCTCATTAAGCAGTTTTTGCAATGGTCGATAAAGGTTGCTTTCATAAATATCTTTTTTAAATCTTTCTCTCTTTAGGTTCCAATTCAAAGCGGAGAAAACTATAAGTCTTCCAATGTCGCAAAATAAAGCTCCAAAATCTGTTCTTTCAAAATCTACTAAAGCATATACCTTTTCTTCTTCATTATACAAAAGATTATTTCCATTTAGATCATTATGGGTTAAAGTAAATTTTATATTTTTTTCCAAAGGTTCTAACTCATTTAGCTTTTCATAATATTTTTTTGAAAAAGATTTTAAATTTATTCTGGCAATTCTAAGTGGTTTTACATATTTCTTTGGCAAATCTCTTATTTTTTCTATTTGACTAAAATATTTTCTATCAAAAGTTGTTGGAAGGGGATTTTTTTTTATTTTTGAATATGACTCCATCAGTTTTACTAACATTTTATGATGAACTTCTTCATTCCCCCAAAGTTTCTCATAGTTTTCAAGAAATTCTTCAACTAAAAAAGAACAATTTAGATAGTGTCTTGAATAGACATATTTTGGTATTACTAAATTTTTATTTAATTTTATATTTTTCATGACTTGCAGAATTTTAACCTCCCTATCAATTTGATATTTCCTTATTACTCCTGCTCCTTTTATGAAAAATTTCTTGCCGTTTTTCTCAAATATCCCACAAGATTTTGGAACCCCTTCTTCAAAGGGAATTAATATTTTTATCTTAGTATATCCTTCTTTTTTAAGGACTTCTTCAAAATCTTTGGTGCTTTCTATTTTTTCCATTTTTCTCAAAGTAGGGCGAAAATTTAATCAAATGAGAATAGCCGTTTATGTTAAAATCAATAACTTCTCCAGATGAATCCAATTCAATTGTGCTGATAGAGCAATTTTTAACTCCAAAATATTTTTTTTCTTCGAAAGATAAACCTAAGGTAGAAAGTATGAATGAAGTTATAAAATCGGAACTTGAAACAATAATTACCTCCTTCTGATCCTTCTTAACTTTTTTAAAAATTGTCTTAACTCTTTCAAAACCTTCATTTTTCTCTTTAGGAGAAATCATTTTTTCGATTAAGTCTTTCTTCAATTCTTTTTTTATTATGTCTGCTGTTTCCTTCCCCGCAGAAGTATTATCTATATAAAGTTTAAATATATTTTTATCTTTGAAAAACATAGCCGTCCTTTTAGCCTGTATTTTTCCAACTTCTTCTAAATCTTTCTGAGAGGGACGCTCTTCTTTAGACTTTCTGTGGATTTTTGCAAATCTAACTAGGTAAATCCTCATGTAGTAATCACAGACAATAACTTTAAATATCTGTTGTTCTATTTGAGATTATGAAGCAAAAGACAGGAATCATTTGCCATACTATTATTAAAAACAAGGGAAAAATTTTGTTAGTTAGAAGGAACTCGAAAGATGTTGATGATCCTAATTTGTGGGAATTCCCCGGAGGAGCATTGGAGTTTGGAGAACATCCCGAAGAAACTGCTAAAAGAGAGGCTAAAGAAGAAACGGGAATAGAAATAGGAAATTTAAAATTACAATATTTAATGAGTTATACTTATGAAAAACCAGATAAAAAAATACATTTACTTAGATTCTTTTATGTTTGCGAAACAGATAATAATGAAATAAAATTAGACCCTAACGAACATAAGGATTACGTTTGGTCAAATAAAGATGAATTGATTAATTTTTCTTTCCAAGGATATTTGGAAGAGGCCTGGGGGGAGTTGATTGATAATGATAAAGTTTAATGAAGTTTATGAAAGTGCTTCTAATAGAGGTTACATGTTTCTTGAAACTTTGAAAAGACATGATTTTGAGTTAGGAAAAGGAAACTATGTTGTTATAAAAAGAGATAAAAAATATTTGCTTAAAGCTTTTTCAGGTTTTAAGAGAAAACATCTAAAATCTGAGTTTGAAATAAGACAGAAGCTTAAAGGGATTGAATTTCCCGGAGTGGATTTTAATGAATTTTTTGAATCGTGTAATTTCACTTATCTATCAATTCCTTATATTTGGAATAATGGAAATCTTGAAGGTCGAGAAGAAAAATTTTTCAAAGAAATTAATGAAATTTTGATAAGATTTCATTCAATTCCAAAGGAGCTTTTTTTTGATAGAAATTCGTATAGGATCTTTAATAAAAATCTATTTAGTGAGGAAAAATATCCCTATAGTTTTAAAAATTTAAATCAAAACGCAAAAGGAGACATTAAGAGATTATTCCTAAAAGAGGTAGGGCGTTTGAAAAAATTCGGAAAAAAACCATCCCATAATGACTTTAATGGAGATAATCTTTTATTAAGCCGAAGTGGAAATATTTTTATTACCGACTTTGAGACTTGTTATCTTAATTTTGAATTAGAGGATTTTTCAAGGCTCTATTTTTTTAATACCTTAAGGAATAATGTTTTATTCGAAAAAAATAAAATATATGTGTCATTATTATCTAAAAATAAAAACATAGATCCCCTTGATTTAGATATTTTTCTTTTATATCAGGCATTGAGGTTCAATGAGTATCTTGGGGGACACAAAAGTAAATTAGAAAGTTCGAAAGGAAAGGGATATAAATCATTTCTGGAGAGAATTTTGGATGAGACTTTTCGGAGAAATTTGAGATGAATTCAAAACTACAAGAATTCGTAGAAGAACATGAAATAAGGGATTTAAAAAATAAAAAGATATCTTGGATGAGGCAGAATCTTGCAGATTATTTTTCAATGGAGAAAGAAGGATTTTTAAAGAGAATCCTCCTTAGAAATTTAGGATTTATCGGAGAAAATACGATGATTAAACAAGGATTTAGATTCTCTAGAGGATATAATATATATCTTGGAAAAAAAGTCTTCATCAATTATAATTGTGGTTTTCAGGATTCTGCAGAGATTATCATAGATGATTTTTCTTTAATTTCTCCCGATGTGAAGATATATACATCCTATCATGATAAAATTACGAGAAGACGATACATAAACCAAGTTTATATTGGAAAAAGATCTTGGGTTGGAGGGGGTTCAATAATTTTACCGGGAATTGAAGTTGGAGAAAATTCGATTATTGGTGCAGGTTCGCTAGTAAATAGAGATATAGAGCCAGATACTATTTATGTAGGAAATCCTATAAGAAAAATAGGGATGGTTGAAGATTAAAATGATAAAAATATTGAAAATTTACCCAAAGAGATTCATAAAATCAAAAGGAGATGTCAAAAGATATTTTGAAGAGTATGATAGAACAGAGTTGAATAGAATAAGCAAACTTATTTATAGAAAAAAATTTGAAGAAGAGAAATTCTCCCTTCCCAAAAAATTAAGTATTATTTATCCTGTTTATGGAAATTTTTTTCTTAATTCTATAAAAAGGTCTATTGAATCATTAAAAAAACAGAGTTTTAAAGATTTTGAAATAATAATCTCTGAACAATACATAAGAAATAAATTCTATGATAAAATAGCCAGAAAATTTGAGGCAAAGTATATTTCCGAAAAAATCTTTCTTATTAATGGGAAAATTCTTTATAGTCCTGGGAAAGTGAGAAATATGGGAAGATTTATCGCTTTGAACTATTTCCTTTATTTTACAGATGCAGATATACTCTTTGAAGATAAAAATTTCTTGGAAAAGATTATGAAATTTTATTATCCTTATTCCCCCTTTTGCAGAATTAGAAAAGATGTTCAGATATATCAAGAATATCTAAAATATTCTTTTGAGACTCTAAAAAAAGACAAATATTATTTTGAGTATAAGCCTCCTGGAACAGCTCATGGAGGTTCAATTTTTATAACAAAAAACGTTTTCGATTTTGTTGGAGGATATACTGAACAATTTTTCGTTTGGGGTTCGGAAGATTCTGATTTAAGATGGAAGTTAAACAAAATTTTTAATCTCACGGATTTATCAAAAAATAAGAACATAAAAATAAAACATATAAATCATGATCGGCCTTATTTAGAAAGAGTATCTTGGGAGAGAAATATTCTCTTAGAAACTTTGAGAAGAAGAGTTCCAGTAGAGAATCTAATAATTGATGACTTAACTTTTGGTGACTCCCCATATATTAAAATGTTAAGGAAAAAAATAAAAAGCTCTTTATTTAAATAATAAGATGAAAATCTATTTTGTAAGACATGGACAATCAGAAGCAAATGTTAGTGAGAACTATAATCTTGCTGATACTCTCTTGACAAAAATTGGGCATGTTCAAGCAGAGCGAACTGCTAATTTTTTCAAAGACAAAAAAATAGTTAAAATTTTCTCAAGCGATCTGATAAGGGCAAGGGACACTACAAGAAAGATATCCAGAAAAACATTAATTCCAATAATCTTTAGAGATGATTTGAAAGAAGTAAATAAAGGAATTTTCGAAGGAAAACCTAAGATTGATGAAGAGAAGGCTATCAAAAATTCTGGAGAAGATTCTCTAAGATTTAAACCAGAAGGTGGAGAGAGTGATTATGATGGTTATGAGAGAGTATCAAGATTTATTGAAGAATTAAAAAATATGCACATTAAAGGGGACATTGTGATTATTTCGCATGGGGGATTGATTACTTTATTTTTACTTTCTTTACTTAATTTTCCTATTGAAGAAAAGAAATATTTTGGGGTCAAAAATTGCTCAATTAGTGTAGTGGATGTCGATGAAGAATGGAATGTTACAGATCTTAAAGTAAATGATCTTACCCATATTGTTAGCCAGTCTCTTGAATATCTTTCAAAACATAAATAGAGTTACCCATCTAAAATATATTTATCATAAATTGAAGCCTGAAAGGGCTCTCTTTCTAAACTAGCATAAAAATCTCTCTCGAATTCTAAATCCATTTTATTTTTTAAAATAGTAGATTTTCTATTAAACCCACATTTACTCAAATCAATCATAAAAAATAATCTTGATAACTTTCTTACTAAATCATAAAAGGCCATATCTAAATCAAAAAATTTTAAACTTATTCTCCCAACACTATCGTAAAGCTCCCTCCGAACTAATAATCCAAAAACAGAATCTAACTCATTTTCAAAATTATAAGAAATCTCTTTAATTTTAACTTTCCCAAAAATATAAGGGTGCTCCTTGAATCTATTAAAAAAGTCTAAATCTTTTTTTAATTTACCAACCAGACCCCTATCAGAAGGGTGAATAAAGAGTAGCCATCCTCTTTTATTCATCTGATCATTAAATCTTGAAGGATTATTTCTAAATTCTCTATAGTTTTTTTTATTTAAGATTATTATATTTATTTCATTTTGTTTATTAAAAGACATTTTCTTTTGAGATTTAGGAAATTCTTTCGGGTCAAGTAACTTTTCTATCTCTGACAGATCTTCCAACCTTTTCGGTTTATATGTCTCTAAAAATAACCGGGGCTTTTGACATTCAATTATTTGTTTTTTCATCATTTCTTATTAAATTTTTATTTGATTTAATATCTTTTCAATGTTTATAGTATTTAAAGATATATTTAATTCTTTTGTGCTCTTGAGATTTGCTATTTTTCTCAACTTAGAAATAATTATTTCCAGCTTAATGCCTTTTGTATTGGGATAAATTTAGTCGATAGGCTCTTCTTGTTGAATAAAATTTGTCATATTTTAATGCAACCAGATCTACTTGGGTGTTTTTATCAGGTTGATTCTTAATAAAATTTCCTTTTCTAAGAATTATATTCAAGGACAATTACTAGATTTTTCTAATTACCATTCTGTAAATTAAAAAATCAAAACTTCTTTTTAAAGGTTTCTGAAATAAAATTATTTCGAAGAAATTTTTTCTTTCTTTTTCTTTAGATATTTATAAGCGATAATTTTTACTTGATCTCCTATAAAGAACCAAATCATCGCATAGGCCCAAACCATTCCTGCGTATGTCCAACCTATAGGAGTTATGAACCATCCATAAACTGCAAAGAGTGTTGCGAGTATTTCTGTTGCTATTCCTACAAAGAGGAGTATTGGTGCAGGGAAAGGCTTTTTCCAAAACCTTCTTTTAGTTCTTGTTATAAAAATAGTTGTTCTTCCTGCAACTGCAAGTTTAAGAAAAATTATTGTTTGAATTGTTAAAAGACTAAGTCCGAGATATACTTTCGAGATGTAAAGAAGGCTAAATGTCGCTAAAACTCCTGCGAGACCGATGGAAGTTGACACGGTGATTACTTCCTTCAAATTCCATCTCACTGGATTCTTTTCAATCTCAGTATTATCATAAGCGATAGTCATAATTGGCAAATCATTTAATACAAGAATAAGTATAATCATTATAGCAGTGATTGGATAGAATCCAAATATAAGAATTGATGCCGTTATGAAAAAGATTAGTCTGATAGTTTCAGCTATTCTATAAGTACTATAACTTTTCATACGTAAAAATATTTTACGTGATTCTTTTATTGCATCAATAATGACCGAGAGTCCTTTGTTCATTAATATTAAATCTGCAGAAGCTCTTGCGGCGTCGGTTGCACCGGAGACTGCAATACCACCGTCCGCTTTTTTAAGTGCCGGCGCATCATTAACACCATCTCCAGTCATTCCGACAATGTGGTTTTCTTTTTGAAGACTATCAACAATAAAATATTTATCCTCTGGGTAAACTTGCGCAAATCCATTAGCATCATCAATTTCCTCAGAAATTTTTGGATCCATCTTAAAACTTTGAGTTTTTGCATTGACAGTAGAAATTTTTTGCCTATTATTTAGAATCCTTGCATTGAGTATTTTTTTCCCTATTCCAACTATGTTTGAAATATATTTTGCTATCAAAATATTATCTCCAGTCAACATCTTAAGGTTTAATCCGAGTTCTCTCGCTTCTTTTAAAACCTCTTTAGAATCTTCTCTTGGAGGATCAAACAAAGGTATTATTCCAACAAATTCATAATTTTTTCCTCGTTTGATTGCTACGCCCAATGTTCTCATTCCTTCATTTGAAAATTTTTCAACAACCTTATTAATTCTCTTTTTTTGTAGAATTGTATTCCTTGAAAGTTTTAAAATAACTTGTATAGCTCCTTTTGTAACTATCAATTTTTTTGAATCTTTTTGAAGAACTGCTTCTGTTCGCTTATCTACAGGATTAAATGGTTTAAATTTTATTCTTTTATATTTCTCAAGATTTTCATAAAATTTCTTTTCTTTCAAAAATTCAAAGATAGGAGTCTCAATTGGATCCTTTTCTTCTTCACTCGAAGCAAGTCCTGCATAAATCATTAATTCTTTGACTTTGAATTTTCCGAAGGAGATTGGGGTTGACAGAGACATTCTATTCTGTGTCAAAGTCCCAGTTTTGTCAAAACAAAGTGTGTCTATTCCTGCGAGTTCCTCTATTGATGCAAGTTTCGAAACGATTGCCTGTTTCTTTGAGAGATTAAGTGCTCCAACTGCGAGGGTAATTGAAAGAATTGCAGGCATAGCGACGGGTATAGAAGCAATAGTAAGAATAAGAACGTACCTCAAAATTTCAATAAAGGCCTGCCCATTCAAGAGTGAAACTATAAAGATTAAAGTTCCAAGAGAAATTGCAATGATTATAAGATATTTTCCAATATTGACTACAGCCTTCTGTAAATGGCTCTTACTCATTCTTTCAGCTTTTGCAACAAGAGAAACAGTTTTTCCAAAATAAGTGTCAAGACCGGTACTTATAACAATTGCTATAGCTTCACCTTTTTTTACAATGCTGTTTCCGTAGACTATGTCTCCTTCTTTTTTGAAAATAGGAAGAGATTCTCCAGTAAGTACGGACTGATCAATTTCTAATTCTTCTAGTTTGATTATTTTAATATCTGAAGGAACTATATCCCCGATTTTTAATTTGATTAGATCCCCTGGAACAACATTTTTTGCGTCAATCTCTTTGAACCCTCCATTACGAAGAACGAGAGCTTTTTTAGCAAGTTTATTTTTTAGAACTTCTAAAGCGTTCAGAGCTTTATTCTCCTGCCAGATATCAATTCCTGCATTGGAGAACAATAAGAACAGTATTATGAAAAAATCATCCCACTTTTGAACAATCGCCGAGAGGAGAATTGCAATTTCAATCATAAAAGGAATTGGTCCATAAAATCTTCTGAGAACCCTATGTAAAAAACTCTCTTCCTCTTCTTCGATTTCATTAGATCCATATTTCTGTAGCCGTTTTTCAGCCTCTTTTTTTGTGAGCCCTTGAGAAGAATCAGTTTTGAACTCAGAAATTACTTCTTCTATAGAGGATTCCTGAAAATAATTAATATTTTTTTTTATACTCTCTTCTTTAGATTCCACCTTAATTGAAAACACCTTCTTTTATTATAAATTTTGTTGAAGCAATCATTTTTCTTCATAAGAACAACTACAATATATTTTTTTAGATTATAAATCTTCGTATTTTCTTTAAAGTTTTTTTGATTTAGATTCTTCTCTTATGGACTCACCGCGAATTGAACGCGGGTCTCCTCGGTGCAAACGAGGTATTCTACCACTGGACTATGAGCCCCCAGAATTTATAACTAATTTTGCACAAAATAATTTGTTTATTTATAAAATGTGTAGAAAGAAATATATAAGTTTTTAGGAGGTGATCCATCTGCAGGTTCCCCTACAGATACCTTGTGACGACTTAACCTACCTTGTCATGTCAAGATTCTCCAAATGTTTCATCACAACATAACTCGGTTGGTTTGACGGGCGGTGTGTGCAAGAGACAGTGACTTATTCACCGTTCATTGATAATAAACGATTACTACGGATTCCATCGTCATGAGGCTGAGTTACAAACCTCAATCTGGACTGAGATGGATTTTAGAGATTGGCTCCTCTTTTCAGAGTCGCAACTCGCTGTATCCACCATTGACGCGCGCCTGTAGCCCAGGGGATTCGGGCTGTACTCACCTAACGTAGACCACACTCTCATCCTCGTTTCCAAGGCAATCTGTATATGGTGCACTTGGCAAATATACATGTGGGTTTTGCCTGTTACCTGATTTAACAGGTCATCTCACGACACAGGCTGACGTCGGCCATGCAACTCCTCTCAGCGTGTCAGGTAAGCCCTTCAGACTGACCTTCATTCTGCTGTCGCTCCTGGTAAGGTTCACGGTGTATAATCTAATTGAACCGCACGCGTCACCCGTTGTAGTGTCTCCCCGCCAATTCCTTTAAGTTTCAGCCTTGCGACTATACTTCCCAGGTAGCACACTCTCCGGCTTCCCTTCAGCACTAATATCTCTCGAGGAGATACTAATGTTTAGTGTGCAGTGTTTACTGCTAGGACTACACGGGTATCTAATCCGTTTTGCGCCCCTAGCTTTCATCCCTGACTGTCAGAACTGTCCTCGTAAGGTGCCTTCGCTGTTGTTAGTCTGTCTGAGATTAACACATTTTACCGCTACTTCAAACATACTCCTTACGCCTTCCAGTCTCTAGTCTAACAGTATTCCTCGCCCGCTCTGTACTTGAGATACAGAATTTCACAAGGAACTTATCAGACAAGCTACGGATGTTTTAGACCCAATAAAAATGGCTGCGACTCGGACCGCTAGTATTACCGCGGCGGCTGGCACTAGTCTTACCCAGTCCTTATTCCTGAAACTTTTTACATTTCATAAAAGCTTTTCATTTGAAAAGCACTCTGGTTCGCTCTGTCACGCTTTCGCGCATTGCAGAAAATTCTTAACTGCTGCACCCCGTAGGGCTGGGAATAGTGTCTCAGATTCCCTCTCAGGGCCTCTCCGCTAAGAGCCCTTACAGATCTTTGGCTTGGTGGGCATTTACCCCGCCAACAACCTAATCTGCCGCAGCCCCGTCCTTAAGCTCGAATTTCTGAGATAAATCTTTCCAGGGTTAATCTCTTATCAGGTATTAACCTCAGTTTTCCGAGGGTATCCCTGACTTAAGGGTAGGTTAGCCACGTGTTACTGAGCAGTTCGCCTTTCATTCCGAAGAACAAAAAAACTTGCATGTCTAAGTACAAACCAGATAGCCGCAGCCGCCAGCAGGATCAACTGGATTTGAATTAATATTATATTAACCGCAATTTGTTTATAAGACAACAAATTACTTCACATTCCTAACTATTGGCTGTTTACACTTCTTTCTACATCATACCTCATCGTCGGGTGACTTTTTGAGGCAATCATTTTATAAAAGAAATTATTAACTCTTCTTTATAAAGCTTTCTTTGTAGTTCAAATTCAATAGAAGAAATATTTGTTCCTGGGTTTATTAAAATTATAAAAAAAGAAAATTACTCCGAGGATTAAACCCCGTATCTTGCTTTTTGAAATGGTCTTTTTTGGATGAAAGGTTTTTTAGGGCTTGCTCTAATTGGTTCTTCTCCGACGAGCCACTCACTTAATTCTGGAAGTTCTGTTTTTATTTTTCTATTTTTTATATAACCCCTTGCTAAAATATAAAAAATTAATCCCAAACTTTTTGGACTTTTATTATTTCCAATTATTTTTTGAGAGACTCCTTTTGGAAAATTATTCGTATCACAAATCATCAGAATTTTTTTATTAACTTTGATGGTGTCGTTCAAGGCATTCTTATCTAACCAAGAATCTGAAATTATTGTTAATTCATTTTCCAAGAAATCTGATAAAAGAGGATTTGTTAAAATTCCAGCAGGATATTTTTTTGTAAATGATTTTATTCCAGTAACCTTCGAAAATAATTTTGCAGCAGGCCATCCAGATTGTCTTTTACAAACTAAGACAACTTCTTCTGATTTGAATTCAGAAAGATATTCAATTCCTTCTCTTAACTTTTGATCTATTATTTCTGTATTAAAAATAGCTAACCCATCCGCCCTTCTTCTATAAACGTATTTTTTCAATTGAGGAGTAACCGCCTTTGTTCCTATATAAATTCCTGATTGGACATATTTTTCTAAAGGAACTAAAAGATCTTTTTTTTCTCCTTTAATCTTCTCTTTAAGTTCTTCAATTTTTGTAATCTTTATCTTACTAGAAAGTTCCTTAGCCTTTTTCAAAAGTGCTTTTCTTTTTGCTTCTACACTCTTCTTTGAAATTTTTTTGATTTCGTTTTCTACAATTTTTTCAGTTTTTTTCTCTGTCATATTTTAATAATTATTTTTATACTTGTAGTATAAAAATAATTCTTTTAAAAATCTATTTGATTTTTAAGCTTGCCCTGTTTTTTAAAAATCTATTTAGTTTTTAAGCTTTTTTGAATTTGAATCAATCTTTTTATTTTTACTTCCCTTACTTTACCTGTTATACCAGATTTAAAAAAATCTCCTTCAAATCCAAAACATAAATCTGCTAAAATTGATTCCCCTGTTTCTCCACTTCTATGAGAGAAAACCAATTTGAGTTGCTTCTCTTTTGCTAATTTACAAACATCTCTAACATCTAAGAGAGACCCTGTTTGATTTGGTTTAATTATTATTGCGTTTATACTTTTGAGTTCAATAGCTTTCTTAAGGCGTTCTTTGTTTGTTACTGTTAGATCATCTCCGACAATTAACCGGTCTGGGAATCTTTTTAAGAGTTTAGAGAAACTCTCGAAATCCTCCTCGTCGAAAGGATCTTCTATAAATTGAAGATTGAAATTCTCAATTAAATTAGAAATATAAAAAATTTGTTCATCGACCGTTCTATCTAATTTAGGATTTTGATAATGGTATTTTTTTCTTTTGTAAAAAGAAGAAGCTGCAACATCTATGCCTCTTGGCGAACTAGTTTTTTTTAAAACTTCTAAAACTTCTTTTTCATTAAGAGATGTTCTCCAGGCGTTCTCATCATTTCGTGTAAAATTAAAATTTTTATCTGCTTCTTTCAAAGAAAATCCAATACTTTTTTTGTCTTTAAGGTTTTTTTCAAAAGAGCTTTTAACAATTCTTCCTTTCGGGATTAAATGAAATTCCTGAAAATCCGGTCTCTTTTCCTCGAGTAATTCTGAATGAAGCCCTCCACCAACGCAATTCCCAACCAACCTCGGAAACTTTTTTGCGTTAGGATTTATTAATTGCCAAATCTCTTTCTTTTTTTCCTTAGACAAGGCTTTTAAAACAGCGGACTCAAGAGCAAAAAGCGTGTTCGCTCCGACGGAATTTTTTACTATATCCTCTATTCTTCTTAGATCTTCAAATTTTTCGAGGATATCTTTAGAGAAATAGTCTCTAAAACTTTTTATAGCGATAATATCTTCTTCTAAACTTTTTTTATAGGGCTTTGCTTCAAATTTTCCTGTTGATTTCCCATTCGGCGATGATGCAGAAAATTTTCCAAAATCAGTTGTTATAGAAATCTTTATGGTATACTCTTTTCGAGAATCCAAAACTTTTTTTGCAGAAACCGTTTTTAAAACGACCATAACTTCTAAAAATAAAATACCTTTATAATCCTTTTCATTGAAAAGAATCTTCTTCTAGAGAAATTTTAGATTCCTCCTCTAATTCTTCTCCAGAATTTTCCTTAACAAGCTCTTTTTCTTCTTCTATCTTTTTTGGAAGAGGCCTCTTAACAGAAATCGGAAGAACGCCAGAAGTTATTTCTGCTTCTGCGATTCTCAAGGAATCATAATTGAGTTCTTTTAATTCACTTTCATTCAATTTTAGTAATATTGGGGCACTCATAGAAATTTGTAAAGCCCTTGCCCCTAAAATTCTTACAAATTCGTATTTTGTTAATTTTTTTGAATCCATTCTCTAAATTGAGTGATTTACTTTATAAAACTTTATATATTTTTTCTTCAATTTTAATCAAATTATCAATTATTTTATTAAATTCTTCAATCTTTATCTTTCCCATTTCTCCTTTTTGTAAAGAATGAATTATTCCTTGATGGCTTCCAATAGTTACTCTTGTTTCACTTAAGTCCTCTTCTTCTCTGGTAGGATCAACAATGAATTTATCACCAATTTTATGGAGGGTTATTGAAACAGGAATCTCTTCTGAAAGTGGCAATTTTTTTTCGTCAGATGTTTCATAGATAATTCTCTTGGTTTCTTCTTCATATTTTGGTATCTTTGTGTTTTTCAAAGCGGCAACTGCGGCAATTCCCATTGCATCTAAAAGATTTCCGTCATCATTTATAGAATAAATATCTATAAAAACATTCCAGACAATTTCTCCTTCTTTGATTACTAATTTTTTTAGTTCTATAATTTTACTCTCTCTTACCGCACGATCTATGATTCTTCCAATTTCTATTGAAGAAAAAGGTGGAGGACCAAGCTTAAATCTTGAAGAACTTAAAGGCAAAAGTTCAACCGTAGTCATTAAATTACCCATATTAGGGGAATCTGGATAAGGAACTGCGATTCCAAGTTTTATTCCCGCAACAACTTCTGTCTTTCCGAGTCTTACTCTCGCAGAACCCTCTGCATTTTTAATAAAATCAGTTTCAATATCAATCTTTCTAAATTCATCTAAACCTCGTCCGTCAAATCTTTTTCCTTCTTTCAAATATTCTCTTATACTTTTTCCTGTTATTTTATCTGTTTTATTTATCATTGAAACTCTCCTCTATAGCTCTTTTTTGAATCTGATATATTTCCTTACCCTTTTCCTTTGCCAATAGTATGGCTTCTTTTAATTCTTCTCCTCTTATTTTTCCATCTATTTGCATATGAGTTATATCTCCTTCTTGAGTCATACTAATTGGAATATCTGTGGCACCTTCTCCTTCTTCAAAATCTTCTTCTGTTTTATCTAAATCAGCAACCAATTGTCTGTCTAATTTTCCTATTGAAACACTAGTAATTAATCCAGTCATAGGAATTCCTGCTTGTGCAAGTGCCATTGATGCCGCATTTATTCCTGCGCATCTTGTCGAAGCATCTGCTTGTAAAATATTTATATAAACTTCAATAATCTGATTTGGAAATCCTTTGAGCATAAGAACTGGTTCCAAAGCCCATTCAGTTATTTTACTAACTTCTGTTGACCTTCTATTTCTTCCGGGCCTTATCCTATCGTGAACCGAAAAACTCATCATACTATAATCACATTTTAGAGTTCCTTTCCTTGGATCTTGTTTATGTTTTGGTTGCATTTCTTTAGGACCATAAACTGCTACAATCGCAATAGTATCTCCAAAAGAGAACATAGCACTTCCATCAGCGTTGGGAACAACTCCAACCTTCGCCTTTATAGGACGAAGTTCTTTAACTCCCCTTCCATCATGTCTTTTAAAATTATTTTCCATTTTTTTCTAAAAATTGTTTTAATTTATCTGTTAAATTTTCTGAGGACACATTTTTCTCTATAAATCTAATTGCTTTTTTAGCAAAGAGTTCTCTTTCAATATTTTCCCCCTCAATCCAAACAACTCCGTTTTGTCCAATTTGTATATTACATCCAGTCTCTTCTCTTAAGGATTTTATAGTTCCTCCCTCTTTTCCAATTATCCTCGGAATCTTACTTGTTCCAATTTTAAATAAAATACCTTTCGTTACTTTTGTTAAACCTCTTGATTTCATACTTAAATCTATTCCAGACTCATCAATACTCCAAATTTTTGCAACAATAACATCATCAATATCTAATGCCTCTTTAATTTGATCCTTTTGAACATATTTTGGGAACTCTGATAAGTTTAAAAAAGCTCTTTGAGGAGAACCAATATCTACCACCCAACCTCTTCTTGTTAATTCTTTAACAATTCCTATTACAAGATTTCCTCTCTGAGGTAAATAAGCTCCGGAAAGCGGGATTACACTAACTAATTTATCAGATTCTTTTGAGAGTCCGTATCTTGTAGAAACTATTCCTTCTCTCTCTTTCATACTCCAAATTCCAGGAAGGTAACTCTCTTCTTCGACAATTACTTCACCAGGTATTACAAATTTTTTATTCATTCTTTTTGTTAGAAATATAATAATCTCAAATCTTATTAACTATTTCTTATTTTTTATAAACAATATAACATTTTTTATTTCACTTTTAAACCTTACGGTTTAACCGGCTTTGTTTAATAAGTAGTGGCTGTTTAAAAAATTCTTACAATTTCCCTTTGATAAAACTTCATTTTTTTCAAGAGTCTTCTAAAAAGAAATCGTTTTCTTATAATTTATCACTAATTATTTAACAAAGATTAAAGAGTTTACTCTTTACAATCTACTTTCCTGAATATAATCAATTCTTCCGCCTTTCTCCTAGAGCAATACCTAGAGTTCGTGATAATTTTTTTTGATTCTTTGTATGTTTATAATATGTAATTGAGTATTTTAAGCGTTCTGATAAAATTTATATAGTTCTTTTCTTTGGTGGAATTATGATGGCGAATAACGATTTGATTTTTTTGAATAATAAAAAAGTTATAATTAAACTTGGGACAAAGGTTGTTTTTGATTATACTTTATGTAAAATTCGACATAATGTGATTCTGAAGTTAGCCAGAGACATCTCTGAACTTTTAAAAAATAACAATAAAATTATTATTGTAAGCAGCGGTGCCGTCGGGTGTGGTGTTGATACTATCAAAGAAAATGGAAATATGGGGCTTAAGCAGGCTCGGGCATCGGTAGGACAAATTAAACTTATGAATGAATATTCCAATGTTTTTGGCAAATTTGGTTTGAACATCGCACAATTTTTATTAAATAAGGAGGATTTGAATTCAGATAAATTGCAGAACATTAAATCGGCTTATAAAAATTTAGGACACAAAGTAGTTCCGATAGTTAATGAAAATGACGTAACGACGACGGATGAATTGACTTTTGGGGACAACGATGGATTGGCGGTTGAGATTTTAGAGAAATTTGGCTTTGATATTTTATTGGTGCTGACAAATATTGGCGTGCTAATTTCCGGAGGTAAGAAGATTCTAAATTCGGATAAGTTTGAGGTTTCTAATTATGATGGTTTTCCAACAGATTCTCTTGGCAGTGGAGGATTGGAAACTAAATTAAATGCTGCTAAGCGCACTGTTGAAAGTGGTTCTATTTTTGTTATCGGGAAAGCTGGAGATTCTATTATTGATATTTTAAATAAAAAGAGATTGGCAACATGGTTCACGAAAGTTTAAAAATAAATGAAGGGTGCATATAACATAGGAAAGAAAAAGATTTTTAATATTTTAAAGATGAATAATTATCCGGAATGGTGAAAATATTCACGCGAACTTAGAGATTGTTTGAGTGGCCGTTTAATTTTCATAGTTAATCTTTTTTCAAGATATAAACTATTTTTTAGTTTAAGATTATTCGGACGGGGTTGGTTTAATTATCTAAAAAATTATTCTTCCAAAATTTCTTCAGTCATTGCACTTCCATGAGTTACAGAATTAAGTTTGTCGTAAAAATCTAAAAGGATTCCCGAAGGGATTTCGAGTAATGTTTCTAAAGTCCCATCGCTAAGCCAGTTTTCTTTCTCTATGTATCTCTTAATCAGACCATAAGCTTGTCCGGTATACATTACTGGAATGTTGACTTTTATTTTCTGAGACTTTATCTTTATTGGAAGGATTGCACTTATCTTTGAGACTATATCTTTTAATTGGTCTTCGACCGGACCATCTTTTATATTTATTCTTGCCTCTTTCAAAACACTTTTTATTCTTTCATTTGTCAACGGGTTTCCTGTTTTTGGGTCAATAGCATTTGTAGAAATTAGTTCTATGACCTGCTTTAATTTTTGATCCTTTTTTTCATCTCTATATTCCTGATTCGTGAGAATTTCTCCTTTCTTTATTATTATAATTGCAATCTCTTCAGGATTTGAGGTTTTAAAAGCCTCTATAAGTGAAGCTTGATCAGAAACTTCCCCTTTCTTAGCATTTTTAAAAATTCTGTCTCCTTCAATTTCTATAGAATTAATTTTTCCCTTTTTTAAATCCAAGGCAGAATCTAAATCCACAAGAATCTCAAAAGGCTTTCCATTTCTTTTAATTCTAACTGTTGTTTTCATTTAGAAATTTTTTATCTCTTCTCCACTTTTTTTTACAATTTTTTTATCTTCGAGATTAATATAATTCAGTTCAAATTTCTTTGAATCAAATTTATTTCCTTGAATTTCTTTGAAAATGTTTAGAGCGATTTTTACACCTTTTTTTATAGTAAGGTTCTCTTCGTATTTTTCTCTTAATTTTTCCTTTATCTTATCATCATCCTTCCCTATTGCCGCAGCATAATAAGAATAATAATTCCCAGTAACATTAATTACAAATAATTCTGGTTTTCCATTTGTTAAATTTATTCCTCCGAGCATAGTATAAACCCCGAAAGGTCTTGCCCCCCCATATTGTGTAAATTTTTGCTTCATCGTAGAAATTTCTTTTGTAACTAATTCTGGTTCTATAGGGGAATCATAAGTTATCCGGTGCTGTTGAGATAAAATCCTTACACGTGCCACAAGAACTCTCGCATCCGAACTAACTCCAGCCATACTTGAGATTAAATGAGAATCAATCTCATGAATTTTATTTGCAGAAGAAGGAATTATCAATTTGTCCTCTATTCTTCTATCTGATAATATAAATACTCCATCCTCACAAATCATACCGACGCTGGAACTTCCAGATCGAACCGCCTTCTCCGCATATTCAACTTGTAACAACCGACCATCTGGAGAAAACATAGTTGCAGTTCTATCGTAGCCCATTGTCTGATGTTTTACTTCGCTTCCGATGTCCATAAACCAGAATAACCGAACTTCTTTTTAAGAGTTTCGGTAAAATTCGTTTATTTATTATCTAGTTTTAAAAATTATATTTTGCTTAAAGAATTAATTCTATAAAAACCAAAAAGTAGTCACAAAGTTTTAAATAAAAGAATTATTTAAATAAAAAATGGATACAATAAATAATTTGACGAAGGCGTTTATTGGAGAAAGTCAGGCAAGGAATCGTTATACTTTTTATGCGAAGATAGCAAAGAAAGAAGGTCTTGAACAACTTTCTGATATTTTTTTAAAAACTGCAGACAATGAGAGGGAGCATGCGAAATGGTTATTACGTTTAATTAATCAATTAAAAGAGAACTCAGAAGATATTATAGTAGAAGCTTCCGCGGTAACAACAATGGGTAGTACAATAGAAAATTTAAAGTCAGCTATAAAAGGAGAGCACTTTGAGAACTCTGAAATGTATCCGGGTTTTGCAGATGTTGCAGAAAAAGAAGGTCTTTCAGAGATAGCGCAGAGGTTAAGAGCGATAGGTTCGGTTGAAGCTCATCACGAGGAGAGATATATAAAATTACTCAAAGAATTGGAAAACAATTCTCTTTTTAAAAAAGAGAACAAAGTTTATTGGATTTGTAGAGTTTGTGGATACGTCTATGAAGGAAACGAACCGCCGAAAGCGTGCCCTTCTTGTGGTCATCCTTCTAATTATTTTGAAATTTTATCCGAAGAATATTAAGAAGATATTTCTTAAAAGATTATTTCTTTTTGAGTTTAGTTTTCTCTGTCAACCCCTTTAAAGTTCCACAAACATTTTTAACTTTTATTTCTTTAGGCCAAACTGCAAAAGAAGCTCGAACATAATTAATCATTTCTCTATTTATACAGAGGACGATTGATTTTTTCTTTGGAAAGATAAAACTCAAACCGGATTTAGAATAACCTAAGATACCAATAAAATCTAACATTGCCTTTTTTATTTCTTCTCTTAAATTATCTCCTTCGATAAGAAGATATCTTTTATTTTCTTTTGTACTTGGTTTAAGTGATTTCATTTCAGGAAAGTTATTAATAAATGAGTTAAAAAAAATTAACAAAAGGTATTTAAATAATATTCTATGAAAAGGTAAAATGGAAATTTGTACAGTAGGAGGATTTGAAGAAGTAGGGAAGAATATGACTGCAGTAAAAGTCGGAGAGGACGTCATAATTTTCGATGCTGGAATTTATCTTCCACCCTTAATAGAATTACAAGAAACAGAAGAGTCTTCTAACTATCCCGTTAAGTTACTTCGTAATATGAAAGCTATTCCAGATGATTTAGTATTAGACCGATTAGGTTGGACGGACAAGGTTCGTGCGATAATAATTGGCCACGCGCATCTGGACCATGTTGGAGCACTACCTTATTTGGCCGATAGATATCCTAAGGCAGAATTAATTGGAACACCATTCACTATGGGGGTTTTTGATTCTCTGACAAAAGATCAAGGAATAAGGATAAGAAATAAAAGGAGAGTTTTAAATCCAAACTCTCATTTTTCAGTTAAAGGAAAGAGTGGAAATTTAGAATTAGAATTTTTACATACCACTCATTCAACTTTGCAGCCTGTCTTTATAGTTTGGGATTCTAAAGAGGGCTTTTTCGTTTATGCTCTTGATTTTAAATTTGATAATCATCCAGTTTTAGGCCCTCCTCCAAATTATAAAAGGATAAAAGAATTATCCAAGAAAAAAGTTAAGTGTTTAGTAGTTGATTCTTTATATTCTGGTTTAGAAAAAAGAACTCCTTCGGAGAGGATTGCGAGACAACTTTTAGAGGAGGCCATTTCAAATGCATCAGACAACGATTCTGCCCTATTTATAACAACATTCTCATCTCATATTGCTCGATTAAAAAGTATAGTTGATTTTGGAAAAAAGACGGGAAGGAAAATAATCTTTTTAGGAAGGAGTTTGAACAAATATGTTTCTGTCTCAATGAAATTGAATCTGTGTCCATTTTCTAAAGATATAATTCTAATAAAATATAAGAAACAGATAGATTCTATTTTAAGAAAAGTCAATAAAGAGCGGGGAAAATATTTAGTTGTTTGCACCGGGCATCAGGGGGAAAAAGGTTCTATTTTAGACAGACTTGTCAAGGGAAAGACTCCCTTTGAATTTAGAAGAAATGATAATGTTATTTTCTCTTCAAGTGTTATTCCAGTTCCAATTAATATTAATGCAAGGGATAGAATGGACAGCCAATTGAAAAGGGCAGGAGTTAGAGTTCAATCAGATGTTCATGTTTCAGGCCACGGAGGAGGAGAAGATTTAAGAGATTTCTTAGAAATGTTAAAACCTCAAAATATAATTCCTGCACACGGTTCTTTAAGACAAGAGACTCCAATGGTAGAATTATCAACCGAATTGGGTTACAAATTTAATGAGAATGTTTTCTTATCTTCCAATGGGAAAGTTATAAAATTATAATGGCAATAGGAGAGATAAAAGGAGGGCTTGAATGGGCGGTGAGAAAAGGGGAACCGATAAAGGAAGCGATGATGTCTTTTTATAACGCCGGTTACAATCGTTTAGAAATAGAGCGGGCTGCGTCAGAACTTTTAAGGACAACTGAATTAGTTCCAATTGATGTAAAAAAAATTGGACCATCTCTTCAGATTAATCAAAACAAAATTATAAATCAAGGAAGGAGAGTTCGTTCAGGGGTTAATCCTTCTCAAAAAATAAATCCTCGACCAGTTTCTCAATATCCTTCACAAAAAGGAAATAAAAAAAATAATTTTGTTGTGGTAATTTTAGTTGTTGTACTCCTTCTATTATTCTCGGTCTTATTAGGTGCTTTCTTTTTTAGAGATAGTATACTTAATTTCATAAATAGTTCCTTTCATTAATTATGTTTGAAGTATATTCTCCCGGAGAAGATTCTTTTTTATTATTAGGGGTTTTAAAAAAAGAAATTCCCTTACTTTTAAAAGAAAATTCTTCTTTGAAATTCTTAGAGGTTGGTTGCGGTAGCGGGATTCAATTAGAATCTGCCTTACAATCAGGTGTAAAAAAAGAAAATATTTTTTCTTCAGATATTTCTAATTTTGCGGTCGAGACTTGTATAAAATTAGGATTTAATTCGATTGAATCAGATTTATATAAAAAAATAAAAGATAAGTATAATGTTATAATTTTTAATCCCCCTTATCTACCTAAAGATAAAAATATTGAAGATAAAGCAATTTATGGGGGGAGAAATGGAAATGAAATAATAAATAAATTTTTAAAACACTCAAAAAAACATCTTAGGAAAAATGGAAGGATATTTTTATTAACGAGTTCTTTAACTAAAAAAATAAACTTTTTAGATTATAAAAAAAGACTTCTTATTTCTAAAGAGTTATTTTTTGAAAAATTATTTATCTGGGAACTTAAAGATATTTTTTTAAAAATTAGATAATTTTTTTAAAACAGAAAGTTTAAATATAGTCTTCATTTAGAATTGCCAATTAAATTTCGGGAGGTTATACAAATGAATAAAAAAGAAAATAAAAAAGCTTTGGAAGGAGTAATATTTTTAACTTTTGGTATTTTGGTTTTGTCTGTCTTAAGTCTTAGCTTAGGCGTTTTTGCAGATGGGAATCAAGGTTCTACAGATAGTGGAATTGGACTTCATACCCTAAATGTTTCAACAAATAATTTGACACTTTCACAAAATTCTAATAAAACTTTTTTGAATGGGTCTGTTCTTAAAAACAATTCTGAGAAAAGAATAGTGGAGAGAGAACGAGAGATAGAAAGACAAAAATCAGAATTAGTTATTTCCAGATTGAAAAAAGGGTTGAATAATTCCTATAAGGCAAGAGAAGATGGTCAAATCAAAAGAGGATTGGGAGAAGACCTCTTACTCGGGAAGAAAAGGGAACTATTTAGAGAAAGACCACAATTTCTATTTGGAGATTTCTTTAGGGGAGAAGGTTTTGTAACAAGTGGCGAAGAAGGAAATCTTATAAGATTAAATTTAATCTTTACCAAAGGAAACACTTTTAATGGAACTGTGAAAAATTTTATTGGAACTTTAGGAATTGTTAGAGAGGACGTGACTACTACTTATAAAATAAAAGGAACTTTAGACAGAAATACAAATATTTTGGAATTCCATACTTTAAAAACAGGATTTTCTGGAGGAAATTCTCTAGGAATAAATTCTACTGGCACATCTCTTCTTTCGTTCGAAGGAACTTTAAGTAAGTTTAATTCCTTTAGACTCTTGAGAGGTTCTCTTTATAGAACTGGTGAAGCAGTTCAGCTTTATAGTTTGACTGTTTTTTCTAAGAAAATGGGAAGAAAAATCCTTTTAAGAACCGTAAAAGGTAAAGATGGAAGAAGATTTTTTAGAGGGAATTTCACTTCGGGTCTAAATCAGTCGACTTTTATTGGTTCAAATGAGAGTTCTCAAAATAATCAGTCTAATGTTTCTTTCTACATAACTCCAAAAGCGATAAAGAATAGAAAGTTCTTATTTTGGAATATTGGGAAAAAAGTGGTTTTAGAAATTCATAAAGGGAATGAGACTTTTGAGAAGATTATGAATGAAGATTCTACAGAGGTTATTGATGGATACAAAGTTCATCTTGGGAAATTGAATTCTACTGAAGCGATTAATTTTAATATTACTAAAGAAGAATAAGTTCAATTAGGTTTTTTGGGGGTTTTAAAATCCCCTTTTTTATTTTTTTTAAGTATGTTTATATACTTCTATAATTTTTTTAGATAATGGTAAAATTTGCACATATAGCTGATGTTCATTTGGGAGGCTGGAAACAGAAACCAATGCAGGATTTGAATGTGGCTTATTTTCATGAAGCGATTAATTTATGTTTAACTTCAAAAGTAGATTTCATTTTATTTGCAGGAGACCTTTTTGATTCTGCGTTTCCACCAATAGAAATTTTAAAAGATACCTTCGCAGAATTCCGGAGATTAAAGGAAGCAAAAATACCTTGTTTTATAATTGCAGGTTCTCATGATTATTCTGCCTCAGGAAAAACATTTTTAGAGGTGCTCGAAAAAGCGGGCTTTTGTGAAAATGTGACAAAAATCGAAGAAAAAGAAGGAGCCCTTATTTTAAGTCCAATTATTTATGAAGGGGTTGCGATATATGGATATCCTGGGAAGAAAGCAGGCTTAGAGATACCTGATTTAAGAAAAATAAAATTGAATGACTCTCCTGGGCTTTTTAGAATTTTAATGTTACACACGACCTTAGAACAAGCGAAAGGAACTCTCCCGATTGATTCGATAGAGGCGGAATTGTTGCCTCAAGTCGATTATTATGCCTTTGGACATTTACATATAGATTTTGTTTACAAAAATTTTGTTTACCCCGGGCCTATTTTTCCAGAGAGCTTCAAAGAATTAGAAGATTTAAAAGGAGGAGGTTTTTATATTGTTGATACGAATTCTTCAATTCAACTTCAAAAAATAGATTTGAAGTTGAAAGAGATTTTATCTTTAACTATTGAGATTAAAGATTCCTTAAAAGGAAAAGAAGAAATTTTGAATAAATTAAGTTCCTTGAATGTCCGGGATAAAATTGTCTTATTAAGAATTAAAGGAGAATTAGAAACCGGAAAAATATCTGACCTTGGATTTCCTAAAATCGAAGATTTTTTGAGAAAAGAAGGAGCATATTTTTTCTTAAAAAATACTCATGAACTAAAAAGTAAAGAAGTAGAATTAGAATATTCTTTGTCTGATTCCAAAGATGTCGAGAAAGATTCAATAAGAAAATTCTCTACAAAAAATTCTAACAATTTTAATAAACTTATACCTCTTTTGATGAACGTCCTTTCCATAGAAAAACAAGAAGGGGAAAAAGGAGAAGTTTTTCTTAATCGTATTTTTGAGGATTCAAAAAAAGTTTTAAAATTTTAATAATTTCTAAATGGAGTATATTTTTATATACTCTTTTTATTTTTACTAAACATGATTTTAAAAAAAATAGTCTTAGATAATATAAGAAGTTACAAACATAGCGAAGTCTATTTCAAAAAAGGTTTAACTTTACTTTCAGGGGATGTCGGTTCGGGAAAGACCTCAGTTCTTCTTGCAATTGAGTTTGCTTTTTTCGGTTTACAACCCGGGCAACGAGGAAGTTCTTTATTGAGAGAAGGAGAAGAAGAAGGAAAAGTTTGTTTAACTTTTTCAATAGAAGATAAAGAAATAATAATAACAAGAGAACTTTTAAGAAAGAAAAAAATTTCTCAAGGGTCTTGTCTTATAAGTATTAATGGTTTAGAGCAGGAGCTTTCTGTTACAGAACTAAAAATGAAGGTTCTCCAACTTTTTGGATATCCAACAGAATTTTTAAAAAGACAAAACCTCCTATACAAATTCACAATTTATACTCCTCAGGAGGAGATGAAACAAATAATTTTACAAGACCCCTTATTTAGGATGAATACTTTAAGAAGTATTTTTGGGATAGATAAATATAAACAAATCATAGAGAATTCTCATTTACTTTTGGCGAAATTGAGGGAAGAGAAACGATTGAAACAAGGAGAATTAATTGGACTCGAAGAAGACAAGAGAGATTTAGGAGTCAAGCAAAAAGAGGCTGTTCTCAAGGAGGTTCTTTATGAATCTAAAAAAAGAGAATTGTCTTTGAAGAAAATTGAACTACAAAAAATAAAAGAGGAAAAGGAGATTCTTGAAGAGAAGATAAAAGAAAAAATCTCAACAAATCAAGAGATAGAGAAAATAAAAATAATTGCTTCTAATAAATTGGATCTTATCTCAAGTAATAAAAAAACAATTTTAAAATTAGATTCAGATGTAAAGGAAAAAGAAGAAGAGAGTTCTGTGTTATTAAAAATTCCAGAAATAGAAAAAGAGATTTTTTCTTTGAAAAAGAAAAAAGAGGAGACTAATATACGCTTATCCGAACTAAATTCAAATATAAATTCTCTTGAAATGAAAAATGAGGATTCGGAGAGATTAACGAAGAACATGTCTAATTTACAAAATTGCCCGACTTGTTTGCAAGATGTAGATGCGGTTTATAGGGCAAATATTTTGAACAAGGCTTACAATGAGCGGACGGAAAATAATAAATTAATTACCCTATTTTTAGGAGAGAAAAAAGAATTATCTAATAAAATTATTTCTCTCAACGAGGAACTTGAGAGTTATTCAGTTAAATTAAACAATTTGAAAATTTTGGAAATCGAATTTGGAAGGATTGATGAGAAAAAAAAGAGGTTAGAACTTTTAGAGTCAGAGAATAACTCCTTGGAAAAAAATCTTAATTTATTAAAGGATCATCTTGAAGGTTTAGAAAAAGAAATTTTTAAATTGAGGGGATTTGATTCTATTTTCGAAATTAAGAAACAGGAATTAGAAATAACTTCACAGATAGAAAGAAAAATGGAAATGGAAGTCGTAGGGATCAAGAAAGAGTTGGAGTTTTTCTTCGGACGGATAAAAGAATTGGAGATTAAGATTGCTAAATCAGAGGATATAAAGGAACAGGTTGATAATCTCATAAAAATAGAAAATTGGCTCACAGATAGTTTTATTCCTTTGATTATTTCAATAGAAAGGAATGTTATGGTCAAGATAAGATGGGATTTCTCAAACTTATTTTCTGATTGGTTTTCTCTTTTAGTTTCGGATTATTTTGAAGCTTCAATAGATTCTGAGTTCTCTCCAATGATTGAACAAAAGGATTATCAAATTGATTATGCTTATCTTTCAGGGGGGGAACGGACTGCCGTTGCGTTCGCTTATCGTTTGGCTTTGACCCAAGTTTTAAATTCTCTAATGAGTTCTTTAAAAACAAAAAATATTTTAATTTTGGATGAGCCTACCGAGGGTTTTTCAGAGAGGCAGTTAGACAGATTGAGAGATATTTTCCAGGCAGTTAATGTTGAACAATTAATCATAGTTAGTCATGAACAAAAAATAGGAGATTTTGTAGAGCATATAATTCGATTTAGAAAAAAAGAAAAAGTAACTTTTATTGAAGAATAGATTAATTTAAGTAATTTTAGATTAGAAAATGAAAAGAGTAAAGTTTAAATATAGAAATTTTCATGTTTAGATATTAATTCTATGAAAATGGAAAAAGATTTTATAAAAGAGAATATAATGAATACAGGAACAACAATTCTTGGAATCGTTTGTAAGGATGGGATTGTTATGGCCTCAGATAGACAGGTCTCCGCAGGGAATTTAGTCGTTTCAAAGAATTTTAAAAAAACAGTGAAAGTAAATGATTATCTTCTTCTCTCTTTCACTGGTAGTGTTTCTGATGCTCAAAGATTCTCCAAGGTGGTTACCGCTGAATTAAAATTAAAAGAATTAGATTCAAGAGTTAGACCGACAGTTAAAGAATCTGCGAATCTTGCGTCTTCTATAATTTTCTCACAAATAAGACAGCCCTCAACAATTCCATCTATTGTTGGAATTTTAATTGGAGGCTTTGATAGGACCGGGGTTCCTTCCTTATATTCAATAGAACCTGCAGGAAGCGTTTCAAAGGTAGAAAGTTATGATGCTAATTTTGGTTCAGGAATGCCATATGTTTTAGGGCTTTTAGAAAGACAATATAAAAAAGGTCTTTCTCTGAAAGAAGGAGTCGTGCTTGCGAAAGAAGCAATAAAATCTTCGACGCAAAGAGATATGGCTTCAGGTTATGGTATAGATATTTTTACAATTTCCAAAGAAGGAATAAAAAAAGTCTTGGAACAGAAGATTAAACCTGTTTTTGAAGACGATTAATTTTAAATGGACATTCTTAAAGAAGTCACTAACCAATTGGGTAGTGTAATAACCGATGCAAGTTTTGAGGGCGCGAATATCGTTCTCTATACAGATAATGAGAATTTTTTCAAAAATGGAATCTCTGATATAAAAAAAGTTGTTAATAATTTAAAAAAGAGAATAGATTTAAGAGCAGAAGAAACGATCCTTATGAGTGAGGGGAAAGCGAGAAAAGAAATAGAGGAGCTAATTCCAAAAGATGCCGGGATTGAAGCTATATTTTTTGATGCTTCAAGGGGCGTTGTTATAATAGAAGCAAAACGGCCGGGATTGGTTATAGGCAGAGAAGGTTCTATTTTAGAAGATTTAAGAAGGAAGACCCTTTGGGTGCCAAATGTAAGGAGATCTCCGGAAATAAAAAGTAAAATTACAGAAAGTATAAGGAGTGTTTTATACGCGAATAATGATTTTAGAAGAAAGTTTTTGAATGAAGTCGGAAAGAAGATTTATTCCAGTTGGAATAAAGATCAAGGGGAAGAATGGGTAAGAGTTTCTTTTCTTGGAGGGGCAAGACAAGTTGGAAGAAGTTCAATTTTGTTACAAACTCCAAATTCAAGAGTCCTTTTGGATTGCGGTATAAATGTTGCCGCAAAAGGAGAAGAGCAATATCCTTATTTTAAAATCCCTGAATTTGATATTTCTAAACTTGATGCAATTATAATAAGTCACGCACATTTAGATCACGTTGCTTTAGTTCCCTATCTTTACAAGATGGGCTACAAAGGACCTGTTTATATGACAGAGCCTACGAGGGACATAGCAGCTTTATTAGCTTTAGATTTGATTGGGGTCAATTACAAACAAGCAAAGGCACCTCTGTTCAATTCCAAAGACATAAAGGAGATGGTGAAACATAGTATAACTTTGAATTTCAATGGCGTTACGGATATAACCCCCGATGTTAGATTAACGTTTTATAATTCAGGACATTGTCTTGGAAGTTCAATGATTCATTTGAATATAGGAAATGGTTTACACAATTTGGTTTATACTGGAGATTTTAAATATTTAAATTCAAAATTATTGAATAAAGCTTCGTCAGATTTTCCAAGAGTTGAATCAATAATAACTGAATCAACTTATGGTTCTAAAAATGATGTTCTTCCAACGAGGAAAGAATCAGATGATAAACTTTTAGATGTTATATCTAAGACTTTAAAGCGAGGAGGAAAAGTTTTAATACCCGAACTGGGATTGGGCAGAGCCCAAGAAACCATGTTAATTTTAGAAGAAGCTATGAAGTCTGGAAGAATAGAAAAAGTTCCGGTCTATATTGATGGAATGATTTGGGATATAAATGCGATACATACAACATATCCCTCTTTTTTAAATAGTAATCTAAAGTTTAGGATTTTTAGGGGAGATAATCCTTTTCTTTCACCAATATTTTCAAGAGTCGGTTCTATGGAAGAAAGAAAATTGATAATGAATGGAGGACCCTCGATTGTCTTAGCGACTTCGGGAATGCTTGTTGGAGGGGCTTCTGTGGAATATTTAAAAAATTATGCAGAGAATAAAAATAATTCAATAATTTTTGTTTGTTATCAGGGAGTCGGTTCGGTTGGACGAGATATTCAGGATGGAAGAAAAGAAATAAAAATTGATTCTGAAGGAACCGAAAAAGTTCTAAAGATTAATTTAGAAGTAAATAGTATAATTGGTTTAACAGCCCATCCTGGAAGGTCAGAGTTAATTTCCTTTTTCAATAACCTAAAACCGAGACCTAAAAGGATACTTATTAATCATGGAGAGATCTCTAAATCTATGGATTTGGCTTCTTCTCTTTATAAGATGACTAAGACAGAAACCACTGTTCCAAGAATTATGGATTCAGTAAGATTAAGGTAATTAATTATTTCTCTCAGGAGACACATCAATAGATTTTTAAATCTTCTTTGGAATATTTAATTAATTCATCGTCGAAGACGCGGGAGATTAAAATTAATGAAACATAAAAAAAAAGTAACATTCTTATTATTATCTCTATTTATACTCGTCCAATTTATAGGACTCTTCGTAGTTTCTTATTACAATAATAATCTTCTTCCTTATGGACTTTCTGCGAATGCAACTTCTGGAATAGGTTCTTTGATATTTTCGATGATTATGTTTTTAATTCTTTTTTTTGTTTTCCTTTCATTTCTTTTTAAAAAACTTGATTCGAGAATTTTTCTAAGACTTTGGTTTTTTTTAATTATAGTTCTGTCAATGGCGATTTCTTTTAATACTTTTTTTTATAAAATTCCTTTTTTTAAATTAATTTCAATAATTATCGCTTTTGTTTTTGCCTATTTTAAAATATATAAAAATAATTTCTTTATACATAATTTCACAGAAATGTTAATATATCCTGGAGTTGCAATTATATTTATAAAAATTCTTCATTTTTATTCTCTTCTCATCCTTCTGATAGTTATTTCCATTTATGATGCTTGGGCTGTTTGGCGTTCAGGTTTTATGCAGAAAATGGCAAAGTATCACATAAACAAATTGAATATTTTTCCCGGTTTTCTATTACCCTCTTTCTCTAATAAAATTAAATTAAAAATAAGGGATATGAAGAAAATGGGAAAGATGAATAAAAATTTGAAAATAAAAGTTGCTATGCTTGGCGGGGGGGATGTTGCATTTTCTATAATTTCTATGGGGGTTATTTATAGGGCCTCCTTAGTTCTTTTGCCGTTTGGCCTTCCTTCATTCATAGGGGGATTTGTTGCTGCACTCTTCTCAATAGCAGGTGCTACAATCGGATTAAGTTTTCTTTTATTTTTTGGGAAATCTAAAAAATTCTACCCTGCAATGCCTTTTATTTCCGCGGGAATTTTTTCCTCTCTTTTCATCTATTATCTTCTAACGATTTTCTAAGTTGTATTTACTTATAAAAGGTAACAAATAATAAGATTTATAAACTCCTTTCTTTTTGAGTTGAAATGATAAAGACAGAATTAATCTCTAAATTGAAAGATGAATTTAATTTGAATAGTTATGAATCAAAAGTTTGGGTTTCTTTAATAAAACAAGGAATTTCTTCAGTGGGAGAACTTTCTAAATTATCTGGAGTTCCCCGCAATAGAACCTATGATGTTTTAGATTCTTTAGAGCGAAAGGGATTTACAATAAAAAGGATGGAAAAGCCGGTACGATATATTGGAGTAAGACCTTTAAAAGTAATTGAAAAAATAAAGAGAGATGTTCGAGATTTTACTAAGAAAAAGTTTGACACAATTTCTAATTTTAGCGTTACGGAGGATTTTCAAAAAATAGAAAAAGTTTATTTAGAAGGAAAAAGTGAAAGACCACGACAAGAGATTTATAGGATGATTTCTGGAAAAAGAGAATTGAATAAAACTTTAACCTCCTTCTTGAAAACGATAAAAAAAGAGTTATTAATTTCTATGGGTTATAGAGATTTTAGAATTAATGCAGAGAACTTAAAAAGATTTTTAGAAAAAGATAAGAAGATTAATATTTTTCTCTTTGATTCTCCTACTAAAGTTCTCCCAAAATTCTTTGGGAAAGAAGTAAAATCTACAGACAAAAAATTAAAATTTTTCATTAAAGATTCTTCACAAATAATCATTTATATATCAAAAGAGAAAGCACTCTTAATAGATTCCTTTTTTTTTGTAAATTCCTTTTTGGGACTTTATAAAAATTCTTAAGAATTATTTTTGACTTTTCTTTTTTCTTTGTTTAATCTTTTTGTTTCTTTTCTTTTTTGACTTTTCTAACGAGTAATAAATTATTCCTAAAATTATTATTACCACAATCCAATTATACCAGCTAAAGAAAGATAATCTTATCTGTGCAGGGCAAGGTCCTTCTTTTGGAAGTCCGTTTATACAACTCGAAGCACCCGCAGCCGTAGAATCTCCGATCCATGTTCTTTTCATGATGTAATGATAGAGACCATCTGTTGAGCCTGCGCAACTCGTTGTTATATCTTGAGTTGTAGAGCAATAACCATTATTACATTTAGAAGTATCAATCTGACAATCGCTACCACAGCTTAAAGTTCCATAAGAATCTCCTACTGTATTTAGGCAAGTTGTTCCAGGAGGAACCTGATAATTACCAACACAAGTGTCTCCAGGATTTCCACAAGAAGGCCCAGCTCCCTTTGTACATAAATTTGTATCAAATTTACAAGGTTCTCCATGACCGAGAGGATAACAAGTTAGTTTTCCTCCAGTAAAAGTATCAAAATTAGTGCAAGTCTTCCCATTGGTGGAACTATCACAACTTTCTCCAGTATTTAGAATTCCATTTCCACAAGAACCGGATGTTACTCCAGGGCCAGTACATAAATTAGTATCAAAGTGGCAGGTAGAATCACAAGACAAGGTTCCTCCAGTATATTTACTATTGAGATCGGAACAACCAGTTATTGGTCCAAAGTTAGTTCCATCACAAGTTTCTCCAGATTCTATAACTCCATTCCCACAAACAGAACCAACATTCCCAGTACATTGTGTAGTATTTATTGTACAATCCTTATTACAACTTAAACTCCCCCCAGTATGACCATAAGTATCACAAGTGTTGCCTCTGAAATCTGAACTATTACATCCTTCTCCAGGAATTAAAGGTCCATTTAAATTACAAATCGTGCTTATGGGGGTGCTCCCGCTTTTACAATAAGAACCGGTATCTGAAGTTGAATTATCCCAAGTGCAGAAGCAGTTTAAAGTTTTTCCACAATCCGGATTAGAATTATTTGCGACACTTGGAGGAAAATCATTTATACAATTATATTTATCCTGATAATCTCCACAAAAATTTATATTTTTAGAATTTAAATCAGAAATATTCAAATTTAAAATATCACTTTTTACTCCTGAAACATTCGTGCTGTTAAAGAAAAGTTCATAAGGAGAAGCTCCAGATAATTTACCTGTGTCTGTTGAAGTTACGAGCCACTCCCCCTCTGCCGAATTGAAATTTCCAATTGTTGCACTTATGCCTTTCCTTATGTTATTATTATTATTCTGAGAGATCTCAAAACCTAAATTTGATCCAACTGCTAATGTGCTTCCTCCCAAATATAAATAGACTCTTGTTTTGTCCTTTATTATTTGGATTAACTTTCCAGAGAATGGAACCCCTTCTTTATTTGTCCAATTCATATAAGGGAAACCCACAGTAGCTTTCGCAAGGTTTATCTTACAGCAGAGCTTATTAGCCCCTAATACTCCTATATGGTCGTTTGTATCCGCCGAATGACTTGTATTATCTAAAACAAAAAATTCTGTTTCATTATTTGTAGCATCACAATTTGCAGTAGAAGGAATACTACTACAAGAAACTATATCGCTATAACAAAGAGGATAAGAATAAAGAGAACTATAAGAAGGGTTTGTAGATAATAAATCTGGGGCTTGCACATGAGAGTTAGTTTTGCCAGTTAAATAAACAACAGCATTTTTGTTTTTTGGGAGGCAATTATTATCTCCACCACCAAAATTACAATAGATGTGATACTGATAATTCGAAGAAACTCCTGAGAAAGCTGCGTGACTATTAGTTAAACCGAAGAGATCCAAAACTTTCCACGATTGACTAAAGGGTGCAGGAAAAGAAGGAGCAGTTTTGGAAATTACACAATGGATATTATTTATATTTCTCTGAGTTCCCAAGGAATAAACAAGTGTAGGAAAAATTACAAATAAGAAAAATATAATAATTAAATTTTTATAAAATTTCATCTGCAACAAATTTCTCCTTTAATTTTTGGTGAATTAGATGGATTTATTTTTCTTATTATTTTTAATCCATTTTGTTTACAATTTCCCTTTGGATTAGGGCTTTCCCATTTCCCTGCAAGTGCCACACAAGTAGTCTGTGCTTCACTATTGCTCTTATTGCTTACTTGAGGGGAACAATCTATTGAAGGACAAGAGACTAATCCTTCACCCTTCAATTTTCCATCTTTTACAAAATTACCACAAGTTCCGGTCTCAGAAATTTGTTTTCCCAAAACATTTTTAGTTCTTAATTCTTGAGCTACAAAACAATAATTATATTGGTTTCCACTAATACAAGAATCATTACAAAACTTCATCACCTTCAAAGAATTTTCAGAAAATTTCTTTGAATTATTAGATGTAGAAAAGATAAAAATTATAATTAGAAAAATAATAAGAATTGAGAAAAAAAGAATAAATATTTTTACACCCCCCTTCATTTCTCCTTTTTTATTCTTTTTTTCGTTAGCCATCATTTAAAAATTAATTCAAAACTTTAATTTCTGTTATATTCATATCTTTAAATAACTTTTTATTCTCCTCCTCCCAGAAATTAATAAATTCTTTTATTTTCCATTTGTTTTCTTCTTTAGAATAAACTCTTCCATTTTTTTCAAATGTTCTTCTATGTCTCTTTTTAAATTTTTTAACATTATTCTCATCTTTTATAAAAGGCCCAGAAAAAAGAAGTTCACTTTTTCTTTTCAAAACAAAAAAGTTTTTAGAGATTTTTCCCAAATCATAAATAAAACCTGATTTCTTTATATAGAACAATCGTTCAATATTTGTTTTGAGTATCTTATGAAATTTATGTAACTTACTTCCAGCGATACTCCCTTCTTGCTTGTCTGTCGTAGTTTTTATATTTATGAATTCATAATTTTTTCTCTCTGCTTCTTTTTTTATTTTCTCTAAATTAACCACAGATTTTCTAAAATATTTTTCACTTGGTTTTTTTAGAAAAGATTTACAATATTTCTGGAATTTTTCAAAAGTTTCTTTAGATAAAGAAGCAGTAACATTTCTATATTTGTAAGTTGGATCTATTAAAATAATTGGAGAGTCTAACTTTGCCCCATTCAAATCTAAGAATATATCTGAGGCTTTCTTAAATTTTTTTTCTATATCTATAACAATTTTCTTTTCACTCTTTTTAGAGATTTCCTTAATTAATTTTAAAAAAGATTTATAATAGATTATTAATAGTTCTAAAGAATATCCAGAAAATCCATGTATGAATGATTCAGCGCCATAGCAACCACAAGAGGTGCAAAAAGCTTTTGTTAATTTTATTTCCTCTAAAATCTTTTTTGATTTTGTTTTCTTCTTTAAATAAGCTACATGAAAATAAGAAAGATCGGTTATATTCTGTGCTTCTTTTGGTTTAGTTATAGAGAGTACCGGAATTAATTCTAAGGACAATTCTTTCGTAGGAGAAACAATCAAATAATCTCGGGATCCATGTATTTTTTTTGCCTCTTTAAAATTTTTCATTATATAAATCATTAATTTAGAGATTTCTTTTTCCGTGTAATTTTTATTAAATCTCAAAAAAATATCAACATCAATCATCTCTTTTTTTATTGAAGTTCCTTTTGCAAAACTTCCACCAATAAAAATTTTAGCATCAATATTTTTTAGAATTTTTTTTAAAGATTCTAAAAAAGTTTCTACCTTTTTTTTAATTTTGAAATCTTCTTCAGGAGAAATAGAAATTTTTTTCAAAATTAAATTTAATTCTGTTTTAATCATTTTAAGATTTTTTTCCATTGAGTTTCCAGTTTTTTGGAGGGGCTATATCTATGAAATATTTCCCCTCTTCAATTCGATAAATAAGCGGTCGATTTTTATTTAGGAGATGAACTAAATCAATTTCGAATTTTCCTTCTTCTAAAGCTCTTATAGATTCCAAATTTAATATTACTGGTTTATCTTCCTCGGTGATTCCAGAGATTTCTCTTATTTCTTTTTCTATTTTTCTTTTTTCTTGAGGGGTAGTATTTTTAAGAGGGGTCTCCCTCAATTTATCTTCGAGGTCTTCTTCTTTTATATATACAAAAAAGTGACTACCACAAGAATTACAACCTTTAAGAATTTCTTTACTTCCCGAAAGAATAATTCTTCCACAATGTACGCATTGGTGTGACATAATAGATGTTGTTAAACAAGTATTATAAATTTTATGGAAGTAAAGAAATTCTCCAAAGAATCTAATTTAAGAAGAGATCCATCTTTTTTGGATCTTTTTTTATCTCTCGAATTACTGTTGCCGGACCAATAATCGTCAAGGAATCGATTTCAGAACCATAAATTACTTTTAGAATTTTATTTTTTACTTTATCAAAAAATTTTCTATTCTCATTTTCAGAAAATACCGCAATCTCTATACCTTTAAACTTCTTATCTATTTTGCTCATAGTTATTTTAATAAGTTCAATTTTTTCTTCTGGGCTTAATTTTCCTTGGATAATTAAGATTTTATTCTTCAGGAGAGTTTCTAAAACAAGTTTCATTCTTTCTTTAGAATCTAATCCTTTTATTTCTGAATATCTTAAAAATCTTATTGAACGTCCGTTTATTTTTTTCTTCATTTTATTTTTTTTGCTAATTTAAAAATCTTTTCATAAAATTCTTCTAAATTTTTACCATATTTTGCACTGATTCCAATAAAATCATATTCTGGAAAAGCAGATTCTATTCTTTTAATATTTGAATTCCGTAAATCTATTTTATTTGCAACAATCAATAAAGGAATTTTTCTTGCAACTAAATTTCCAAGGAGGGTAATATTCACTTGACTGAATGGCGTTTTAGTTGAATCTAAAACTGCAATAACTGCATCCATATCTTCCAACCATTTTATACTTTCGATAATTCCTTGGGTTGCCTCCTTCGCTCTTTTCTTAGCTTCAGGTTTTTTTAACTTATATTTTAAGAAATTTTCATAATCTATTTTTGTCGCGATTCCAGGGGTATCTATTATTTTTAATACCAACTCCTTTCCCTTAAATTTTATAACAACTTTTTCCTTGAACTGAACCTCCCTTGTTTCATGAGGAACCTTACTAACCTTTCCAAAACTTTCTCCTGTAAAATCTTTAATTATCCTATTTGCTAAACTTGTTTTTCCAGCATTCGGAGGACCATAGAATCCTAAATTAAGTTCCCTTTTATTTTTGAAAAAGATTCTAAAAAGATTTTTAAATATTATTTTGAACATTTTAAATTTTTACATTTACTTCTTTATAAAATTTTTGTTAAATCATTCCCGTTCTTTTTCCAGCATACTTTCTCAAGACATAAGTTATCTGTTCAGAACTCCATCCTGCTTTTTTTAAAGAACCTTTTATCTCCCAATCTTTTTTACCTTGTTTTTTTAAATTATTTATATAAAGAACGAGATTGTATAAATTATTTCTATTTTTAAATAAATATTTTTCATATTTTATTTTATACCATTCCCTTAATCCAAAATAAATTGAGAGACCGACTAAAAAAATCCCGAATAATACAAAGAATAAAATAATTGGCTTTATTTTTTTATTCCCAAGGTCTACTTTTCCACTAATAATTGTGAGATTACCCAAGGCAGGAGAAATAAATAGTGGTAGGTCTGTAGAGGAAGATAAAGAATCTCCTGGCACGAGGAAGGTTAAGCTGTTCTCTCCAGAGTTCAAAGGTATATAAGAACTATCTCCTATTTTTTTAAAACTATTCTTAGAAAAGAGATTATTCGTTTTGATTATAAGATAGGCCCCTTTAGGATTATTTATATTTATTTCAAGATTTATAATTCTTAAAGTCTGTTTAGATCCATCTCCTTTATAAGTTTCAACTTCTTTAAAGTTCTCCAAAATTTTGGAGTGCTTAAACTCCCAATTGAAAATTGCTGTCTTATAATTTTCTGTTTCAGTATCATTATAAGTTTCTTTCGTGATACTTGTTAAAGTAGAAAGATCTATGTTATCTTTTTGAGGAAATATCTCTAAATTACTTCCTTCTTTTTCCAAAAGGATTGCTTGAGGAATTTTCAAATTTGAAAGATTATCCAATATAATTTGATAATCCTTTTTAGATTTTGCAAGATCTGTTTTTAATTTGATTGTTTTTAAATTTAAACTTAAATTTTTCAATCCAGTATAATTAATTATTAATTCTTTTATTGGAATTTCGAAACTATCAATGCTTTGTTTAATTTGATTCAAAAAACCCTCTTTTTTTTGAATCAAAGAATTGATTTCATTAATTGGTGATGTAACATTTATCTTAAAAGTTTTAGAATTAGAAATTCCTCCAACTCCAGTAATATTTATTGTTAAATTATATATCCCTGAAGAATTATATTCGTGAAGAATTGTAGAGTTGCTGGTCGAATCTGAAATACCATCTCCGAAATTCCAATAATATAAACTAATATTCGGTGAAACTGAAGCATAGAATTTAGTCTGAATTCCATAACCTGTTGAATTTGGAAAAAGACGGTATATCTGTGGAAGCATTTTTATTTCAATGGTCTCATTAAAAATCTTTTTATTTTTAGAGAATAAACTAAACAAATAATTCTTATTTAAATTTGGAGTCAAAATTCCTAAAGAATCCAAAAATATTTTTTTAAAATTAAAGCTAACATTTGCAGGAGTCATTTTAAGAGAATAAATCTTATTGTCTGTTACTTGACCGGAAGTAGAGGAATAAACGATTGAAGCACTCGAGAGACTAACTTTTTGGGATGTTTGAATTTTAGATTTTATAATAATAGGGATGAAACATCCATTCGAGCAATTACCATTTTTATAAACTTTATTCAAATAATCATTAGATAATTTTCCGAGTGTTCCGCCCAACGGATAATTTTCTAAATAATTATTGCCGACTTCCAGAGTTCCAAAGTTTCCAAAGGATTCTCCTTGACTGAATATTTGATAAGCAGAAGTTTCATCATAAGTATCATAAAGACCACAAACCTCTTTACCGAGGGTTTTTCTGATTTGGTAATTTCCTTTATTAGAACTTACACAAATGTAATAATTTCCTGGAGAAACAATTGCCTGATTTATTGTGCAAGCTTCTTCACTTCCAGAGGAAGAAATTTGTTTTATTGTGCACGGGAATCCAAGAGAGTTCCTCTTTGAGTCTTCTAAATTCATATTGATTCCACTGGGGTCTCCTGGGTTTGCTTTTATCCAGACTCCAACATTTAATCCAGGGGATTCTGGGAGAGCGATTCTTTCACAATATTCAGAATTTCCATCAAGATTAACAAAAGAGGTTCCTCCACTTTTATTGAAACATCCATAATTTTTTGGATTGTAAAGACCAGACCCTCGGCGATTCTTTATTGTATAATTTTTATTTCCTAAAAAATAAATATCTAATTGGCTTTTCTCTGAAGGTCCGGAATCACTTGTTAAATTAAAGTTCACAGAATTTATGTTAATTATATTATTAAAAATCTCGAATCCGAGAGCTTTTGATTTTCCCGAGAGAAGAGTAAAATTAATCTTGGAACTTCCAGTACTATTTTGAGAATAACTATCTAAACAATTAGAAGGGGAGCAGGAATAATTTGCCCTTGGAGTTTCTTTTAATAAATCTATAAGAGAAAATTCTACAGGAACAGAATTATTAAAAGAAAAATAGAAAGGAAAATTTGTGGGAGAATTTTCCGAACTTAGATTAATCCATCCACTTATATTTTGAGCCTCACCATAAAGGGGTTTTATATTATGACTTAAATTCCCAAAAATTACAGAGGAACTAACAAGCCCGACTTCTAAAGAAAGGAATAATAGAAAAAACAGACTGAGATATATTTTTTTCTTTTGATTCATTTTATTTCTTATCTTTTCTTTTTTTTAAACTTAATCTTTTTCTTTTTTTTGGAATTTTCTCATTTATCCCTTTATAACTCCGAGGGGTTTCAATCTTGCAACCCTCTTTCCAATACCTAATCTATCTACAACTGAGACAACTTCTTCTATATCTTTATATGATTCTGATGCTTCTTCAACTAATCCATCTTTACTCGTAAAGTTTATTCTTATATTTTTCTTCTTTAATTCCTCAAGAACTTCTTCTCCTTTGAGATTCCTTCTCATTTCACTTCTACTTTTTAATCTCCCAGAACCGTGAGGGCAACTTCCTAAGCTAATTTTTTCTGCGGTAGAATCTCCTAATAAGATATAAGAAGAAGTTCCCATACTCCCTGGAAGAAGAATTGGTTGCCCAATATTTCTGTAATCTTCTGGAAGTTCTTTAGCTCCTTTTCCTAAACTTCTTGTAGCACCTTTTCTAAAAACAAGAAGCTCTTTTTCATTATTTTTCTCTATTCTTGCGATGTTATGACATAAATCATAAAGTACTTCGACGGTTTTTTTTGAAGAGAGTAATCGAACGAAGATTTTCTTTCTGGGAAATTCTTTTATTAGTTCTTTTCTTATTATTGAAGTTATTAATTGTCTGTTTGCGAATGCAAAATTTGAAGCACAAGCCATCGCCGAAAAATATTTTTTAGATAATTTATTTTTCAAAGGAATGAATAACAATCCTTCTTCTTTGTTCTTTTTTTTAATTTCCTCCAATTTACTTAAACCTAAAGAGGTGGAATTTTTGATTTCCTCTAGATAATCTGAAGTAACCTGATGTCCAAGCCCTCTCGAACCGGTGTGAATCATTACCAATATTTGATTTTTTTTTATCCCAAAAATCCTTGCAGCTTTTTTATTAAAAATCTTTTCGACAAACTGGAATTCTAAAAAATGGTTTCCTGCTCCAAGAGTTCCTAACTGACCGATTCCTTTTCTTTTTGCTTTTTTAGATAAATCTTCTGGGTCTGCTCCATGAATTTTTCCTAATTCTTCCGTGTGAGAAATATCTTCTTTATCTCCAAAACCCATTTCTACTAAAATCCTTGATCCTTCCTTTAAAACTTTATTTAGATTCTTTTCATTAATCTGAAACTTACTTCCTTTTCCTAATCCTGAAGGTATATCTCTAAAAAGATTTTTTAAAATTTGATCTCTCTTTTTTAAAAAATCTTTTTTCTTAATGTTTGTTCGAAGAACTCTAACTCCACAATTTATATCATATCCAACTCCTGCCGGGAAAAGAACTCCTTTTTGAAGATTAAAAGCTACGACTCCTCCGATTGGAAAATCATAGCCTGGATGAATATCGCTCATACCATAAACCGATTCAATTCCAGGTAGTTTAGAAATTTCTGCGAGTTGTTCTATCGCAGTTTCGTTCAAAGAGTCTTTGAGTTTCTCAGAAAGAAATATTTTTAAGTCTACTCTCCTTTTTCCAGATTTTGGTAGGATATAGATACCTTCTTTTTCCTTTTTTAATTTTTCTTTGAGCATTTTAAATTTTCCAACACGAGAGGACTAATTTTCTGGGAGAATAAAGAGTTAAATTGGATGCAATAAAAATAGATTGAACATAAACGTTTTTATTTATATTTTCTGTATCAGTTTTACAATTTTTTCCGATTCCACATATTGTTGCAGAACAATTTAAATAAGCCGGGAGGATTTCTTTTATACTCCTCGAAGATGCCGAACTAATTGGGGTTCCTAAGAGTTCATTCCTTAAACTATTGTTTATTTCTATATTTCTCAAAATACTATTTTCAACTCCATAAATTTTAGGATTATCTTTAGAAAGATTCATATTTTGGACTTCTAAAAAAGTGAAGATGATTCCTCCGAGTAAAAGAATTGCGAAAAACGCTTCTAAAATTTTTACCCATCCTCTTTTATTCATTATTACCATAATTCCACTTTCAAATCTCCAGAGAGAATTGCTCCACTTTCATTTATATAAATAACTTTCTCATTTATTGCATAAATATTTGAAGCTTCTTTTTTTCTGGAAGCATTTATAATTTGTGATCCTTTAAATATAAAATCAAAATTATAATTCGGAGGTATTGATAGATTAGACTTCAATTCAAGATAATTATTATGAAAACTTTTATTTAGAGAAAGAATTTTTTTTTCAGAAATTATTTTTTCAGTTTTTACAAGTCCAATAGAATATTGCGAAGGTCCAAGAATTCTACAAGTAGTTAAAGGAGTATTTTCTACATTTAAATATTTAGAAGAATAAATCTTGAAGAATTTATTTCTTCCTCCTTTCATTTTTAACTTTGGATAAAAATAACTTGAGCGAATAATATTGTTTAAAGAGTTTCTAACAGAAACATTCCCAATTAAATTTGGTAGATTGTTTATTTCAAAACAATGAGTTTGAATTTCGTTAAGTTTTATACTTATCACACTCAGATTGGCCTCCATAGAGTTTTTTAAATTGTTGAATAATGGGTTCAGATAATCTTGCCCATCATTATTCCTAATTTTTATTTGTGGAGAGAAATAGGCATAGAAAACAACTAAGAAACTAAGGAAAAGTGTCATAGAGATTACCATACCAAAACTTGAGCCTTTTTTATTTTTCATTTATAAAACCATATTTGCGAGTGAAGTAATTATGAAAACGAAGATCATAAGGATAAAAGAATGTTTTACTCCAGAAGAGATTCTTCCTTCAGAAAGCTGTCCAATTATAAGTCCCATAAAAAACCCCTGAACCAATAAGAGAATTGTAAAAGCATCTGAGAAAGTTTTGGAGTTATTATTAACTGGAGAATTTTGGGGAGCCTCAGAGATTGTTGTAGTTTTAAGACTATTTTTTAGATTAACTCCAGAGGTCTGTAATATCGGAATTATTTTGAATTGCATCAAAAGAATAATACATATAAAAATAAAGAAAATAAGGTATCCTTCCGTGACTAAACTTGATATTTCTGATTTTCTTTCTTTCTCTAAACGATCGGTAAGATTGACTGTGTCTGCAACATTTTGGAGGATTTCTCCAACCGCACCACCCGCTGTCTCTGCCTGGCTGATTATGGTTATAGCCCTGGTGATTGTTTTATTCTTGATATCTTTTGAGAAAATCTCAAATGCTTTTTGAACCGGAATTCCCATAGAGACTTGGTTCGATAGTTTCCTAACATTCTCATTCAATGCACCATAAGATTTATTTTTCAAATTTTCTATACTTTTATTTATAGGAATCCCCACCTCAATTCCTTCTACTAAATCTCCCATAAAATCTAAAAATCTTCCTTTTTTCTCTCGTCTAATTTTTGATTCATTGAGTATTATAAGAATAAATGGAAAGACGATTAATATAATTCCAATTCCAAAAATCAAATAGAATGATTTACTTCCATAAAAGAAATAGGAAGAAAAGATAGTTAGAATTCCTAAAAAAATTATAATCCAATGAATTGTTTTAAGTTCCATTTTATAGACGAGAGGTTTTTACATTTAGAAAAATTACTGAAAAAATATTCATCACAGAAACCACACTAACGACCATAATAGTTATAGAAGAAACACTAAATTTTAATCCAAAATTACTAATTCTCATCATTATTAATAAAAGCATTAAAATCATAGGGGCTGCGAGGATTAAACTTATATAAATTTCCATAAAAGATCCAGCAAATTTTGTGAATCTTTTTCTTCTCAGTTTATATTCTAAAATTAACTTCTTTGATTTTCCTCGGAGGAATTCTGTAAGATTTCCTCCAGTACTGATTGTTGTTGCAAGTCCGTTAAGAATTTCTGCTAATTCTTTACTCGGACTTTTTTTAGCAATTATTTTCAAGGCGCTAATAAGGTCAAGACCATACCCATCAATTTCATTTATTAATTTTATAAATTCTTTTTTTGTAGAAGGATATTCTTTTGTATTAATTATTATTCGGAACATATTTGCCGGATTAACTAAAGATTCTGCGACAGAATTTAAATCTCCGATGACAAAAGGAAGTTCTTGGTTTATTTTTTCTCTTTCAGAATCGGCTTCACTCGAAGGATAAAAATAACTTATGAAAAAAACGACAATCGGAAGGAGGAAGATTATTGGAAATAATTCGATAGATTTCATTAGAATTCCATTCGTAGAAAAGCTAATGCTCATATCTGAAGAATTTATTTTTAAGAAAAGAAGAAGAATATATAATAGAACTCCGAAGATTGCAGAGAGAAAAGTATTGAAAAAAATTACCGAAAGGTAGCCCTCCGTCGTGTATTGCATATTTGTTTTCTCCAAAGAAGTTTTTACTTTATCAAAAAATTTATTTTTAGAAAGCCTCTGAGCATAATTAAAGAACATCTGGTTAGAAGCTTTTACATATGGTTTTGGTTTAATAATTTTCTTCTTTTTATTCTCCTTCTTTATCTTTCTTAATCTCTTAATTGTTTCTTTTTCTAAAGAACCCCATCTGTGGCTTTTCCTTTTACCATTTTTTCCAAGAGGCGCAAGTTCGATTTTTTCTCCTTCAAAAGGAATGTTTTCTGGAAAGTCAGAAAAGATACCACCTGCATCTTCAGAGATCTCTTCCAAAGAGTGGAGCAATTCTTCATTTATTTTTTCAAAGAAACCTTTCAAAGATTCTATTTGTTTGATTATAAAATCTTTCTCTTTAGAAGATTGTTCGCGGAGAAGAATAATTTCTTTTATGATGGAAACTTCTTTCTCTATAATCAATCTTAATTTTCCAAATTTATCTATCATTTATATCTCCCTTAATTCTTCAGAAAGAGCCCTTTGAATTTTCCTGATATTCGTTTTTATTAATTCAAATCTTCTGAAGTCTTTTTTGTTAAATGCCTCTTCTAATTCTTGTTCATTTTCTTGTAAATTTTTAATCAGTTTATTCATAAGAGCTAAAGGATCCCTTTTTTTAATGAGATCCGAAACTAAATTCTTTTTCTTTTCAGAATAGTTTTCTTTATTTTTTTCATTATCCATTTTTTAAAGTAAGTCTTTTTATTTTATACCATAGTCTTCTAAAACTTTTTGAGGTCTTTTGTTGTATTCATTGATTATGTTCTGAACCTTTCTAAAATCAAATATTTTTCTTTTGTAGAGCTCGTAAAGTAGCTTAACTCTTTTCAAAAACATAACTTCAATTTCCTCTAAAGTTAAACCATTCCTCTGAGAAATTTTTTCAAAAACTTTACTACTCTTTTTAAAATAGAATCGGTCATCTTGAGGGTTCCATATAAATGGAGTGTTAGTTGTAGCAATTCCTTTAGAATCTACATTCACTATCTCAACAATTGATTTTAATTTTCTCGTTTCTTGTTTTTTTATTATTGCGTGAGTCATTATTGCGACGCTGTCTAAAACATTTAGAAGGGTAGGAGATAATTCTATTGGGGGCGTTTCTAATCTTTTCATAAGAGTATCTACTGAGTCTGCGTGAATAGTACTCATTGAGGAATGTCCCGAAGCCATACCTTGAAATAATACCGAGGCTTCTTTCCCTCTCGTTTCTCCAACAATTACATAATCTGGATTTTGTCTAAAAGAACTTCTTAATAAATCATATAAACTTATTTCTCCTAATTTTCCAACACCTGTTGCACTTCTCGAAACACTGGGGAGCCAATTATCTCTGAGTAAATTTAATTCTCTGGTGTCTTCTATACTAACAACTCTGTCTTCTGGGGGAATAAAGAAACTAATTGCATTCAAAAGAGTTGTTTTACCTGAAGAGGTTCCTCCAACAATTAAGATATTCATTTTGAATTGTATTAATAACCAAAAATAGGCGAGCATTTCCGGACTTAAGGTTTTGAATTTTATTAATTCTATTGGAGTCCACGGAACTTTTGTAAATTTTCGTATAGTAAAAGTTGGTCCTCTACTTGTTATATCTTTTGTATAAGTTGCATTAACCCTCGACCCATCAGGCAAACTTCCATCTAAAATAGGACTTGCATAAGAAATATATCTTCCACTTCTTTGTGCTATTTTTTCTACAAAGTCTGATAAAATTTCAAGCTCTTTAAAGACTAAACTTGTTCTCATACTTCTATAAATTCTATGAACAATATAAACCGGAACTTTGAGTCCGTTACATTCGATATCCTCTATAAAATAATCTCTCAAGAGAGCATCTGTCTCATTAAATCCTATAAAATCTCTTATTAAATAATAATAAATTCTTTTATAACTATCATAACTTAGTCTCATACCAAATTCTTCGGCCAAGACTTTGAATCTTAAATCAATATAATCTAAGAGGTCCTCTCGTTTTTTTGAAATTAATGTTTCAAAATTGATAAGGTTCTTGAGAGCATAAGAAATTTGTTTCATTTGAATTTTTTCAGTTTCGTTTAGGAGAGGCTCCTCTATTTCATATATTAATTCATATTTTTTATCATCCCAATAAATATGAATAAAAGAATAAGGTGAAAGAACACAATATCTTATATCGATTCTAGTTTTGTCCTTAACTTTTCTTAAAGGAGGTATCGTCGGAAAAAAATTTATTTCCACCCTTTTATAATCACTTATTTTTCTCTTTTCCATATTTTAATAAATTAGATTTCCAAGTACCTCTTACCTATCCTAATTTACCTCCGTATTTATTACTATTCCTTTTCCTCTAATAATAAATAGGTTGTAAGGATTTGATGCAGCGGTTAATTCTTGATCTATATCTTTCCCTTTGTAAGTTAAATTATATTGTGAATAGTTGAGGGAGATACTGAAGTTATACCCCTCATTTTCTTTTTGAGTTAATATTAAGAGATCTCCATATTTATAGTTCTGTCCGAGTTCGCTATATTTATATCTGCTGGGCATATCAAAAGTTATTTCATTTTTGACTCCATCTATTCTCAAATTTCCTTTTTCTATTTTAATTTCTAATTCCCTTTTGTTTCCCGGGACATTTTGTCCTAAATTTTTTATTACAGAGTTTATTTGTTCCATTAAATTTATAGAGTTTTCAATTGTAGCTTTGTCCTGCATTTCTTTTACTTTTGGTTGAACAAATGCAAGTATTGCTCCAATTACTGCAAGAGCAATTAGAGTATAAGTCATTGCTTCCACCCAGACTTGTGCTTTTTTCTTCTTTATCATATTAACAGGTATTTATTTCTAAGAAAGAGTCAACTATCCCACAAAATTTTCCTTTTACCGAAGGTCCTATATCGATTTCATAAGGGTTCTTCACATTTATTACATTCCCGATGTAACTTTTCTCTGAATTTTTAGATGGTAAAGAGAAATGCGAAGTCCCATAAGAAGATCCCACAGAATCATATGGTTTAAGATCTTCGGAGGTTGAGGGAGTTTCATTTATCGTGAAAGAATGAGAATTATCCGCTCCGGAAATTGTTACAAGCAGACTATCCAAATCAACATTTTTTCTAATTATTCCGAATTGAATTTCTCCTGAAGAAGTGTTATAACAAGTGTTCGCTCGGTCTATTAAAACATTATTTCTTAATTCAGAACATACCTTTGATTTATCTAATTGGCTATGAACAAGTTTAAGGACAACCTGAGATATTAAAAGGAAAGCGAGAACAGAAAAAGAAATCAATAAAACTACCGCAACGATTTGGGAAAGCGCCCTTTTTTTCGAGAAAGAAATACCAAGTTTCGAAAAGACCTTATGTAAAAATGTTTTGTCCATATTGATCTCCGCAAATATATTTTCCCCGACCTTCCTTAGTATTTCCTATTAATACTGGACTTAAAAAAATCTTTGTTGCACCACTTGCTCCGGCCAAAGTTCCGCTAAAAGCTTCTCCCTGATTTAAACCAGTTTTCGGCCAGGAACTTCCAGTTTCATTCCTTAAAAATTCTTCAGAATATCCTTTATTCTTATTTGTAATCCTAACCTGAAAATCGTAAATTGGGACATTCCCATTATTAGTTATCTGAATAGTTCCAGGGGAATAAGAAGCACTGAAAGCCACATCCTTACAGGAAAGTTCTATATTTTTGCTGAATTTTGTTATTGGTTCGTGTATAAATCCCCTAAGCCAGAAAAAGATTATTAGGGCAATAATTATAACCAAGGCTACTAACAGAATCGTCGTGACCACCGGAGATAAACCTTTCTTTCCAACCACTCTTTTTTTATACATCCTTTTATCTAACATAACTCATTTATAAACATTATTATTAGTAAGAGAAAGATACCTTTAATTTTTATTTATGGGCAATTGATATCTCTTGTTATTTTTGCATTTTTACAAACAACAAAAGTTTCTTTATTATTCCGGACACCATATTTTTGATATCTTGAGGGGATTACAGTAATTGAATAAATCTTTTTCAGATGATTAAAAGCAACTGGTTCGGATTGACTGGGTGCTAAAGGAAAAGGACTGAAAACAATAGCGTCGGAGACATTTGCCTGATCTGGAGATCCAGAACTTATAAATTTAGAGATGTCGTTCGTCGCTAATTTTTGAGAGGCACTTGTTCTCGCATGGATAAAATATCCTGAAATATTAAATCTTCCATTATTTTTTATCTTCATTAAAAGAGTGTAACCAGTACGTCCAGGTGAACAAGAGAGACCATTTAAACTTATAGAAACTCCCTCGTCGCATTCTAACGACTGTTTTGGAATGTAAGTTTTTAAAACTTGATAAACAAGAAGAGACAGAACTAATCCAAAACTTATCAGTAAGATGTATCCAATCATAAGACTCACTCCAAATTTATTTTTCTTAGGCCTCATCTGTTGTTATAAAAGTTCCTCCATTATAATCTTGAGAAATTATATAATGAAAATTTTCTCCATCATTTATAATAGGAAAGGAATAAGTAATTCCCCTAAACTCAAATTTTAGATTGTCTCCTGATGAAGAAAAAATCGGTAAATTCTTCTTAATTCCGTCAGAATAATTAAAGGCTTTCATATGATCTTTTTTACCTACAATATAAATTATATTCACATCCTTTCCAGAATACTCAGAAAAATTAGAGGCGAAATTATCAAATTTATTCTGATTGTTGTTTAAATCGTAATCTAAAACTGCCTCACTTTCTAAATTTAATTGTTGTGAAAGTTCGGGAATTTTTGAATATGTTTCTGTATTTGAAGACTGATTATAGACGGAAAGAAGTCCAAGGACAAGTCCCGCAAGTATTACTGCTGTGATTAAGTAAAATTGTCCCCCTTTATTTTTTGGCATTTAGTTTTTCCCCAAAAAATAAGGTTGAGCTTCTCGGTTTGGTGAGGCCTTGTTTTTTGGCATTTAGTTTCCTTTTATTAATAATTTAAGAAAACTTCTTTATAAATTTTTACTTAATAGAGTAGACCGAGTAGGTTGCAACTTCAAATATTGAAAAGCTACCTCTATTCTTTCTCAGCTCTGCACTCCGCTAAGCACCCCATAAATGTTTAGGGCTGCTCCGATCAAGGTCTGACCCAGTTTGCATTCACGAAATCAAAACGGACAAAGCGTCAACGTTGGAACAAAGACTTTCTAACATTCTGATCACGTCCTACTCGTCATCTGCCAAAGCCCACTTGCAAATGGCGGAGGGCTAAACCGCCGATCGAGTCTACAAAAAATTAAAGAAAAATTTATTTATAGATTATTCGGTTTAATAAAAATTCACTTTCAGGAGATTTAATTTATTTTAATTTGACTGCTGTTCCATAAGCGAGCATTTCTGAAGCTCCCTGCATCACCATTGAAGTTATAAATCGAACACCAATTATTGCATCTGCGTTTAGTTCTTTCGCCCTTTGAATCATTCTATAGAAAGCCTCTTCCCTTGATTGTGCAATCATTTCAGTATATGTTTTTATTTCTCCACCAATTAAATTTTTTAAACCTGCTCCGATATCTCTTACAACATTTCTTGCTCTCACAGTATTCCCTCGGACAACTTCCAAAATTTCCTTAATTTTTCTTTCAGGAATTTCCATCCCAGTAGTAATTATAATCTCTTCTTTCATTTGATTTTATATTCAAAATCTTTTTTATAATTTTCGATTAATAATTATACCACAAGACTAATTTTCCCTCAGCATCCCTCAAGAAAAATGTGTCTCCTGTATTCGTCCAAACATTTTGTTTTACTTTCCAATACAAATAATTAGAAGAATCTTTTCTATTATATTTAGAGTCTTTTATAATCACAGAGTTTTTAGGTTCCAAAATAAATGAAGAAAACTTAAAATGATTTCTTCCTTCATCTTTTATATCCCAGCCGGTTAAATCACAACTTTTATTACAAGAATTATAAAGATTTACCGTTTCCCCTTCATAATCTAATTTTTTTAATTTTATACATTTAGAACATAGGTTCACAGAAGGCGCGCATAAGTTTATTTTATCTTTAATACATTCTTCCCACGCTGTTTTGAATTCGTTGAATCTTCTCGTTCTTCCCGACGGAAAATAAAAATTCGCAAGTCCATCCCTAACTTCTTCTAAATTTATATTTTTTCCACCAACGATCAGATAAGCGAGCGTTCTTCCATATCTCCCTTTTTTTTCAGGACCGTATGCTAAAATAATTGTTTTATTTTTTACAGCTTTTTCAACGAAAGTTTTTGCCTCTTGCGAATATTCTTCCTTTTTTGAAATCTCCGGCGCATTCATTCCGAGAAATCTTATAGAATTTGAAGTTCCATTTATTTTTACTGTGTCTCCATCTATAACTCTTGTTACATGAATAACTGTTTGTTCCTGATTTAGAAAATGAGTTACTTTTGAATCCAAGTAAGTATAATTGGTTATGAAGAGAATTAAGAGTATAAAAATTAAAAGATAAATTTCTTTATTTTTAGGGATTAAAGATTTCATTCGATTCAGGTAAGAAGAAGGAGGCGAAATCTTTGAGATCATCCGAGATATTTTAATCTCTGGGGTCTTGGTTCAAAAATTATACCATTCTCTAATAATTGTTGAATTTCTTTTTCTATAATTTCCGGAGGAATATCTGTGAGTTCTAAAATTATTTTTTCTTTTTCTATACCTTCAGAATCTTCTGAAAGCTTAATTTTATTAATTAATCTTTCCCGGATAGTTTTGATATAATCCCGATTATTATCTAAAATTTTGTCTTCAGATTTTGAGGAGTTTTCCGACGAAATCAGAGGTTTCGCCTCTCTTGGTTTATATGAATCAGATGAAATAGTTGGGCTTTCTTTTTCAAACTCTAATTTTCTTATTAAGAGATGTTTTGGGTCTTTTGTTTTCATTATTTCTGGTTGGACATAAAAATCGTTATTCCAATTTCTAATTTTTCCTATGATCAAAACGGTGTCTCCTTGTGAAAATTCTTTAAATTTCTGTACATCATCTCCAAAAATTTTTAATCTCATCTGACCAGAACCATCATCAAGCGTAAAAAATAAATATTTTTTTTCACCTTCACTTTCATATCTATCTACAATATTTCCAATTAAATTGACTCGGGATATTTTTCTATTTCTGATTTCTAAAAAAGAAAACCTTTCCTTATCAAAAAAAGGAGTTCCTAAAGTTATCTCCTTTATTTTAATCTTGAATGCAATTTGTCTTTTGAATTTTTCTTCCATTTAAGTTCTTCCTATATAACCTCTTCGAGGTTTAAATATTTCTCCATGAATATTAAGTTTATTGAGTGATTCTTCTATGTCGTTTTTTTCCATTTTTCCTTCTAAGAGTTTTTCAATCTCCTCTACCGGAATCATTTTTCCAAGTCTTCCTTCCAATTCAATTATTGCATTTCTCACGGTGGAAATTTTTCCCCTTTGAGATGCACTTATTCCTGTTGTTATTCTATCTATATCGAAAGACTTTGAATCGTAGTCATATCCAACTTGCATCAAATAGAACTTTATAAGTTTTATTGCTTCTTCTGCGTCCTCTTCTAAAACCTCTTTTCTTAGATGGACTTTTGCAGAGGCTTCTGAAAGTCGAACTAAAGCTTGTAGTTGCCTCGCGGAGATTGGTATTGGTCTTAAAGCATTTCCAGATGAGACTGGCTTATTTCTTAAATCGATGTAAAACTTTTTTATTCTTTGTATAGCTCCTTCGGTTAATTCTGGCTTAACGGTCTTTTTGGAATAAGCTACATATTTTCTTATTTTATCTCTTGAAATTTCCATTCCTCCTCCTCTTTTTTGATGTTCTCTCAAAACGTGGCTTGCAATTTTTTCATCTTTTATTCTATTTGGTAGATCTCTTAAAGCAAAAATTATATCAAATCGATTGATCAAGGTTGGAGGAAGATCAATTTGTTGAGAGATTGACTGATAAGGATCAAATCTTCCGAATTTTGGGTTCGCAGCTGCGAGGACGGAAGTTTCCGCACGTAAGGTTGCTTGTACATTTGCCTTAGAAATTGTTACAGTTTGCTGTTCCATTGCTTCGTGCATTGAACTTCTATCTTGAGGGTCCATCTTTTCTAATTCATCGATACAAATAAGTCCTTTATTCGCAAGTACCATTGCTCCAGCTTCTAAACTCCATCCTTTTAAATATTCATCCCGGACTACTGTTGCAGTCAAACCTGCCCCAGAAGCACTTTTACCTACGACATATCTTCCTTTCGGAGAGAGCCCAGCCATAAATTCTAAAGTTACAGATTTAGCGACTCCCGGATCTCCAACCAAAAGAATATGAATATCCCCCCTACTTTTTTGACCATCTTCATGAATTTTCAAAATTCCTCCGAATAATTGAAGAACTAAAGCTTTTTTTATTTCTGTATATCCCCAAACACTTGGAGTTATACTATTTGCTAATTTATTAAATACCTCCGGATCTTTTGAAAGTTCTAAAATTTCTTCTTCATCTTTTTCGCTTATTTCTAAATCCTCAAAAGTTTCTTCCATAGGAATCAAATTATTAACTTCTATAGCCAATTCGAAACGAGTGGAAAGCCCGCCGGTGTGAAGTGGAACCGGAACTTCCTTCAGGATTCCTACAACCTTTACTCTGCTTCCAGGGGTTGTTTTTTCTTCCATTTTTGGTTCGACTAAATCTTCTTTAACAAAAGTGTTTATTCTTTTTGGTTGTTCTCCACCACTTAAACTATCTGGGGATTCTTCTAAAACTAATCTCTGTGTATCTACCATTTCTTTACTCAACAAAGTAAATCCTCCTCTTCGTCCACAAGAACACCTATTTGGATCTCTAAATTTTTTATCTATTTGAAGAACAGAAATTACTGTTCCACAACTTGGACATTCAAATTTAGCATTAACTACTTGAGGTCTGACATCAGACGATTGCCTTATTATTCCTTCGAGGACAATTAACTCATTGAGATGCTTGCTTCTTATATTTCTTATTTTAATTTCCTGTATCTTTGGAACATCGGTTAATCGAATTCTTACACTTTTCATATAGCCTAATTCTTCTATTGCAAGTTCTATTAATCTAAGCGTCTCTTCCGGGTCGGAGAGTATTTCATCAGAAAGCCGGCTTGAGAATTCTGTAATTTTCATAAAATCCAAATAAACCACCTTTTCTCCAAGATTTAGAGATTCTTTCAAATCTTTCTTGTAGACTTCAAAAAATTTCTTCGCTTCAAGAACAATATCTTCACTTTTCATTTTATTCGGTTTCATATAAAATATAGAATGTCCTTCTTTATAAATTTTTAGAACTTCGATTTAGAGGAATTCTAATTAAAATATATCAAAAATAAAAATATTTAGATTGAATTAATTTGTTTCATTTTCTCTTAATCCTAAGTCAGAAATCGGCCCGGTTTTATGTCGTTCTAAAAAACCATAAACTTTTGCTTGTTTTGCTCCTCGAATTATAGAAATTGCAGCATTTATTGATTCTTCTATGTTTTTTGCATCGGCAATAATTCCAAGACGATTATCTTTGAGTTCAAAGTATCCTTCTGTTAGTTGGGATAATGTTTTTAGGACGGTTCCATCTCTTCCAATTATTCGTGCTCGGATGCGCCTAAGATTTTTGCTGTGAGTATAATTTTTTATATTCAAAACTTCAAAAACAAAATCTTGTTCTTTTATAAGAAGGGCTACAGAAAAAGGAAATCCAAAATTTAAGGCACTAAGAACTTCTCTGGCTATTTCTTCCTCAGGAGCGTCCCCCGAAACTGAAACCTCTTTTCCTCTATTTGTTATTTTAACCTTTAGTTTTTTTTCTAATCTCTTACGATTTTTTATTATTCTTGCTACTTTTTCTGAAATTATTGTTATCATTTAATCAAAAAATTTAAAATCTATTAAAATCTTTCTATCTTAAATTAGATTGTTTAAAATTCCTCTTTTTTCTCTGGGAGTAATCCTCTTTTTTTTAGCCATTGAATTTGTGCCGGTCTGTATTTCAAGATTATATCTCCTTTTTCTTTATCAAATTCCCATAATCTTACAAGAACTACATCCTTCGGTCTTAGCCACAATCTTCGACGAAGCTTTCCTATAATCCTACAATTTCTTGGCTTTCCGTCGGAACATTCAATCATCATTTTATTTCCTCCAAGCCTTTGATCAAGAACTCCGATTAATTCATCCTTTTTAGGCAATTGAATTCTCTTATCTTCTCCGACTGATTCTTCTTTTCTTTTTTTATAACCCATTTTATTAATTTTTTAAAGGCAAGCTTGCTTTTATTCCTTTTTCTTTACAAAGTTGAATGAATTCTTTGGCATCTTCTTCATCTCCTACAATAGTCCCATAATGCATAGGTATCGCAAGGGTTGGTTTTATTATTGCTGCCGCATTGGCAGCTTCCTCTGCGTTCATAGTAAATCTTCCACCGACGGGTAAAAGGGCTACAAACTCTTTTTCCTCTTTTTTATAGCCCGTTAATTTTTTCATTTCGGGAATCAAATCTGTGTCCCCCGCATAATATATTAAAACATTCTCCGTCTTTATTAAAAAACCCGTTTCTAATAAACTTTTTGGATGAAAAGATTTGTCAATGTTATAGGCTGGAACCGTAGAGATTTCTACTTTTCCAAATTTAAAATCCATTCCAGGTACGGCGACCTGCATTTTTTTAAAATTATCTAAACGGAGAATTTTACTCTGACAATCTGCCGGGACGACGAGAGAAGTATTTGGAGAAATTATTTTTTTAATATCTTCTATATTAAAATGATCATAATGACCATGTGAAATTAAAATCAAATCTGCCTTCTCTGAATCTTCTTTAATTTTGAAAGGGTCTATATAAATTCTCTTCGGTGTTTTTATAAGAAAACTAGAATGCCCCAACCAATTTATTTCTATATTTTTAATTTTCATTAAGTCATTTAAGAAAATTTTATTTTTAAAATTATGTATCTTTCGGAGAAATCCCGTTAAAAATCATTTAATTGAGAAATTCTGTTTTATAGAAAGATATAAAAAAGAAAGAGATACATCTATTTTATGGAACAATGGATTATAAATCGGACTTGTAAGATTTTGTTAGTCTATGCTAAATCCTTTGTGCCCACTTCAAATTAAATAACTCTTTGATGGGATTAAATTTGAAGTATAGTTCTTGTCAAAGATTTTAAAATAAAATGGAAGAAGACCAACAAACCTCCGTGGAAAACCAATTGAGAGCTCTCGTAGAACTTACGATGAAGCTTGAGAATAGGCTTAATTCAATAGTACGAGTTAGAGATTAGTAACTTTTGGCTATAAAGGCAAGTGTGTTAACAATCTCTCCAGAGACAACGCAACTTCCAGACTTATCAGAATCTTCAATTATTCTTGAATTAGCTCCTACAAGTTTTTTGAGTTTTTCTTCAATCTCTTTATCATCTTTCATATAAACTTTAACCAACTTACCCTCTTTGAGTTTCTTTTTTAATTCTTCTAAAGAATCTGCCTGATCTATTCTTGAATACAAAAATGTTTCTGCTTTTTTGAATAAATCTCTTTGTTCTTCCTCTAAAACTTTTTCAATTTTTTTAGAAAGAGCGTTCCATTTAACCTTCTCTTTAAAGTTTGTATCTCTCCGAACTAAAACAACCTCTTCATTATCTAAATCCTTTGGACCAATTTCTATCCGGATAGGAATCCCTTCCATTTCCCACTCGCTGAATTTAAATCCGGGTTTACGGTCTTCTCTTGAATCTAATAAAGGGGAGAATTTTTTTAAAGAGTCTTTTATTTCTTCTGCTTTTTTCAAAACAGATTCTTTTGATTTTTCAAAGAGTATTGGAATAATTACAACTTTATTTTTTGCGACTTTTGGCGGAAGAACTAATCCTTTATCGTCGCTGTGAATCATTATCATTGCACCAATCAAACGGGTTGAAATTCCCCAAGAAGTTTGCCAAACATATTTTGATTTCCCTTCTTTATCTAAAAATTTAATATTGAATCCTTTTGCAAAACCCTGCCCAAGATTGTGAGAAGTCCCGCACTGTAAGGCTCTTCCGTCTGGCATTAATGCTTCAATAGTTGTAGTTGTCTTAGCTCCAGGAAAGGTTTCCACTTTACTTTTCTTTCCTGAAAGAACAGGTATTGCAAGAAGTCCCTCTACAAGTTTTTTATATTCTGAGAGTATCTTAAACATATCTTCATCTGCTTCCTTATTCGTAGCAAAAACGTCATGACCTTCCTGCCATAAAAACTCTCTCGTCCTTAAAAATGGTTTAGTTTGTTTAACTTCCCATCTAAGAACATTAGCCCATTGATTAATCTTCAAAGGTAAATCTCTCCAAGATCTTATCCACTTACTATAAGAATCATAAATTATAGTCTCGGAGGTTGGTCTTAAAACTAATCGCTCTCCTTCCTCTGTGTTCTCAACATAAGCAAGTTCAGGAGCGAAACCCTCTGCATGTTCTGCCTCTTTTTTAAAAAAAGACTCCGGAATAAGGAGGGGAAAATAGGCATTTTCAATGTTTAATTCAGTTAATGTTTTATTAAATTCCTCTTGTATCTTTTCCCAAACGAAATATGCCTTAGGTCTCAAAATCATAAAGCCCTTTATCGGACCGTAATCCGCCAGTTTAGCTTTCTTCACAATTTGGAGAAACCATTCTCCAAAATTCTCATCTTTCTTAACACCCAATCCTTTTTCTTCTTTCTCTATTTCTTTCATTGTTTTAGTTGATTTTCCTTATTTTTAAAATTAATGATTGGAGAAAATTTTTATTTCGATTTTCTTAACATAAATTTTTACTTATATTCCCTCTGGGATCTTTCCAATCCTTAGAATTTTGAACGGCAAAACCAGTAAAGCTCTTACTAATAAAGTTCTTACCCATACAAGTTACTTCGTAATCCTTACAATAATTAGTTCCGTTACAAAGAGCAATCGTATGCATATAATTATTTTCTATTACTTTCCCCGTGAATAAACCCTTGTAAAAATATCCTCCAATTCCCAAGAAGAGAACTAAAATTAAAAAGAGCACTATTGTTTTTTTATTCATAAAGTTAAATAATAAATCTTATTTAAAAATATTTTCACTATAAGAAAATAGTTAGGATGCCTAAAGAGAATAGGGTTATTAGAAGGATAATCACAATCCAATTTATAGGAATGGAATATTCTGGTTTTCTTTTTCCTTCTTTCTTTGCCTTTTTTATTGTCAATAATATTAAAGAATATATAATCCCTCCAGAGATAACTCCGCCGATGGATAGGATTCCTATGAATGAAGAAAAATTAAAATAAGATAAGAAGACAAAAAGAAACAGAGGAATAATTGAAGTGAGAATCCAGGAGGTTTTTTTATTCAATTTTAAATCGAAAGAGAAATTTTCTAAAAGCGAATTTCCCAAGGAAAGATAAGAAGTAAACATTGTTAAAATTCCAAGGAAGATAAAAATTCCTCCGAGAGAAATTGTTGCGATTTGAGGAGTTTTCAGACCCTTCGCCCCGATTACAACTAAAGAAAACAAAATATAAATTATTAAGGAGGCAAGCATGCCATAAATTATAGATTTTTTCAAAAGTTTTTCTTTCTTTTTAAGAACTAATCTAATCTCCGGTATTGCATTGTAAGAAGTTAAAGAAAAAAGAACCACACCAAAAGGTAAAAGAATTTTTTTAAAATTAAAGAGGATTAAATTGGAGATTTGAATATTTTTTGCGAAGAAGAGAGAGATAAAAAGGACTGCTCCAAAAATTAGTACAACTCCAAGAATTTCGAATTCTTTTAAATCTGCAAGACCTTTCCATAGGAGGTAGGACATAAGAGCTCCAAATATAAGACCAAGAATAACTGTTTGTCCGTAATTTTTAAAAATTAAAAAACTCAGACTTTTTCCAACTCCTAGGAGATAAGCAATTATTGCGGAATAAACTCCGAAGACCATTGCGAATTGTAAAAGATTTTTTGCGAATTTACCGAGATAAAGTTGTGTATATCCTGGCAACTGATGATTTCCTTTTGTTCTAAGTGTTATTTCTCCAAGGTATAAATTTAGAAGAAGAACTAAACTACCTAAAAAAAGTATGTAAAGAAGTAAAGTGAAAAAACCGACCTGTGCTCCGACGTAAGGCAGTCCCAGAATCCCTGCACCGAGGGCGGTTCCAGCGATTATAGAAATTGTTGTTAAATATAATTTATTATTTTTATTCATATTTAAAATAACAAAGAAAGAATTTATAAAAACATCGTTCTTATTAAAGAAATGGTAAAAATAGGTTTAGAAATTCACGGATACCTTTCTACTAAAGAAAAACTTTTTTGTAGTTGTTCTTCGGAACATGGGTTAAAGTATTCTGTTCCAAATACAAATATTTGTCCTATATGCACTGGACAACCAGGTGCAAAGCCGATGCCTCCAAATAAAGAATCGGTAGACAAATTAATTAAGATTTCTTTAATTCTTGGATGTAAAATAAATAAAGAATTGAGGTGGTGGAGAAAACACTACAATTGGCCTGATTTGCCAAAGGGTTATCAGAATACAATCTCTGGGCCTTATGCAACTCCTAATGGAGTAGATGGAATTTTTTTAGGAATAAGAATAAGAGAATGTCATTTGGAAGAAGACCCGGCAGCTTGGAATCCAAAAACAGGAGGGGTAGATTATAATCGTTCCGGAAGCCCTCTTGTAGAAATTGTAACCGAGCCAGATTTCTCCTCTTCCGAAGAAGTCTTAATTTGGCTTAAGAAATTAATAATAACTTTAGATTATATAAAAGTAATAAAAAAAGAAGCTGGACTAAAAAGCGATGTGAATGTTTCTGTTGAAGGCGGAGAAAGGATTGAAGTGAAAAATGTGAATAGTTTAAGAAATATAAAAAATACAATTGATTACGAAATAGAGAGACAAAAAGAGTCTCCTCCTAAGTTTCAGGAAACACGAAGATTTGAAGAGTCCAAAGGGATAACTAAAAGTATGAGGAGTAAAGAAAATTCAGAAGATTATCGATTTCTTATAGACCCAGACATTCCTCCAATAGTTCTTAGTGCAGAAAGAATTAAAAAAATAAAAAATGCACTTCCGGAAACACCTCTTGAAAAAATAAAAAGACTTACAGAGAAATATAATTTAAAGAAAGAACAAGCTGAACTTTTAACGAAGAAATTAGAAAATGTAGAATTTTTTGAAAAAGTTATAGAAAAGATTTCTCCAGAATTCGCGCTTCCTTGGATGGAAACAGAATTATTTGGTATGCTCAATTATAACCATGTTTCACTCAATGAAATTGAAATAAAGCCGGAACATTTCATAGAGTTGTTAAAATTAGTTCAAGAAGGAAAATTAACAAAATTAAAAGCGAAAGAAATTCTAAGAAAATTTATACCAAAATCTTTTTCTCCAAAAAGTTATGTTGAAGAGAATGGGAAAATTTCGGATTCTTCAAAACTCAAAGAATTTGCAGAAGAAATCTTGAAAGAAAATAAAGAAGCGGTGAAGGATTATAAAGAAGGGAAAAAAGAAGTGATTAACTTTTTAGTTGGCCAACTTATGAAGAAGACAAACAAAAGGGCAGATTACAAAATCGCGAAGGAAAGTTTAATTGAATTATTAGATAAATTTGAAATTGAATAATCCTCAAATTAATCTTTTAATAAACAATTATCTAATTCCCCAGAAATATTCTCTAACATTTTTTCTTTTATTTTTTCTCTCGAAGCACTCCAATCTTTATGACCTAAAACCCAACTCAATTTTATTAAAGCAGTTTCGCTTAACATATCTTTGAGGTAAATAACTCCGCTTTTTAATAATGCTCGTCCATTAGAATAAACGAAAGGGTCCAAACGTCCGTAGATTGTTTGTGCCGTCCCAAAAATTACAATACCTTTTTTCTTAAGTTCTTTAATTTTGGGGATCCAATTCTCTCTCGATTTTAAAGCAGGAATCTGACCCAAGCCGAACATTTCCAATATAATTCCTTTATATCCCTTTTTCATATAATAATTTAAAATATCTGGAGATTGACCTGGATAAACTTTTATGAGTGCCACTTTTTCCGAATAAGATAAATCTAACTTAACTTTTTGTTTATTTTGTTTTTGTTTAAATGAAGAAAGAATTTCTATTTTTCCGTCCTGAACTTTTGCTATTGGTTTTGTATTGATAGACTTGAAGGCATCTCTCCTCGAACTGTGAAGTTTTCTTACTTTCGTTCCCCTGAGCGCATAACAAAAAGTATCTTCTATAGAACCGTGTCCTACAAGCATAACTTCTGCAATATCTGAAGTCGCAAGAATTGTTGAGCACTCCAAATTTAGTTCTGCGTCTGACGAGCCTCTATCAATGCTCCTCTGAGAATAGGTTAAAATTAGTGGTTTATTTAAATTTTTTATAAAAAAACTGAGGGCGGCGGAAGTGTAGTGGAGTATATCTGTTCCGTGAGTAACTATAACTCCTTCTATATTAGGATTATTTAAAAATTTTTCACAGGACTTCGCGATTCGTTTCCAATCTCTAAAATCTATATCCTCTGAAGATTTGGTAAAAGGCACATCTATTTCTGTTATATTGACTTTTTCAAAAATAGAAGGATAAAAAGAGAAAAGTTCTTCCGGAGATGAAAGAGCTTCAACCCCTCCAGTCTTAGAATCTAAATGAGAAGCGATCGTTCCACCACAGAGCACAAGAGCAACATTCTTTTTTTCTCTGTCTTTTTTTATTTCTATTTTTTTCTTTTCGTGCTCAGTTCTCTCTAAGAATTTTATTTTCAAAATCTTTTCTTTGTTTATTCCTATATTATATCCAGATTCTAATTTTAATAAAATAATTTTAGGTTCCGGACTTTCAAGTAAGATTCCATTGTAAATTTTTTTAGACAATTCAACCTCGACCAAATCTCCTGTTCTGATTTCTTTTCCCATTATCTTGAAACAGAAAGAGAATATAAAAACATTGTTATTAAAATAAAAACCAAAGATTAAAAAGTAATTTTCTTTTAAAATTATAAAGGTCCGTAGTTTAATGGATAGAATAACAGGTTTCGGCCCTGTTGATGGGGGTTCGATTCCCTCCGGACCTGTAGGGAACGGAGGGCTAAATTTTTTAAGAAACTAACTCTTAAAACCAAAGAATAAAAAGAATTATAAATCTCTTAATTTTTTAAATAAAATGGATTATAAAGAATTACTAAAAAAGGCGCTTAAAGAAGTGAAACATTCGGGGAATAACTCTCGTTTTGAAGTGCCAAAAATTTCAGGGCATGTACAGGGTAGGAAGACAATTTTAACTAATTTTTATCAGATAGCAGAATATATAAGAAGAAAACCTGAACATTTTCAGAAATTTCTTTTGAAAGAACTTGCAACCTCTGGACAAAAAGAGGGAACTTTTTTGATTTTGAATAGAAAGGTTCCGAGCGAGAAGATAAACGAAAAGACGGATTTATATATTAAGAAGTTTGTGGAATGCAGAGAATGTAAAAAACCAGATACAGAATTAGTAAAAGAAGATAGATTCCTTTTTATTCATTGTCTTGCGTGTGGAGCTAAATATCCGGTTAAATAATTAAAGAGTTTTAATCTAATTTATTGAATAAATTTACTAAAGGAAAATCTTATTAACTAAATCCTTTTTGATTTTCTATGCTTGTTAATATAATAAAATCCTATAGAAAAATTGTCACGATTTGTGACTCTGAACTTCTCGGAAAAAAGTTTGAGGAAGGAAAATTTCAGTTAGATTTAAAGGCTTCTTTTTATGATGGGAAGAAATATTCTGAAGAGAAAATAAGAGAGCTAATAAGAGAATTCTCTGTGGAGGATGCTACCTTTAATATAGTCGGAAAACGAGCGGTCAGTCTTGCATTAAAAGAAGGCGTTTTTTTGAAAGAAGATGTGCAAAGAATCGGAGGAATTCCGTACATCTTTTTATTATTATAAAAGAATGGAGGAACTATGATAAGGGGTTAGAGAGATTAATTAAAATTTTATCCAAGATAAATTGTCTACAATTTTAGAAAGATTTATATAATATATATCATTAAGTGATATATCATCAGGAGACATAATGTTTAAGGCACACATAAAATTAACGGTTCTTGAAGAACTTAATAAAAAAAGTTCGTATGGATATGATGTTATGAAATCTATTGGCGAACTCGGGAAAAAGCCTTCTCCAGGGTATATTTATCCATTATTGAACGACCTTGAAAAAAAGAATTTTATTTCTGTTAAAAAAGATGGGCGAAGAAAAATATATTCAATTACTCCAGATGGAAGAAAGTTTTTAAAGAATCTTAAGAATAAACGAAAACTTATGTTTGAAAAAATGATTCAGATGTGGGAGCCAATTGCAGGGAAGGAAGAAATTGAGCACTTAAAAAAGTTTAAGATAAATCGTGATAAAAGTAGTTTGCCTTTGCGAGATCTTGTTCTTATTAAAAAACTACATAGATTAATTTTTTCGTCTTATCAAAAAAGAAACGACGAAAATAGGAAGAAGATTAAAAAGATTTTGGAAGAGACCATTGTTAAAATTGAAAAGATAAACCAAAAATGAGATACCTTGGGAAATCCTCAGAATTTAAGAATTTTTTACAAGAATTTTGAATGTTTAGATTTAATTGATGACTTTAAGTCAATAGAAAAGTTTAAATATAAAATATCATTAAGCGATATATCATAAGATGATACAAGATAAAAATATTAAAATGGTAAGGAGAAGTTTTTTATTCTTAATACTGATAGCGACGTTATTTTTGTTTTTAACATTACAATTTAGTTTAGTAAGTGCGACGAGTCAGGAAATAAACTTTTCCTTAAATTCTGCAGGGGTAAACACTAACGCAAAATTTGTTGTGCAAACTCTAAAATATGAACCTTATCCCGTAGCAGCGGGAAGTTGGTTTAATGTTTGGATTAAAGTTCAAAATATTGGAAAAGACGATGCGAAGAATGCCGAGTTTGAATTAATCCCCGAATCTCCTTTCTCCTTACAAAATAATTCAATAAAGAATTACGGATTAATAAGTGGAACGATAAATGCATATAAACAGAGGAAATCAGGAGAGACCCAAGCACAAGCAAACCAAATTATATTAAAATATCGAGTTTATGTTGTTCCGAACGCTAAAGAAGGAGAACATACGTTAAAAATAAAGACAACAACTGATAAAGCAAGCGGAATTTATTATATTTATAATTTGCCAATAGAAATTGCAAAATCAAAAGTCGGTTTTGAGACTATTTTTCAGAATTATAATGGAGCACAGAGTTCTTTCACTATAACAAATACGGGAGAAGAATCCGCAAGTAGTATTATTGTAAAATTAAATAATTCACAGTGGGCACTCAATAAAGAACGTTCGATGAATCTTGGAAAATTGAATAGCGGAGATTCCACAACGTTTTCCTTTTCCGGAAGTCCAAACAAAAAACAAATTCAACTTAATATAACTTATAACGATGTCGGAGGAACAAGAAGAAGTATTATCAAAAATATTAATGTGGGATATATAAAAGTCAGTTCAAAAGAGAGTCAAGGATTTGGATATTCCGAGGCTATAATTTTCTTGATAGGAATATTCCTCGGAATATTTCTTGTAGTTACCTCAAGAAAGATTCATAAAAAGAAAAGAGGCAATTAGTTTATGTCAGATAAGAAAAAAAAATCTGATACAAAAGATAAAAATTTAACGAAAAAAGAAAAATTCGAAAGGGTCATTTATAATGAAATTTTTATTGTAATCGGAATTGTCTTAATAATAATTTTGATTATTGGGGGATTGGTTTATTATAAAACTAATTCTGGAAAAATTTATGTTGAAAGAGCTTCTATCGTTGCTCCACTAATTTCTCTGAAACCTTCTATGCCTGGAATTTTGGATAAAGTTTTTGTAAAAATCGGAGACCATATTTTAATTAATAGTATTGTTGCTCAGGTTGGGAATAAAGAAATAATAACAAAGACTGGCGGAGTGATTACTTATGTAGACAATGTCCCGGGACAATATATGACTCCACAAAATACTGTTGTTCAAATGTATAATCCGGAAGAATTGAGGGTTGTCGGTCAGGTTCAGGAAAATAAAGGACTAAAAGAAGTTCATGCAGGAGAAAAAGTTGTTTTCACTGCTGATGCTTTTGGTTCAAAAAAATATCAAGGAACAATTGAAGAAGTAAGTCCAACCTCCAGAGCTTCAGATATTGTATTTAGTATTTCAGACAAAAGAGAAGAACAATACTTTGATGTGATAGCTGAATTTGATATTGGGCAACATCCGGAATTAAAAAATGGTATGTCTGCAAAAATGTGGATTTATACCTAAAATAAATTCTAATAAGAATAATGGAATCTGAATACAATCTTCAGTGGTGGGTTTTAGTTACAGTAATTGTCGGTTCCCTCCTCGGGAGTATGGACCGAACGGTTGCTAATCTTGCGCTTCCAAAAATAATTAGTGCATTTAGCATAACAGTTCTTACTTCTGCGTGGATTATAACAGCGTATATCCTTGCCAATGCAATTTTTGTTCCCGTCTGGGGAAAGTTGGGAGATATGATGGGAAGGAAAAAAATTTATCTTATCGGCTTCATAATTTTTACAGGAAGTTCTTTACTCGCAGGTCTTGCATGGAGTTTCGGTTCATTAGTTATTTTTAGAATAATTCAAGGGATTGGAATTTCCGCGTCCTACCCTACTGCGATGGCGATTCTTACAGTTACATTTGTTAATAAGAAAAAAAGAGCACAAGCTCTCGGAATCTGGTCGGCAAGTCTGGCTTCAGGAGCAATTCTCGGACCCTTAATTGGGGGCCCATTGATTGATGCATTTGGATGGCGGTCAATTTTCTTTGTTAATATACCAATAGGACTTATAGGAATTGCAATGGCCTTCTTTCTTATAAAAGAATCCTCCTCTGTGAAGCCCAAAGGCAATTTTGATATTTTTGGGGCTTTTGCCCTTGGAGTATTTTTATCCGCAATAGTTTTAGTAATAGATCGTGGGAATTCTTGGGGATGGCTGTCTGATGCAAGTTTAATTTCCTATCTTACAGCTGCAGTCTCTGGAATTTCATTCTATTTTATTGAGAAACGTCAGAAAGAACCAATTATCGATTTTGAAATTTTCAAGAATAGAATTTTTGTTATGACTTTATTTAATACGTTTGTAGTTTTTATGGGAATGATGGGGAGTCTATTTCTCATTCCACTCTTTGCAGAAACATTTTTAGGTTATAGCGCAACTCAAGCTGGATATCTTTTTGTTCCTATGGCTTTGCTATTAATGATTGGAGCACCTTTGGGTGCAAAACTTGCGGGGAAAATAAGACCAGGGAAAGTAATCGCTCTTGGAACACTTATTGCTTCAGGAGGATTTCTACTTTTGATATTCCTTGATCCAAGATCCAGCGCATTAGATCTTATTGTTCCAATTTCTATAATGGCATTCGGTCTCGGGATGGGAATGTCTTCGAGGACAAATATAATTGCTTCCTCCGTATCTGAAGAGAAAGTAGGAGCCACATCTTCAATCTTTGTTTTGTTTAGAAGTATCGCGGGTGCATTTGGTATAGCATTATTCGCAACTGTACTCAGTAGCACAATAAAGAATAATGTTTTGAACATCGCCAAGAATACTGTTATCAACTCTCATAACCCATCGATTTATAGAGAAGTTGTCTCTTTAATAATTTTGAAAGCACAAGTTTCTGCTTACGGAAATGTATTTATGATCGCATCAATTTTTCTATTCGTCGGGGCAATAATTGCACTTTTCATTAAACCGAATAAGAAAAAATAAAAATTAGATATTGGATTATGTGGTAGAATTTTTTTTATATGCTTTAATCTTTTTCAATTAAAATATAATTTAATATTTTCAGAATTTCATATCCATTCGTGAACACTTTCTTAGAAAGATTTCTACATCACTGATATAATCATTGAATCCCTCATTAACTTTTCGAGCAAATTCATATCCATTTTCAGAAATCTTTGAGGATAAATTAATATTATCTAGAACCAATTTTAATTTATCTGATAAATCTCTGGTATTTAATGGATCTACTTCGATACAATGTATTCTGTCAATTAGATTTTTATATATTCCTTTATTTTTAACTTCTGACGATATTAATAAGGGGGACTTACAACTCATTGCCTCCATAGCCTTTCTAGAAAAATGTCTTTGTATATAGAAATCTCTTTCACCTACAAAAAATACATCAGACTTCCTCAAAATTCCTGGAACTCTCCAAGGAGGAATTGAAGGGTAAACATAAACATTTTTTAATTTTCTATTTTGAATTGATTTTTTTAATTCTTTTGTTTTTTTACCACCTCCCAAATAGATTAATGCAAATTCTTCACTTTCCCCCATTAGGTCATATGCTTTGAGCAAATCAAAAGCTCCCTTTGATTCACTAATCTTTCCTAAAAATGTTATTAATCTTTTTCCCTCAAGTTCTGAAGGTTTTTCAAAATCAGGACACCTATCAAAACCAGACATATCTACTTTTGGGTTATGTAAAAAAACATTATTATTTAATGATTTAAATGATGAATAATAAGAAGGATAAGACATTATCCCATTAGCAGACGAAAATTGATTCATTAAAAGAGATTTAAGATTTGATGAACTAAATAATCTTTTCATATCACTACCTGCATGTTGTAGAACGAAAGGTTTTTTACTATATTTTGAAGCCAAGGAAGCAGAAACACCATAAGGAATCAAATACCATCCAACAATAATATCTGAATCCTCATTCCCAATAGTCCTTATCGCTAAGTCACTTATTCTTTCCATTTTAAAAGATTTTTCACTTTCCCAAATATCTGTTTTTACTGTACTAAAAAGTTGAATATTTTTTGGTTGGAGATAAGTTAAATCCTCAAGAGATAAATGAGATTTATCAGTTCTTTCTTGGCAATCTGATACAATTGTACATTTATGACCTCTTTCTCCCAAATTCTTGGCTAACCAATATAATTTTGTTGCTTCTCCCCCTGAAATTGGAGGATATTTTCCAATAAAAGTTATATTCATTTTTCTCTCCAACACTGAGGATCTTTTGAAAAATAATCTCCGGTATTGGCATAAGCAATTGCTCTACAGCCTCTACAAACATTCATAAGATCACATTCTCCACATCCATCTATCTTTTCAAATTCTCTTTGTTTATTTAATTCTTTAGAATATAAAAAGAAATCGATGAGATTAGTATTTTTAATTTTACCTATTGCTAAAGGCATTCTCCTACAAGAATATATTGAACCATCAGTATCTAAGCAAAGACCATTCTTTCCAATACTACAACCCTCAACAACCCCTTCTTCTTTATCAAAAGGTTTACTTATACCTAATTCCTTATCCATTAAATACCATAAAGGGTCTTTTCTTCCAATGAAACTTGGTCTCGCTCCTCTTTCCATTAATTCTTCGTATTTATTTTGCATAGTAAAAAGAAACTCTCTAAATTCATTTGGATTTAATTGTTCTTTTAAGAAATCTTTTCCTTCTCCAACTGGAACGACCCTTGCAAAATCAAAATGCTTTGCTCCAGAATTATAAGCGACCTCACAAACAGAAGGTATTTCGAGATAATTTTTTTTAGAAACAGTACTCATTATTGAAACCCAGATACTATGTTTATTTAATTTTTTTATTCCTTCGATTGTTTGAGAATAATTTCCTTTCCCTCTTATCAAGTCGTGTGTTCGTTCTAATCCATCCAAACTTAATTGATATCTATTGACTTTGTTCTCACATAAAATTTCTAAATTCCTTTTTGTTAAAGGTGTAGGGTTACCTAAAATTCCAATTACAATTTTTCTATTTTTTGCATATTTTAATAAATCCGGAAAATCTCCCCTAAGTAAAGGATTTCCTCCTGTAAAATTAATCCTTGGAAGAACCTTGAATTTATTTCCTAAATCGACTAAATTATCCATTATTCTTTTTGATTCTAAAAAAGTTATACAATTGGGACTATCCTCTTCCTTTTCAGAATTAGGAATATAACAATGAGCACATCTATTTTCACATTTGTTTGTTATATGCCATTGTAAAACAAAATTTGTTTCAATAGGTTTTGGTAATAATAATTCGGTTTTTACTTTTTTATTCATTTTACATTATATCTTCTTTACTCATAAAACTTCTTAAAAATTTCTATCTTTTAGAATAGATTTATAAATTATAAAGAATCTTGAAGAATATGGATTTTAGAATAATAAATTCTGAACAGACTATAGATTTCCCTTGTGGACCAAATTCTATCTTCATGATTTTTGATTACTTCAAGATAGATGTTTCAAAAGAAATAATTTTGAAAGAATTTAAGAAAAAAACAGAGAATGTAGAAAGAGTTATCATGCCTATAATCGCAGAAGTAGCTCTAAAACTTGGTTTGAAACCAACCCTAATAATAACGAACTACACTTATTTCCCAGATTACTTAAATGGAGTGGAAACGAAGGAAATAATAAAATATATTAATGAACAGATTGAAAGTAAAAAAGAGTTTATAGATAATGAAGACAAAAAATATTATTTCTCAGTAAAAAGATTTCTTGAGTGCGGGGGGAATGTAAAATTTAAATTGTTTGGTGAAGAAGAGATTATTAATTCAATCACAAGAAGAAAACCTTGTTTATGTCAAATAAATACTGCATCATTTTCAAAAAAATCTATAGATTACCGAAGACAGCATTTTGTTGTACTTAGAGGAATTATAAATAATAAATTTATTCTAAATATTGGTCACAAAGAATCTATAAAAAAGGAAAAAAATGACTTTTTATTTTCACTATATAGAACTAAAATTCCAAATATCTTATTTTTTTAGAGCATTACTTGTTATGAATAGATTTCCTCTAAAAAAATTGATTAATATTTTTATTTAGAGGTGAATTTCGTTAAGGGTGAATTGTAAAAATTAATTATTTTCTTTATTATTCACAACTATTACAACCCTCACATGAAGAACACCCCTGACACTCATAACTGGCCCTTACTTTCACTTCCTTCATCTCTAAAAGATATCCCTTTTGTTGTTCTTGATTTTGTGGTAAATAACAGTTATCTCCACACCCACCACATCCTCCACACCCCCCATTACACCAATTACAATCGTATTGACCCCCAACTTCCTCTTTGTCTAGAACCACCACAGCATTCTTGAGATTATTCCAAGATGCAAATCGATTAGTCAGACGTTCCAAACTTGGTTTTTCCATAAATTTTAAACATCTTCAAACTTTTTAAAGATTCCTATATAATACTTTTCATTAAACCGAATAAGAAAAAATAAAAATTAGATATTGGATTAGGTGGTAGAATTTTTTTTTATATGCTTTAATCTTTTTCAATTAAAATATAATTTAATATTTTCAAAATTTCTGTTTGGAAAAGAATTTTGATTTTAGGAAATAGACGAGTTGGAGGTAAGAGCGAAATCCAACTTAAAAAAGCAAAAGCGTTTTCTGTTTAAAAAGTAAGATGATTTAAGGACTTATTAAACAAAACCAATTACAACAATAAATTTATATAGTTTTAATTATTTTATTCATATGTCAATCTATTATGGAAGGTTTAGACATGTATGTGATATAAATGAACGTCCTGAAAATGTCCAAGAGGACTTGATGGGATTCTTTGAAATTGGTTCTCAAAGAAAATACATAGAAAAACAGATAACAAATTTGATAGAATTTTCTGAAATTGATTCTCAAGAAGAATACATTAAGAAACAGATAATCGGGGAATTTGAAGATGTTTTTATAGGGGAATTCGGAAAATATGGCAGAAGTTATGTTCTTAGAGATTTTGGAAAAGTGATAGCTGGAAAAGGTCGATTGGTTCAAGAGGAAACATATACTAATAGCGATTTAGAAAAATTGGCAGAAAAAGCATTTGAATAGTTTTCTTTTTACTATAATTTAGAAAAAAATTATTTCTTAAATTAAGAAAATTTATTTCAGAAACAAAAATATTTTAATAGGAGAATCCCTCAAAGAACGGAATTCTCCGAAAAGAATATAAAGTAAGACCACTTCATTCTCTTAATATTAATTTTACTGGGGAGTTAAATTAATATTGTATTTTTCTTTGTATTATCCGAAGGTGCATGAAGTATTTAAACTTTTTGTTATTTCGGGAAAATCCTACTTAGTAGGATTACAAAAATATGAAAGGAGGTACAAAATAATGGTATTAGAATTTGCAAAAGAAGCTATACAGAACGCATCCAGGAATAGTATAAACTTTGATGATTTAAAAGCTGGGAAGGCAAACATAAAAGTTATAGGTGTAGGTGGTATGGGCTGTAATTTAGTTACTTGGCTCTTCAATAAAGGTATTAATGGAGCAGGAGTTTTTGCGGTGAACACAGATGCTTTACATTTAAGTGTAACAAAAGCGGACGAAAAGATTTTGATGGGAAAAGAATTGACCCGAGGACTCGGAGCTGGAGGTTTGGCAAAGATAGGAAGAGAAGCAGCAAAAGAAGCTCTCACTGATTTGAAAAGAGCGGTAGATAAAGCAGATATGGTCTTCGTAGTAGCAGGAATGGGTGGTGGAAGTGGAAGTGGAGCTGCGCCAGTTATAGCCAAAGTCGCTAAAGAAACAGGAGCAATAGTTATAGGAGTTGTCACAATGCCCTTTGAATCAGAGGGTTCAAGAATAGACCGAGCAGAATTCGGATTACAAGAATTAAGAGGAGTTACAGACACTTGCATAGTCTTAGACAACAACAAGCTCGTAGAAATCGCAGGAAAATTACCTATAGAACAAGCTTTCGCAGTCGCTAATGAATTAGTCAGCACAATGATACAAGGTATTGTTGAAACTATAACAATTCCAAGTTTAATTAATGTTGATTATGCGGATGTTTCTTCAATTATGAGGGATGGTGGAGTTTCAGTTATAGGAATCGGAGAATCAGATACACAGGACAGAGTTACTGATGCCGTCAAACAAGCTCTTACTAATCCTCTACTTGATGTGGATTATCAAGGGGCAAAAGGCGCATTGATACATATAACCTGTGGGCCGGATTTAAAATTAGAAGAGTTTGATTTTATAGGGAAGACAGTTTCAGAAAATTTAAGTCCAGATGCACAAGTAATAATTGGTGCAAGAATAAACAAAGAATTTTCCGGAAAGGTAAGAGTTATAACGATAATGACTGGTGTTAAATCTCCTTATATCTTGGGGAAGCCTTCTGAAGATGTTTCTGAATCTCCCAGAGAGATAAACGACTTAGGTATAGAATTTCTAAGAGAATAATCTTATTAATTTATACATTAACCTTTTTTATTTTTTTTATTCTTTTATTTTTGTAAGTATTGAAATAGAGATAGTTTTCTAAGGAAGATTTTCTTTTTTTGGAAACTTTTTTATCTTCTTTATAACCAATTGGAAACATGGCTTCTACTTCTATTTCTTCGGGAATTCCTAAGGTTTGTTTTACTGTCCTTTCATCAAAGTGACCAATCCAACTGGAAGAAAGTTCTTCTTCTTCTAAACTTAATAAGAAATTTTCAATAGCCGCTCCAGCCTGTTGTTTTAAGAAAGATTTTCCTTCTTCTCCAAAACTCCTGATCGTTAAATTTGGGGAAGTACAAAAGACGACGACGAAGCTAACTTGTGAAATAAAATCTTGTTCTGAAGCACTCGCAAGTTTTTTTATTTTATTTGAATCATCCACTAAGATAATTCTTAGAGAGAAAAAATTTCCCGCCATCGGTGCAAATCTCGCACTATCAATCGCTTTTATTATTCTCCTCCAGTCCGCCTTTTTATTCTTGAAACTCCTTATACTTTGTCTTGCTCTTATACTTTCATAAATTCCCATATTTTCATAAGAAAAAAGAAGGTTAAAAATGTTTCTTATATGAAAAATTTTTGAATGAGTAATTTTAGATTTAATCTAACATAAAGTTTAAGAAGAATCAAAAGATATATTTTAATTACTAATTAGGTTTATCAAATAAAAAAATAATAAGAACTAAAAATGAAAATAAAATTTGGACCTTCGGGACTCGGACCGGTGAAAGAGGCTTCATCGAATCTCGAAAATTATAATCGGCTTGGTTTGAAGGCTTGCGAAATTGCCTTTACTTATGGACCGTATATAAAAAAGAAAGAAGATATGGAAGAGATAAGGAGGGTCGCCGAAAAAAATGGAATTGAATTGACGATTCACGGGCCGTATTGGATTAATTTAAATTCTAAAGACGAGGAGAAAATAAGAAAAAGCGAAGAAAGAATTTTAGAATGTTGTAGAATCGGAACAGAGTTGGGGGCAAAGCGCGTTGTTTTCCACGCGGGTTTTTATGGAAAAAAGAAGGAGGAGACTTATGAGAATATAAAAAAGGAAATATTATTTCTCCAAAAAAAGATAAAAGAAAAAAAATATACTTCGGAATTAGCTCCAGAGATTATGGGAAAGATTAATGTCTTTGGAAGCATAGAGGAGATAGGAAAGCTTGTAGATGAAACCGGATGTAGTTTTTGTATTGATTTCGCGCATATTCTTGCGAGATATGGGGATTATAATTTTGAAAAAGTTTTTGAAAAATTCGGAAACCATAAAAAATTACACATACATTTTTCAGGAATTGTCTATGGAGAAAAAGGAGAGAAGCACCATAAAAAAACAACAGAGAAAGAATGGGAAGAATTAATTTCACATTTACCTAAGGACAAAGAGATTGTTATAATTAACGAAAGTCCATTTCCAGTAGAAGATTCTATTTTAGGATTAAAAATTTTTAAGAAAATTAATAAAAATTTGGATTGATTTTAGGGAGTTAATCTATTCAAATCTCTCGGAAACAAGACCGCCTCTCTTACGTTTTTCTTTTCAGTTATTAATTGAGTTAGTCTCTCGAGGCCAATACTCCACCCGGAATGTTTAGGTGCCCCATACCTAAAACTTTCAATATAACTTTCAAAATCCTTAGGATTTAATCCTTTAGAAATCAATGACTTCTCCAATAAATCAGGAAGATGGATTCTTTGCCCTCCGGAACTTATTTCTGTTCCTCTATAAATCGCATCAAAACCCTCACTTAATTTTGAATTTATATCTCCTCCCTTAGGCATTATATAAAATGGCTTTATTTCTCTCGGCCAGGAATGAACAAAAACAATCGTGTTCGGAAATAATTTATCCAAAGAACGCTCATTGTCTGGAGTTAAATCTTCTCCATATTTAATTTTAAGTATCTTAACAGTCTCATCATAACTAATATATTTTGTTTCTGGTATTTTCAAATCTAGTTCTAATAATTTTATTTCTTCTCTGTTTTTTTCTAAAATATTCTTGATAATATATTTAACAACCGTTCCTAATTCTTCCATTACTTCCTTTTGTCCGACATGTGCTTCTTCTATATCCATTTGTCTGGATTCATTCAAATGTCTAATTGTGTTGTGTTTCTCTGCTCTCCAAACCGGAGCAATTGTGAAAACCTTCTCTAAAGCGGTGGCAGTCATCTGTTTGTATAATTGAGGGGATTGTGCCAAAAATGCTTTCTTCTTAAAATAATTAACTCTGAAAAGTTCTGTTCCTCCCTCAGAAGATGTTGAAATTATAGAAGGCAATTGTACTTCTATAAATCCTTTATCGTAAAAAAAGTTTCTAAAAAAGTGAGTTATCTCACTTTGAATTTTAAAAATTGCTTGTATTTTAAGTCGGTGTAAATCTAAAAATCTATAATCTAATCTTTTAGAAAGACTGGTTTTAGAAATTTCCGAAGAGTCTATTGGAAGTTCAATTGCTTCATTTAGGATTTCGATTTTTGTTGGAAAGACCTCTTTTCCTCCAGGCGCTCTGTCAGAATTTTCTATAGTTCCTTCCAAAGAGATTATAGATTCTTTACTTATTTTATCAATCTTCTCAAAAATTTCCTTATCAACTTTTCCTTCTACTGCGGTGATTTGAACAAATCCCGTCGGATCTTTCAAAACTAAAAATTTTACTTTTCCTAAAGCTCTCGTGTTGCTCACCCATCCGACCAATTTTATTTTTTTTAGATTTTCTTTAAATGTTTCTTTTATATAACTTCTTTTCATTTTAATTTGCTCTAAGCGAGATACTTTTTAAGTATTTTCATTATTTCATTTCCTGATTTGTTTCCTTTGAAAGAATTCATTATTAATCCCATATAAGCGTTCATTGAGAGCCCGGGTTTTTCCTTCAATACTTTAAGAATTTCTTCCTCGAGATTCACCTTTTCTTTTTCAAAAATCATAGATTTTTTTAATTCAACTCCTGAAAGAATTTTCCTAAAAACTTCTTTTATTTGAAATTCTGAAATCTTTTTTTCTTTTAGTTTTTCTAAGACAAAAACTAAAACCTCTTGGGTAATTTTTGTATTTACTTCTTCCAGAGACTTTTTTTCGTGAAAAGAAAGTTCTTTAGGCAAACTAAAAAGAAGTTTAGAAATGAGTTTGGGTTTTTTCAGGATTTGATATAGCTCTTTAAATTCTTCTAACTTTCTCTTCTTCAATAGAAGCTTTATCGTTTCTAAATCAAGTCCTTGCCCCTTTAATTCTTCTCTTATTTCTTTTATTTGTTTTGGAAGATTTGATTTAGCTTTTTCTATAATAGATTTTGATATTTTTAAAAGAGGTAAATCTGTTTCTGGATACATTCGATGTACGCCTGGCATCGGCCTTAAAAATTTTGTCTTAAAACCATCATAAACTCCTCGAACGTGGCTCTCTAAATTTTTCCCTTCAATCCTAAGTCGTTCTTGTCTCTCTAATTCATTTTCTATTATTTTAACAAATAATTTAAGATCCTGAACTCCTTTTAATTCTATTCTCACTCCTTCCCGTATTGAAACATTTACATCTTGCCTTATAACTCCAAGTCCTCTTTTGATTTTGAGACTTCTCAAAATTTCTCCAAGCTCAATAGCAACTTCTTTTGCTTCTTCTGGAGAGTTCATATCTGGAGATGTAGTTATTTCAAGAAGCGGAATTCCTAATCGGTCCAACCTGTAAATCGTTTGAGATTTTTCTTTCTTGATTATTCTCGCGGAGTCTTCTTCCAAAGAAATACTTTCTATTTTTATTTTCTTTCCTCGAATTTTTACAAATCCATTTTTAGCAATTAAAACCGTCCTCTGAAACCCAGAGGTATTTGAACCATCTATAACTTCTTTCCGCATTATTTGTGTTGTCTGAAAAATATTTGCATGGAGAATTAGGGACATCTGTAAGGCAATCTCTAATGCCTCTCGATTTATATCATAGGGAGGATTCTCGTCAAGTTCTACAAGGCAGGTTGTATCGTATCCTTGATAGAAAAAGTTTTTATCTTTTTGTTTTTCATAGGCGACGGCGGCATCTATAATTCCCGATTCTCCTGGAACTGGATGTAACTTTCTAAAAATTGTAAATTTTGGATTGTCATCTCTAAGTATTGAATTACAATTACAAAATAATTTTTTAGTATCTAATTGCTGATGAATTTCCAACCCGATTTTTACTCCTAATTTTTTATAATCCATGAATAAATAAGAATCTTTTTGTTTATTAAGATTACGTTAAAGATAAAAAAGATTTTTTTAAACAAAAAAATTCTCTTGAAGAAAACTTATAACTTATTTTCCTCTTCTCTTTCCAGCCCGGACACTTGGTCTAACTTTTGAAGTAGGGCTCTTATCTCTTAGACCCCTTGACTTCTTAGCTGCAGAAGTTAAACCTCTCAACACTCTTTTTTTATTTTTTAAATCTGTAATCCAATTAATTTTTTTATCATTTTTTATCTCAGGTCTCTGGGGGTCTACAGAAATAACTTCATAAAAATAATTAATTCCATCTTTCCCAATTAGGTAAGAATTCAAAACTTCTAAATTCTTAAATTTTCTTCCCACTCTTTGTTCAGCAATCCATTTATAATTCATCTTAAGCGTTTTCCTTGTATGTAATCTTTTTCCCCTTCTTCCTTTGTTTGGTCGAGACCTTTTGTGTCCCCCCCTTTTAACTCTTATACGGATTATAAGAAAACCTTTTTTATTTTGATAGCCTAAAGCCTTCGCTCTATCTAATCTTAAAGGATGTTCAACCTTTGTGAAAACTCCGCTTTTCCTCCATTCAATCATCCTTTCTCGAAGAACTTTTTTGTCCGGTTTTTTCCACGCTTCTCTTAAATAATGTGCTAATCCAAATACCATAAAAAACAATAGAAATTTTCTTTTAAAAATCTTTTTGATTTCCAAGTTTGCCTTCTTTTTAAAAAATTCATTTGATTTATGATTTTCCCCTTTTGAATCTATTTTATTTAGAATTTTTAGAAGACGACGACGAGGAGATTTCATAAATATTTTTTAAAATAAATCTATTCCGGAATATTTTAAAACTCTTTATTCTTCTCTTTTTTATGATAAATCGGAAAGAAGTTTATAAATGTGAAATCTGCGGAAGTATTGTTGAGGTTTTGAACAGAGGGGGAGGAGAATTGGTTTGTTGCGGACAACCGATGAATTTTCAGAAAGAAAATAAAGAGGAAGCTTCAGAAAAAAAACATATTCCAATTATAAGAGGAAATAAAGTAATCGTCGGTTTCGTACGACATCCAATGAGCGATGAGCATTTTATAGAATGGATTGAGGCGACAGACAAAAAAAATAATTCAACTATTATTTTTTTGACTCCAAAGGATGAACCCGAAGTTGAATTCTTATTCACCCCAGTTTCTGCAAGGGCTTATTGTAATATTCATCGATTGTGGAAAAGTAAATAATTAATTTCTCTGGGTATTTTCATAGAATCACCTAATCATAAACGAATTATTAAAATTTTTTAAAACTCTTATTTATATAAATTAGATACATAATTCATCGATTTCTGTGTAGGTCTGTTTGAGTAATACTTTTTGAAAGGGTATAATTCTGTGAGAAGTTCATCTCTTTTCTCTAAATTTGTTTGTAAATCTGAATCAAACTTTTTCTTAAATTTATTTGTATTAATTTCTAAAATATATTTGATCTCTGAATCAGATGTTTTAATAGAAGAAGATATTTTTAAACTATTTTCAATTAGAGGTTCCTCATTTATTGTAAGGTTGAATTTTCTTAGTGCATCCTCAAATGGGCTCATAATCTTTTTGAATATTTCTGATTTCATAAATATGGATTGATTGTTCGGACTATATAAAATTTTCTAAACCGCAAGCGCTTCAAACCAATTTCTACAATGAGCCTGCACGGGTTTGGGCAAAAGTAGAACTTCTACCTAAAAAATTTTTTCTAAATTTTCTAAACCGCAAGCGCTTCAAACCAATTTTGTTTTTACAATGAGCCTGCACGGGTTTGAACCGTGGACCCCCAGCTTTCTTAGATTTCTCTAACGAAAATTAACCCTAACGGGCTAAACTCATATAAGACTGGTGCTCTACCAGACTGAGCTACAGGCTCTTGTTTGTAGCGAGGGAAGGTAGTGAGAATCTTGTACTCATTACTTATAAAGATTCGCTCTGGGGCCACTTTGGTGGACACAGTACAAATTCGGTTCTTTACCGAGAGTAATTCGCTCTACCAGACTGGCAGAAATCTTTGATTTCTACCGATTCACCTAAACTTAAAGAGGCGGAACCTTTGGTTCCTTCTTCATACTCGTATAGGAATATTCGCATGAGGCTTTTTATTCTTCCATTTCTACCTCATACTCGTATAGGAATACTCGCATGAGAGCTACAGGCTCACATTATTTTATTGATTTGTTTATTTATAAATTATATAGCTTGTAGTAAAGAATGTAGATTGAACTTAAAAACCTTTTAAAAGTAATATAGAAATTATAAATAATTAAAATTTTTTCCTTACCCCCTTTTTAAAATAATTATAACTTCTAACCCCAATATCCCTAAGCACCAGTTGGAGGACAAGGATTGAGTGAGAGATAAGAAGGACCCCCATTGGGATAACAGGTATAATAAGTAGTAGTACCTCCACCTCCAGATGTTGTAGTCGGAGTTGGCCAAGTCGTTCTACAAACACTATTAAGACAAATCTTAGTAATATAAATCGTTGATGCTTTTATATTTCCATTAACTTCTAATTTCGTTGTCGGATTCGTTGTTCCTATTCCCACATTACCGTTAGATGAAAGTGCCATGTTTCCACTGGCAGATCTTAAATATACTCCACCATATCCTGCAAGTTGAACTGGAGTTCCTCCATTGGCTCCCCTAAAATT